>Ga0307509_10001555_pt1 | contig 38626 bp, 47 predicted proteins | sample 10_EM_MG_FD_202245 | JGI IMG/M metagenome (GOLD analysis project Ga0307509, IMG submission 202245) | Populus trichocarpa ectomycorrhiza microbial communities from riparian zone in the Pacific Northwest, United States - 10_EM | ecosystem: Host-associated > Plants > Roots > Unclassified | place...
CATGGTATAGCCTGAGTGCTTTGGCCTTGTTTGATCTTCTCAGCTTTCCAAACTAAACCTATCTTGGGCTAATGACTCGGTCTCCAGAAATCCTGAGACGGCGAATCGCAAAAGTTTTTACGGTACTTTATGACTGACAATTGCACAAGTAGGGTGCGAGTACTTGCACCCGCTATCCCTTTTATCGCGGCATTCAGTCCTGGAGTTGAAAAAGCTTTTTCCGAAAGTCGTTGCACAAACTAAAGTTCTTCAACTCCAAAAGCCTGCTGAAAAGATTTCAACCGGGGGCTGGACGCGTCTAACGCGCATTCCACCGTACACTACCGGTGCTCTTTCCCAGTCGCTCGATGCTGCGACTCGCACACGCACAGCACTCGAGCACTAGTACATGCACGAGCGTGTGCACCGTATGATAGGTCGTGCGTTGGGTGAAGAGGCTCCTCGAGGACAAATACCGGCACTGCTAATGCTAAATCTTTGACTCCTGAGCTGACTTCCCCATTTGATTCGCCATGACTGGCGAGTGCCGGACGATGGAATCCACACTGCCACTGATGGGGGTGCACTCCATATCACTTGCACCGCAACAATCTCCCAAGTAGCTGATACTCGAGCTGGAAGGTCTCAGTCACCCTCAATGATGGGAAAACCCATTTTCATCCAATGTCACTTTTTTAACCCACAAACAACAGAGCAATCCTGTTACCCTATTCATCCTTTGTCGAGTCTAGCGAGCCGCTCATTAAAATACCCAAATGCACTATCCTGGTTGGTGGAAGTCAATTACTAGTGCTTTTTAGGTCATATGTACCGTGAACTGACTATCGCAGAGCCGATCTCATCTCATAGCCAGTGCGGGCAAAGAGCTGGCGTGTTGGGGTTCGTTGCCAAGTCCTCCATGCAGGTCCCTCCCGAAGGCTAAATTTCACATGCAGAATTGATGGGCTGTGGTTGGCCATTGGGGTGTGTGTCTCCCCCTTCTCATCTCATCTCCCCACACCTCACCTCACCACCATCATCCCTATTCTCTGCCAGGACAGACATCACATTATGGTTCCGCTCCTCCATCACCCAAACCATCAATGGTTAACTTTTCGCCGACACAGAGCCATGCCCCAATAACCGACCCTCTTGTTCACCTACCTTTTTTGGCTTAGTAATGCTTGCCAAAAGTCGCGCTTTGGTATGAATTTGTATGTGCGTTCACCCCTTTCAAAATGCCCCTCTAACCGTTTTCAACCAATACTCACTTTGCCAAAAACGAACTTTATAGACGATCTTGAGCAGTTTTATCCAGAGTTCTTCTCCGGTTCGTTCGTTATTGGATTCTGTCATGGCACGAAATGCTGTGAATAAAGTAACTACCCTTCCTTGGTGCGAGATCCACCACAATCCACATTTCTCCTATGTCTCCACCAGTTGGGATGGATGGCCCGTGCCAAGTGCCATCCCGGTCATCTCCAGAATGAATGTTGCAGCCTCTGCTCCCCTTGTCCTCACCGGCAGCAGCAACAACTGTCTGCCAGGATCAGAGTCGGTGGTGGTACCGGTATGGAAATTACCGCTCCATAGCCAAGAGATGCTCTCAGACTTTTGCCGCCAATTCAGGAGATTGCACAGTTCGCGCGCCATGGTCAACGGTTTACACTGTATGGGACAAGTCCAGCCATGGATCTTTGTCCCTCCCATCCCGAGTCCCTACCTATATGTTCAGCCTTTTCCCACTCCTGGCGCACTATTCCCTCTCCTGCCGTCCTTCTTTGTCCCATCGTCTCCCATTACACTCTTTAACCTGAGTCCTCGCGATCCTTTATAAATCTATACCCATTTTCCCTAGGGTTATTTTATAATTTTTTAAGTGGACGATTGCCATCCTTTATTGGGGACTGTCAGAACTCGACCACAATGACAATTACTCGTTCTTCTAGCCTGGTCGTCGGGGGCATCCTTGCTCTCTCCGTCATGTTTGGCTCCACGACCGCGGGGTCGGGGTCGGGGTGCAATACCATAAACTCGATCCAGTACTGCGACGAAGTGAAAAGTCTTGGATACGGCAATGTGGGGTATAGCGGGGAGTACAAAGAGGTCACTGGCATGGACAAGGATTCTTGCACCTGTACCTATGCTCCTAAGAAGTTTTCTGGTCCTGGGGCTCCATTGGGTGAACCAGTAAGTCTGCGAACATTGAACCAACTGTTTTTAATACACAATACTAACTCAGGATAGCTTAGCGTTCACTTCCGTGGTCCTCTTTTATTGAGACAATTCGCCTTCTATGCTGCAAATAGCGAGAAGTCAAAACGCTCGGAGGAGCATTTGCGTCGCCATGCTCATGGCCACAAGCACAGGCGTGCCGCTGAGCCAAATTATGAGATTGTTACTGAGCATACTACAGTTTACTCGACCGTTGAGGTCGAGGCCACCGAGGACCCCGTTCCAGACAATGTCCCTGCTCCAAACAATGTCAAGAACTATAAATCATCTCCTCCGGCTAGCTCACCAACCTCCGTTGCTGGGTCTGACACCCCCCCCAAGTCTGACACCCCCGATGTTTCTTCGGCGGGCACGTTCAAGCGCCAGGCGTACTACAACTCTAAGCAGGGTGTCTCTGAAGGCCTTGTTTTCATGAACCACCGCGGTGGACAAGGATCTGGTGATTTCGACATGTGAGTTTACTTCGTTGGTCCTAGTTAATAAGATGGTTAATATTCGACAGGGGTTGCTTTGGTCAGTCAATCTCCTATGCCAGCAAAGACAACAGCGCCGGTTCCTCTAAGCCGGAGACAATGGGTGATGTCACTCTCGGCTCAGACGAGGAATTCATTCTATTCTCGGATAAGAAGTGCAGCGGAAAAGAATGCGGCTTCGTTAGACCCGGAATCCCAGCTTATAGTATGTTGAACCTTACGGTGTCATAGGATCTATTACTAATATGTGAACAGATGGCTTCGATGGAGACATCCGGGTTTTTGCTTTCGAATTCAGTATGCCCCGCGATAAAGGTGATTCTAGCGCAAAGGGCGGTTTTGACACTCCGGCCATCTGGCTCTTGAACTCCAAGATTCCCCGAACTGCGCAATACGGTATCAAGAGTGGCCCTTGCTCTTGTTGGACATCGGGTTGTGGCGAGTTCGATATCTTCGAGGCTCTTCCTGGTAATCCCGCTGCCGGGCAGTCGGCCGTCGACATGATCAAGAGCCACATCCACTGCTCACAAGGTGGAGAATACGGTGGCGGTGGCCACACTGACTTCATGTCACGCCCTCTTGACAAGACCATGAAGCTTGCTGTTATCCTTATCGGCGAGAAATTCTTCATCACTCAGCTTCCTGACAGCACCAGCTTCGACAAGAGCTTCAGCGAGGACCTAATTGCCAACGCCAAGAAGACTCAAAACATCTTCAAGCTCCCAAATTAATTCCACACCTTTATATGTAGAATATATGCCCTTCACTTGGTCGTCTCGAGGAGAGTTGGTACATGGGCGTTATTTTTTGTCTGGATAATTTTTTATATTGATGTAATTTTTTGTATTCCTCTACCTAGTACTTTCTTACTACTCGAATACCTTGTGATGCAGAGCGAATGGAAATAGAATCTTAGTGATCTTATCATGGAATACTCGAAAAGCTATATCAAGTCCTTTGCTCATGAATGGGTCTTATTTTCCTCCACTAGGTACTCGATAGGTTGCAGGTTTACAACAGGTGGATCAGATCACGAGATTGAACTCCCAGTCGAGCCTCACTTTTTGACGACCGTCATGACATTGTGTGATCACTTCCTTATTAGAGTCAGATCTATCCTCGACAAACCATTTCCAACTCCAGAGCAGATTATTACATCAATACAGTCATATCATATTATGCCGTAGCCCTCAATATGTGCTTCTTTAGAATCCCCTAAAACCGTATTCACCTTTCCCCGTACGCCTCACATGTGCTGTCGACCGTGCCGGCGGTAAAGGTTGGTTGGGAACCTCGAGCAGCATGTGGTTGATTTGTAGCTCACCGCTGCTGCTCGGTCCAGTCCAGGGGTGCGTGCAGTCTTGTTGCTCTACTCAGGTATGATATGAAGGTTAGCGATGGAATAGCCGGGGTTTTGAGGTCCCCGTGCTCATGACCGTCAGAGGGGAAAAAAATGATTCAATCTGGTAGGCATAATGCTAAGAAGAGTAAAAAGCTTTGACACTTCGAACCCCTGTTCATCCCATCACTACTTGTAACTTCCATCCCCGGGTAGACGCGATACCCTACGTGCCTGTCATTGAGGGTTGAGGGCCACGTATTGTGTAAGTTAGTCTGTACTAATACTTGGTGACCCCACTAGCGGCAGTGCACTCGAGCAGGTATATATGTGGCCTGGTGAGTTAATCTGGGGCAAGAGATCAAATGGTTGGTGAAACATCGCTTGCTTGCTAGAAGTGGTAGGAACTGCTATTTTTCTTGCAAGGCTGGGCCTACTGGTACTTGAGTAGGATGCTAGTGTACGGGTGCCGTGGTTCGAATGCTGGGATGGCTAGATTGTAAAACACCAGTAGTTGATATGACATCCTCGACCATATTGTTTCTGTTAAATGGCTAGCGTGGTCTGCTGTTTTTTGTCGTCCTGGATTGGTTGCGGGAGAGGAGGTTGAACGGATTCTTCACAATTCGCCGTGGATAGCATTTCCTGAGTTAAAGGCTCGGGAATGTTGTCTAGGTGTCATTGTACAGTACGGTAGTTCACTGCTCACCCCGCGAGGATGACTTGGTGTCTCCAACAGTATCATACCTAAACATGGGGGAACAAAATCTCAGGCCTACCGGTGCGATATCTTTTGGAACGAAACCGGTATTCTGGTGACAATCCATCAGCGGTTAGAGGCAATATCTGGTATGTCCAGTGGAAGGAGAAATGCTGATCCCGTGAGCTTATACTGGGGCATGCTCAGGGTAGAGGTAAAGTATTGGAATATACGTCCTGCCGAAGCCTAATCACTTTAAATTATATCGAATGAGGATTGGGTCGGGTATTTCCTTGGGCTTTTAGTTTAGATCCTACCCTCCTAAGCAATATCTGGCATCAATTGGTACCGTTTCTGGGAAGGTTTGCGTTATTCTGCCACTGAATCATTCCCGCGCAAAATCCTGTCGAGGTCCCAATGCATTGTCCCTGCCCCGAGTGCGCACCATCCTCAAGAGTCCTGATCATCTGGGATCGGGGGTTTTTTCACGATTGAAGTCTAGATAGCGTTGCTCAGGGACACTGTGCTGTGTCTTTACGGTATTCCGTAGAAAGCGCGACTCCCGATTGATTCCTATGTAAAGTGTCCTATCTTAACTCGGCCTCAACTCGGCCGCGACAGTATTGTACGGGCAGTGACATTTTGCTTTCATCCTGCTGCGTCAACACACATGCATAAACGCGGTTTTTGGCCTCAGCTGTGGCCAGCCGACTGCCGAGGTTGCACCACAGCAGGTCGAGCACCTCGCTCCCACCCTCAATTCCCTTCTGCCCCCCTAAATTCTCTTACTCGAGGCTTGTTTTGCTCTAATATTTCTCCATTTTGCCTTTCCTTCATACTTTTGCCCATCCCTCCTTTTTTTTATCAGGATCTTCTCTTTCTTTATTTTTTTCATCCCACGAGTTCCGTCTCTGGGTTCTTGCGAGCAGATATTAAGACTGGAGCGACGTGGTGGTGGTCCACTGATCTTGAATACCAATCCTTGGCTATTCATTGCCAGCCTCCCGTTTGGTCTATTCGCCCCTGCTCCACCACCACACCATGTCCCAGATTTCCCCCCCTAAGCCGTGGGAAGTTAACGGTCCACAACAATCTTGTAAGTTTTTCCTCCTCTCTCCTCTCAGCCTTTGCCTTCATCAAAATTCCCTACGTTACACGGATCTACATTTTTCCCTCTCTCGCCCTCTCCTCGCTAGCCCTTTCGCTTACGGTTCCGCTTCCTTTAGCTCTCGGATCATCGTCGAGCATAATGTCTACTCCAGCCGCCTCTGTCCCCTCACCAGCTCCAACGACCGCTCCTGCAGCACCGGCGGCAGCACCAGCAGGGGCCATCTCCTCCGCACCGCCGTCACTCCCGGCACGGCCGTCAGCTCTCACGAGTGCCGTGACCGCGAACCGGCTGGGAGCGACGACAACTGCTGCAGGAGCTTACTCTGCCTACAACAGACCGGGATATGGTCTCGGTGGTGGCCTGGCGGGCGGATATGGCTCATATGGAGCTGGAATGTCACCGTATTCGCGATTCGGTGGATACGGTGGGAGTATGTACGGTGGGATGGGTGGCATGGGTGGCATGGGCGGCTTCGGGGGATACGGAGGTTTCGGAGGAATGCCTGGCGATCCAAATGACCCGAATAGCTTTGCACGTGGGATGGAAAGTAGTACTGCTGCTACGTTTCAAATGATTGAGAGTATCGTCGGAGCGTTTGGTGGTTTCGCGCAGATGCTCGAATCAACATATATGGCTACTCATTCCTCGTTCTTTGGTGCGTATATGAGGGCCGTGGTCTACAGAGTGATGTTGTCACCTGCCAATGCTGATATCTATTGGAACGATAGCAATGGTTCAAGTCGCCGAGCAATTTGGCAACCTTCGGAACACCCTCGGGTCAATACTAGGTATTTTTACAATGATGCGGTGGGCGCGCATTGCCGTAGCAAAGGTGACTGGCCGTCCACTGCCAGCGTCACCCGGCGAGTTGACTGCAAGCAATTTCGCCGCCTTTGAAGGCCGTGGGGGGAGAGGTGCTTCCCGCCCATCTAAGAAGCCATTCCTGTTCTTTGTATTTGCCGTCTTCGGCTTACCATACCTGATGGGTAAACTCATCCGATCTCTCGCCCGTCGGGAAGAGGAGCGGAAGAAGGTTATGGGCACGATCCCAGAGGGCGACATGGCGACACAGATGGATCCTACAAAATTGGAATTTTGCCGTGTCACGTTCGACTTTACGCCCGAGCAGAGCAACGGGGTTGAGTTGGAGGTCAAGAAGGGTGATTTAGTTGCTGTATTGAGCAAGGCGGATCCGATGGGAAACCCCTCGCAGTGGTGGAGATGCCGTGCTAGAGATTCACGGATTGGATACCTACCAAGTCCGTATTTGGAAATTATCACACGAAAAGAAGGAGCAACCAAACAGATCACCGCAGGCGATGAGAGCCGAACACAGACAATGACAAGTGAGATCGCAGGGGAATTGATGAAGGACACCAACCCGGGGGATATTAGCATTGAGAGTTTTCAGAAAAGCCAGTTTTTCTCATAGTTGTGGCAGGGGGTTTTTTTTCCTGTGTAGGGGGGAATAGAGGGTGTTTTTGTCGTTTGGTTCTTTTCGCATCTACCTCTCTTTGCTCTTTGCGTTAATCTATTCTTTTCTCTTTCCATTCTCCTTTGTTTCCATCCTTTGACACGACAGCTGTCGCGGCGCTATCCCTCACTTCCTTATGTTCTTCATTAGTGGGTTTGCTTTTAATTGACGGAGGAAGGCTTATTTCGCCTGTTCTGTGTGTCCTATACACGATTATCTTGTAGTGGGGTTTTACGAGTGCACGATATCAAAAAAAAAAATCAAAAGGGCGAGTCATATTATTCCATCAATTGAGCGCGTGCTATCAATAAACCGGGATTGTGACCGGCGTGATCCCAGCACACTTGGATCCCACTACTACCACAGGCCGCTAGCACCACGATACATCGTCAGTATGGCCGCCGCTCAGACAACGTTCTTCACCAACCACTCCTCCCACTGCGCAGCCTCCCAGCCGGACGAAATCGAATTATCCACAATCCCATCAAAGATGACGGTAGGGCTGACGTGCACTCCGACCAACCGAGCAGCTTTAACGTGCAGCTTCAAGTCGTTCGTGATCTGGTTACCGGCGTTATATGAGCCGTCGACGGGTTTGTCAGGGACCGTCAAGAGATTGTAGATTTGTTGCTCGTCGACACCCAGGGGAGCAGCTAGGGCGGAGAGGCGCTTGTAAGTCTATGTTGGCATGATAGTTGGTCGTTAGCCAGAGCCAGCTGCGGGGGGGGAGGAATGTGGGTGTGGGGTCGGAGGGTACATACTGCATTTCTTGTTTCGTTAACGACGTTGACATCGAAGAAGTCGACCTGGTTTTCGAAGATGGCCTGCAGGGTTGGGTTAATATGAGTTAGCATTGCAAGGCATACCTAGGCTGTGTTGGGCTTGGGTAATTAGCGTTGCGAACAGCAGAGTACTTCCAGAAGGAACCTGGGTCGACTCTTTCTACAGCGAGTGCTGCCTCGTGGGCTTTCGGGGACATATTAGTCGTTATCATGCCATCTCTCTCATGGGATACTAGCAAGGGCCCCTCCCCCCCCCCTCTTTTCTCGGGAATCACTCACCGAGCGTGGAACTAGGATGCCATGGTTGGACTTGCTGTCTGAAGACGATCTTGTCATGGTGCCATATCAGTTTTAGCTATTTGTGCTGGAAGCGGTCTTACGCACCTGGACCTTGTTAGGGAACCTAGTGTCGAGAATTGGCTTCACATCGTTGTACACGCGCTTGAAGAGTTTTGCGGAAAACTGGTTGTAGGGGTTTTGTGTGTGAACTTGGTTATCGGCAGTTAATAGTGGAGTGCTCGGGGATGCCTTACCGGGCAGACGTAGTCGAGGTCTTTGGTTGGTGTTAGTATTATATCATAGCTTTCAATTCTCGTGAGGGGGGTGGAGAGGCAGGGATGTTTACGCACAGATCTCGAGAGTGTGAACGGGATGTGCGATGCTACCGAGGATGTGAGCTGCGAATCTTGGAGCCACGGCCATGATGCTTTGTAATATAAGGTGGATTTGGTTGAATTGAGTTTGGTGGGATAAGGGGTTGGGTATGGAAGAGCTGGGTCGAGGTCGGATAGAGAGAGAAGTTTACGATTGTGAAGTGAGGTTATGAGGGGATATATCATATATTTGCTTTACAGAATCTACTCGTACTCTCAGTGTTATGAACATGGGTGGTCGGCGCCGGATACCAAGGGATTAGAAGGCATGGAAGTTTCCTGCTTGTTTGACCAGGTTCCATGCTATTATATGAGTAGGTTCATCCTCGTATTTCCTACGAGGGTATTATGGTTAGTGCTTTGGAAGCCCTGAGTGTCTGATCGTCAACGTCCAGGCTGGAAGACGATGTTGACGCTATAGAGCATATCAGCTTGCCTAACTCTACGAAAACCGGGCAGCGGGTGATAGTAATGTAACATCTCTGATGCCGTGACATTGCTGCATGAGTACCGTAGCTCACTTGGGTTGGGTGATTCCAGCTCCACGGGTGATGCTACCGGTAACTTGACTTAGACTATCGTACCGGTAGTTCCGGGATCACTCCCCCGCACTTATCGATAAGTCAGCTGAAGTGGGCGAGCAGCCACAAGCCTTTTCCTAACGTCATATCAACCTAAACCACAAACACTGCAAGAGCCTCCATTCACCCATCAGCAACGCCTCCCTCCTCCCACAGTTTCCCTCATCCTACCAACCATCACGATACCTGCTTCACAGATCAATCCACCATGGCTGATAAGTCGAGTCCTGTGCGCGAGCCGCCACCAGAATTAAAATTAATCAAGCAGTTTGTCTTACGGGGGAATCAATTAAGGAGCATTGAGCCGGTTATTGCTTATTACTGTTGCCCCCCCGCTCCCCAAATCGAAAAAAGAGAGAAAGGCATTACTAATGGAAGGAGGTGGGTAAATACAGGCTACTTCTGGTCTGTCAGGCAGATCCTCGCAAATAATCTACATCACGCCAGTACCGCGTGCACTACATGGACAGCGGATTTGATGGACGAGCTTGAGAGGGTATTTCCTTTTCTCCTTATCTGCACTTTGGGAGCGGGGCTAATGGGAGTAGCGCAAGGAAGAGCTGAAAGATAAGGATATTATTGGCGATGACGTAGCAGCGCAGGCGTATGTGGAGAACTTTGCGTTAAAGATATTTGACAACGGGGCGAGTGTTGTTGCTGCTGGGAAGGCTACTAGGTGTGCATTGTTTGTTCGACTTTGCTGTTGTCTTTGGGCTAACAAGGGGTGAGAAGTACGACACGAGATACGCTGTTAGCGGCGGTATGCTTTCTGGAGCTTATCAAGATCTTTGCGGAGCCGGATGCCGAGGTTTGTGGCACAGTAACACTCCGTGGTTGAGTGGCAGGCAGTGCTGACAGGACTAGATCCAACAAAAGCTCAAGTTCGCAAAGTTCCATGCAGCACGGATTTGGAAAGCTATCAATCTTGGTCAGGATCCTAATCCGAGCACGCCTGAGATGACGGGGGCTTCCGAGGTCGACAATTTATTACCGCCACCCCCAATGGTTGAGGATGAAGCTCCACCATTGTTGCCGTCTTCCCCGCCGGCTCCTATGGTTTCCTTCCCAGCCCCGCAAGGGCCCAGACAAGCACCTTCACCACCCCCAGGGGATCAAGGACCCGGGCGATTCTACCATTCTGAATCCCCGTCGATCCTCACTCCTCCCCCTCCGGCACGCCCAATGTCCCAGGCCCTGCCGCCCTCGCTACCACAGATACACACGTCAGATACATCCAACGAGTACTCGCCACAAGTGCCCATTGTCTACGAACCTAGCGCACCAAGTCTCTCCCCTTCAACGATGAGCGCCGCGAATACTGGGTTCCCAGAAATGCACGCCCAACACCCATTAAATACCCACTACCCACCCTCCACACTTGGCGCAGCGCCCCTAGTACCACCCCAGGGATATAATTACAACACCAACCAACCCGCAAGTTACTACTCTCATTCACCGGTACCTGTTCAGCAGCCACCACTCCCAACACCGTCCCAACCAGTCATGAAACAACATTTGCCGAATGAGGAGGATATCCTCCGAGCTCAGAAGCACGCAAAATGGGCGATTAGCGCACTGGATTACGAAGATATTGATACCGCTATAAAGGAATTCCGACAGGGGCTCGAACGATTAGGTGCCCTGTGATTTGTAGTTTGAATCGTGCTAGCAAAACTTTGGCTCATCTGGTGGCATTATTTTGTTTCCAACCAAAAGCGCTTGGCTCCAGGGCGGAAAGTTTGTTTTCACATCATCTACATGATCGACATTTCGGTGGAAAGAGGGCAAGCGGGAGGCGGAGGGTGGGGGTGGGGTTGCGCCAGGATTTAGGCAGATAATATACCCTAGCCCTCTAGCATGAAGTGTACCTACGTTTTGCGCTTACTTTCAATGTGCTGTGCTGGGAAGTATGATATTCTCATTGTGTAGACTATTTCTCTATCATAAAGCCTCGGTGCGCAAGGAACCCGCAGTCATGGAATATCACTCGGGACAATATTAGGGTTCGAACACTAGATTTGCACAGCACACGATGCGATAAGAAATGCTCCATCCCGCCCGTAACGTAAATTTAAATATGATATATCCTTGCCGTAAGAAGTGAATTGGTAAGTGATAGGGTGAGTAAAACGTTCCGAAGAATAATGTATCTTACCCGGCCACGGGACACTCAGAGTTATGGGACGCTTAGTAAAACCCAGACCGCTGAATTAGAAGACGAGCATGTCCCCAATTTAGTAGAGATTCGGGTACATCATAGAACTCCTCTTCTTCCTTCCTACCTTTGCCCAATAACAAAAAGGGAGTTTCATTGAATTAATCCTTTGAATCAAAATTACCGGTACAAGTATATATGATACGGATAGCGGGGTGCGGCAGTCTCAGCCCCCTCGGGCTCAACGCGACGATGGTGGTCGAGACCACCACATCCAGTGCATCGACCATTCCCCACACCACACCGGTCCCCTCGGCGATTAAACGAGCACCACGGAGCCCACCGGTGTCTATAATATCCCTAGTCCAATCCTCTCTGCCCACCCCGAACAACCGCCCCACAACATCCCGTCGTAAAAAAAGATGGAATGACTGAACCGTGCGCCGGAGGCTGCAACAGAGAGAGAGAGAGAGAGAGAGAGAGAGAGAGAGGCTGTCCATCCATCCATCTATCGGAGAGGTAATTAGAAGGTATCCTACCATCATAAAAATAAAGATATCATTGTTTCGACGGATTCCTGTTAGAACAAGTGGCTTCAATGTGACGAAAGTATTTCTGCTAGTGGCGGGCAATAGTGCCAGTGGAACTTAGACACTAACTTACGGTAGTTGGCTCTGTATATAGATACTTCTTGTGGGTATAAATACTGTGCGCCGGTACTCAAGCATCAGGCATAAGAGACATCGGTCAATTCTTGCTCTTCCTCTACAAACTAGATCATTCTTTCAGTCGACCCGTCCTTTACCCTCGCTTCGCTCCCTTTCTCGCGCACCCAAATTCCGACAATTCCGCCAACAGCTCTGACGAGTGATACCCCATGACACCACCCACCCACCCCTCTCCCTGCAATCTCCACCCCGCCCAATCAACCAACCAACCAAACCTCCCGCCATGTTTCACGTTTCATGAAGCTTCCACCTCATCCAAGCCCCCTGAAAGATTGCCATAATATTATCATCTCCACACACAGCCTCACCCGCGTTGATACAGTCCCCCAAGCCAAGAATCTCAACTCAATCACGTGCTCTCAGCTCATCTCTCCTCCCTCCTCAAACAACACAAATCACCACCCACCCGTCCGTCCATCCCAGCATCCGACTCACTCACTCCGACAATGGTCCTTCTGGCAGAACTCCTGGTGGACCTGACATCCTTGAAAACAATCGTAGTATCCCCCACCCTCGCTCTGGACTCCTCCCTTCCTTCCTGTTATGCTGACGAGAGAGCCCCTTCCTTTCCAGAACACATCCGACGCCCTCTCCCTCGTGGGCGGCCCCGGTGCGGACGCTGTTGAGCCCACGGACCGGGAATTCGCGCGTGTGAAGGAGTTTCTCGCGCTGCGCGCTGAGCAGCGGGAGCATGAGGACTTGATTGCCAAGCGGATGAACGTGGCGGCTATACTCGAGAGGTTTGAGGGGAAAGGTGGTGGAGGTGGTGGGGTATGAGGCACTGTGCCGTAAGGTAGCCTCCAGTGATGGATAAAGTAGATTGGACTGGCACAAGTTTCCTATGAAATTTGCTTGTTCCATTGTTCGTTCAAATTATCTACACTGCTTTACTCATATGTACAAACTTGAAATACAGAGTTCCTGTGTCTCCAAGTCTCGGTTTTCCCTTAAAGTGGTGAAAGAGAAATAGTAATTGTAGTAGTAGTAGTAGTAGCAGCAGCAGCAGCAGCAGCAGTAGTACAAGTAGTGCGGTAGTCTATCAACTCAAACCCCTAACCCTGATTCCGATCTAATATGATAACATGTAATGTATGGTAAGGGGAAAAAAGGACAATATAAACCCCTCCAACAAAGGAAACACCGCCCAAACCGAAAGAGTGTGTGGAAGTTTTTCCCATTCCATTTCCTCCATGCTAGCCCTCTAAACGTCCTTCTTTTCCTGAGCCTCCGAGCTCGCGACTTTCTCGGCTCCTGCTTGGAGCTCTTTTGCCCCGATCTCGACCTGGGCGCCCTCGGAAGCATCAGGAGCAGGTGCCTCCTTCTCGTCGATATCCTGGTCATCCTTTGATGCCTTCTTGGAGGCTTCAGATTCAGAGCTCTGCTCGTTCTCCTCCTCGATAAGCTCTTGTTGTTCCCTCAATACCTCAAGTCTCTGCTTATTGGTTGCAGCTCCCTCCAGGGTATTGACCTCGAGCTCAATCTCGTGGTAAAGCTCCTCGGGGATGCTACTGAGTACTGCAACAAGTGCGTCAAACTGGGAGTCTATCTCGCTCTCCTTGCCTTGAGCGTACACAAATGCATTCGACAATACTAATAATGTAGACGGAAGACCGTGCTTCAATCTAAGTTCGAGCCATGTGTCGAGATCATCTCGTAGACGGCCGGGGCTGACACCATGGGTGCGGATGCCACGAGAAGCGCACGCAGTTTGAAGCTCAGGAACGGAAAGCGAATCCACTCCTTCGTAGGAGATGGCACGGTCGTCCCGCTTAATCTGTCGCATTCTGTGCCTGATATTATAGCGCAACAGAGCATCGGTTCCGAAAGTATTGAGATTCATGTACCGGCACATTCCGACCAACTGGGGCCTTGAAAGATTGTCCAAGGTGATATCGTCCCTGAAGATCTTGCAGACTTTGATGACATCTTCTCGGCTGGGGGATTCGCCGCTTGATCGGATCTATATAGTAATTAGTAGATACTCGTAGAACAACGTCTCCTCAAGTTTGACTACCTTCTTGAAGAACTGTGTGAATTCCTCCCGCTGTCTGGTTTTGGCACTCAGCGGGATACCACTCTCCCGCAAAGTCTTACGGAGAAAATCGGACACGTCCCGCCTGGTAGACCGGAGTTTGCTGGACTTCAAATCCTTTGCTTTCTGATCTTCGTATGTGCTCGGTAGCAGATTGGGAAAGACCTTAAGAGCGATCGGCAGGAAGAGTTCACCGGCAGGGACGATAATAAAGACTGAGAAAGGAACAAGACGGCCCAAATCCCTGACCGTTCGCTCAAGCTATGACACCAATTTTAGACACAGCCTGTTGAAATATATGATCTAAAGCTCTTACCTGACGGCGTTCCCGACGACTCAACTCATACCCCGCAGCCATCTTCAAAGCCAGATTTGAAGAAATCTTTATCTCGGCACCCAACAGCTTTGTTCCATCCCAGAAATGTTGCACACCATGCTTAACCTTCTGCCAAATAGTGGCTTTCTTTTCCTCCTTCTTCTTCTCGATGCCACTCTCGTTCGCCGTGGTAATGGCAGTCGAGTTCTCAGTTCGTGTGGCTTCTGGACCCGCCGTCTCCAATGCGGAAGCTCCGGCACTGCTATCAACGGGGGCAGCCACGGTTTCCGGTTTTGCGGAGGGTTTTGCAGTAGCCGTCCCACGGGGAACTGGTTTACTGGCTTTCTTAGGGTCGAAGCCCGGAGGAGGAATAGCGGGACCACCAACTCCAGTTGTTGCTGTATCAGTGCTCAGGTACCTCTGAGAAGCAAGGATGATGATAGCTGGCTGATATCGAGCTATTTGAGAATGCAAAAGACCTTTACGAGAACACAGCCCAAGTGATGAGCGAGCACCAGTGCGCCGGGCTTTACAGCCGTGTCAGTAACCGTAAACGGAAGGCTCAGGCTGTTTGGAAGGGGGTGTACCTGATGACGCTACAAACGAGCGTTGTTTGGCCGAATTGAAGGCAAGTCTTGTTGAATTCATGGTGTGAAGATGCCTACCGGGAGTCTGATGGAGAAGGGGCAGCACACAGTACTGCGGAAAAAGGAACTAGTAGAATAAAATTGGTGGAAACAAAGGCTAAAATTTCTTTCAGTAAGGAAGGGATAGAATTCAGGAGGAGGCAACAGCAGAGTAAGAGAAGGAGCGAGGAGTTGCGTGATTTGGTGAGAATGGGTGGTGGATGGAATGACAAAGATTCCCGTCTAATGTAGACGGGGGGTTTCTTGTTGGACAGACAGGGGTTGTGATCTGATATCTGGGAACAAAGACATTGTTTTTCCCTTCCTAAAAGATCTCTCGTGAATAGGGTTAAAACTTGTTTAGGCGCGGCTGGCGGAGCCCTGTTATCATCGACCACATCAAGGGGCTGGACTTCGGAATCCTTCCCCCACACCTTATGATACTTTGTAAATTTTCAGCACGGACTCATGCCCCTGAGATAATGTCCTTGGATTGGGCAGGTCTTCGTGGTTGAGGTAGACACCAGTCCAAGACTGTATGATTGCCCGAACTCTTTCATGATCACACAGTAATATGTTTACCTGTATCATACAGTACCAGTACATAAGTCTATCGAACCGGATTCATTCGTCCCAAAATTTCTGTTACGACTTTCCCCGCTTTAAGCACTCTCCTCCTCTCGTGTTAACACCCATACGAGTATCTGGGGGTCTGAGTTGTTAATACAGCGCATCCTGGCACACCCCTAATCTTTGGCTCGGTACGGTCCCGTTACATGTTTGGACCCCAGGTGCCGTCGTGCCTGATACCGGTACTGGATGGTAATTTAATAACCATTATTTTTTGATAATTGTATTAGGGTAAATGATGTCAACTTCCTCTAACCACGGAAATGAACATTGGTATGCAAGTGCGAGTACTGTATCATACAACCTGACAAACAAACAAACAAAACATCTTTTGACGTGTAGGAAAAAATTCCATGCAGTACTGGTACAAGTAAGATGCCTGGATAAATAACCGCACACATAGTCTCGATAAGAACTTTTACGTAGTGAGCTTAGCACATGTTTACATATTCGTGAGCAGTTTCCACAGACCACCCACAACTCTCCCCCAGCTTTCCCCATATGCTAGCTCAATCAATCCTACATCACATATATATTAGTGAACCATCTCTAATTGGATCACAAGTGCTTCGAACGCATGCATTCTTACCTTGGGTGAATCGCCAGCCTCTGTTACCGTCTCTGATAGGATAATCAACAACTGGGGGAATAGCAGTGTTGATCAATCGGGGGAACCGATCTTCACAAACCGCCTTCACATTGCAGACCGCTCTCATACCCTCCACACCAGCAAACCTGCCATATCCCGATCCTCTAACTCCCCCAAAGGGCAATGACTGGTTCAGATAATATACCCCAAAATCATTGACAGACACCATGCCGCTCTTAAATTCTCTCACGACACGATCGAGATTTCGTTTGTTCCTTCCAAAAACCGAACCACCAAGACCGTACTCAGTCGAGTTTGCTAGGTGAATAGCATGTGTAACATCCTTGGCCCTCATGAGGACGCATATAGGGGCGAAAGTTTCGTTTTGGGCGATTAGCATATCTTCCGTTACGTCGACAAGGAGTGTGGGTGAGAAATAATGCCCCTGAGGATATTTTGGGTGAATTAGTCTTTTACCACCAACCAAGCATCTAGCACCTTTTTTGACAGCGTCCTCAATCCAAGATTCCAATTTGTCAAATCCAGCCGCAGAAATCAAGGCACCACAGTCGACTTCATCACCGTCGAGGACGGATCCTGCTCGTATTTTCCTGATTCTTTCTTCAAGTATTTCGACGAGTGTAGAGTATACTTTTGGGAGGGCCACCATCCTTTCAATGCCGATGCAGTTCTGGGAAGCGCTCTGGAAAACCCCGCGCATAAGTAGTGATGATAGCGCTTTGATGTTCGGGACGTCGTCAAGAATGATGGCGGCGTCTTTGCCACCCAATTCAATACATAACGGGGTCAATGATTTAGAAGCGGATGAAGCAACGTGATGGGCAACTGGGCGGGATCCAATAAAAGTGATATGAGCGATTCCAGGATGAGAGGTGAGATGAGGGGCAACTTCTGGCCAGCATGTGATGGACTATTCGATCTTTGTCAACGTAACCCCGTCTAATGATTGGTTCAGACTTACCTGAACGAGGTCTGGATTATGGCCACAGGCAGCAAGGGCGCCTTTGATGGTGGAAACAAAGTAATCAGAACTCCAGGCTGTGTTTTCACTTCCCTTAACTGCGCTAACCGTTAGCACAAGTATCCCTAATCACAAATATATTCAAGCCTGTCTGTCAACTTACCGATGATCCCATTTCCTGCGAATATAGAACTAATTATAGGGCAGAGGAGATTGTGAAACTATGGATTTGTTAGTCTATACTTGCCCGGTATAACAAGGATCCTAAGAGGGAAATCTCACTGGATAGCTGTGAAAGACTCAAGTCAGCGTACAACAATTAGAATGATGAAGGATCTACCAACTTCCAGGAAACGCAAGCACAAACAACTCCCAAAGGTTCATATCTCACTTCCGCCTTTTTGTAAAACATCAACGGCCAAGAGACGCTCCTCTGCTCCGGCCTCAATGCCTGCTCCCCATTATTTAGAACCCACTTGATTTTCTCAACGACGACCAAAATCTCTCCAAGGGCAGCATCAATACGAGTTTTTCCAGAGTCGAGACAAGCAGCGGTGATAATTGTATCCTGGTTGGCGAGAACATATCTGGAAGACATTAGATGGCTACCTCCCAGCACCCAGATGCAACTACACACTTAAGAAGTGACCTCAAAACCCTCTTTCGTTGGTTGAAAGACGTCTTTGCCCATTCTACTTGTGCTGCCGCCGACTTTGCGATTGCCTTATCAATATCCTCGGGGTATGCTGGCTTAACCCTTCCAAGCAATCGTCCGGTCGCTGGACAGTAACATTGAATATTGTAATCAGACTCACTCTGTTGTGATTTCCAGAATCAGTAACTATTACACAGTTCTATGGGTTGCAATGACCATACCCGTATAGAAGGCTCTTCAAGAAGCTCACCCTTCCATCCCTCCTTGCACTGTTCCGGGGTTGGGACCGCATAAGAGACTGCAGCAAACTTTGAAGTTCTCCAATACAGAAAAGCGAAGAACGAAAAAACAACGGCAGCAAGCGAGACTAGCAAGGAATTTCCGGAAGGCAGAGTGTTTGGTGAAACCAAACTGCTATCCAGGGCAGCGAAAGAAAAATTCTCTCTAGTCACTGAACACCCAACGGTAAAACCGCTGACGAGGAAGTCGAAGGATATCTTCATAGCCATAAAGTTTTCCCTCCGCCTTTGTGTTTTTTGCAAGAGCTGTCACTCGACGCAGGACGCACTGAGGAGACGCGACTCTTCTATGACGCGCAGGGAGCTAGTGGCCGGGTAACGAACGGACTACCGGGGTCACAAGCAATAGGTTCTGGTCTAGATCAGTTACCCTACTTCCCTGGAGCTAGCTCAACTCTGGTGATAACCTTAAACTTGTCGCACGGCAACTTTATGCAGTCAGGAAGCGATGGATGATGATTTGGCTCGTAGGTTGGCTGCGCTGCGGAATGAGCATGAGAGTCGGTAATTATGGTTCCCCGTGGAATGCGCTATTGTCTCCAAGCTCACTAGAAGCATAAATACTGAACTAGTGGCCTAGCAGCTCTAGCACGCCGACTACCGCTATCCCGCAAGCCTCGAACCCACCACCTAAGACTCCTGAGGCTGAAGTGAAAGATGAACTCACAGTCCGGTTCGAAAAGATCAGGCTCGCTTCGTGTTCTACGAAATCATCATCTGTTAAAGAATTAAAGAAAGAATATGATGACATTCTATCTGAATCAAAGGTTGAACCGCATCCACCCCTGCATTTCCAAGTTTGGACAGACACTAAATAGCAATTCAGACACAAGAAATATTCAATGTCTTAACCTCCGACCAGGAGCTGTGGGATACTGGTGAAGATTTGCACGAGGGGATGGACGAAGCAGACCTTCTCCTGGCAGAAGCTAAAACCTATGTATCCTCTCCCTCCAAGGTACCAGAAGGCATCAATGGTGCTAGAAGTGCATCATCGGAGGATACATCGGTTCTTCCTGACTGGCTTCATTCAGATACTCTACGCCCCGTAGACACCACGGAGGAAGAGGCCGATATTCTACAACAAATACGAGATGAGATAAATTTCGAAAACGCAAACAGAATAACCCCACCGCCTGAATCTCCCGAATCTCCAGGGTCCGCCGAGCCAGGGAAGGCTGTTCAGGAGGTAGATGAGTCCTTGTTTAAACGGTTTGAGGCTCTGGGAGGGCTCGAGCTACCCGCGGTGCCCAAGGCCGAGCCCGGGGCTAAACCAAAGCAACACTTCACAGTTGCGAAGCCTGAGGACCATGAGACTGATACTTGGTGTTGTGGGTCATTCCTTTAGCAGTGATATAGCAGATTTAGGTTGCTAAGGTTGCGCATAGGTATATGTAACGACGATGCAGAATATAAGTGCTCCGGATGCGAAAATGATATTTATTGCGCTAGTTGCCTTTATGAGTGTAAGAGATCATGATTTCGCATCGTTTCTGGAAACATTTTTTGACACAGACACAGCGCACACTGGGCCGGATGCAGGATATGAAGAGCGGAGACACAAATGGACAAAATACACGAAACCGAAGAGGAGGCTCGCCACAGCTTAAGCCATCGACTCTCGTTGGATTACAACGTACTGTACTCACCAAATGATGCTGCAAGAAAAATACTTTCTCATAGCGTTATGACATTGTGAAATAAATTAGATGGCCCTTGTGGCGGTCTCAACCATAACCATCAATTCTCGACCTTCACCATATGTTTATACATCCACCACACTATGGAAATGTATTAGGAAGAAGAGGAGGAGGAGGAGGAGGAGGAGTGAGAATACAGTCTCCGACCGGGTATGACTTAAACGCCAAAGAAGATAAAGAAACCACTATTAAAACAACACAAGTCCCACAGCGAAAAGACCGAGAGCGCTCAACATGCCAACAGTAGTCTTCGAAGCTCCACTCTTGGTGGAAGTGCTCTCGGTCGCGTTCTTTCCGTTCGCGCAATGGCTAGATGGGCTCTCGAATGAAAAAGGCGAAGCGCCGACGCCAGTGGTATTAACACACATTCCATCCGGAGGGCCCCCAGCGTCTTTCTTGAAGGTGATGTCCATGCACTGAATGTCCTCCGTTAGCCACTTCATTCCCGTCCACCCTGAAAATTTCTGGTAATTCGACATACGTTGTACAAAGCGCCACCATTCGTACTCAACTGGATAACCTGAATACTAGCATTGGTTCCCTCCTTGATATCCAGGCCAGGCGGGATGGGTATTTTCTTGAAGCAAAAGGTCCCGTTACCGGTCTGGTTAAAAGCGGGAACGAGGGTGATGTTGAGTCTTGTGACATTGTTTCCCATGCCCAGATTGACGAAAGTCTGAGCGTGGGGATGGGACGGGGTGAAGACCAGCGACCCTCCATCGAGTGGCCAGTCCGTGCGGTTTGTGTCGGAGATAGACTGGTTTACACCACCGCCTAGATACCTCCCAGTCAGCACAAAAGCCAAGAAAGCTTCCTTTAAGGTAGAACACAAGGTGGACATACATGGATAAGTCCATTGAGTAGGAAAGCTATCCCCACGCCAGTACGGATAAGTAACAGCGAAATGCGCAGAAACAATCGAGACCGAGGCGGCGGCAGTGAGTAGGAAAGAGAGGAATTGCATTGTGATTGTCGAAGACTTAGAGCTAAATTATTCCGTACGTGTATGTTGATTGACAAGAAAGCGGAGAATTAAAGCTAACTCTCTAGGGAATTCAAGAACTCTGTCGGCCGTGAAGTGAAGGCGTACAGGAGGAGGGGTAGGTTCGACATTTAAGTACTTGTTCAGGGCGAAGGGCCGACATCTTTTGCGCATGGGTTGGGAAACCCTCACAACCTTAATTCCCAGCCTCATGCGGTATCCCACAAACTCGTGGGATGGGGTACAGGTATGGGGACTGTGGGGTGAGGGGTGAGGAGGGTGCAAAACTTGCTCAATTCAAAACTATGGCTTTTGCCCAGTCGTGCACTTTTTATTACCCCACGGAGGAAGAAAGGCCTCGAGAGAGAAGAGGTCGAGCAAAAAGCAACTTCGGCCGCCCGTATCATACGGTTCTGTCAGAGCTCGAGGTTATAAACCGTAAGTGCATGTTAGTATCCGACGCCCCAGTAGCCCTTGTAATTGTTATCGACAATACAGTCATTACCATATGCAGCAATGGGATATCACAAGTATCGTAATATCCCCAAACACCTAACAAAACCCACTGCACTCTACCCCCGAAGCCAAGGTCAAAACAACACTAGGGAGCACAGTAATATCATAGCAATCAGCCCAATACCCCTCCAACTCCCTCACTATCCAGTGGTATATCCGCAGAGTACCGGCAAGTACAGTAGTACCGTTGTCGCACTGCGCTAGTACCGGTAACCCAACGCCTGCAGTAAGAACCTTGTTAACCCTACCCGCCAAGACTATGAGCCCAATTGAGCAGGTTTTCTAGGTGTGTGGTGGCAGGTCAACCACCAGCCCTCCACCTCATTGGACAACTACCCTTAGAACTTGAGCTGGTTTTCGCCCAAAACAATCGCGACCCTAAGTTAATCTGTAGCTAGGAACGAGGTAGTATGGCACAAGCGAGAAGGTTATTTTGCTTTTATTTTGTTTTCGATTTATTGTGGGGGACGCAGAGAAGGGCCGTTTCTTGGCTCGCTCTTGGGATTATCCCTCACGGATGCGATTTCGGTTCGGCCTTAGCAAATTCGACTGTCTTTATACTCGGACTCAACCGGAATTCCCCTAACATTCAACCATCACAATACCACAATAACTCAAGTCAATGCCACAGCCAAAATTAAAAGTCCTATTATCAGATATCAAGCTCCTAAAGAGAACACAAATATACAGGCCATAGAATAGTTGTGGTTGTAAATGGTCACCACCGGTATTGTGGTTATCATGAAGGTTGAATTTCGTAAGGGGATCGTGGTGGTGACCGTCGTCTCAGGACTTAGAATATTCTCAGTACACCAACACCCCGCTATCCCGGACGGGCAAAATCCTAAGAATCTTTCGGCATAGCGAGTGATCCGGGACAACAGGTCAGGCTTTGGTGTGAAGAAATTCGTACGAGACAGCGAGGTATCCGGATTATCGAGATCTGGGACAGCGGGGTGTGAGTGTATATCATATATCATACCACTAATGTTTGCCGGGGAGGCCGGTCTCCTACAATCCATATCAAGCTCTCTCTCTCTCTCTCTCTCAAGAAATCTGATGTTCGGTTGTGCGGTTATGTCTGGCAAAATATTTAAAGAAATTTGGGATACAATTAAGGCACACATTTCTGATCACTTAATCTTTGTTGACTTTAGGTATGTTCTGGAAGGCGATCTCTAGTAGGGTTTGCATTCTGCTTGGACCCTGCACATTTCATAAAATCAAATTGGAACTTTAAAGATGAAAATAAACAGGTAAATCTGAACCCTTTGGTCTGAAAATTTAACTATAACTACTAAATGATTGCACAATACAGGTTTTTTTATTATATAAGTTTCAAAAATCTTTCTTTTAGAAAAACATTTAATAAAGACAGAATACATGAGATATTGTTTCTTTTGCCAAAACAAATCCTTTGACTTTCCCATATGAATTAATCTGTAATATTGAGAGACGGAGTAGCATTGGTTTTTGTACAACATAGCCATTACCTAACAAAAGAAAATTACTCTAATATTTAGGAATGCCAGAATCTAATACCATACCGATTATATGACATATAAGCACATGCTAGAGAAAGAATACCGGTACTGAGAAGGCTGCAAAGGCCTTGCTCCACCTTGCACAGACTCGGTCTGCTAGGCTTATAAAGGATGGAAATACACCTGAGTCTAGTACTAGTGCAGCGGAGCAGGTCTGCCACAGACTGCAATCTTATCCTGCAGCCACCATCCACCAATATGGAAGTAGTTGACCGCCAAAATCCTGGTCCAACTCCCATTTGGATTACACTGGCAGATCTATTACCTGCACCATTATCTGCCCTTTCTCGAGTACAAACCAGGAATGCTTTTTGCTCCACCATAATTCACCATTTTCGCATGGAATCAACCAGGTGCTCTTCTACAATCAGTTCTCTATTGGTTCTCGCTGATTGTGTAACCTTTTGCTCTTGTTGCGGAAACTTGATGCGATACCTTTGTTGAGGTGGTTCTTGTTGCGACCTCTTTACTAGTATATAAGGGCCCCTACCGTATATACGCTTTTCTTTTGTTGTCGCTTCATTGGCTGTCACTCGGGGTGGTAGCGTGAGGGGGTTTTCTTTGCTTCTTCTTCTGCATGCATGAGTCTGATGGAGGCACGGATGAAGCCGTGGCTTGGGAGAGGGGATTTGTGTATTTTTTTCCCCCTCCAATGTTCTGGTGGGTGGTATCGTGCTCGAGTACTCTAGTGCCAATACAAGTACAGGCATTGGCTCATGCAGGGGGAAAGGGCTATTCTCAATTCACGGGTCCCAGGGCACGAGAGGTATTCAGCGTTGTTTGGTGCTCCTTGGTATTTCCAGTGTGTGTTTGTGGGGTGGGGAAGGGCTACAGTACAAGTAGCATGCAGTCATTGGAGAACGGGTTCGTGCTACTATGAATTGCCACAGATTGTCGATGGCTTGAGTCATGCCAAAGGTCGGATCTAGGCGACCGTATTGCGCCTACTATTATATCGTGGCTATCGAGACCTCAAGTCGTGGCCCCAGGAAACAATATCCATAAGTGGGAGATACCTGGTTTGCGGCGCTCAAGTTTCCTGGAAAGTGCCCGTTGAGGAAAAATAATAATTCCCGTCTACCTGAAGGGACTGCTCGTGATTCAAGGATTGACCTTGGGTTCTCGGTACCATTCCTGTTAGGCATTGGAGTTGTAGAGTTGGTCTGGTTTAACCTTAAGCAGACTGGCAGACCAGGTCGAAGTTGCTGGCTATATACTGAAGCCTGGGCTCGGTCAATATGACCCATCTGAGTGTTTATGGCGATGGGCTTGTTCTAGGCTTGAATCTTAGCACTATCATGAGTCCGTGTATGGCTTAGTTGCCCCCTAAACGCAGGATATATTAGGAGGAGAGGTACCGGTGAGAGAACCGTACTTGTATCTCTCCTGACTTGAACAGTAGGGTCCGATCCACCACTGCAGTGGCCTTTAATGTTTTATTGCTAACGGTGTTGCATTTGTGGCATGAAAGTAAAAATACAGGTGGCATTTAAGCTTACGTCTATATCTTTCAGAGCAGATAAACATATAATTCTAAACGCCTTATGAAAACCATTCGAAAAATATTAGGTCTCCTCAGCAACCCTAATCGGAGTATTCCCAAAGCTCTCCAATCCCCTGCTGACAACACCAACTCCGCCAGCGCTCCCGCCAATCTCCAGGCTTCCCCTAAGCTTCTCGTATTCCTCGCCAGCCTTCTGAAGTCTCTCCTGAACCATAGCCTCCCTCTCTGATATTTCCTGCTTCTCGACCTGTAGCGCTTCCATCTGCCGGACCGTCTGCGCCTTCCTGAATTCCATAGCGGCAAGTGTCTCTTCCAACTTCTGCAGTATTTCATCGAGATAGGGTAATGGCGTGACATGCGGAGGCTGTCTGGATAACATCTCAAGATCCCTGGCTATCCCACCGCCTGAGGAATTCGAGAAATCTCCCTTCTTGATTTGGTCCCTTTCCCATTCTTCCGCCAAGCTGTCTCGGGAATCTGAGTCCATGTCCATTTCATCGTCGTGGATACCCTCTGCCTCCTTGATGGCGTCTCGAATGTTCTCTCGTCTTCTCCGATCGTGCGCTCGTTGCGCGGCTTTGCCACCCAGCACTATCCCGTCGTCTTCAACGTATTTTTCTAGTTCCTCTTCGTCGTACATGTTATCGTCTGCCCGCTGTATCCTTGATTCCTTCCTTTTGCTTTTCAGAAGGATCTCCCCACCCTCGTCGTTGCTGCCGGCATTTAGGGAAATGTAGTCTCCAGCTTTAGCCTTTGCTGCCCTCTCTGCTCGCCGAGCTTTCATGATCCTTACCAAACCCTCATCCGGAATAATTGTTCCTTGTTTTGACGATTCTCCGTATTTGGTCAATATCATGTCCTTGCTTGCCTCAGGGACATCCGCCCCATCCACATCGACATCCTCAGCGTCCAAGTCTGCCTGCTGAGACAGCGGTATAGTGGGTGTATTGCTCCGTAGCTCCTCTAGGTATTCCTTTGAGTACGTGGGCCTGTCAACACTGGGCGTAATATTAAGGTGCTCTATGCCAATCACCCCGGCTGAAAGGCCCGACTTCCTGGCAGCATTTTTCTCGATCGCCTTCCGGCTCAAGGCCGACTTCCTGGGAGTAAAGACCTCTCCTTCTTCGTCGTCGGCAGTGGAAGCATCGGGGCCGAAGGATAACCGTAGATTAGAGCGCTTCTTCCCTTTTGTGCGAGCTAGATTGCCCGTAATTCCCAAATTTAGTATGGTAAAGGGTTTGGGTAGGATTAATGCAAACCTTGGGTTTGTTCTGTTGATTTTGGAGGAGCTTTGACTACTTTTGTCCGCTCCTCCTCCTCCTCATTTTCGTCATCTCGCGCAACCACCTTTGCCTTTGGACGTCGAGAAACAAACGTGGGGCGCATTTCAGCAATTTGTGGTGATTGAAAGATTGAACATGGTACAGTTGTAGCTGGGTTGCTTCATGCCTTCGACAACAAGTTGCCAAGCCCGCACAAGGCTTGAGGACAGAAGTGGATGCAGCCCAGCCTTCACACTTCAACATCAACACACACACATCCCCTAAGTTACCATATTGTCACGATGCCCCAAGCACAACCCGAACTCAAAAAGGTAGCTTACCCCGGCCGTGTTTATCTTAGGGAGTGTCACAAAGAATGGCTGCTAACGTTCGAATAGTATCTTGATAAACGCCTTTTCGTTCAATTGAATGGATCTCGCAAAGTCATTGGGGTGCTTAGAGGATACGATGTGTGTTTGATCTGTCCCTTTAGCACCCTATCATCACGATCCATTGCCCCTTGCGGGGGATTTGCGGTACTGACTATAAACCTTATAGGTATTCCTAAACATCGTCCTCGATGACGCTGTCGAAGAGAAAGATGGAGGCGAGAAAATCCGGATTGGAATGGTAGTGATTCGAGGAAACTCAGTTGTCATGCTAGAGGTACCATCGCCCTTCCCGGTGCTCTGGTCTATAGACTAACGTCCATCTAGGCGTTGGAGCGAATAAACTAGTTATGGTTCGAGCGGGTGCGGTGGGAATACGCAACGAATTGATGCCCCGGCGAACTCGATCACTTTTTCTTTCTATCCACAGATGGCACAGGCGCTCTTTTTCTTTTCATTTCGTTCTGTAAAATATCACCAATGGTCTGACACCCTAAACCAGTGGTCCGGATGGGCATTGACATCCTCTTATTCCTTAGTCCTGGTACGATATTTTCGTCCTCCTATCGTGATTAGACTCTGGCTGATCCATATATCTGGCTATTTCTCTCGGAAGTGGTCAGGTTATGTTACTTTCTCTCAATGACCATTTGCAATCAACCTCAGAGTGATCCTTCGCCCATTATAATCCAACCAGAAGCGCAGTCCAGTGGCTATGGAACCCGAGAGCAACAACACTAGATGTCTAACGGGCTGCCTACACTATCTCTGCGTCGCCTGTATTTTATTTTTGTGCACCAATTCTTTGGTAGTATCGGTGAGAGTTTTTCCAAATAATCGGTGATAAATACTCCTGCCTAGCCGATTCCAAAGACGTGAAACAACAACAGTAAAGACTGCTTGAGAACACCGTGGCCATTCGGTGAGCCGTTATACGATTCGTTATCATTAAGATCGTTTTTTCTTCCTATCGCAACGGTTTGGGTTATGACACCGTATGAGATGAAAGGACTGTCTTAGCCATAGCATTAAGTAGAGGTTAGGGTTACTGCTCTCTTCCGGGAAATCGTGTGCAACTGTCCGAATTCCCAAGCTGACCTCCTTTCGCACCCTGAGCTTACCCTCCCGTCTTGGATCTTCACGATCGCCTCCACTTCTACTTATTCGCCGGCCGAACCCTCAATACTGCATAATAATAATAGTTATTGTTATATTGTGTTTCTGACGAGAGTTTTTCCTCTGGGGTCTCACCATGAATTGCCCGACTCGTGATTCGAACCCCTTGAATCTCGACGGTTGAACCTTCTCTCCCGATCCAACGCAGAGTATGGTCTTTGCGAAGACTTAGCTAACTTCGAACAGGATTCAACCAAAACCCACCCTACCTTGCGCCGGAGCTTACTACAAGATCGTCTCTCGTATGTTGTGTTTTCTTCATCCCTAGCCCAAATGCCTGCTAAGAATGAGGGTTGAGGTCTGCGGCGGTAAATCTGATGGAACCTATAATCTACCACTGCATGTGTTTGCACTTTTTATAGTGTTATTCCAAAGCATATTATGTTCGTTCAAACCCTCCGAACTTCTTCGCAATCCTTTTGTCAGCCCTATTGTTTCACTCTCAGGTGTTGAATGGGAGCGCCTCTACAGCGTTGGTCCCGGAGTTACGGCATCCGGGCAAGAACTCACATGATAGCTAACGATTAATCATAAATCCAGCATGCTCATTTCCGTTGATTGTGAAGAGGTTCCCACAGCTGCGGGTCCCGCGACAATTCTTGTACGACTCTTAGCCTCTCTTTGATGCCGGGTAGTCCCGTATTGACAATTTGCAGATTTCTGTCCAGACAGTGATTTCTCCCCTCCTCGTTACCCAATTTGTTGGCTTCGAGTTACCTCTGATTTCTTGGACCGCTGTTGACCTATTAGTTTCGGCACCGGCGTTCTTATCGCTACAGCTTTTGTCCATGTAAGCTACTCGAAAAAAATTTACACTTTCCTTCGCTGTCACAGTCAGGCTAATATGTATTGTCTACCACCCATAGCTCTTACCTACCGCTTTCACTTCTCTGACTGATCCATGTCTGCCATCCTTCTGGAATAAAGGGTATCCTGCGATGGCGGGTCTGATTGCCATGGTAGCGGTTTTCGTAGTTGTTGCAATTGAGATGATATTCTCATCGATGAACGGTGGCGCAATGGGCGGATGCCATTCCGGGCCCGGAGGAATTTATGACCCTCTTGCTCCATCTCCACCTCTCGCTGAGGAAAGGAGAGACACTGGAGAACACGAGGAGATAGGTACAGGGTTACCTGGAGCAGTAATGGGAGGGCAGGGTATCATGATGTTGACGAGGCCCCGTCACCGACGAAGTACTAGTATTGGTACTCAGTTACAAAGGATAGAAAAAGCAAGAGCCCGCGCGGACCCAGACGCCTTCCTTTCCTCCTCAACGGAGGATCTTTCGGCTGACACTGACCAACTCCTACGGGACGACGATGGAGGCTACGACAAGGCTTTATCCGATTCAGAAATTGAGGATGGAGGCAACCATGAGCCGGAAACCAGAACTGTAAATATGAGGGCTCGGTCTCAGTCTAACTCTAGCAGCAGGCATAACCATAATAACACTGGCAGTCGCTTAACCGAAGCGCAGCTACAGCAGAAAAACTTGCTGCAGGTAATGCTACTTGAGGCGGGCATTTTGTTTCATAGTGTTTTTATTGGTATGATTATCCCCATATTGTACTCCGAGTGACCGACAGCTGAGCTGGTGCCGGAAAAAACACTGCAATATGAACATTCTAGCTTACTCTTCATAGGTATGGCGCTAAGCGTTGCTACTGGGTCTAACTTCGTTGTATTATTGATTGCCATTACTTTTCATCGTCAGCCCCCGTATTCATGCATGCTCATTCAATCATTGCTAACAACCTCCCCGCAGAAACATTTGAGGGTCTGGCACTTGGCTCTCGCATCGCGGGCCTAAAAGCGTTCGACAACGGTTCCTGGAAGCCCTGGTTAATGTGCTTAGCATATGGTACTACAACCCCCATCGGGCAAGCAATCGGTCTCGCAACCCGGAAGTTATACGATCCCGCGTCTCAAACTGGCTTGTTAATGGTCGGGATCATGAACGCCATTTCGAGTGGGCTGCTCTTGTTTGCTGGCCTTGTCGAGTTACTAGCGGAGGACTTCCTCAGCGATGAGAGTTACGTTGTGCTTACTGGAAAGAGAAGGTTTCAGGCTTGTGGAGCAGTAGCTGCTGGGGGTTTCGGGATGGCGCTCATTGGTGCTTGGGTATGTTTTTTCTTCTATTTATGACCTCCCGGCGGAACGAGTGATTGCTAATGCGTCTTATTCTTACAGGCTTAGGTGAACTCTCTATCATAGACGGTACAGGGGCGGATTTTTGGGAACTTTTGTTATCCTTACTCATATTTTGTATCATATTACCCCTAAATTATGACCCAGTTTTTTTGTTCTACTTTCCTCTACTCTCGCCCCCCCATCTGCCATGCCGGCAGTTAAACTTTCCCAGGGCAATTTCTCCATCTGCCCAGACGTAGCATCGACCAAATCAACCCCCCCACGAAGTACCGTATTCTGCGCACAGCACCCTTAGAACCTCCCCTATATTTCGCACTTTACACACCAAAATCCACAAGCCCAAAAGAACCACCAGGCACAACAGACTGGGCCGCCAGCCCAACCAGTAGGGCAGGCTCCCCCGAGTGACACCCCGTGCCGCACCACACCTACCGCCCACTCTCGGCCGCGACGTCCGCTCGGTATGTATGCCAATTTAGGCAAGCGACGCCGAAGCCCACGGCCCACACTACCAGGTGCGGAGTAGTCCCTGCATCGCCCGACGCGGGGGGAAATCCGGTACCGCACGGTAAAATCGACACGATATTTGTCGGGTTTTACTCGTCCCAAGAAACAAAGTGTCACATCCAGGCATTCAGAGGGAGGGAGGGAAGGGGGGAAACAGGGATATTTCGCCCTTCCTCAACGTGGCATTTATCCCCCCCCCCCTTGTGTCCGGTTTCCGGTACTTGTTGCTTGGGACGAGGATTAAGGTTAGTGGGGATGCCGGGGGTGCACGTGCTATATAGTAGTAAAGTTTAGTATATGAGGGGGAAAAGGGGGGGGGGAGAGGAAGTTCTCGTGGGTGGCTGCGTCCCGTGCTATGCTAGGTATTGTGGATTTTCGTCGCGATGGTGCGCGGGCTGGAGGATGCTGTCAACCCATGCCGAAGAACAGAGAAATAGGATATCGGTCATGATATCGTGGTATTAACCTGAGCTACGATTTTTTTAAATTTCTTTTATTCCTCCCCCCAAAAAAAGAGCTAAATATGACGAGATTTAATGGTATTGGTGAGTGATAATGATAATATTATCAAATCGTGTAATAAAACGAAAGGAGAAAAAAAATACAATGATGGTGCGAAAGCCTGACCCTGACCGTATCCCTAACAAGATATGAAATAAACGAAGTTAAAGATTGATATGTGAGAGAAGCTTGGAAGGGGTGGAAATTAAGAAAATGGTATAAAGTGAAAAGAGGCAGGCGCGCTTGAGAAACAAAAGAAAGAAAAGAAAATGGCGAACTATACAAATATATCTACGATCCATAACCCCAGATCAAGCGAATACGAAGTAAATATCAAGAAAGAGTCAGCAAGTCCAACCCACAGTAAAGTAGAAAATCACCCCAAAACAAAACCAAGAGAACAAAGAAACTACTCTTTGCCCTCTGCGATCACCGGGGGAGGGGGGGGGGATGAAATAAAACCGCGAACCAAGATCTCACTTAACCTTCGTGCCGCCCGTGTAACCGTCCTCATCCATAGCCCCCACCGATCAAACGGGAGAATCCCTGTTGCCGATCCCGAGCCTGCATGATACTCGAACACGATATACTTTATACTTGTATCTCCCCGTAGTCTTCATATCCCTCCCGTCTCTCCACCACCCCCATTAACGACTGCTTCTTCCGACATCAGTGTGCAAGGCCGGCGGGGACACAGGGTCTCGACTTGTCGGCGGCGAAGGATGCCAGACGGTTTCTCCACCGAATGGGAATGGCCGTTTGTGGGAATCGCTAAACACAGCAGCAGCGGCAACAGAGTCTTGCCACATGCCGGGAGACACAAATGAGTGCGAAACTCCTACAGTTGCAGGAACATAGGAGCTTGATGAAGGTGGGCGCCCACCGCCTAGCGGATCCACCAATCCGCTCTCATGAGCCGCCATCTGCGCTTGCGGCATTGCAGCTGATACCGTCCCATTAACCCCAAATGCTGCATTCCAATTGCTAGATTCACTTGTCAGTACGGGTGCAGTTCCATGAAACGTGGGAGGGGACGAACTCGAATAATCGCGAAGGGTTCCATGCTAATGTGTCTACAATCGGCGCTGAGCTTTGTGCTCCTTGGCCTGCCGTTAACATAACCAAAGATTGTACGGCTGCTGGTGACTCTCCTTTCGGTTCCGAGCCTCCTGCTGAATGTGGGGGTGAGAGAGGATGAGTGGGATAATTGACTGGACCCGTTGCAAGAGTTGAGTGTGAGCTTTCCCCTTGGGTGTAAGCGCGAGTAATACTTGGATCAACAGGCCCCGAAACACCGGGATAGAAGGGGAAATTTGGGTTAAGAACGAAAGGTCGGTTAACGTCGAGTGAGAATGCCTCACGTAGGGTCTCAATCTGTCCTTTTACCTCAGATGAGGCTGAACTGTCAATACAGTTTTCTAATATCCGCATGGTTCTTGTAAAGTACTCTTTCGCATCATGATTAAATTCTGGATCGGGGCACGTAGCAGCAATCTGTATCCGTCAGTAATGCATTAGAACACGGAGGAGCGACACCCCATCGCGCGTGTATTTACCAAATGTATCATTGCGCAAGTGAGCAATGTATAGATAGTGAAATTTACGCCCCTCAACATGCACTGTAACCCCAGCATCCCATATTGCTCAAAGACAGTTTCCTCCAATCTGCATATAGACTTTGCCGAGTTCGTGCATATCGTCATATGAGTTTTCCATTCACCGCCAAGTGAAAATGTTTTCCCGTAAGCCAGGGCCGGTCGATGGAGCATAATACGAGTCAGGTGATAGTACATCTGGAGATTGCCCGTGAAATGTGAGTCCACCTGAGGGCCCGGATGCGCCAGGTCTGTCGAAACATTAACCCGTAAATTTGCTGGAAGTTTATAAGCCCAGGCGTCAAGTCCAGATCCAGAGTCCAAGAATTGTGGATCATTTCTCCAGTTTGGCGTCGACTTCAGTTTAGCATGAACGTCGTTCATCCTTCGAATGTTTTTGACAAGCCAAACAAAGTAAATAAAACTTTCATAAATAGCAACTTCATTTTCATCACAATCAGGAGACGCAACTGGTGTCTGCAAATCGATGCTGTCCGGGTTGCACTGCATTATGTCACGCCCTGCCCTAAATGTCAACCAAGTGTATAGCAAGCAACCCAGGAGCCTGAAGAATGAGAAAAATACCTTGCGGGGCACAGATCATGAGCTCGTATACAAAACATGCCTGCCAAACCCTAGTCCGTGTCATGCAATCTAAAGCGCTCTCGTTACATCCAATCCCCTGTTTGTGCAACGCGTGATGTTTATCCAAACCGAGGTCGCGAGCCATCGCAATAATGCTGACGACGCTCATCCATGAACGGAAAAAGTAGCCCCTCTGTGGCGCGGATTCCCGTGCCTTTAACAGTAGCAATAATGCTTGTACTGTGCTCAAACGTGGCACATCAAGAAAGCAATCAACATGTCCTAGTCCAAAGTTAGATATCTGAGCTCCTATTGGGTTTATGAAAACTCCTCACTCGTCGCCATGCCCATCCATTTTAGCCCCTTTGAAGGATCAGTCGTCAGTCGCCCGGCACAAGCGAAAATGGTTTCTAGTAGTAGCGGCGATATCGAGTCCCGGGAAGTGTTCCACTGCCGATAGAAGGCTGCTTTGTTCACAATAGGTATGTAAGGATGTATGTGGTTGAAAAAGATGCCGAACATTTCCAGTGCTTCATCTTCTGTTGGCATATCCTCCTGGTGGATTCTGACCGCGAAATCATGTTGCACAGGTAGGAATGATGGGTTAGGCTCTAGTTCCTCTGTCCATGGCTCGTATGCGGGAGTTTCGGCTAGCCTTCGGCCTTGAGCAGAGATGTAGTTTGCTATCCCCTCTACTTAGTAAAGCAACCCCAAAGTTAATGTTCGGATCGGCCCAACATACCAACACCGCTATCGTCTATTTTGAGCTGTCCTAGGACCCCACTAACATGTGCAGTGGATACATATTCAGTATCGCCTGGCCATTGCTCTTGAGGCCGCATCACTGTCTGTGTTTGGTAGACCGGAGTGGGGAAATGCATTCCTGAAAGTGGTGGCTCTATGTCGTCTCCAGAGTGAATACCTGAAAAAGCGATGGCGGGGGGAGCACCATGAGAAGTGCTGTGATGCTCAGGTGGCGAAATGTTTCGATAAGCGCCATGGCCATCTCTAGGGTGATAGTTCAACGTATTCCTGCCCTGTTTCCTGCCCACGAGATGCCCTGGAATCATCTCCTCTTCACCACTCCCGCTCGAGTTGTCAAATTCACCGTTCCCATCTTGTTCCAGGGGTTGGCTTGGCGCAAAGTCACGATCATATTGTACCATAGGGGGCACACAATGAAGCTTAAGGCGGACGCAGGCCGAACATGGCCAGGTATTCGTCGTCGCAGCATCGCACTTGATCTTGCGGCGTCGGCACCCTTCGCATGCTCGCATGACTAGAATCCATTTAGTTAAAGAAACTCACAACCAAACCCATGGGGGAAAAACAAAAAACTCGCACGCTACTAACCCTTGAGCCTTTTGTGACGGTTATGTTCATCAACAAATACATAGTCTATATAGATTCATGGAACAAATCAATATAGATTGCTAGAATAAGAGCTAGAATAAGATAAGGGAACTTACTCCGATGATTCTCCCTTGCCCCGCCTAAATCGGTCGGCGAAAGATTGATGCTTTGCTGCATGCTCACTGCTTGCTGGGGTAATAGTCGCCGCGGAACAGAATCGACGTGTGTCTGTTGACTTAACATAGACAGTGAACGTGGTCAAGGATATCGTGAGTATATTGCTGCGATCCCAGAGAAGGACTCGCTTAACAATAAATGATATATATATCTCCCTCCCTTTATCTTTCTCTCTTTCCCTCTCCCCCCTTTCTTTTTTCTTTTTTCCGCTCACAAAGCGCTCAAAGGTAGGAAACGGTGAATCTGAAGTAAAAAGGATGTGCAATTGTACAACAGATGGGCCAAATTTTTAGGGAGCAGCCAACTTGAGAGCGGAAGCGGAACCGGGAGAGAGGCCACAGTGCTGTTTTCGAGATCAGTTATAAGTACCGTTCTCTGTGCCAGCGAGACCCACCCACTAGTTAGAAAGTCCCAAGATTCCCCACCTCTCTCCAGCTCTAGTCGTGTGGTACCCGTGATCTATCTGCAGCAAGAGTTCCTGCGCGTAGATCAATGTGACGCACTGGGCCGAGACGAACAACTGACAATCTGGATGAAATGGTTAAGTTGACTCTGAATAGGAAGTCGCCTTGCCAGGATTTGAAGGGGGCGAAGTGTCTTCTGTAGGGGAGGAGGAGGAGGGGGTTGAAGGGGGGATAAGGGCGGAAGAGAGTGTGTGTGGTATATTTATTTTTATTATTTTTCCCTTTTTTTCTTTTTCACCTCCTCATCTCCTGGAGTGGTGATGGGCGAACATAAACGTACCGAAACGGACCAGAAGAGAGAAGCCGCCTTGGGCAGGATACAGGGCAATGCCAGGCAGATAGATGGATAGGAGTGTTCAAAGCAATAGAGGGAGATGTTTGCTAAATGAGATACTTGAGTACAGTACACGATGATACCTTTATCAATCCACACGCGTAATGTTGGTAGAATACCAAGGAAGCTATGCGGAACTCTTTTCTGTTGCTGCTGGTGGTCTTGCGCTCATGTTGTGCCAGGATGGGCTGAAAAGCACTTGTATGGAGGGTGTTTATGGTGTGATGCGCTTGTGCGGGATAGGGATGGGGGTGATGGGGGGATGGGGGGATGGGGGGATGGGGGATGGAGGGGTGGAGGGGAGGGATACACTGTAGTTTAAACCAGCCACGGATTTAGAGGGAGAGGAGCTTTAAAGGCTGTTGACAGCCCTACCTGAGTATAAGATCTTGCAGGAAGCCAATCTCTTACTCACTGGATATCCTCGTCATCGCTTCAATCGTTTGGCTGGAGGCGAGCAAGGCGCACTTGTTTTGGGCACACTTGATGGAGCTATTATTCGTGCTAAAGGACGCCAAAATATCTAAAGGAGGTGGGGGCTGCAAGGTGCAGGGTGCGGGTGCAGGCAGATCAGCAAACCAGAGGGGAGTGCGGAGCTCAGGAAAGCCAAAAGCGATCTGCTCGAGCAATCCTCGTTCGGCAACGCTGAAAGCCACTATTTCCACTTTCGGATATCGACTGGTTGGACTACCGTACCGTTTTAAAACAAAAAGCGGTACAAAGTGCCAAAACGAGGGCGGCGCTCGAGCAGAGGACAATTAAAGATATATCTCCAGACGATAAAAAGGTAGTTCGAAGCCTCAAAGGGGGCTAATCAAGGAACACTCTTAACCCCATTAATTGGGTCCAACAAATGTGACCGGTAAGCTCCTATCCTCTCGGGGAATGGACGCAAATTTCAATCATTCCACTCCAAATAACAACTGAGAAAGCTCAACACTTTTTAACCTTTTGGGAAATAATAATAGCAATAATAATAATAATCTGACAGGATAACCTGATAGGACTCTCACTGGTCCTCTGCATTATATTTTTTGGTAAGTGTCTCTAAGTAATGCCTGAATTTACCATCCTTCAGTAAAGATAATATGTTAGCATTTTGAGTGCTGTGACGAGAAATACTATGATACATCTGCTTTGCAGAACTATCGGCAAGGCTTCTACTCGCTCACCGACGTCTAGTTTTCCTGTACCCTTCCATCGTTGAGCACTGCGTTGACATAAAAACTGAGCTCTGGATACTTACTCTACCCTATTGCTGGCTTTGAACACCTTTGCCAGCGGGTTTGCATGCTCTGTGGGGTAACTGCTGTGTCAAATGGAATCTTGCTCAGGAAACGCCGAAACATGAGAGAGGCAGTGGTTTCAATAATATGCAGGAGATCTTTTAAAAACTCATAAATGATATCTATTAGATTGAAGCGTCAAGTTGCCAAATATTAAAAATAATAATTTATTCTTGCATTCGGTTGAGCGACGTCGTTTTGCTCAAGCGGGACACAGGTTGCAGGAACTGTGCTACGGGTGAGGGGGGATATTATGGCTGCATCGCATCTATCGTATTATACAGAATATCATGGCTACCAAGACTGTCCAAGACACCGCATTTTTTCTACTGGCAGCTAGATGGATGAACAGGGAAAACCCTACTAGTACTGCTATTGCTTCTTGGGCTGCAGGGAATGTGAGAGGGAAGGAAGGGAGAGAAGGGGGCAAAAAAAAAAAGGAAATGCGAAAGAAAAGGGGGGGATACAGGTTGTGGTGAATGGGAGGGATGGGTGAGTGGAGGATTGGATGGATTCAGTAGATGAAGAAAAGAGACACTTGCGATAATGTTTCATGCGGAACGCTTAGGGTATAGTGAAGAGAGATAGGGCAGAGGAGAAGAGGGCAGCGGGTGGGGAGTGGAGACGAGCAAAGTTAGTTTATGGTCAGTCCGGTCCAAGTCATCAGTTGTTCGCCCTCACGAGAGAATACCCATCCCTCCCAATCCCCATCTCACTCCAACTAGTGGGCCGGATAGGATTGCACGGAGATTCCCACAGTTGCTGTCTCTCGCAGCTTCTCTCTGCTGTGCTAAGGAATACCCCTGTCCCATCAGAGAAGGGACTAAAAGCCCTGCAAGAGATGAGCAACCGGCCAGTTTCTGACAGTTTTTGTGAGCGTGATGGCCCGGACCGTGGAAAGATGGAAGGACCAGATCGGGTAAGAAAGGCTTCAATAATCAGCGAATGATCCACGGTGTCCCACTAAATTCAGCTCTTTGTGATCTCAAGATAAGCAAACAAGCAGGAGGAGCCATGAGGGATGAATCAAAAATTGTGCGCTCAAGAGCTGCCGCAATGTGTTGATTAGCGCACGGACTCGCTCAATAGTGGTACCGTACTAGAGAATAAAGGTGGAGGTGGTTTGTTCGCATGATTCGTCTGTGCTTTACTAGGGCAAGCTTACTGTAGCTACATGTCTACAACCAACGCTGGGTGGGGTTCCACAATCCGTACCTAAGCAGGGAATTCCGTGATAGCCAAGAAGCCCAGGGGATCTTCGGGACTCAGACAAGCTCAGTATCACCACACTCTCCTCAAATGCTTATCCTTTGCTCTAGCCCCCTAATGGCGGGGTCGTTTTTATCCAAGAAAATAAATGGAACCCAAAGAATTCGAACTTCTTGGCCAGGCACTAGTTTCAGGACAAAGGACCACAACCGCCTGAGCGATTTTCGTGTCCACATGAGCAAGGAACTGCTAAAAGATCAGAGTCAGGTATCGCCCATGTTTTGGTGTCTCTCTTCCAAGAAGACAAAAAAAACTCACCTCCTTGAACCTTGATTGCCGTATTCGCGCTTCCTAATTGGAATATGGAAGGAATAGGCTGCACGATGCTCAGTCTATGCTGAGGGTTTCTTGCGCTCGCTTTAAATACCGGCAGGGTAGTATCTGGACTGGCATGGCACCGTACCCCAACCGTTATTACCGTTGAGCTCTGGTGATCACTGGAGATCATAACTTCTAGTGGCTGCAATGTTATACCAATAACCTGTTCTACACATGTTTCCTCTGCAAACCTCGAATGCGGACGGATATGGGAGCCCAATGATGTATACTATCAACGGTCAACTTGAGGTACCTGTGACCTTATCTCACTCGGGGGCTCACCACAGCGCATCCCATGCTCGTGCCTTAAGCAATTTGGACTAATGACGATGGAACAGCCGCTCGTGAACCTAGTATTCACTTCTTCGAACCTCGGTTGTCCATCTGTACTTCAATCGGAATTAACGCACAGCCGGAAGAATTTTGCCCCGTTATTTCACCGCAACGGTATTTCCGGTGCTCAGGGTGGCAACCCTCTGAATACCGGAATATTATTTACAATGTCATCATCCGCTGTGTGGAGTATCAGCACCTCCCCTTCGTCCAGTCTTCTCACGCACCTGTTCTCATGTGTTGCAACCAATCTCGAGGTGACCGCCCCCCCCCCCCCCCCCCCCCGCGGGGGGGGTGGGTTGTGGAGGGGGGGGGGGGGGGGGGGGGGGGGGAGGAAGAT
>Ga0307509_10001556_pt1 | contig 38623 bp, 31 predicted proteins | sample 10_EM_MG_FD_202245 | JGI IMG/M metagenome (GOLD analysis project Ga0307509, IMG submission 202245) | Populus trichocarpa ectomycorrhiza microbial communities from riparian zone in the Pacific Northwest, United States - 10_EM | ecosystem: Host-associated > Plants > Roots > Unclassified | place...
CAAGCGCATAGTGTCATTCCTTCTCCCAACCATGCTGTACATTCCACCATTCCATAGGCCAGTAACCATTCCTCCAATACAAATCATTCCGCATACCAGCAAGCACGATACATTCTGGACAACACTCGCTCCAATTGCTATCCTGAATCGACTCGAATCAGGGAGCTTACGTAATCAGCCCTCACTGAGAACTGGACCCTACGCCAGAGGATGCATTCCCTGATATCAAGCCTTATGGGGGTTACCGCCCCACAGATTGTACCATAATGTGAATTCTGGTCTTAGTGGTATGCAAGATGGTAACCCCCCCCCCTATTCGAACTCCATGTGGAGTTAGTCCGGAGCTGTAAATGTACTCCTTGCGACTGATGATACCATAATATAATATTGGTACAGTTCGTCGAGATTTAGTTTTAGGATGGCGTTGGGGCGATAAGGGGGTGTTAATAGGAAGGGATGTATATCTCATAATAGGGTGAACGGGTGAGTGGGCACGGGCAAGTGGCGCGTGGGGGGGAGAAGAGAACAATGCGGGAGATGTTGTTATGATGTGCCGATTGTGGGTTTGAGACGAGTCAGACAGGGGAATAAAGTAAAGTTAAGGAGGAAACGGCTGTGTATCTTCTGGAGTCGTATCTATGGCGGAACAGAAAGTTTATATAGACAATACAATGAGTTTTTCCAACCTTCTCTACTCACGGAAATCCTTCCGGACATGGGCGCACAACAAAGGTGTTCTGGTCTCCCTTCCGCTCTGTAACCGGATCCACCCTTCGCTTTACCCTCCGATGGTTTCCGGCCATCTGTGCGAATCCATGTATATTCGTTCTTCCTCTCGATTGATTATGACTGACAAATGAAACTAGTAACAACAGACTAACAAGATAGGAAGTGATACAAAGGAAGCTAGCATTTGTGCAGAGTGATCGCCGGTGATTTTCAACAAGGGAGAGGAGAAAGAAGCGAAGAAAATTCTGCTAATCACGCATCATGAACTCTAATCTGTTGGGTGCTACCATGTGGGCGGCTTTGTGCGTGTAGCCTAAGTGCCTGATTTCATTTATATCTATATCAACGGAGCTTCCATCCATCCTTCTTATAACCCAATCTGGTTGCCACCTAGGTTATAGTGCAAATATAAATGAATACGAGATCGACCGTAGACAGACCTAGATAACCCAGCGCATAGAGAATGAGAAACAAAAGGCAAAACAAAAGGGTGGATATAGAGGGAAAAGCGAGTATAGAAAGGAGCCAGCTATCCGGTTTGTAGGGATTGGCCCCGTTGTGTTCTAGCAGTATCCTTACCACTCCCGCATGCCTATTCTGAGAAGCCCACCATAGTGGTGTCCGGCGGAGCAAATCTGGTTTGTTGGGATTGACGTCGTTCCGTTCTAGCAGCATCCTTACGATAACCTCATGCCCAGCCTCGGAAGCCCACGATAGGGGTGTTCGACCGAGCACATCTCGTTTGTCGGGACTGATACCGTTCCGTTCTAGCAGGATCCTTACGATACCCTCATGCCCACTCTTGGAAGCCAACGATAGTGGTGTCCCACGGAGAAAACCCTGTTTGTTGGGATTGACGTCGTTTCGTTCTAGCAGGGTCTTTACGACCCCCTCATGCCCACAGCCGGAAGCCAACAATAGTGGTGTTAGACCGAACAAATCTCGTTTGTCGGGATTGACATCGTTCCGCTCTAGCAGCATCCTTACGATAACCTCATGCCCATCTGCGGAAGCCAACGATAGTGGTGTTCGGCGGAGCAAATCCGGTTTGTTGGGATTGACGTCGTTCCGTGCTAGCAGCATCCTTACGATAACCTCATGCCTAGTCATGGAAGCTAACGATAGTGGTGCCTCACGGAACAAATTCAGTTTGTTGGGATTGACGTCGTTCCGCTCTAGCAGCATCCTTACGACCCCATCGTGCCCACCGACGGAAGCCCACGATAGTGGTGTTCGGCGGAGTAAATCCGGTTTGTCGGGATTGACGTCGTTCCGTTCTAGAAGCCTCCTTACGGTGGCCTCATGCCCACGCATGGAGGCCCACGAGAGTGGTGTTCGATGCCACTTATCCAATTTGTCGGGATTGACGTCCTTCCGTTCCAGCAGCAACCCCACCACACCCTCACGCCCACTAGCGGAAGCCCACCAGAGCGGTGTTCGATGCCACTTATCGGATCTGTCGGGATTGATGTTCTGTTCTAGCAGCATCCTTACGACCCCCTCATGCCCTCTACCTGAAGCCCACGAGAGCGGCGTTCGACCCCGCCTATCCGTTTTGTCGGGATTGATGTCCTTCCGTTCTAGCAGTACCCGAACCACCCCCTCATGTCCATTCTCGGCAGCCCACAAGAGCGGCGCTGAGCCATATTTGCTGCTACGTGCATCGGAATGGACCTCGCTCCATTCCAGCAGTACCCGAACCACCCCTTCATGTCCCCTCCTCGAAGCCCAAGCAATTGCTGTGTTACCATGGAAATCAGTTGCCCCCACATCTCCTTTATTGGTTTCTAATAAAGCAACCGTTAGCTCAACGCACCCGAAGTATGCGGCACCGTGAAACCCGGTAAATCCTGTGGGAGTACCATCTCCACAGAATGGCTGCTCCTCAGCTCTCACACTATGCAATAAGAGCACCTTTGAAGATATGTGCTTGTCGTACCCATCGAGTAGCTTCAATGCGAGAGTTTTCACATTCTCCGTGGTTTCCAATCTAGCATGTGTACCCCAGTAACAAGAAGCATATTGGACAAAAGGGGCGGTTGGTGGGACGGAACGAAGGGTAGGCGAAAAGCTCCTCACGTGAGGAAAATTGAGATAAGTTAAACAAACCTCCGCAATTATCGAGTTGTGGTTAGGGAACAAGCTGGCGTTATTGGAGAGGTACTCTTGCAGAGTGTAGTGGACAAGCCGGACCGTGGATGAGGACTTCTCGACTGTGATGAGGCCTAGAGAGCATGCTAATAACGTTTCTATCGCTGGAATATTCCCAATATCTAAGTCGATAGACCCTTCTACCCCTAGGGCGTGGCATAACTCATCGACATGTAATGGTCGCTCCGCGTGCGACACCCACATTAGAACTTCCATGCCAAGTTTTGATCTGCTTCCGAGTTGGGCCTGTATCCGTGATAAGGCTCCCGTGTATGCGTCTCCCACACCCTCCGCCTTGGTCATCTCATCAAGCTTCCTTCTTCTCCGAGAGAGAGTAATCTCGTCCAGGATTGCATCTATATTCAGAGAAACGAGAAGGAAACTAGAGAACACACCATTAGCGAACTATAACTCGGACTTGTCTTGAGAATGTATTTGATATTCGTTCTTACATTTCTGAGACCTTCTCGGGGATAATTCTCATAATATCAGCCCTCAATCCATCGTCCATTGCTTTAGGATCCGTGTCGCTATCTAGCCTCATCTCCAGATAATTCATAATATCACCGTGGGTAGGACTGAGGGGTATCCGGAGGGCACTGCTAAAACATGTCACGATCTCGTCGTCGATATAGGGCCTCCCGGTAAGGAATACTCGCGCGCCCGGTAACACTCGAACAATTTCTCGCAGTGACTCAATGAGCTCCCGTCGGTGCTTCGGCGTGCATTCGTCTAATGCGTCGATGCATATAAACAACCGTTGTAGAGATGTCATGGTCTTCTTTAGTATATCTACCATCTCCGGAAGTTGGAGGCTCCGACCACCAAACTCCTTCCCGGCTTTCTTAAAAGCCTCTCGTGTATGCCTGGAAATTCCCTCTCTGCCTGCAAGTTGCTTGAGCATGGCGCCCAACATATTCGTGGTGGACTGTTCCTGCTGGGCGTGGAAATCGCAGTATAGTCCCACAACGGCAACGTCTTTCCCTATAGCCTGATCGCACAGGCTATCAATAACTAGGGAACTGTTATTTGCTGATTGTCAGCCACATTTGCGTTGTCTTGCTCCAGAATCTTCCCTACCTGACATAGGTTTTCCCCACCCCTGGATTCCCGTAGCAGAATAACACCGGTTCCACGCTACCATCTTCCGCGTCACGCCATTTTTTGAACTCGCTAGTTTCTAGTACCCAGTTTCCCACGCTATTGAGTCGGTCGGTCCGCACGCCTTGGTGCCGTTGCTGTGGTTCGAGTGGCGATAGCCACTGTAGAATTTGCCGCCCTTCGTCGTCGCCATCCGAAATGAAGTTGACAATACCGCTTAAGTTGAACGAGTTAGTATTACCGATGATCCGGGGGTGCCGGGACGACATCTGTGGTATAGGGGTGATCTGAATCCCTTTTCTTGTGAGAGTTAGGTATCGTGCGCAGCGACAATACAGGTATGACTTCCCTCGGAATTAGAGACGATCCCAAAGACCCGAAGAAAGAGGGGGTGATAGCCTATGAGGCTCTGGCGCTGTACTCGGGTACAACGGTATTTGAGGCCTGGTAACACGAACTCACTCACGGTCGAGAAAGCGCGGCGAAAGTCCTTGTGTCACCAAAAAAAAAGCTCACGTGCGATCACTCGAATTTCCCAATCCGACTTAGTCTCCTACAAATTGCGTGCCTCGTAATGGAGGGGGCCCGACTTTTGTCTACCCCCCCCCAAGTACAAGTGTTCGCTAGCCCGATTATTATCGGTTGTCCTCAAGGTTCACAATAGGCGCGACTTCGCCAGTTAATATTGCCTCCCCCCCAGCCTTGGTCTCGGCATAGGAAACGGGCTCGGGGGATCAAATATTTGCGTGAAAAATTCCATTTACCGGCACCACACTTGGCGCTCCTAATTTACAGTCCTCTCAGGGTATCTTTACAATCATATGCCTACAAGGGTGAACACAAGCATTTTCATCAAGCTAGGGCCCTGACTTCTTATTATTAGTTTTTGAAGCGCACGCAGCACAGTCACTAGACATAAGTCTTGGTGATTGCAGATTACTAAGACAGTCTGTGCATCTAAGGGGTATTTGGCGAAAGGCAGATAATAGTATTTGCCATAGTCGAAAAAATGTTATTTTGGTAGTAAAGGAACTGGAATATATTAAGTACACTGCCCTAAAAACCGAAATAATTGGACATCACGCTAAGACTTCGGAGTTGCCTCTCCTAGTAAGGTCTGTTATCTCAAGGGGCTGAAAGAGAATATTCTTGGTGTTTTCTCCCCCTAATCCAAAGGGGAAATTCTGGACGTCCTAGCGCCTGCCCAATTATTTCGGTTTCTACGGTGTATCATACAGTGTTTTTCATGGCTGAGGGGGGTAGGGGGACGTCGTACTATTCTCGCTTCGCCATTGCTGACTAAGCTTTCACGAAGAATTATGTCTGATGACAGCTCCAGCAGCCTGCTAGTATTTTAACGATGTCTGCGCAATAGCCTATTGTCTTAATTCCACCTTTGTGGGAGCTAGAGATGTACAATGTTCGAGAATTTGACTTCCCTTGGAGCTAGCAAGGATCTGCAAAACCTGAAAAAGTGGAGGTGGTGCTAGTGAGGCTCTGGTATTGTACGATCATACAAGGATGCACCAGTCTAATCATTGCCGGTATGATAGCTTAGGAAGTACTTGTTACTCGAGTAGACACTAGCTTTTGAATCGGTTTTGCCCCCCCCGGAACCACCCTGGATCCTAGTGTGAAAAAAGTTTCTGCGGACATTAGATATCTGAGCGAAGAATGCCGGTCACCCGCACCCAGCGGCCCCAGCTTGTCTTCACCTTATCCGATCCGAAAGCAGGCAAAGGACAGGGGCATTTGACCGGCAAAAAAGTAAAGCTCTAAGGTTAAGGTTACCGGAATTACTGGTAATTGATCCCTTTTCGTCAACAACACAGTTTCATTGTGAGTAGTAGTGGCGGTACAGTACAAGTACCCGCAAAAACTGCGGAGACTCACCAAGTTAAACCTGGACCGGGATATGTTAATTCCACGCCAGTGAGAGAGTAGAGTTCATCCTGAGTACGTGTTTCTCATTGGCCAGATTCGACTGGCAAGCATTCGCCAGTGGCAACCTATTGCTTACGCCAAAATCTCAAGTTAACGTATTTCATGCCATAGCGAGCACCCGGCATAGCGAGCAAGCTGCAAATTTAGGCACTGTGGTTATAAATCTCAGTCCTGATTTAAAAGTCGCTAGTATTGCGCTAGATGGCTGGCTATGCCGGGCCCTCGCTATGATGTGGAATATAGTATACAATATCTTACCGGACCTGAATTAAGATATCCCGATCCGGACTAAGTAAACCGCCGGAGTTTTTTCGATACTGTGGATGTTCTCGGTTCCTGACCCCATTCGTTTCCCACAATTGTAAATATACAACCCTTTTTTAAAAAAGGTTGGCACCCTGAATATATCCATTTCCCCCCAAAGCAATGCCAGCTCACCCTCTTATAGTTTGGCTTGCAATAGACTACCAACACTGGTCAGAATTGGTTCCTGAGGTTTCATCCCATATGTTGAAATCAAGAGTATTATAATGGTGGCGTATTGCGGGGAATTGTAGTTGCATCCTTTATCTCTGGACTCATTCTCGCCAGGATTAAATTGCTACCATTCTTACACGTACCTCAACTTCCTCACATCATCGCTAAATCATTAATTTTCACGGTCAAGAATAATTACCAACGCTCATTGGTTTCTACAAGGTATATCTTTTCAATTTTCCTCTAAAGACGATTAGGCTAGTATTTAGTTATTGACCTACTGTCGGTTAGGATGAGTTCAGGCATAGTAGTTTGTTGCAGGGGCGGCCGGGTTTTGCATGGAGGAGCGCCCGAGACTTGGTGATTCAGCAGGCAGAGTAGAGGATCCAGCCCGCCGTTACTGTGAACATTCGAGTCTCTGACCCGAGAATCCCAGCCCAGAGTCCTTTTTCTTTTCAATTAGTTAAACTCCCTTCCGGTCTGCAATGGAATAAAATTCCTTGGTGAAGGGAGGTGGCACAGTTTCACAAAGAGCAATGAGTTCGAAATATGGCAAAGACCGACCCGTGACTTTTTCCTTGATTCTCTACTTCTCTACAACAATGGGCGGGCAGAGTCTTTAAATACAAAAAACAGGAGACGGAGATTCTTCCCGGAGCCTCCTGACTACAATCACGCCATCTCCCTTTTTCTTCCATTGCCTTCCATTTCAACCTTCCCTCATCGGCTTCCTTCCCTCGTTTCATGCTGTGTGAGTCTTCGGCACCGCTTTAGGCATCTTTCACCGAGTAGCCAACAGCTCTAGGGGGACACACTACTACATTCTTACATCATCTTCCAGTTGGACGATGCCGGGTGACCACGGAATGAGTGCCGGTGATTCACAAGACAATACCCTCCACCTCTGATCCTCAATGCCATTTGACAAAATAGGCAGTTAACTTTACTATTCCAATAGACCTGCTCTGTTGAAAGAACACAATATTGGTCACTTGAGTATTTTGAGCTCCAGTAAAAGATGTAAAACGATTGGAAATTCTCGGCGGGATCTGTGGCAAAATACCCTAATCTGACATGCAATAGGAAATGGGCAACTCTGTCCCAGATTAGCATCATACATATACAAAGGAAAACCAAATATCAGAGCATCCCCCACAGTGTCAATAGTGCTGAACTTTCCTACATTACACTAAAATACACATTAAAGAACTTGCCCTGCACCATTCCTGCAATGTCAGTTGAGCTATATCAAAAGTATTTCAGGTCAAGTTATGTGGCGGATCTCTTACATCAGCAGGGGAACCGAACCTGATATGAGCGTAATTTCGCCAGTAGCTGCAAGATGGTCCACTTGTCGATATTTACAAAAAAACCTCTAGAGTCATGTGATAGCATTACTCCTCCATGAGGTTGAATCTACTAATAATAAAAAATACTCTAATTTAACTAGTGTCTCTTTAACATGATTTAGGGAAATTTGGCATATCAATACTGCACGGGATAGCTATATAATTTAGCGCTACTTTCGTATTGTACCCCAATTCCCTCGGGTTACATGAATCTGCAACTTTCTCCCGGAAGAAATTCTCAGAGTTCCGAATTGTCCTACTGGTCAACTCTTGGATGCAGCACCACTTGGTCGGTCCTGGTTGATGTCAACGACTGGACTTGACTAGCTTAAGTGGTCTGTTCTGGGCAGGATCATCCCCAGACCAGTCTGTAGAATACAAGAAGGTCGCATATTGGAGACCGTGTTCTGTTGAAAGAGAAAACCTGAACGTTTACACCCTCTCATCCAGGCCGGATAATTAGAGCCATGACTGCAATCAATACAGGGTATTTAATGATATTTTAGAAGTGGCAGGTGATGAACAAACCAGGAAAATGATGAGTTTCACGCAAGAAAATCCTTATTTGAATGCAATAGACGACGCGGGGGGGTCAACAAACGAGAGGCTCAGGGAACATCCTATGAAAAGTGACTTAGTTACCGACCAGCTTGTTTGGTTTACTCGTTCAGCCCCCGGTTGGTTGACCCCCCCCATGTCCGTGGAATAAAGTCACTATTATAAAAGCAAAACATGGGTTCAATGATCGGTTTAAGATATTATATTTCAGATAGAATACCAGCACGGCCGAATTGAAGCTGGGCACTTTGTATGAGCATTGCCTCCTTAGGTGTTCGGCTTTAATTCGCCCGCGCCGGTACTCGTACTGTAGGTATTTTACCGGGGAAAAGGTCTATAGTAGGTCACGATTGGAACGCGATCACCCTTAGCCGCAGACAGCTACCTCCATTTACTGCTTTTTTATAGTACCCTAGCCTTTCCTTGTGTTTTATCGCATGAATAAAAATTCAATACAAAAATTTCGGTCATAGGCTATAATGTTGTAGGGGTGGGTTGTTACGAACGCCAGGCTGTCTAAAGGCCATGCTGATTCTATGGCTGGGCTGAACCAGTCCAACTAATCCCTGTCCGGTCAGTTCCAAAAATCACGACTTTTCCGTCTGTCTAATCTGCACCATTAGACTACCGTAAAATCTGGAATAATTCGACCCCACGTTGGTGTGTTGGACTTGCCATCCCACTTAAGGTCAGTCTTTTTGTGCCTGTTATTTGTCTTAGTAAAGGAGCCGGAGAGTTATTTTCCTGTGTTTCCCCCCCTAATACAAAGGAGGGAATTCTAGACGTCTTAGTGTGAGGTCCTATTACTAGTTTTCACGGTAGATTGGATTTTTACCGTACTAGCTGCTCCGGTCCGGTCCTCCGCCGACCATTCGGAACCCTAGATATGCTGCTAGAGTGATCTGCAGTCAAAGATATGAATAGGAACTCTGGCTTTCGCACAACATCGTTTCAATACACACCGCTGCATATGAGGTGTCAAACGTCCCATTCCTCCCAGGACCTCCACTTAGACCTTCATCACAGCCTATCACTCGCCATACACCGACTTCGAACAGTGAATTTGCGGGGTGTACGATATGACATAATATCATACAGCACGGCAGCTTAGCATAAGCATATTGGACACCGCAACCCGGATGGAGGTGGGAGAAGCATCTTACCTCCCGTAGGATCCATGGTGGGGGGGCTTACAACTGGCATACAGCAAAGGAAGCGGGACCCCAATTTTAAATTTGAGAAACCCAATTAGCGGCACCATGTTCGGTTATAGAGAGCATGGATCCCACTTAAGTCTTCCTCAGTAGCATCCTCCTGCGCACAGCCGTCCTCACATGTTACCAAACCCTCGTAGTTAATTCCTCTGCCGAGTCATCCCCCATCTCTGTACAAGTAAAGTTGCTACCCTAAACCTACTTAGAATTAGGAAGCTTACATAATCAGCCCTTTTCATGACGCCGTGCCACAAGACAAAGGATTAAATCCCCAGATATCAAACCTTATGAGGGTTATCACCCTATGGATTGTACCCCACTGGGAGTTCCAGTGTCACGGGTATGATGTACAATATGGTAACCCCCCCCCCTCATTCGAACTCTATGTGGGGTTGGTCCGGAACTGTAAATGTACACCTTCTCACTGATGATGCCATAATATTATAATATTGGTACAGTTTGTCAATCTTCAGTTTTAGGATGGCGTTGGGGCGATAAGGGGGGCGTTAATGGGAGGTATATCTCGCAGCGGGTGAACGGATGAGTGGGCATGGGTGAGTGGCGGGGGGGCCGGGGGTAGAGAAAAATGTGAGGGAAAGGAGGAGTAAGCGAAGAAAATCTCGCTAATCACGCATCGTGAACTCTGCGCTGTTGGTTGCTGCCATACGTTCGGCCTCGGGCGTATGGTATAAGTGTCTAGTCTCATTCATATCTATATCTGTGGGGCTTTCATCCGTGCTGCTTCTATTCTAGTCTCGTTTCTATATAAGTTGCATCGTAATACAAATAAATACAAAGCGGATCATAGACAGACTTTAGATAACCTGAGACATCGGAAATGATGAACAAAAGGCAAGTTAAGGGGGTGTATATAGAGGGAAAAGAAAGTATAGAAAGGCACCAGTGGGGCACGGATATGGAGGAATATGGAGGAAATTGGTTAAAAAGGCCGAGGAACAAGGCAACGAGAAGTGGGGAAGGGCCTAGGGTGATTCGGGGGAACAAAGGAGTTGACATGAGATTCTGGGCAGATGATACGAAGGCTTGACGTTTGCAATAACTTGACAATCTACGTGAAAAAAACTAGATGAGATTTGTAGAGGATTTGTTTTGGTAGGTTTGTTGCCCTTCTGAGAGGGAACGTCTTGGGAAGGGAGAGGGAAGTGTGGGGGCTATGCTTGGGTATCGAACTGGGGGTGATTTTGGGAAGAGATTCAGATGGCTCGGACAGCTCGGACAGCTCGGGGGAGAAGGGCGCTGTTGATTGATGCTCGCTGCATATTTGGGAATCAAATCCGTCGATTGCGCTTATCCGCCTCGTCGGAAGTGAGGCTGTTGAGGATTGGCAAACCCCGCGATGTCCATGAGAGCAGTGTTTGACGCCGCCTATCCGGTTTGAGGAGATTGGCGTCGTTCCGTTCCGACAGCATCCTTACGATCCCTTCATGGCCTCTCCAAGAAGCCCAGGTTAGTGGTGTTATGCCCCAAAAATCCCGCCGGTTGGGGTCGGCGTCGCTCTGTTCCAGCAGGGTCCTTACGACCCCCTCACGTCCAGACAAAGAAGCGCAGCATAGTGGTGTTAGACCGAAAAATTCCCGTCCGTTGGGATTGACTTCGCTCCGTTCCAGTAGTACCTTCACGACCTCTTCATGGCCTTTCCAAGAAGCCCGGGATAGTGGTGTTAGACTGTAAAAATCCCGGTGGTTGGAATTGACGTCCTTCCGTTCCAATAGAACCCTTGCGACCCCCTCGCGTCCAAACCAAGAAGCCTGGGATAGTGGCGTTAGACCGAAAAACTCCCGGTGGTTGGGATTGACGTCGGTCCGTTCTAGCAGTATCCTTACGACCCCCTCATGCCCACGCCAAGAAGCATACATTAGTGGTAGTAGAGTGAACAAATCTCGTTGGTTGGGATTGACGTCGTTCCGTTCCAGCAACATCCTCACGACTGCCTCATGCCCACCTCTGGAAGACCACGAGAGCGGTGTCCGACCCCACTTATCCGGTTTATTGGGATTGACGTCGCTCCGTTCCAGCAGCATCCTTACGACCCCCTCATACCCTGTACCGGAAGCCCACAATAGTGGTGTTCGACGCTTCTTATCCGGGTTTTCGGGATCGACGTCGTTCCGTTCTAGCAGCATCTTTACAACCCCCTCATGCCCTCTACTGGAAGCCCACAAGAGCGGCGTTCGACCCCACCTATCCGTTTTGTCGGGATTGATGTCCTTCCGTTCCAGCAGTATCCTCACTACCCCCTCATGCCCTCTACCGGAAGCCCACGAGAGCGGCGTTCGACCCCACCTATCCGTTTTGTCGGGATTGATGTCCTTCCCTTCCAGCAGTATCCTCACTACCCCCTCGTGCCCATTCTCAGCAGCCCACAGGAGCGGCCCTGAGCCATATTCACTTCTTGACGTAACGGTCCTCTTTAGTATATTTAACATGTCCGGAAGTTGCAGGCCCCGACCACCGAATTCTTTTTTGGCCTTCCTAAAAGCCTCCCTTGTCGTCTTGGAAATCCCCCGTCTGCTGGCAAGTTGCTTGAGCATAGCGCCCAACATATTTGTGGTGGACTGTTCCTGCTGGGCAAGGAAATCGCAGTATAGTCCTACAACCGCAACGTCTCCCCCAACAGCCTGATCGCACAGGTTATTGATGACTAGGGAACTGTTATTTGCTGATTGTCAGCCACATTTGCGTTGTCTTGCCCCACAATATTCCCTACCTGACAAACGTTTTCCCCACCCCTGGATTCCCGGAACAGAAAAACACCGGCTCAACGCTACCGTCTTCCGCGTCACGCCATTCTTTGAACTCGCTAGCTTCTAGTACCCAGTTTCCCATGCTATTGAGTCGGTCGCTTCGCACACCTTGGTGCCGTTGCTGTGGTTCAAGTGGGGATAACCACTGTAGAATTTGTCGCCCCTCGTCGTCGCCCTCCGAAATGAAGTTGGCGGGGCTGATTAAGTTGCACGAGTTGAACGAGTTGGCATTACCGGTGATCTGGTGCTGGGACGACATCGGCGGTATAACGGTGATCTGAATCCCTTTTTTTGTGAGAGTTAGAGAGGTATCGTGTGCAGCGACAAATATGACTTCTCTCGAAACTAGAGAGGGATCTCAAGGAGTTGAGGAAAGTGGGGATGTTGACTATGAGGCTCTGGGGTTGCACAAGCATCCGCTGGTCCGGTCATTATTAGCAGTGCACACAAGGTTCGCGATAGGCACGGCTCCACCAACTAACATTGACTCTACCATTTGATCTCCGCGTAACAAGATCGCTTACTCGCGGTGTCGAAGCGTTTTTTTTAAAAATACTGTTATTGCATACTTATGCGAGAGAAATATTTTTTAAAAACACTCGCGAGTAAAGGAAGACAAATCTTGGCGTGGAAAATTCCATTTACCGGTACAAGTACCACATCCGGCACTCATAATCTACAGTTCTATTGGGTTGCGTATCTTTTTACAATCATACCGGTACTTGTATACCTTCACACCTACTCGCCGCATTCTTCTAACTTAACACAGCGGCGGATGCCAGCATTTTATCAAGCGACGGCCCTGACTTCTTATTATTCTAAAGTGCGCGCAGTACGGGTACTCATACCAGCTGAAATTAGTATTTGGTATGGAAAAAAGTTTGTCGAGCACTGGCTTCTGTGGTCAGATTATGCAGCTGAGCTGGCCGTAGGCGCTAATTTTTGGTGACGGAAAAAAGTCTATTCAACCTGAGCCACAGTGGCTGGAGAAGATAGTTTTCTCTGAGTGTTTGAGAATCCCCACGGACCAATCAGAGGATTACCCCCCCCCTTGTCCCTTCGTCTGTACTCGAGTATTTGTCCTTTTTTAGTTCACTCGAATATTGCGAGATTAGGCCACATCCAAGTTAGCACCAAGCTGGAGCCCACATATCAGGGAACTTTTGTAATGCGCAAGTACTCGAGTAGGCGTGTATGTTTTCTCCATCCACCCCTGAAGTCCGGCAACCGAACAATAGCTCAACGCAACCATCCTCCCCACAACTCCATCTGAACTGGCTGATTCCTAGTGCTGTACCCAGTCTCCCATGCCATTGCATTGGTTGGTCGGCATATCTTGGTGCCATTGCTGTGGTTCAAGCAGGGATAACCACTGCAGGCTGCGATGCCCCCCGCAACGTCCATATATATGAAGAATTTGACAATATTATTGAACGAGTTGTATTACCAGCAAAATACTGGTATTTTGACTAAATCCGGACAATAGCCTATTGTCTGAATTCCGTCTTTGTGGGAATTAGAGAGGGATCGTGTTCGAGAGTCCGACTTCCCTCGGAACTAGCGAGGATCTGTAAGGTTTGAAGAAGAGGAGGCGGTGCTTGTGAGGCTCTTGTATCGTACAGATACGATATGCGCTAGTCCAATCATGGTCGGTAGCTTAGATAACACTTCCCACCCGAGTATCATACTCGAGTAGACACCAGTTTTCAAGTGCATCAATTTGTCCCCAGAGCAATTTGATCCCAGTGTGAAAAAAGCTTTAACCAACATCGATCATCTAAGCGAAGAATACCGGCCTCCTGCACCGCATCCAGCCATCCCGTGAAGTCTTCATCACACCCACGTAGAACGCGTAAGGCAAGCAGGGGGATTTGGTGGGCAAAAAAGCAAATCGCCAAGGTTAGGGCTACCATAATTACTCCATGTTCGTCAACAGCTGGGTGCTAGTAAGATGGATAGGATAGTCTTGATTCCCATACCGTGAGATCCTCACAGCATTCGTTCACCCCGATTGTAATAGAAGCCTTTTTTTAAAAAAGTTGGTATCCCTAGTATTCATATCTCCCCAGAACACGTTGCCAGAGGCATAACTGGGGTGGGGAGCGTAGTGCCAGATTGGAGTTTGAGGAAGCTGCAGTGATGGAGAGGTTGGAGGTGTGGTGGGATTTATTTATAATTTGCTTTTACCTCAAGGCCAGGTTTAGTGGTGGTAGGGTAGGAGAAAGCCTTTCAAATACCATGGAAAACAGGGAGGGTACCTTTAGAATACCAGTTTTGGCGAAAACTCACCATCACAAAGTTTCATGTTATGAGGAACCACAAAATATTTGCCCACGCACACATCAAGTGATGCAAAAGTAATGTAAAAAATCAGATAAAAAAATCAAGAATTACTTGAGGCCTGCTGGTGTTTTTCTGAATTTTTCCCGAGATTCCCCAACATAAACTGCGTGAGAGTGGGAGGTTGTTTATTGTGGGCCGGTGGCAAGGTAGTTCTTTGAATAATTTTCACTTTTTGGATGGTGTGTTTCCCGGTCAATGGTATCCGGAAGGGTTTCTCCCGCTGAGAACATGGCATTGAAAAAGTTGACATTGAGCTGTCCGGTAACATTGTGCTATCCGGCACTCTCTAGAGTGGCCCCGCCGGCCCCAACCTGGGCACCGTGAGGTTTCAATTTGGACTATAGGCCTTATCACTGGCGTTTGTTTTATTTCTTTTACACGGCATCAAGGATAGGCGGAGAATTAAGTCAGGTTGGTTGCTACGCCATGGGATGGATTTGTAATAACTAGGGGGAAAGGTGGGTTTATAAGCTGGTCGAAGAGAGCAACCCGGGGAGAGGCAAAAGGAGGAATAACGACGGCAAGGGGTGCGCTGAACAATGTGGATAGAGCGGTTTCTTTTGTATTTTTCAACCATTGGTTTCTTTTATTATCCATGATTTCTCTGACCTCGATTTACGACGATACCTTACTGGTACGAGCGGTGTGTGCGGTGATTGCCCGTCTCCGGCTACTGGATTTGTTTTCCTACCCTTTGGGAATTTCTGACTAAGCTTTCGTTGACCTGTTCCCCTCTTTCTTCCCGGCTCGGGGAATTCTTTACACTTGACCGAAGGTCACCCTTTCACCACGGGTACTATACAGTCACTGATAGGGTTTTGAGGAATATCAGCGGGTGATGAACAGGGATCCGTAGCAGGTATTCTTTTGTTACCCTAGTGTGATGAATTCGATTTTTTGCTTGCCGGATACCTCTATTCCTTACCTGCTAATATTCGTCAAGGCCACCTCGGCGACTGTACCGGCAGACGAAAAAAACAAATCCAGATGTCAGGAACTTCATGAAATTCTGCTCGCTCATTGACTAAGTGGCGTAGGAGCCAATGAGGACTAGTTCGCCTCCCGTACCGTTAGCACTCGGTATATATAAGTCCTGAGACAAAGGGTGAAACCGCGATCCCCCGCAAAATTCTGGCATCATGATAGCCAGAATAGTGATTTCAATTATTCTCACCGGGATTAAATTGCTACTATCATACTCTTATCCGTACCCCAACTTCCTCACATCATATCTAAAGGATTAATTTTCCAAGATAATAATAATTAACAAGGCTAATTTATTTCTAAAATGCATTTCTGTTCAATTTCCTTTTAAAGCTCATTAGGCTAGTCTTTACTTGTTGACCTATAGTTGCTGAGGGTGATTTCAGATATATCGTAGATTGTTACAGGGTTAACATGGTTTGGGGTAGAAGTGGCCCGAGACTTTGTGATTCGGCAAGTAGGGTGGAGGATGCAGCCTTCCACTACTGTGAAAATTCGAGGCTGTGACTCTGTGCGCCCCGACCCGGAGCACATATCCTTCCAATTAGTTAAATTCCTTTCCAGTCCCCTATCCCCTTCAATTCTGATCTTCTATCCCATTTGATAAAAAAGCTGTTAAATTCGGTGTTCCCGGTCATCTAGTCCGTCAGTCATGTGGGTAGAAAAGGGACGGACTACGGTTCATGGTTCATCTTTTTGGGGGGCGCCAGGCCGAACCACGCCCAGGTACCTGACGGACTGCAGGGGACTACAGTCCTATAGCTTGGACCTCTGCACTAGCTCTAATTGAAATCATGCACCTCCAAACGAATCATGAGAACATCATGAAACATCACTCATCACTCATGTCATCCCTGTCCCTCCCTGTTGAAATTATACTTTCGGATATGCACTTTCTAAGTATTCTCGTATGAAAATATACATCAGTATGCCTTCCTCCCACTTCATTGCTGTTAGAGTCCAACTTATCCCGTTTAGATTTTCTTTCATTGTTCAATCAGTCAATCGTATAAGTAATTCTGTTGCCATCTGTTTTCTTCTGTCCTCTATATCTCTAGGAAGTTGAATCTGCTGATCAAAGATATACTATAATTTAACCAGTCTCGCTTTAGCACGGCCTAGGGAAATTCGCCACTATCACCACTGCAGAGAATAACTATATACTTTAACGCTGCTTTTGTTACTCAAGCTCAAGTTTTTGAGGTTGCTTAAATCCACCACTTTCAGCCGGGGGGATCGATTCGAGAGGGATGTGCGGTCAAAGATCTGAATAAGAACTTCGGTTCTCGTGCACAAATTTATTTTGATAGGTACCAAATCATATGAAAGGCAAAATATCTGATTCCCCCAAATACCTGGATGTCGTGCCTCTTCACCCCCTATCACTCGCCCTCTACTAATTTCGAAAAGCGAATTCGCGTGGTGTGCGATATTGAATATAATATCGTATGGTAGGGCAACTTAGTGTAGGTACATTAAACACCGTATTTCGGATTGGGGTGAAACCAGCGTCTTAACCCTCCGTGGAAATGCTGGGGGGGGGGGCTTAGAAATGGCCAACAGGAAAGGAAGTAAAACCGCGATTTAAAATTTTGGGAACCCAATTAACTTCGCCATTGTTGGAAATCACCGGCGATCACTCCGATCTCACGCATCTTTTGTGTCAAGAAGTGGACCGTTTTGTTGTGCAGCGGAAGATCGTTGATTAAGTTCTCTAGCTAGCTAAGTAGAACATGAACGGTAAAAGCATACCCTATCGTGATGACGCAACCCATGATGTAGAATACACACATCCGCGTACGCTCCCTCATACGCAATAGTGAGTAGGAAGCCCTGAGCAAATCCCACGTACCTCCGCCCGGAGGATCATTTCTCAACACATTTCTCAACATTTTGCTTGTATCTTTTCCTATCTTAACACATTGTTACTAGTTTCCTTGGTCATTTATTATCAAGCGTGAAGGGGGAATTACTATACCTGGTTGTATAATAGAGCGGAGGGTACGCACTCATGGTCGAAGATGATCGGAAAGCAAGACAAGAAGGATATGCCAAGAGTGGAAACAAAGCACCGGAGTTCCGCTAATGCGGCACCATCACCGAAGGGACTTCTGACCGGCCTAGGAAATTGTTAGAACCTTCTCTGTGCTGGAAAGCTCTTGTATTTTCTATATAAACCCAGTACTTCCCCGTAGATAGAAAAGTAAGCCAGATACGAATCCACAAAATAGACAGATATTCCCTCCTTCACTTCTTTGTCCTTCTTCATTTGTCCAGCCCGTCCTTCAATCCAGATCTCATAACAACAGCCATGTTGGACGAGGGAACATGAATCCCACTCAAGCCCTCCTCAGAGGCACGCTTCTGCACACCGCCGTCCTCAAATATTATCAAACCCACGCAGTTAATTTCTTCGCAAAACCAGCCCCTAATCTCTCTAAATTTGCTATCCTGAAACAACTTCGAATTAGGAAGCTTACATCAGCCCTTTCTGCGACCTGGGCCCCTACGGCGGAGGACTTAATCCCCCGACATCAAGCCTCAGGCTTATGGGGGTTACCGCCCTGGAGATTGAGCTGGACTGTGAGTTCCGGTATTAGTGATACGATAACTTCTCCCCCCTTCGTTCGAGCCCCATGAGGAGTTAATCAGTAGCTATAAATGTACACCTTGTATCTGATGATACTATAATATAATATTGGTACAGTTTGTCAACCTTCAGTTTTTAGGACAGAGCTGATGTTGTGCATAGTATTCGACCGCTCCCCCGCCAAACAGTGAAAAGGCGCCTTCAGCTAAGTGCGACATCCTCTAGGTTCCCCTTCGAGTGGGGTTCCGGTACATGTAGGAAATTTCCTGGAGAGGTTTCTGAGTAGCGGGGACTGAGAAAGCCCTCAGGGACCCGGGAGCGGGAGGGCGCGGGAGGGGGGGCAAATTCCCCGGTGAGGAGGGTGCGGATTAAGTGTGGCCAAAAGTGATGGAGGTCTGGTTTATGCGCAGGGAAATATGCCGTGATGCAAGCACCGCAAGGACACAGCTATGAGCCGGACTGTTGTCACGAGAAGACCCGGTCAGTTGCTGATAGGAAAACTGAGATGTGTTCGATATTCGATGTATATGACAAGTGTGTTCACAAAGGAGTGTAAGGTGATGCAATGTTACAGGGAAAAGAACGCAGCTCAGACTAGATACAGTTTGTGGTGGCCCGCACAGTGGGCTCCTACCACACAACACTAGTCACCACCGCGCGGTCTGCTCATAGCCCTGTTCAAACCTACAAGTGTGCCCTAACCTAACATACCACGATGGGGTTACTCCATCAAAAAGGAGAGGGGGGAGTGGGAAGGTAGGGTAGCGTTGGGCCAATAAGGGGGTATTAATAGGAAGGGTGGAATATCTCGCAATGGGGTGAACAGATGACTGGGCCCGGGCAAATGGCGGGAGGGGGGGCGGAGGGGAAGAGAAAAATGTCAGATGTCTGAGATTAGACACTTAGGCTATACGCATGAGGCCGGGCGCATGGCAGCAACCAACAGACCACAGTTAAAGTTAATGACACTTGATTTGGCGGTTTTTCTTCCTTTATTTCTCCTTTTATCTATTTCTATGGGGCTTCCATCCATCTTTCTGATAACACAATCCTGTTGCTGGCTAAGTTATAGTGCAATACAAATTAATACGAGGTCAGCCGTAGACAATGAGATGAGAATGAGAAACCGGGGGCAAAAAAAAGCAAGTAGAGAAGGGCATTGGCGGGGTACGGATATAGGGAAAATTGGTTGAATAGCTGAGGGATAAGGTAACAAGCATGGAAGAGCCTATGGTTTAGGGGAAGAAAGGAGATGACGAGAGATTCCAGGCAAATAATGCAATGGTTTGGCGCCTGAAGCAATTCGGCAGTCTGCACGAAATGAAAAGACTGTTGTAGGTGCAAGATATTGTTTTGCTGTGTTTGTTGCCCTACGGGGAGGTACGTCTGGTGTATGGAGGGGGAAGTGTCGGGTGGTTTATGCTTGGATATTAAACAGGCGGGTGATTTTGGAAGGAGGTTCAGATAGCTGGGGGAGCTCGGAGGAGAGTGGCTCTGTTGATTGTAGGCTTGCTGCATATTTGGGAGTTAAACTCGACGGTTCCGCTTATCCACCTCATCGGGATTGAGGTTGTTGGGCATCGGCAGGGCCCCGCGATGTCCGCCAGCGCAGTGTTCGATGCCACCTATCCGGTTTGTAGGGATTGGCATTGTGCCGTTCTAGCAGCATGCTTACCACCCGCTCATGCCCTCTCCGAGAAGCCCACCATAGCGGTGTTCGACGGAACAAATCCGGTTTGTCGGGATTGACGTCGTTCCGCTCCAGCAGCATCCTTACCACCCCCTCATGCGCATTCTCAGAAGCGCGCGATAATGGTGTTCGACGGAACAAACTCTGTTTGCCGGGATTGACGTCGTTCCGCTCTAGCAGCATCCTTGCCACACCCTCATTCCCAAACCTAGCAGCCGCTGATAGTGGTGTTATTCCGAACAAATTCGGTTTGTCGGGATTGACGTCGTTCCGCTCCAGCAGCATCCTTACCACACCCTCATGCCCAAACATAGCAGCCCACCGTAGTGGGGTTGATCTAAACAAACTCGGTTTGTCGGGATTGACCTCGTTCCGTTCCAGCAGCATCCTTACCACCCCCTCATGCGCATTCTCAGAAGCGCGCGATAATGGTGTTCGACAGAAGAAACTCTGTTTGTCGGGATTGACGTCGTTCCGTTCCAGCAGCATCCTTACCGCACCCTCATGCCCAAACCTAGCAGCCGCCGATAGTGGCGTTATTCCGAACAAATTCGGTTTGTCGGGATTGACGTCGTTCCGCTCCAGCAGCATCCTTACCACACCCTCATGCCCAAACCTAGCAGCCCACCGTAGTGGCGTTGATCCGAACAAATCCCGTGTGTCGGGAATGAGGTCGTTCCGTTCTAGAAGTATCCTTACGACCCCCTCATGTCCATTATAGGAAGCCCACCAGAGCGGTGTTCTACCCCACCTATCCATTTTGTCGGGACTGATGTCCTTCCTTTCTAGGAGTATCCTCACTACCCCTTCCTGCCCATTCTCAGCAGCCCACAAGAGCGGCGCCGAGCTATATTCGGTGCCAGGTGCGTAGGAATGGACCTCGCTCCATTCCAGCAGTGCCCTCACTACCTCTTCATTGCCCCTCCTCGAAGCCCAAGCAATTGCTCTGTTTCCATTGAAATCAGTTGCCTGCACATCTCCTTTATTCGCTTCTAATAAAGCAACTGCTAGCTCAAGGCACCCGAAGTATGCAGCACCATGAAGCCCGGTAAACCCTCTAGGAGCGCCATCTCCACCGAATGGCTGCTCCTCAGCTCTTACACAATGCAATAAGAGCACCTTTGAGGATATGTGCTTGTCGTACCCATCGAGTAGCTTCAATGCCAGAATTTTCACACTCTCGGTGGTGTCCGATCTAGCATGTGTACCCCAGTAACAAGAAGCATATTGGACAAAAGGGGCGGTCGGTGGGACAGAACGCAGGGTAGGCGAAAAGCTCCTCACGTGCGGAAAATTGAGGTAAGTTAAACAAGCCTCCGCAATTATCGAGTGGGGGTTGGGGAACAAGTTGGTATTGTTGGAGAGGTACTCTTGTAGAGTGTAGTGGACAAATCGGACGGTAGATGAGAACTTCTCCACTGTGGCGAGTCCTAGAGAAGATGCTAAGAGTGTTTCTATCGCTGGAATATTCCCAATATCCAGGTCGGTAGACCCTTCTGCCCCTAGGGCATGGCATAACTCATTCACATGTAATGGCCGCTCCGCATGTGATACCCACATTAGAACTTCCATCCCAAGTTTTGATCTACTTCCGGGCTGCGCCTGTATCCGTGATAAGGTTCCCGTGTATGCATCTCCCAGGCCCTCCCCCTTGGTCATCTCGACAAGCTTCTTCCTTCTCCGAGTGAGAGTAATCTCGCCCAGGATTGCATCCATATAGAGGGAAACGAGGAGGAAACTAGAGAACACACCGTTAGCGAATTACACCTTAGACTTGTCTTCAGAATGTATTTGATATTCTTGCTTACATTTCTGAGATCTTCTCGGGGAGAATTCTCATAATATCCGCCCGTAATTCGTCGTCCATCGCTTTAGGATCTGTGTCACTGTCTAACCTCCTCTCCAGATAGTTCATAATATCTCTATGAGTGGGACTAAGAGGTATCCTGAGGGTCTTGCTAAAACATGTCACGATCTCGCCGTCGATATGGGGCCTCCCGGTAAGGAATACTCGCGCATCCGGTAACACTCGAACAATTTCTCGCAGTGATTCAATCAGATCCCGTCGATGCTTCGGCGTGCATTCGTCTAATGCGTCAATGCATATAAACAGCCGCCTTAGTGATGCAACGGTCTTTTTTAGTATATTTAACATGTCCGGAAGTTGGAGGCCCCGACCACCAAACTCTTTTTTGGCCTTCTTAAAAGCCTCCCGTGTATGCTTGGAGATTCCCCCTCTGGAGGCAAGTTGCTTGAGCATGGCGCCCAACATATTTGTGGTGGACTGTTCCTGCTGGGCAAGGAAATCGCAGTATAGCCCCACGACGGCAACGTCTTCCCCTACAGCCTTATCGCACAGGCTATCAATAACTAGGGAACTGTTATTTACTGATTGTCAGCGACATTTGGGTTGTCCTGCTCCAGAGCCCCCCCTACCTGACATAAGTTTTCCCCACACCTGGGTTCCCATAACAGAACAACACCCGCTCTCCTACGGAACCATCTTCCGCCTCGCGCCATTTCCTGAACTCGCTAGTTTCTAGTACCCAGTTTCCCACGCTGTTGAGTCGGTCGCTTCGCACACCTTGGTGCCGTTGCTGTGGTTCAAGTGGTGATAGCCACTGTAGAATTTGCCGCCCCTCGTCGTCGCCCTCCGAAACGAAGTTGGAGGTGCTGATTAAGTTGAATGAGTTGAACGAGTTGGTATTACCGATGATCTGCTGGTGCTGGGACGACATCGGCAGAATAACGGTGATCTGAATCCACCTTTTTGTGAGAGTTAGAGAGGTATCGTGTGCAGCGACAATATTACTTCCCTCAAAACTAGAGAAGATCTCGAATACCAGAACAAATAGGGGGTGGTAGTCATAAGGCTCTGGGGTTGCACAAGTATGCACGGGTCTAATCCTTATTAGCTGTGGTCGCACAGTTCGCAATCGACTTCACCAACTAACATTGCCTCGACCATTTGAGCTGTGCGTAAAACAATCGCTTAAAAAGAAACAAATACTCGAGTATTTGCGTGAAAATTTCGTTTACCGGTACCACACCTGGCACTCCTAATCTACGGAGGAACAGGGCATAAGTTTTTAGGTTACACAGAGGGGGTGAGTGCAGCAAACATTGCTTGTGGAACCTACAAAAAAAACTTACGCCCTGTGCCTCCGTATTTCTATTGGGTTGAGTATCTTTTTGCAACAATAATATACATTCACATACTCGCCGCATTCTTCTAGCTTAACACGGTGGTGGATACCGGCGCATTTTATCAAGCGAAGGCCCTGAATCCTTATTGTTCTAAAGCGCGCACAGTACCGGTACTCATACTAGCTGAAATTAGTATTTGGTATAGAAAAAGGTTTGTCCAGCCCTGGCCTCGTTAGTCGAAATTACGTGTATATAATGCAGCTGAGCTGGCCGTAGGCGCTAATTTTTGGTGAAGGAAAATAATCTATTCAACTTGAGCCGCAGTGGCTGGAGGAGATAGTGTTCTCTGAGTGGTTGAGAATGCCCACGGACCAATCAGAAGATTACCCTTCCCCCTTGTCCCTTCGTCTGTACTCGAGTACTCGAGTATTTGTCGCTTTTTAATTCACTCGAATATTGCGAGATTAGGCCACACCGCGCATAAGTTAGCACCAAGCTAGGGCCCATAGACTATCCGGGAACTTTACAATGCGTAAGTATATTAGGCATGTATGTTTTCCCCATCCACCCCAGAAGTCCCGCAACCGAACACTTGCTCAAAGCAACCATCCTCCCCACAACTCCATTTCTGAACTCGCTGGTTTCTAGTACGTACTGTGCCCAGTTTCCCATGCCATTGCGTTGGTTGGTCCGCATATCTTGGTGCCGTTTCTGTGGATAACCACTGCAGGCTGCGATGCCCCCCCGCAACGTCCATATCTATGAAGAATTTGACAATCTTGTTGAACGAGTTGGTATTACCAGCAACATACTGGTATTTTGACGATATCCGGACAATAGCCTATTGTCTGAATTGCATATTTGTGGGAATTAGAGAGAGATCGTGTTCGAGAGTCCGGCTTCCCTTGGAACTAGAGAGGATCTGTAAGGCTTCAAAAAGAGGAGTCGGTGATTGTGAGGCTCTTGAACAAGTATGCGCTAGTCCAATCATTGTCGGTAGCTTAGATAATACTTCGAGCGGACACCAGTTTTCAAGTGCATCAATTTTGTCCCAAGTGCAGTTGGATCCCTGTTTGAAAAAAGGTTTAACCAATCAAAAATTTAAGCGGGGGATGCCGGCACAGCATGCGAGAAGGCAAGCAGGGGGGGGTTTGGAGGGAAAAAAAGCAAATTTCCAAGGTTAGGGTTACCGGAACAACCCGTAATTGATCCCTGCTCATCCACTCTAGTACTAGTACAGCCAGAGTTTTATTGTGGGCACCAGTATCCGCGTGTGAGCATGAGTCTGTCGAAGTTGGAGGAAGTAGTAAATTTGTGGAGGAGTAAGGTGCCAATAGTGACATGAGCTATTGCAAAGAAATAAAGAAAGAAAGGAGAGGAGGATGGCGCAACTGGGGTCGGGCTTGGGAAGCCTGCAGCTATTCTAAATGGTTATGGAGCGCTGTGTTGAAATTTAAAATGTTTTTTTCCCCGGTCGGAGATCTGGGTTGCCCGCTTGGGCCGGTAGCGCGTCATAATATATTTTGGGCTGGGGGTATGGTCACTCACGGGGGTTTAGGTATAATAGTAAGTTGTTTAAAGATTCAAGAGATTTAGGGTGGAAGAGCATCTAGGACTTTACGATTCGACGGGTAGGATAGGAAATGCAGCCTGCCGTCATGGGGAACATTTTTGCGGGGGCTCAGACCACCCCTTCCGAGAGACGAATTCTTTTCAACTAGTTGACTTCCTTTCCGATCCCCATGGCCTCTGCCCCTCATCCTGTATCCCATTCGGCGAATAGGCAGTTCAATTCGCTACGACTATGCTGACCGACTTTCCATGCTGAAAGACCGCAATATTGATTACTTGAGAATTTCGGACTCAGGTCAAAAATCTAAAACTATCAGAGCTCCCAGGCAGGATCTGTGGACAAATATCATAATCTAGCCTAAAATAGGAAATAGACAAAAGGCGGGTTGGTGCAACCCATCGCCAATTGGGCAAAACGCGGTGAGCTCAGCCGGGGGAAAAAAGAGAAGTGTCTCGGAGGCTGGCGGAAAAAGGTATAGCCGGTTGCTGGGGCAGTGTGGGGTCATAGCTTCAGGACGCACGGTCCACGCACCCTCATTACAATAGTCCCTTCCTGCTCCCCCGGACCTCGAGATCACCATCTGTCCTAAATCTCGCGTTCTTTATTTCTCGTGTTCTTTATCGCCCACCCGTCCCCCCCCGAGCAAACCTCCCCTGCGCCCTCATTTCCACACCAGGACACATCGGCTGTAACGATCTCCCCTGGCGAGGGCAGCGACAACCTCAGCAATGCCTCCGGCATGGAAGTAGGCAGTTGGTGGGCTGGATATAGACCTGGTAAAACATTATCTTCTGGCGTTGTCCTATTTTGGCTTTCCTGGGGGTTTTCCTTTCTTATCACACTTAGTTACACTTAATACACTTGTTCGACTTTGGAAAATTGACTCTGCCCTAGCTCAGCATTATATATATGCAGAGTAAAACCAAATATATTGTAAAACTATACCTAGCACTGCTTTTGTATTCTACCCTGATTTTTCGGGGTTGCATGAATCCACCACTTGCTTTCCGGGGACTGGCTGCCAGAGTGATGTGTAGTCAAATAGGTAAATAGGAACTCCGGTTTTCTCGCACAACTCTATTTTAATAGACCTCGAAGCATATGAATAGCCAAACATCTCATTGCCCCCAACTCAGAGATTTGGGGTTTCATCATTACCCATCACTCGCCCTCAGCGGACTCGGACTATGCACAGTAAATTTGCGCTGTGTACGATGTGACATAATATCATATTGTACAACAATCTAGCATAAGAATGTCAGACACCGCAATTCGGATGAGAATGGAAGAGGCATCTTAGCTCTGGGTGGAAATGCGGGGGGGTTCCAAACTGCCTGGAGGAAGCAAAGCGGGGGCTGTTTGAATTTTCGGGAACCTGGTTAACCAAACCAGGTTGGATAAGCGAACATGGGTGCCACTTAAGCTTCCCAGTAGCATCCTCCTGCATACTGCCATCCTCACAGGTTACCAAACCCTCGTAGACAGTTCCTTCGCGGAACCACCCCCGAATAACTACCGATTTGCTATCCCAAACCCACTTAAAGTTGGGAAGCTTACAAATTCAGCACTTTCCGTGACCTGGGCCTCTATGACGAAGGACTAAATCCCATGGCATCAAGTTTTATTGGGGTTACCTCCTTGGAGATTGTACCATAGTTCCGGTGTTAGTTGTATACAATGTTGTGGTAAATTCCGCCCCCCTCGTTCGAGCTGCATACGGAGTTGGTCCGGAGTTGTAAATGCACACCTTGTGTGACTCACAGCACTACAATCTAATATTAGTACACTTGCTCAATCTTTAGTTTTAGGGCCTGGCTGATTTTGAGCATAGTATTCGACCGCTCCCCCAGGTATTGTGAGTTACCCTTTGAAACGGGGCTCTTAGCCTAGCGTGACATCCTCTAGGAGCCCCTTCGAGTGGGCTTCTAGTACCTATGGGGGAATTCAGGAAGAGGTTTCTGGGTAGCGGGGACCGAGAAAAACCTGCGGGGAACGGGGACAGAGAGGACGCGGGAGGGGGAAACAGATTGACTGTGATAAAAGGGAGAGGGGAGCGAGAAGGAAGGATGATGTTGGGCTGATGAGGGGATGTTGATGTTCCCCGGAAGGGAGGTATATCTCGCAATGGGGTGACCGGATGAGTGGGGAGGGGCAAGTGGCGGGGGGCGGGGGGGAGGAGAAAAATGTGGGGAAAATGAGATTAGGCAGTTAGACAATACGCACGACCGGGCGGGTGGTAGCAACCAACAGAGTAGGATTCATAATACGTAATTAGCGGCATTTTCTTCGTTTATTTCTCCTTTCTATCTATATCTATGGGGCTTCCATCAGTCCTTCTTATAACCCAATCTGATTGCCATCCAAGTTATAGAATAATACGAATGAATATGGGGTCAGTCGCGGACAGACCTTAGATATCTCAACGCAATGAGGGTGAGAAAAAAAAGGCAAAACAAAAGGGTACATATAAGGGAAAGGCGAGTGTAAAAAGACACCAACGGAGGGCAGATAAAAAGGAAATTGGTTAAATACCTGGGGAATAAGGTAACAAGGATGGAAGGGGGTTGGGTGGTTTGGGGGAACAAAGGAGATAACGAGGGATTCTAGGCAAATAATACAGTGGGTTGGCATCTGTAGTAATTTGGCAGTCTACATGAAATGAACAGGCTGTTGTGGGTGCAGCATTTTGTCATGTTTGTTGCCCTGCGGAGAGGTATATCTAGGGGATAGAGAGGGGAGTGTCGGGTTTATGGTTGGATGTTAAACTGGGGCGATTCTGGAAGGAGATTCAGATAGCTGGGGGAGCTCGGAGGAGAGTGGCTCTGTTGATTGTAGGCTTGCTGCATATTTGGGAGTTAAACTAGTCGGTTCCGCTTATCCGCATCATTGCGATTGAGGTTGCTGGGTATCGGCAGGACCTCGCGATGTCCACCAGCGCAGTGTTCCATGCCACCTATCCGGTTGGTAGGGATTGGCATTGTTCCGCTCTAGCAGCATCCTTACCACCCCCTCATGCGCATTCTCAGAAGCGCGCGATAGTGGTGTTCGACGGAACAAATCTGGTTTGTCGGGATTAACTTCATTCCGTTCCAGCAGCATGCTTACAATCCCCTCGTGCCCACTCCAAGAAGCCCGCATGAGTGGTGTTCGAAGGAACAAATCCGGTTTGTCAGGGTTGATGTCGTTCTGTTCCAGCAGCATCCTTACCACTCGCTCCTGCCCATTCCAGGAAGCCCACCATAGTGGTGTTGGACGGAAAAAATCCGCTTTATCGGGATCAACGTCGTTCCGGTCAAGCAGTGTCCTTACCACACCCACATGCCCATTGCTGGAGGCCCACGATAGTGGTGTTCGACGGAACGAATCCGGTTTGTCGGGATTGACGTCGTTCCGTTCCAGCAGCATCCCTACCACCCGCTCCTGTCCATTCCAGGAAGCCCACCAGAGTGGAGTTCGACGGAACAAATCCGCTTTATCGGGATTGACGTCTCTCCGTTCCAGCAGCATCCTTACCACGTCCTCACACCCACTCCCAGAAGCCCAAGTGAGTGGTGTTCGACGGAATAAATCTGGTTTGTTGGGATTGACGTCGTTCCGTTCCAGCAGCATCCTTACCACGTCCTCACGCCCACTCCCGGAAGCCCACGTGAGTGGTGTTCGACGGAAAGAATCCGGTCTGTCGGGATTGACATCGTTCCGTTGCAGTAGCATATTTACCACACCCCCATGCCCACCACCAGAAGCCCACGAGAGCGGTGTTCGACCCTGTCTATCCGGTTTGTCGGGATTAATGTCGTTCCGTTCCAGGAGTATCCTTACCACCCCCTCATGCCCATTCTCAGCAGCCCACAGGAGCGGTGCTGAGCCATAATCGGTGCCAGGCGCATCGGAATGGACCTCGCTCCATTCCAGCAGTACCCGAACCACCCCTTCATTGCCCCTCCTCGAAGCCCAAGCAATTGCTGTGTTACCATGGAAATCAGTTCCCTGCACATCTCCTTTATTCGTTTCTAATAAATCAACTGCTAGCTCAAGACACCCGAAGTATGCGGCACCGTGAAGCCCGGTAAATCCTGTAGGAGCACCATCTCTATCGAATGGCTGCTCCTCAGTTCTTACACCATGCAATAAGAGCACCTTCGAAGATATGTGCTTGTCGTACCCATCATCGAGTAGCTTCAATGCGAGAGTTCTCCCACTCTCCGTGGTTTCCAATCTAGCATGTGCACCCCAGTAACAAGAAGCATATTGGACAAAAGGGGCGGTTGGTGGGGCGGAACGCAAGGTAGGCGAAAAGCTCTTCACGTGAGGAAAATCGAGGTAAGTTAAACAAATCTCGGAAATTATGGAGTGGGGGTTAGGGAACAAGTTGATGTTATTGGAGAGGTACTCTTGCAGAGTGTAGTGGACAAGTCTGACGGTAGATGAGGACTTCTCCACCGTGGCGAGTCCTAGAGAACATGCCAAGAGCGTTTCTATCGCTGGAATGTTACCAATATCCAAGTCGGTAGACCCTTCTACCCCCAGGGCGTGGCATAACTCATCGACATGTAATGGTCGCTCCGCATGTGATACCCACATTAGAACTTCCATCCCGAGTTTTGATCTACTTTCGGGCTGGGCCTGTATTCGTGATAATGTTCCTGTGTATGCATCTCCAAGACCCCCCCCCCTGGTCATCTCATCAAGCTTCTTTCTTCTCCGAGAGGGGGTAACCTCGCCCAGGATTGCATCCATATATAGAGAAACGAGGAGGAAACTAGAGAACACAACGTTGGCGAATTACACCTTAGACTTGTCTTAGGAATGTATTTGATATTGTTTCTTACATATCTGAGATCTTCTCGGAGATGATTCTCATAATATACGTCCGCAATTCGTCGTCCATTGCTTTAGGATCTGTGTCACTATCTAGCCTCCTCTCCAGATACCTCATAATATCTCTACGGGTAGGACAGAGAGATATCCGGAGGGTCTTGCTAAAAGATGTCACGATCTCGTCGCCGATATAGGGCCTCCCGGTAAGGAATACTCGCGCTCCCGGTAACACTCGAACAATTTCTCGCAGTGACTCAATGAGCTCCCATCGGTGCTTCGGGGTGCATTCGTCTAATGCGTCAATGCATATAAACAGCCTCCGTAGCGATGTGATGGTCTTCTTTAGTATATTTAACATGTCCGGAAGTTGGAGGCCCCGACCACCAAACTCTTTTTTGGCCTTCTTAAAAGCCTCTCGCGTAAGCGTGGAAATTCCCCCTCTGCCGGCAAGCTGCTTGAGCATGGCGCCCAACATATTTGTGGTGGACTGTTCCTGCTGGGCAAGGAAATCACAGTATATTCCCACCACTGCAACGTCATTCCCAACAGCCTGATCACACAGGCTATCAATAACTAGGGAGCTGTTATTTTCTGATCGTCAGCGGCATTTGTGTTGTCTTGCTCCAGAGTCTTCCCTACCTGACATAAGTTTTCCCCACCCCTGGATTCCCGTAACAGAATAATACTTGCTCTCCTACGGAACCATCTTCCCCGTCACGCCATTTCCTGAACTCACTAGTTTCTAGTACCCAGTTTCCCACACTATTGAGTCGGTCGCTTCGCACACCTTGGTGCCGTTGCTGTGGTTCAAGTGGCGATAGCCATTGTAGAATTTGCCGCCCCTCGTCGTCTGCTTCCGAAATGAAGTTGACAATACTGCTTAAGTTGAACGAGTTGGTGTTACCGATCATCTGCGGGTGTCGGGACGACATCTGTGGTATAACGGTGATCTGAATTCCCCCCCTTGTGAGAGTCAGAGAGATATTGTGTGCAGCGACAATATGCCTTCCCCCCGGAACAAGAGAGGATCTCGAAGAGTTGAGAAAAGAGGGGGTGGTAACTCATGAGGCTCTGGCGTTGCACAAGGGTGCTTGAGTTCAATTATTATTAGCTGGGCTCACAATGTCTGGAATCGACAAGACTTCACTAACATTGCGTCCAGCACCGCAGCCTTGATCTCAGCATAAAAACGGGCTTAAAAAGAATCAAATCTTTGCGTGAAGAATTCCATTTACAGGTACCTCACCTGGTACTCCTAATTTATAATTTAGTTAAGTGGAGTATCTTTTTGCAGTCATATCTTCACATATTAATACTCGTTGTATCCTTCAAACGCCACGGTGGATACAGGCATTTTCATCAAGCCAGGGTCCTGATTCCTTATTTTTCCAAAGCTTGCTGAGTACCGGTACTCATACTAGCTGAAATCAGTACAGCCTCCTGCAGGGTCGCGAGATTTTCGAGTTGCGCGAGTGGCGGCCCCCTTGGCCTCTTAGCATGGATTTTCCCGAATCCACAGAAAAACGTGAACGATGCTTTTAAATTTCTGCTATACTTCTCTTGTTTGCTCTTGGTATTGAGATTTCTCTTTTGGGCTAAGCCTTGTCCGAAGCGCAGTCATGTAATTGTTTTTAAGCCACAACTCTCGCAACTTGAGAATCTCGCGACCCTATAGGAGGCTGGCTGTATTCAGTATGGAAAAAGGTCTGTCGAAATCTGGCCTCGCTTGTCAAAATTATAGGTGTGTAACGCGGATTATGCAGCTTAACTGGCCGTAGGGGCTAATCTTTGAAGGAAAAAAGTGTGTCGAACTCGAGCCGCAGTGGCTGGAGCAGATAGTGTTCTCTGGGTGGTTCAAAGGGCACTGGGGCCAACCAGAGGAGTTCGGCGGACCTACGCTTCCTCCATTCTTGCCCCTTCGTCTGTAACTATCGCACTTTAGTTCCCTAGTATATTCCGAGATTAGGCCATAAGTTACCCAAGTTAGCGCCAATCTAAGGTCCATATTCCCGGAAACCTTTGCAATGCCTGAGTACTCATTGCTAGCACAAGTTCTAAGACACTCAGCGCAACCAGAATCTCCCACAAATCTCAACCATTATGAGAACCATAACAGTGATTACGATTACAACCACAACTATAATAACTATTAATACTAAGGCCTCTATATCTGTTTCCCATCGTCTCTCCAGAAGTATCGGATCTGGCGAATGGACACTTCTGTCGACTGCGGCATTGGCATGAGTCCGCCGTGGTATCGTGATGGTTGATTTTTACAGGAAATTGGGCCTGAGTCCGTTGTCTCAGAACTTAATTTCACCTCAAGCACGCGAATAAGTTTTCCCCACCCACCCTAGAGTCTCATAACGGAACAACACTTGCTCAACGCCACCATCTTCTGTGTCACTCCATTTTCCGAGCTCGCTTGTCTCTCGTATCATACCTAGTTTCCCACCTATTGGATTAGTTGATCAGCACATCTTGGTTCCGTTGCATGGCTCATGTACGAGTACCGGTAGTGAGAACCACTGTAGGACGCCATACCTCAACAATAATATCTTTTTCTATAACGAAGCTGACTATATTGTTGATCAAGTTAATATTAACAGCGGCCTGCTATATCTGCGCGATAACCTATTGTCTGAATTGAATCTTGTGTAGATGTCAAGAATTGTATTCGAGAACCTGACTTCCCCCAAAACTAGCAAGGATCTGTGGAACCCGAAAAAGAGTAGGTTATGCTGGTGAGGGTCTCATGTTGTAAAACAGGTGCTAGTCCAAGCATTGTCAGTAGAGTAGAAAATGCTTGCTACTCGGGTGCTGTGGGCACCAGTTTTCAAGCGCATTTCACGTTCAGGGGAGACTTGAATCTCAGTATGAAATACTCTTTAACTGACATCAAACATTTGAGTTGAGAAAGGTTGCCTGCACCCCCCCAGCTGTCTCTTTCCAACATACTTGTACCCATTTCACTCAAAGTGGGCAAGCAATGAACAGGAATCTTTAGTAGGCAAAAAAACAATTGGCCAAAGTTAGGCTTACAGGAATTACTGGTTACTGATTGCTGTTTGTCAACAGCATGGCTTCATTGTGGGTCCTAGTTTGCTGAATATTCTTGATTTGAATACTGTAAGATCCACACTGCATTTGTTTACCACAATTGTAAATACCCATGTCCTCTAAAAAAAATGAGAACTATGTGTATTTCTATCTCCCTAAGGCACTGCTAGCTTGGGTTCCCATAGTTTGGCTTTCAATAGACTACTAGTACTAGAAATCAAAGCCACTATTCCATTCAACCAGTTTAACCAAGAGCCCTAACAACATTTTAATTCTAGAAATATTCAGATCAGCTGATATACTCAAATGCAGGGTATTTCAGACACAGTAACACAAGTCATCACCCAGCATGTTTTCTCAAACAAGCATCTCTCCTCCTTTTAGAATGGCCAGTACTCCAGACTTTCAAGATTGAGAGATTGTAATCATATATAATCACCCGAATTTCGTAATTTGGGCTAGTTTTCAGCAATTTCCCTACCGATATTGGAAGTACTCCTGCATTTGCTTGCCTTTCAAATATGCTGGAGTGAGCGCCAGTGGCCCAAAAACAAACTGAATAGGGTATTATAAAAGCAATAGTGTTGAGGTCGAGGTAAAAAAATACAAATCTGAGGAACTTTACAAAATTCTACTCTCTTATTGGCTAGGGCTACATTTGGTGCATCATTTGTGCAATGTCAGGCAAGTGGTCCATTGTTTGCTGAATGAGTCTAGGGGACATAGCAGCAAATGAGAAATAGTTTTCCTCCTCAACTCTTAACCCTCAGTATATACCTGAAGCTCCTCACATTATGTCTAAATAATTAATCGTTGAAGGTAATAATTACCAAATCTAATTTGTTTCTACAATATATTTTTCAATTTCCCTTGAATCTTATTAAATTAGGATTTTGTCATTGACATATGGTCGCTCAGAGCGGGTTTGGGTGGTGGGTTGTTATTATATAAGGTCAACGAGGGAAAGGGTGAGAACGGCCAGGGATTGTTGGAATATGTGGCTTCTCAGGATCTAGTTACTTGTGGTTGACCGCATTCGATGCCACTAGTAGATGAATGTGGAGATGGAAGTATTACTAGTGCGTCATGTTAGGAGAATGGTTGATATAGTATAGGACACAGTGTCCGGTGTGACTGCTAAGTCCATTGTGTATATTAGGAGCTCTTTCCTGCCGAGATGGTAAAAAGGAGAGTAGTGGTGGGCTTCCCTTTTTCACTGAGAATCAAGACATCTTACAACAGGTTATGAGCCTGGACTAGCGCACCTATCCCTAAGCCTCTATGATGTTGAATAGTTCACTCAGCCCAAATCTTGTTGGCATTTTCCCTGAAAACATGTATCGCTACAAGTATGGTCAAACACATATACTACTGCCAACCAATTACCACCGCTGGTCCCAGGACCTTCAAGCCTTTCTGGAAATTGAACGAGCATTCAGGATCGTCACGCAAGAAGAAGAAGAACCTCCAGCAAACCCTGCTTCACGATATGCTTCTTGGGAAGAATGCCGGGTCAAGGCCAAAGTTATGATATTCACCTCTTGTGGTCCCGCTAGCCGTCAGCAGATCATCTTGCTATGGATCCGTGGGATATGTGGCAAACTCTAAAAGCGAAATATGATTCAGCAGCCTCAAGAGCCAGAAGATTTGCCCTGAGAGGACCCTTTAATCGCCTACTTCTCTCTCAGTTTTCCACAGTCACTGCCTTCATTACTGAGCTAACCAAGCTGCGCAAACAGCTTGCTGGGTCTACAGAGGAGGTTACTGACTCAACCTTTATTTCTCAACTAGTTTCAGACCTACCTAACGAATATAATACAATTGTTCAAATAATGTCCCACGATGCAGCCTTAACCCCGCATGACTTTATTACTGGAATTGTGGAACGGGAAGCAGAACTGTCAAATAAGAAGGCTCAGCTCTCGGGTACAAGCTCAGCAGACTCAGCCAATAGTGCTCTGCTGGCAAATACTCGTGCCGCAGCTCTCTTTACCAACTCCTCCAGGAATAATAGGCACTCCGGCTAGTCACGCTCTAGAATGCGGGGATGGTCAAATAGTAGCCAAGGGGGAGGACGATTTTGGCCTGGCCAAAGGACACATAATTCTGGTTGAGAAAGAAGCTCAAGCAGTGGAAACATGAGCAATATTGAGTGCTGGTATTGTACTTGGAGGGGACATACACAGCAGGTATGCCGGTTATGGATGTGGGCAGAAGAGCTTAAACAGAAAAGACATCCAGCCCCATTCGCCGCCTATGCCACGGTAGATATTGAGCTGCCCTGTGCCTTAGTCGCAACCGGCAGGCAAAGGAACAACTTACCAAAAGCATGGGTAGTAGACTCAGGAGCAAGCGAGCATATCTGTCCTGCAAGACGGTCCTTTCACTACCTTAAAGCTCTTACTCGACCAGTGGCGATTACATTGGGAGATGGGAACGAGGTGTTAGCCAAAGCCAAAGGGGTTATTTGGCTTCTACTATCCAAGTCACAGTATATTGATATTGAAGCGCTCTATTCCCCTGAGATGAAGTTCTCTCTCCTATCAGTTAGTTCTCTGTCAAGCGACTTTGCAATTGCCTTTCGGGAAGGAGTTTGTTATATCTCTCATCAACAGATAGGATCTAAGGAAATCGCAATTGCGCAACTCCGACAAGGCCTATGGAGAATCCATGGTAATCCTATTCCAAAGTCACGGACACCAGCTATCCAGTCTCTGGTAGAAAGTCAGAGAAATAGTACAATCGCTTCTCAGGTTTCCTCAGGTCCAGAACACCCTATAAGCGATCTCTTACTTTCAGTAACTCCCAGCAAGAGCGAAGAGCTTGCTATACTATGGCACCAAAGATTAGGACACTTATACTTTGCTGCCCTGAGGTCGATACTGGGAAGCAAGAATCTGCTTGCTTCTGGCATTTGTGAGACTTGTGTGAAAACCAAGCACCGTCGGCGGTTTATCTGAAGGCCAGTTCCTAGAGCAACAATGCCCTTTGAGATTATCCATTCAGATGTTTGTGGCCCATTCAAGTGCTTATCCTTCTCAGGTGCTCGATACTTTATCCTCTATATAGATGACTATACTTGGTTTTGTTGGGTCTATTTTCTCAGAACCAAGGAAGCAAATGAGGTTACTGGCCGCATCCAAGAGTTTCGCGAGAGAATTCGCAAGATCTTCCCACAGTGGGAGATATCAAGGTTCAGGTGTAATAACGGAAAAGGTGAATACAATAATACCTTCTTTCGCGGCATCCTCCGTGCTACAGGAATTCAGTTTCAGCTGGCACCACCCTACTCCCAGCACAAAAATGGAATCAGTGAGTGAATGATACAGACTGTATTCTGTAAAGCAAGAGCTATGCTCCTGGATGCCTGTCTTCCTGCTGCCCGCTGGGCAGAAACTGTTAATACGGTGGTCTATCTACACTCGCTATCCCCGTCACGTGCAATTGGAAATAAGTCACCCCATGAGATGTTATATGGGACAAAGCCAACACTTGACCACCTTAGAAGGTTTGGGTGTGTAGCCTATAAGCGAATCCCAAAGGCCTAGCAGAAAGATACAAAATTTGGCAACCCGTCAAAAAGCTGCATCATGTTAGGCTATACCGCAACGACTACAATATGGAGATTATGGGATAGTGATATGAAGACTACTATTCGTGCTTCAGATATTATATTTGAAGAATCTCATCTGGCGAGTACCCTGGTACAGTCACAGGATATATTTGGTCTATTACTTCTGGAGAAACCTCAAGTTATAGAGGTAGAAGAATCCGAAGACACAGAGGATGAAGAGGATGACAACCCTGAAGGTTGATTCCAGGAGATATCTGTTGGTCAGAATGTTATGTCTGTTGAGGAGCTACGCCTAAGCAATGAGCCGCTGTCTGAAGAAATCGAAGCAGTTCCACCAGCCAGAAAGGCCCAATCACGACCTCCTCAACAGAGGACTCATGAGGAGTATACAAAACCTCTGGCTGTATTGGAGAGTGTAGCGCCACGATGCTCCGGCCGTTTGAGAGAAAAGCCACTGCTGCACTTACAAGTACTGAACCTTCTATGGTAGTGGGTGACGATCCACTTACCTACGTTGAAGCAATTTGATTTCCTCACTGGCAGCAGGCCATGCGAGAAGAGTTTCAAAGCCTGAAGCAGCATGGTACTTGGAGATATGAGAGAGCCACGAGCAAAATTGCAGCAGCTGGCAAGTCCGTGATTGGGTGCAAATGAGTTTACAGAACAAACACTCTCCCTGATGGCTCATTGAAGGTGAAGGCAAGGCTGGTGATTAAAGGGTATGAACAGGTTGTCTATGGAGAAACTTTCACCCCAGTAGCTAGACTGACAAGTCTACACATGTTAACCGCACTTGCTGCGAAGAATGGCTATCGTGCTGATCACATGGATATTATTGGAGCGTTTCTGAATCCTGGTATAGATGAGCCAGAGTACATGGAGCTACCAGAAGGCATTGAGTGGCTCGGCTCTACTGCAGTTCAAGAGAATGGAGGAGATAGTAGCCTTGTTATTTGCCGGCTACTTAAAGCTCTCTATGGACTGAAACAAGCTCCCCTGCTATGGTATAAAGAGATTGACACTTATCTGAAATTGATAGGGTTTCAACATTCGTCCTTTGACCCCAATCTTTATACCTCAGACTTTCAGGTCTTCTTACTATTATATGTAGATGATATCCTGCTGATCTCCAAACCCCCTTCTGAAATTCAGCGTGTGAAATTGTTACTCTCTGGAAAGTATAAAATGACTGACCTAGGGCGAGCCACCTGCTTCCTCAGCATTGAAATAAACCAAAGGCGGAACTCAATTACCTTAAGTCAATCCCGATTTATTCAGACAATACTACGAAGATTTCAGATGGAGAACTGCAACCCAGTTCAGACCCCCTTGGAACCTTGAACCCAACCACTTGACCTAGATGATCCCATGACAGCCGAGGATCAAAAGACATATCAGTCTTTGGTTGGAAGCCTTACGTACCTTGCTGTAGCTACTCGACCAGATCTCAGATTCACCATTGCTTACCTTAGCAAGCATAATTCTAAGGCGACCTACGACCAGCTCCAGACAGCAAAGCGAACTCTACAATATCTAAAAGGAACAATAAATCTCGGCCTAGTATATGTGAGAGATCAGGAAGGGTTACCACAAGACCCACTTACTGGTTTCGGTGATGCTGACTTTGCTGGAGATACACAAGACCGGAAATCGACTGGTGGATTTGTTTTCCTAATGGCAGGAGGAGCCATATCCTGGCGCTCTAAGAAGCAATCAATGGCTGCACTGTCATCAACAGAATCTGAATATATCGCTTGTTCAGAGGCAACGAGAGAGGCATTGTGGCTTCGTGGCTTATATTCAGAGCTAAGTGGAACTAAACCAGTCTCTTCAACTCCCATCAATGTCGATAACCAGAGCGCAATACATCTCAGCAACCGACCACGATTTCTTGAGCGGACGAAACATATTGACCTCAAGCGCCACTTCACTCATGAAGCATTACAGAATCAGGAGATCACAATTGTTCATTGCCCTACAGAGCAAATGACCGCCAACATCCTTACGAAAGCACTACCTTGAGTATTGCATTGGAAACATGCAGGAGCTATGCGTTTATCTCTTTCTGAAAATAGGAAAGAAACACCGCAGAAGTGTTAGCTATATTGTGAATTTTTCCTTTTTGTTTATTTTTTATTTTATTTCTCTAAAGCCAACCTCTACATAACACACTTTTCCTACCCTTAAGGTGCCTATCTAAATGCCCGAGGGAGGTTTTTAATGAGGTCACATTATTATTGCATGTGGAGAACATAGGCTTCTTTTATTGCCTGACTTTCTTTCTGTTTTGTGTTTCATCTATGGATCCTTCGAAGAGTGGGGGTGTTGGTGTAACAGGTTTATTCCTGTCTAACGAAAGTACAATAGGACCGGCGGTAGACCTGCTAGCGCTGGTGCTAGGGGAGGCTTCAAGGGACCGGTAGCTAGAAGGATAATAGTTGAAGGACAAATAGAACTCAGGGATTGCCGTTCAACCAAGTGTATTCTTAGACTGAAGGTCTGTCGAAGTCTGCTGTCTCCTGCTAGCCAGGAGACTGGTTTAAATACAAAACCCAA
>Ga0307509_10001557_pt1 | contig 38583 bp, 22 predicted proteins | sample 10_EM_MG_FD_202245 | JGI IMG/M metagenome (GOLD analysis project Ga0307509, IMG submission 202245) | Populus trichocarpa ectomycorrhiza microbial communities from riparian zone in the Pacific Northwest, United States - 10_EM | ecosystem: Host-associated > Plants > Roots > Unclassified | place...
AGAAACGTCCTGAGCGGGGCCGGAGATGTCCATCGCCTGGCATTGGTACGCATACTCGATCCCGTCGGCGCTGGTAGATTTCACCGCGGAAGCGGACATATACGAGTCAGCAAGCGGCCCAATGGTGGAGATATGCGAATAGTCGGTATAGGGGCAGTGATCGGGCAGGCGCATGTAATGACCAGCGGGGAGAGGCAATGGATAGTGAATCACAGGATAGATCTGCGGACGTTTAATGAGATATATTAAGTTATTCTACAGGATTGCGTATTCGGCCGCATTAGTATAACTTGGTTAATCGGCGGACGTTTGAGGATTGGTCCGCGGCCGAAGTAAAGCCAGACCCTCCGCATCCTTATACATCCGCCGGACCCCCTTTGTGTATCCTCCCTTATACGGCGGACGTTCTCCCTTCTGTTTCTCCTCCATACCCATTTCGTCCGCCGGACGTTCTATCCTTCCTCCGGACGTTCTACGTTCCTCCGCCTGACACCTTCCCAACCTTCTGAGCCTTCATTTCGGTGATACTACCTTAAGGGTCTGGCTTCAATTCGGCCATGCGAGTAGTAGTGTAGTGAATTGCTCTATGTAGTGAATCTGCCGACATTTAATAAAATATATTAAACTGTTCTATATGTAATTTGTACTAGTAGATAATACTACGGTAGTGAAAAGAAATAGAATGACGATTGTGATACCTCTATGAGTAGTGCGCCGGTAGGAAAAGATAAAAGTGGCTCGAGGGCCTCCGCGTCGAAAGGAGCTGGACGATTTCAGATGCCACGGTGCGGATTTAGGTCACCAGAGGGAGAAGGTAGGGGGCAGGTGGTCCGGGTGCTGGGAATTGGGGATGGGTACGCCGGATGCCGTCAGACGAGAGCAGTAGAAGAGGGGAACGATGAGGGGGGTGTCGTGACGTAGGGCGGCCGCAACAAGCGCGCTAGGTGCATGGGAGGGGGGATAAGGGCTGTTAGGCGGGAGCCTATCTCAAAGTCTTGCGAGATAACTCAGGCCGATAATCTTAATCGTAGACGGAGATTGTCTAGGAAGGCTCAATGATTCAAAAATAGAAGTAGGCCAAGTGATAAAGATTTTTCTAGCGTAAAAACTTATATTGATAAGATCTCTTCTCCGTTGCTTGCTAATGTTCAAAATAGCTCAGGAGGCACCTCGATATTTATATGCCGCATCTGGGTGGTCGCGGGCTACATCTAGTTCTCATACTAACTATGTACCTGCTAACAAACTCCAGCTTGTTCTAAAAGTGCGAACACCATTTGACCCTGACAATTCTGTTATCTCACTTCGACTTCCGAATCGCAACTCCATGAAATTACCTGACGGTGCTCCCACACATCAGTCCATTGGTTACAATCCATCTTCGTCGGCATGGAGTCTTGCTTACCATTTGCATACCCAGAATAGTCTCCATGATTGAACCAACAAAGGGGCCAGCTTTGTTATCGAACCTCTCAGCATTGCAGATATTTTCTGCAACCAACATCTGCGAGGCATAAGATAGACTTGTCACGATAATCGCACCAATAGCCATTATCCCTCCATAGTCACATCGTTATCGTATGGTTCCGTCAGTATCAGAAATACTATTGCCGTATGTAAGTGTGGGTATGTCTGATTTCTCAAACTACCTCATCCAACAACACCATTCACTTCTGCGACTTTCATCGCGAGAGCGTGGAGTCTAGAATGTGTTGCTTAACCATTGTCCGTAAAAACGTCCCGTTACTTAGTGACCACCTTCGCGACTCTCATCTTTAGTGTTCAGTAACCTTATGCGATGTCGACCGATTTGGCTCGAACCACTTGCATAGGCTCGCCAAAGGTCGCCCCTCATATATCCTGCGAACGGGATCCGGTCAGACGGACGGCCGTGACGTATACTGGGTTACGAGGAGGGCTCCAATGACTATGTCTTTGGTGAGGGGACGCAACTACGGCGGCGTCTGCCGATGTAGCGCCGTCCCAATGCTGGTGCGGGAGGGGGGTGTTGGCTTGTCCTTTTGAACTCAGAATCCTAAGGTAGGGTAACTATAGGTCTTTATTCACTAAAGGAAGGCTAAGCCTTCCGGTATGCCTAACAAGGGCGTTGGGAGGCACCAGGCACATGGGATGAGAAAAAACGTCCGGCGGACGGTCAGGGCGCACTGGACGCATAGGGCGGACGCAATCCGTCCGGACGTAAATCGTTTTTTTGCTGATGTACGGTCATTACACCCGGACTTCTGCTGTCAAGGGGTGGATAGGGTGGTACATACTCAGGGCTCTAGGTTCTGCCATTGTGCCCTGCTCTGTTTTCTGCTCTGCATCGAGGTGAGCCAACTGATTTTCCAGCTCAGTAATCCGTAGACCTGTCAGGGTGGTAGACTGTCGCTAGGTAGCCTGGTTTGGCAGTTGAGAAGAGTTGGTTGAGGTCAGAGGTGTTGGGTGTTGGTTGCTGGAGTTCAGCTGGAGGACAATGCGGTTGATAATGCCTTCTTCATGTGACTGAAGGAGTTCGCGGATATCATTTGTATTTAGTGCCGGCTGGGGTGGGGGGTTATGGCTGTTGTGTCGCATGAGTCGTTCTGCGCTCAGTGTATTGCTTAAGGTAGAGAGGGGTGAAGTAGATGGGGTACATCTTGGGGGCTCGGCGGAAAGTCGCTGACTAATATTTTGCAATGGAGTCCAGGTACTCGCTGGGTTCATCAGCTCCGCTATTGCTGGCAGAGACCCCTGTATCCTTATTATTAGAGGAACGATTGTTGTCTACAAGGATATGGGAGGAGCGGCGCAAGTTGTGGTTGCTACCAGTACTTTTCCGGATTCTTCCTACTCCTGAGGTCCCGGGGGTGTCTCTTACTTACCCCTGCACCCCCGGGAGTCCTCCTGGCTCCTGGGAGTGCCCCTTTTCCACGCGTCGCCACTCTTCTTCGTGGCATATCTCAAAAAGCTCTGGGTAGTTCACAGTAACCTGCAAGGAGAAGAAGCAAGGATAACAAAAATACTCGCTGTGGAGGAAAAACAAAAAACAAAGAACCCGAGCTGTACCGAGCTGGAAGATGGGAAGGCGAGTTGTGGCAAGCTTCGAAGTCTCCCACTCCCGCGAGAACCAGGCGCCTATATATGCAGGTGGCTCCCAGGCCCTTGGGTAGCGAGCTATGGCCTCCGGGTGCAGACGCGACTGGCTATACCATTTTCCACCACTGCCGAGCCATATTCCATGCGCTTTGCCCAATTGGCAATGGGTTGTTCCAACCCGGCATCTTCTGCTAGCTCTCAATCCTAGTTTCTCTAGTATAAGAGCCTCCAATGAACGAGAGAGCTGTTGCCTACCAGGGGGCTACAAGGGTGTGCTTACTTGCCTAGTGTCATCAAGAGAGCACCGAATCTAATTACCTAAGATTGTACGGTTAGGCCAAATATAGCCTTCGAATAGTACAGTGCGTTCCGGTATACCATTATCATACCATAAATTGCAGCTTTAAGATAGAGTGCCAGAAAGCGGTATCTCGTTCAATAAGATTTCGTGCCAGGTAATCTTTTCTCTTACCATAGGAGCTTAGGTTGCAGGAGGTGCTAATTAATTGAGCCCCCTTGTAACAAGTGGATTTTTGGATAGCCACCCTGTAGAGGGTAGAGGATAGTTTGATTGAAGGCTTAAGGGTGACTTTGGTAGCATTTGGAGATTGTGTGCAGGAGGGCCCTTCAAAGGCAGAGCCAGGTTTAGTCCACGATATCCTCGTCCACGATTCCAAGAGTTATGATAATTGTATATTTCCTTACTTGCTCACTAACGGCACTCCGAGGATTTACGGTTAGGGCCTATACTATATCATATGGAGTGGTGCCGTGCCCTATATAAATCTTCTGTTTGAACACTAACTAGAAGGAACCGATATATCTAGTGATCCCAAAGGTCCGGTCAGCCGTCCCTGACGCAGAATGGACTCCCTACGCCTAACACCCAAAGATACGGATAGACTGTAAGCCCGGGCGTCCTGTGCTGCGAACTCTGGCCTCCTACCCTCAGGGCCTCCCATCCCCCGATTTATGTCATGCGACTAAAAAGTACCTCTTGCTATAGGATACCTCTTTATCCATCCCTCGTAAACCCATTCAACTTAGGCCCCTATACCGATACGTGCTTCATCATCCTATAGAATTGCTATGGTTACTAGCCCGGCAATGCTCCCTTGAATTGTGGAAAGGGCCTGAATTTGTCATTAAAGTTAATAGAAGCAGATAAAACCTGAAGATTCATTCCCGAGGAGAAGGGGTATTCGCAAATTAGACTCTGAGGCTCCCGCCCGGGTGATCCATTCCATTTTTTTGACCAGATTCCTGAGTAACCAAGAGATGGGCAGAGCAGAAATCATGAACCATCACTCACTCATCCCTAGGGTTCGAACAGTAAGGTACGGTAAGTTACCATTCGATACGATACCGTAACGCACCGTAAACTTACCAGACGCCGTTTGCCGACCGTCATAAAGCTTCAGATCGAGACCTTGGATCTCATGTCATTGCCAAGAATGCCTAGCCTAGCCGATATTTTGTAGGTTAGATTACTTCAACCTCAAGTAAACACAAAAATTTAAGATGGGAGCCAAGATTGCCTAACATTAGAATTTAAGGTGAGAGAGGCCGTTTTCCCGTATTCCCTTAGTGTAATTTACGGTAATTTACCGTATGGTATCGATCCTGTAAGGTACGGTAACGTACCGTATTATTCGAACACTACTCATCCCATTCCCCGGGGTGTTGAAAAAATTGCCCAAAGGCCGGGAAATATACCGGAAGCATATGAGAACAAGAGCTGCGCATGAAGTTCATTCTATCTAAGATTGTCAGAAGACCTACTTTTTATGCAGGAGGCAGCACTGTATAACAGCAGCGGAGAAGAAATCAAAGCGAGCAGTATGGAAGACAAAAGAAAACAAATGATGGAAACGTTTCATATCTAGTCGGTGGACCAAGAGGTGACATGAGCGAAGGGTGAAGTCCAATAAGTGGAGCACGGAGAACTGTAAACCGACACTGAGAGTGAATGACCGGTTTTGTCGTACAGTAGATCTGAAGGGTGAATATCCGAAGGCCCAATTTCAACACGAGGTGCCCCCTCGAACCTCAAGAAACAAAAGGGGGGGATATCTCGAACAGCCTCCTGCACTGCCTTGGTACTGCTGAATCATCCAATTTGGTGAAAGTGTGGATTTGGAGTCAATAGTCCTTTTCCGCCTATATATATACCATACCATGTGCCCCAATACGGCGGCGGAAAACCCCATAGAATTCCTGATGGTGCAACAATCCTAGTAGTAGAATGCTGTATCAGAATCACCGAGAAGCGCATGTGACTAGAAGAGCACTGAAGTGTGGACGTGTGTGGGCACACTAGGACGTGAACGGATATGTAGGGTTATACATGTAGAATTTTTCACTATTATACTTAAGTAACCGTTAGCTAACAGCCTTCAATAGACAGGTAGGCACACTACCACATCTCTTCCCCTCTACACGCTCACGTGATCCTGCCAACTCCACCAATTCCTATACTCAGGTATATAACCGCTCGTCACAAAACTAATAACTCTTTTACCACTACTCTCCAAACACTGGGATCTCCCTCCCCCCATTCTACTCATATCTAACTGGAAAAGATACAGTATTTAATAGAGCCGATACCCCAAATCTCAGAATGAACAACCGCTCCAAGCCCTCGGCCAACGGCCCAACTCAAGGCGGCTACACACCCCCGTCCCCGGGCATCACCTCAGAACTTGCAAAACACCATTACAACGTGCAGATCCGAGATGCCTGGATCCCCCGACCATCGCCCCAGCGCTATAACCGCACCTCCCCTACTTCCACTTTGCACAAACCGATTGACACCTTGGCCTACATAGGAACTAAAAGAACCGGGGGACACAGCAGCGACTTCGCCAATCAATGCGTTCAAGAAGGAGCATTAGAGGGAGAAGGAAGGGGAGTCGAACCAGATATTCAACCTTGCATTGGCAATGGAAAGCTACCAAAACCTGCTCAGCACGAAATTGAGGAGCTGGATGAGTTGGCATTGATAGAGAGGGCGGTGTGGGGAGATTTTTCCAAGCCCATCCCTCCGGTGCACGAATCTAGGTCGCAGGATGTTACTAGTAGAGGGAGTTCTAGGCAGAGAACGTTACCAAAGGCAGATAGAATCCAAGCTCAAGCCAGTATCGCCAACTACCTACTACAAGGTCAGTAAATATGCCCATTCCTCGTTGGTTAGCTTGGAGAGTCGACAGGATTGAATCCCAATTGCTAACTGATTGTAATTATCCGCCCATCTGCAAAAGCTCTCTTCTGCAGGTTTCGAACCAGGCCATTTCTAAACCTCACTGCTCTCTGGATATTCGCTGTATTCTACACAGGGGGCCAGCACAACAGGAAGGTTGCCATGATTAATATGATACTTGTAGTCTGCTTGTTAGTATTTTGTTACCGCCACACAAATCCAAAGGTTAGAGTGGAGGCAAAGAGGCAGGTGGGGCAAGGAACTATTTAGTAGTCCTTGTATTTGGTCATTAGAGCCTCAGGGGATATTCGGTGCACTATGATTTGAGCTGTTCACTATATCAGATCACAATTTGGGCCTAAATGTTTCGAGATGTTCGTGGTGTTTGGCTTGGTAGTGTTTCCAAAATCTAATTTCGGACAATTTCGAGTCTCAATCCGGGGAAATTCTAAGTTGGGACTTGAAGTTTTAGGGCTACGGCCAGTGTTCTCAGACGCCCAGTCGGTCTGTATTTGGGGTAGGACGGGACGGATTACGGCTCATAGTCCGTCTTTTTTGGGGCGCTAAAACGGACTACACACCAGTAGGTGAGGACCGGACGAACTATAGGGGACTATAGTCCTATAGCTTGGACCTCTGGTACTGGCCCAAATTGAAAATTATCCTCTTCCGAACCAATCAATCTAACTTCATGATTTATCACTCGTGCCTACGCAAGCCGTCCCCCACCATCCCCAGCCATCCCCCATAGTCCCCAGCCGTCGTCCATAATCCCCCTCCATCCCGCCCCCCTACTAAGAACACACATGTCTCAGCATGTTTGGGCCCGCCGCCAGGCCCGAGGACGGCCGTTCTGCCCTTTGACTGCCCTGGACCGGCCGCAGAGAGCCGTCCGGTCCCATCCGTGACCCCTGGAAGCCCTCTGCGGGGCCCCGCCGGGCCCCTGGCGGTTGGGGACACTGACTAGGACTTTTTGTGAGTGTTTTACGCTAACAGATCGCAGTTAATTTACCCACCTCCCCATCATCATGGCGCTATCCCAGAATCGTGCTTTGGGTATTTGAAAACCACAAGCACACCCGGCAGAGGCTGCTTAAAAATTACGATTGCAAATCACGGCTATCCCAAATCACGGAGGACTAAACACTCCCTTAGAATTGAACTCTAATTGAACACTAGAAGTACTATATCATACAACATATATTATCTCGCCTAACTTACATAGCGCACATACTCACTAATAATCCTAGACCTTAGCTTCATAGTATAGTTGCCCTTAGGCCCTTCTGTGAGGGTCTAGTCTCCTATAGTGGCCTTTCAACTCCGGAAAAGGGGAAGAAAAAACATATAGGGATTCCCGGGGAATAAGAGCAAGGTAAAGGCAGCAGAGCAATAAAGGATAACTTCAGGGGTTGTGTGAAGCTTATAATACATAGAGAGAAATTTCTCCCCATGGTGAATCCTCTGATTGAATATCTTCAAGTTACGATTTTTTAGAGTCTCGGTACTTAAACCTATGCTCGTCTGTACTTACGCAAAGTTGGCGCACAGACAAATTAGATGTGCTCAGACTTTGCTACTCTCTCTTGCCAGTTTTACCAGCTCCCTATCCTGGCCAAGGGTGCCCTTCTTACCCAATATCTCAATTCAAAGCTACGTCTCAAGCTCGGATTTGTACCTTGCTTGGCATAAACAACTAAGAAACTCAGAGGATCTCCTGAAGGGTTCCCTATTTATCCTCAAAAATCTCCGCCGCGCCAATCACTATATCTTCCACTTATGTTTCCCTGACCCGGAAACCCTAAAACGACTCTCCTCCCCAAGTAAGAACTTAGACGGTTTATAACCCACAACTGGACGACCTGCCTCCGGAGATATGATATAACACCAATCAACTAAAGCAGGTAAAATTCAACCACGGCGCAAGCAAAAGCATGCCATATTTTTACAACAGCACCCCGTTCCCGTTCCATATTTTGCCCTTCCTGAAAGCCCTGCCCCGGCTAAAGGCTTCACGGCACGTCACCACCCCCGCATAGCCTTCGCACACTATACAAAACGGGTGTGCCCTAGTTCGAGACGTCCTGCCACTCATGATATCCTCTGCCGTACGATAATGCAGAGATCGAAGTGAAGCAAAAATTATGAGAAAAATAAAACCCTAAAGTCTTTCCACAAAACCCCCATCGCGACGGTGGTAGACTGTGGCGTTTTGGCTCAAAATTGGAGGCGATCCCAGCTCGAGAGCTCTTAGAACTAGTGAGTCCTTCCCGCCGTTCTCTCTCTTCCCTAGTTTCCCATTGGGGTCTACTTCTGGGGTGGTGCGTATGAGTGGTCAGAATTCTACGGGAAAATATGGTAGAAAACAAAATATAATATCATACAAGAGAATCTACAATAGGTACTGGTACTGTTCTCAGACTGGACCAGTTTGAGCAAGTTGTCAGTATCACGGGCTAACTTCATAGCTCAGTATCTGCTATAGGTTTTCTCTGTGTTAATGCTATTTATTATGCGATAAATCGGCGGGTAAAACCCTCGGGCTATCGTAAATTCTGACCTTTGGTATTTTCAGCCTTGGGCCTGGGGAAGTCCGCAGGCGCACCTGACGATCCGTTCAACATGCTTGTGCGCCGCACCTCCGATCATTCTAGGATGGCCGCTGTTTCCATTTAACCTTTTCTCTGCCTCCAGTCTGCGTGGACTTCGTGAACCTAAAGTCCAGGAATCCAAGCGAGTCTAAGACGAATTCTTTTTGCTTTGTAGAAAGAGAAAAAAATATTGCGAGAAAACAAAAATCACAACTTAAATCTTAGAGGAAACCCCTCGGAGAGAAGCGGATTATTAGTTGTATTAGCCCCTAGGAAAAGGAAGGGACAAACCCTTTGAAGGCTCACCTCACGTTTGGGAGTGTCTAGGACGCTTAGTTAGGAATCAATCTCTCTTACGGAACTAAGTCAAGATCATTGTTGCTTGCGGTATTGTAACGTTACTGAGCCCCCCAAAACGAGCAGTCGTCTGACAACCCCCTCGTCAGCCCCTAACCGACTCTAACTCTACCCCCTTCCTTCAAATACCTTTCTCCATTTTCTAAACTGTTGCTGCTATGTCATCCCTTAGTTATCTTTCCCTCCTACCGTCGCTTCGCTTCCTGTGGCTTCCATAGGCTAGAGCCGCTTTCCCGACTCGGATATAACCTCGGGGGAGATCTTGGAGGAGAAAGGGAATCGAAGCCTTACTCACTTTCCCCTACTGCCGCAGCCTAATACCTTTGAATTTCCCGCCTTTTGTTTATAGTATTGAGCCTCCTGGCTTCTGCCGATCCCTAGAGCCCCTCTGGAAACAGACAAATAGATCGGTGGAAGCCCCCAACAGGTGCCCCCAACTCGGCACATCACCGGCTATCTTGCATGCCCGCTCTGAGGTTTCTCGAGAAGCAAGAGAAAGATTCGTCACACGCTAGAGAGAGCAGCTTCCGATCTGAGATTCGAGATTCGAAACCATCAACGCCAACTCCTGCTACCACACCGGCCACTTCCCATCACTGATTCAAGCATTCGATTGCGTTAGTCTCTTCAAGTTCAACCCTCCAACCACCCCATATACTCCCTCTACCCCCGCCGCCGAACCCATGACATTGCTCTCTGCTACGAAAGTCGCGGGAGAGTGCCGTGCTGTGAGGAGGACTAGCTAAACGGAAATCCTATCAACACCCATCTCACCTTTCCATAGCGATTTCTGCACCCTGTTGCTAAATTATACACTGTGCCAGTTGCTCTTTCCCTTCATTACCTGACTCTCACCATATAATCTACGCAGATTTCAAGCCGGAAAGCTTGCTCTTAGACCGACACGGTCATCTATAGGCTACAGGTTTCGAGTTTGCAAAGGAATTTCAAGACATAGCCTAGACGCTTTGTAGCACCCCGGATTATCTAGCGCCGGAGGTGGTTGCTTCAAAGGGATACAATAAATCTGTGGATTGGTGAGTTCAAAGGCGTTCGGCTCTCACCAGATCCCCTCTCGGCTGGATAGCTTTCACCGGTTGACATCATCTAATGAGCTGGTTCCTAGGTAGTCCCTCGGCAACCTTATCTTCGACATGCTTTGCCGTTAACCCTATTCTGGGATGGAGATACCCCCATGATGATCTACCTCAAAGGCCCAGTCAAATACCTCCCCTATATTCATCTCCACGCTCGAGATCTTCAACCATTGACCACCCCTGACCTGACGAAACACCTGGAGAATATAGTGCATGGAAGTAGTGATATCAAACACCAATGGTTCGCAGAATTCAACTGAGATCGCTTAGCGAAGAGAGACATCGAAGCCACATATGTACCTACAGTGTGTGGAAGAGTAGGCGATTCGAGTCAGTTAAACCGATACCTACTCGAGTAGAAGTGCCGGATAGGTGCAGGACGGGCGGTGGGTTCGATCAATATAGGGATGTTTTTTGAGTTTTGATGTTCTTTGTTCATACTTTCTTTTACCCTATTCTATTCCTTTCTCCCTCTTTTAAGCCTACCCTAATACCTGTCAAATCCCCGACATCCAGTGACCCTTTAAGTTACCTTACATCAGCTTTTGGCTGTTTTTTCTCGTTCTTTTTTTTTTTCATCTAGGTTATCCTGGTGACGCAATAGCTCTCTTACTGATAACAGTCCACCAATCTATCTAGCGGTCTCGTTGGGCTCCAAGTAGCGGGAAAAATTCAAAGGTTTTATCATAAAGTACAGTGCATTGGACACAGCTTTCCTCTTCCTTCCTCTGCAAAATCCTCCTCAAAGAGTAAATAGAAGTGCCACTTCCCGATGGTGTCTTCCCCCATCTATCTTCTTTCCCTTTCTTGCGCCTTCCCCCCTTTCCCTTACCTTTTACCCTTTTCCATAAACTCATTTTCCAGGTAAAGACATTCCTCCAATATATCCGGAGGTCGGGTAGGGTGGTGAGGGGACAGGCAGGGGCGCAAGCACAGGGAACTCATGAGCGGGAGGTCAGGTTGGTTCAGGCTCGATTGCACAAGAGTTTGAGTGGAAACGGGAGATGGGAATTAGCCTAGAGCGAGATCTTGTGATCGACAGGGTCTCTGAAGCAACAAACTATCGGCCGTGCCGTTCCTGGTATGGTACAAACACATCTGCCATATGGCGTTACATTCTCCTCGCACCACATTTCACCGATTCAGCGGCCGCGACTTTGCGGGAGCAGGAAAAACCCGTCCATTGCCCTTGTTCGTAAGTTATCATAATAAAAGACAGTGGGGTACGAATACTTTTGTAATTTTATTATTCCCCTCAGCAGGGCAAACGACAATACTCGCTGTGCAAGGACACAAACCCAGAGCGTTACTTCCTCAGGGATCAGGATTGAGCAAATATCTCGGCTTGATCACTGGGTCTCCTGTTTGCCTCGTTTTTTGCCTTAATAGATGAGTAAATACCGTGCCTGCGCCAGTTAGTCGAGGGATCCTCTCTTTGGTGGGTATATATTGTTGTTATTATTATTATCACGGTATAAAAGGATCCCACTTGGCCATCTGCGATAACCGCCACTTCTTTGGTGAGGTATGGGTAGTCACTTAAAGGAATAGCATACCACCCCGCAACTTGGGGGGTGTCCCATCATGAGCTCTCACTCGTGTTTTCCGGTGTGTTGTACAGTATGGCCCACTCTTATGGAGGGTTGACTCATCAGGAGATTGTGGGAAAAAGGTTCGGTCTCAAGTGTTGGTAATTGAGCTTGTCCACAGTATGCCACAGTATATTAATATCAGGGTTATTATTATGCCATGTTACATCACCTCAACTTAGAGGCCACATCCGAAACCTGAGAAAATTGTTACCCAAAACCCAAGTGCGGTGATAGGAAAGAAAGGGAAAAAAAGGGAAATCTAGGCAAGGCAGACAATTTGTAATGCTCCCTCCTCCCGACGGTTTCAGCTAACTTTTTTTTTTCCTATCTCGATACGAGCCGCTCGACATCTGGGTAGTGTTATAGTTGTCAAGTTGCACCTCCATATCGTGCATGTCACTACCGATCTCGGACCCCCCTAGGCATCTTATAGGCGATCAGTCGTATAGCTCACAAGAGAACTAATTGGTCTTACCGGAGGCTAGATCAGTGGCCTCTTCCTCTTCGGGGATCATCTTTTCTATCAAAACGAGCAATCCTAAGAGGAGTAGGAGCAATGGTTAGTGGTGCACAGAATATAATACGGAAAGGGGACTAAATGAAATATAAAGTTTTGGAAAGTTTCTCATCGCTCTGACGCTCTGCCAGCATTTTTCTAGCACTCGCGGGGTGTTTTCGAAGGGGTTTTCATCTCGTTGTTGGCGCTGTTTTGTATATCTTGTCTCGAGCTAGGTGAAGCAATTATCCATCAATATTTCAACCGCTGAACGTGGTTTTGGCTGATCGCCGTTCATTCAGTTTTTAGAGTGCGGTAGCTTACTGAATGGCCAGTCTTGTTAGTACTGTGGGGGCATCACGATGAATAGCTAGTATCTTTCTTTTTTTACATGTTTATGTTATTTTTATTTGAGGTCTACGGGTTCATAGACATGGTGAGTGGGAAAGCCGGGCCGTTGTCATGGGGGCTAAGCGGTGGAGACGGGTATTTAAACACCTGTAGTTAGATAGCTAGCGAGAGAGATGAAGAAGACAACGACAACTACAACCTCCGTGAATGAGGCCTTTGCGATATCGTGAACATTTGGTTTTTTCTTTTCTTCTACTGCGACCTTCCTCGATTCTACTAAGTGACATAAGAATACCGGTGCTGTGAGCTGTGTTTGCCCATACCGGATACTTTATTTTCTTTCCTCTTCCTTTTCCTCTCTCTCAGAAACCGAACTCGACCTTAGGTAGAGTGATTTATCTACTACGACCGGGGACCTTTTTCTCCGGCCCTTTTTCCCCTCTCAGTACCTGGTGGTATAAGAGTGATTAAAATGTGCGCGGGATGGACTCACAAGCAAGTTGGGATATTCCACCACCTTCCACTCTCCTATTGCCTGTTACAATTTTCTTTGCCCTCATGGCATTTTGTTCATGCTCAGATCGGGAGCCAAGAGCCTATACAAGTGTATCGCCGCTTGAGTCTAGGTTACGCCACCAGGGCATTTGGCACCGTCGAGCTCAAGATTTCGAAGAGTGGCTCTTACAAACCGAGGAATTTAGGCCCCAGCGCGCCGGTAGTGGGGGACGTGAAGGCGATTACGCGGTGTTGTTTTTCAATAGAGATCCGGGGGTCTGCAAGGCTGATATTGGGCAACGAGGGCGAACCTGGGAGAAAGAAGGACAAGGCCAAATGCCGACAAGCCGCAATGTTAGCTCATTTGTGATACACCGCTTGTGCGATCGGGGGAGAGGACAAAATGAGGCCGTTACCTGTTTTTTCTTTGACTTCGCTGCTTAAAAGGACAGCTGTCGACGGGTATGCTGGGTGCCCGATTTAAACGAGGTGTGGGTGGGCTGTGAGAGATGCCGGAGGAAATAGTGGTGATATGAAGCCACGAAGCAATATTAAAATTAATAATAATTCTTAATTAAACTAGCTACCAAAGCCCGCCACCCCCGGCCTAATAATCAACCTCCGCGTCCTCCTCCCTCCAGATAGCGGGCTTTGCCACCGACCCTGCGCTCTCATGAGCACCACGAGTCCTGTACGTTCATTGTCTGGGCTGTTCAACCCCCGCAGAACAATGTCGCCATTATTCCCGTGTGCATATCGTGAGAGCGCAGGGTAGAGTATGGCAAGACAACGCCGAACGTCTTTCTCCCTCAGTCCACGGGGCTCCAGCTCTGTCAAAAGGTGAGACGTGGAGGAGATGAGGGTTGCACGGAAGTAGCCAATAGACTAAGAGATTTGACCTGGAACTTAGGCACTCGGAGGAAGGATATGGAACGTAAGTTTACCGCCTATAATTCTTCGTTCATTCGCTCTCGCTCGCTCTGCTCTAAACTGCTCTTTCTCTCTAAAATCAAACTAACGGCAAAGACAGGTGTATAAGTAAAACATAATAAGACATACTGACCCACCTATGGATCACCCACACCTATCTCTGTGGTTACCTTATGTCCCTATTCCTCCGTACACTCCCGTGATAACAAAGAAAAGATCATGCGGATAACCTCTCTATAGAACATTCTCCCGTATCCGTTCCGTCTGCATATCTCCTAAACTATCCTTCCCACTCCCGTAACAAAGCCAAGCACGTCCGTCTAAAAACAAGCTCTTCATAAAGAATCTCTCGGAATTCATCCAGTTGCATGATTTTGTCTAGCCCGCCCTGAGTACCCCCACCCTCCGGGATCTTATTCTGGCTGACTGCCTTCTCGACAATTTTCTCTGTAGGTGAGCATTAACAGTAGCTCAAGATACGAAATTATCCAACTCACCAATAGCGCCCCGAATGTGGAAATTTGAATCCCACCTTCCCCTCTCGTTCCCAACCGTCCGTCCGGGGCGGTCTAAGGGAAGGACGGCCGTCTTTGGGTAGGGCGGCGGGCCCTACAGGGTGAGACATGTTAGTTTAGGACAGGGGATGGCCGGGGATGGCCGGGAACTGTGGAAGACGGCTGGGAATGGTGAGGGACGGCGGGGGACTTCAGGGGACCGCACGAGTGATGTCTCATGAAGTGAAAAGAATCCGTTTGGAGGGTATGATCTCAACTTGGCTATGACAGGAGGCCCAAGTGCTAGGACTATAGTCCCCTATAGTCCGTCCGGTCCTCACCCGGTGACGGACGGACTGGACGCTTGGGAACACTGCTCGTTCCTCTCTCTGGTAAATGCAGCCTGTTTGAAAATTAGAAAACTAATAAAGAGAGAGGGAGGGCAGTGTTCTCAACGGTCCGGGGCCCCCGTAGGGCCCGGTGGGGGGACTGCCAAGAGCCCTGGACGGGACGGGACAGCAAAGGCGGTCCGTTCTCTTCTGGGAAACCTCAGGACGGCCGTCATTGTTAAGGACGGCGGGCCCTACAATGTAAGACAAATTGGCGTAGGGGAACGTGCGGGACTGCGGGGGACTGCGGGGGACTGCGGGGGACTGCGGGGGACTGACGGGAACTGCCGGGCAGATTTTTTGCTCCATTCAATTATTTCGCTTACTAGACAGAAGTATGAATATGTGCAGAATATAATAAGAGAAGCGTTATCCTGTTCTAACAAATGGAGGGGTGGACTCTTAGTATCTCCCCAATATCGCATGATCGCCAGAAGTGGAACATACTTGATATATATGGTAGACCATGAAAATAATAATGAAGTATGAAATTCAACTCCCTGGTTCCTAATATCTTGTGTGCAAGACCTTCCGATAGGGAAAGCTTTTAGCGAAATCAACCACAGCAAAGCTACAGCCCCGGCATTTGTGATAAGTTAGCGACTAAATTGCATTTCTACCTCCGGTTCTATCAGTCCGGACTCAGTTATAGTAGAGGACAGAAAGTGACAAGGAAGAACACCAAAAACAGGGCAGTAGGCGCAATACCAATGCGTAAAAAGAAAAATACAAATAACGATAGGAAAAAAGTGAGTGAGCCCTGATGACTTGAACACCAGGGACAATAGGGGGACCGCGGGGGACGGGAGTGTTGGAAGGTATTCAAAAAGGACCAGCGAAAGCAAGAGATATCACAAGTTCAAGTGGTTAAACCAGTTGTATTACTTGCTATCATAGAACGGAAGAAAAGAGTTGAAGATTAAAGAGAGATAAAGGCGTGGGGAAAGAGGAAGGGAGTGTGACGGAGGTAAGAGGGGAGAGGTGACGCAACCGGTCACGAAGCATCACTCGTGACCGTGCCAACTGTGAGTGTCGGAAATATCATCTCGGTGTGATAGCAGATGCGAAAGTGTTGGGCCAACTACTTGGCCACTTCGGAAGTCAGAATCTGGGAAGTGACCAGAGTTATATTGATGTACATTCATGTTGCGCACTACTGTAGGTACGGCTGCCTTAGGCGCGCCGATAGACAATCAAGCAAGACAGCAACTATTCTTCTTTCATTGATCAGTGCCTCAACTTTGGCCTCTATCGTGCAACCTCCAACAATCAGTGTTGGAATATGCGGATATCAGACTGTATTCATGCTAGTATGATGGAGTTCATGATGCTTGGCAGGCGAGCTAGTGAACTAGCGTTAAGAGGTCTGTGGGAGTCTGGATACGTACAGCTCCAATAGGGGTACTCGGGTATATAGCAATGTCCCCGAGCACCATAGTTGTAACCGGCACAGGTTAGCTGTTTAGCTATGGATTTGTTTTATGTATTGTTTTAGGATACAAACTCAGGAGGTTCGTAAGCTTTGTTATTTATTTTATGTATTCTTTTAGGATACAAACTCAGGAGGTTGGTAAGCCTTTGTTATTTGTTTTATGTATTGTTTTAGGATATGAACTCAGGAAGTTTGTAGGCTATGTTGTCTGTTATGGTTAGGTATTGATTGATACCTTAGGATGTTTGAAAAGGATTAATACAAAGAGGAGTATCAAAAGTGTATTTAAAGACCTGGATCTCTCCGGGCTTAGAGAGACCAGATTTCGACAGACAGAGTTTTCAATATACTTGGTTAAACAGTTATCTTCTATTCAGTTCAATACTAGAATCCTCAAGCATTGCACAGTGTTAAGGGACTTAGCCTTCTCCTGGTAGTTTTGATAAAGCAACAAAGTCTACTCAATTACTTGTTGATGTCTCCGGTACTTGAACTTGTTTATACGACTGGTTTGGTTAGAGTCAATATTGATATTCTTTTGCAAGACCACAACCTTATCTAAGGAGGGGTTACAATAGTCAATTAAGAAATTCTTCTGCCACAATTTCTCTCTCTTGCTTGTCAGTATAACTTCTAAGATTTTGACAGTCAGTATGCCAACATCATATCAACAACAATTTCCAACAGGCAGTGACTGCAAGTATGAGCCATTTCTCATAGAGGGCAGTGGGGGCCCTAGTTCTTTGCTGTGCATGGTAGGGCAAGTTTAGAAAAAGACAGGACAGGATGAAACAACATGATTTACTGTGGTCCTCCTTTAGGATCGACAGAGTGTCCTGTTGAGAACACTGCGTAAGGTACCAATTCTGGCGTTATTTGATCTATCATTTTTCTGTTGTAGTTGGTAACCAGCTGCTATATGAAAGTAAGAAAGAACTGATACAATAGGCTGCTTGCACCACAGCTGTAGTATGGAGCCTGGAACTCAATCCAGTGTAATACATGCAAGTGGAATTCATGGTTATGGCAAATATGGGTGGAACAATATGGGATTAGGGGGGTTGCCACTGTGTCAATCTGTATCATGATGATTGGTGAATGGAATATCGTTTCTTGAGGATAATAGAAAGAAAAAGAGGTATGGCCTCCTCACCTATTATGATTTACATTGTACTATCTCCAGTTGATTATTCAGCTGTCAACCATCTTGCATTTTTATATTTCTACTAAGTATACCATAAATTCTGAATTATCTTGTAACCCAAGAGTATTACAAGAGAACAATAAGAATACATATTTCTGAAAGTATAGATAAATTGAATTTCATTACAACTCATTGCTTTTACAAGACTGATTGGTAAAGATTGTGTTAAAGTTTGAGTAATGACTGGTAAGCAATTTTTTGGTGTTAGCAAAAAGTCAAGTGCATATTCACAAGCCAAAGTAGCTCTTTCAAGAGCAACTTGCTTGACTAACCTCTATCTAATCAACTAAGCTATCTGAAAATATTTCACAATTCAGTGAACTCAATAACAACACTGAACCCTCCAAATAGTCTAAGCTCTGGAGATACATTTGCCAGAGAGGACTAAAACTTAAGATAACAATTTTCTTTAATTAATTCATCAATTCTGTTTTTGAGCCTTTACTCGCATGTACTGAGCTATTTGCAAACTGTATCATTTCCTTTCTGAATATAATGATATTGCTTTTCCTAGTGTTTGACTGTGCTAGCATTTAGTTGGTCTGAGTACTTGAACTATAATGCTCAGCAATGCCTCTATTGCTCTGAAATCGTAACTGGCTTTCCTGAATCTGCTTTTTATAAGTCCTTATCAGGATAATGGCAAGCTGTCAGGTGTCAAATTCTGTCATTATTCAGTATACCCTTCTTCTGTTATTGTCCGTCATCAGCTGCCATGTAATATTTTTACCAAATATATATTAATATGGAACAGATATTGACTTGCTTATATTTATTGTAGACAATTGTTATAGTTTAAGTATCTTTATGAGATTATCTGAGAGTCTTCATATCTTACTCCACTATGGTATAATGAAGTGAGGTGCAGGGTCCTATCATATAGGACTAGGGTGTTTGCATACTAGCAAGAGGTAATAGTGATGAAGAATTTGTATTGAAGGTATTGTATCATATAAAAAACTACTTAGAGGGTGGTGTGAAGAGTTCTAACTACTGGGTCCAAGGTCTCTTAAATAGACCTCTTCACAACTCTAACACTAATTAGTAATACTCGAAATCTATCTGTTGACTTATATGAGTTACTCCACAATATACTATTGCCAATTATGACTCATAAACAAAGTCATGTGCGCTAATTGAGTCACATGAATAAAATCCATGACTCATACTGTGAGTTATGTGTAAAAGTCATTCTCTCAGTACAACTCATGATGATGAGTCAAAGTGAGATCATTGTGTGAAATATATACTATTTCCTACCTATAACTAATACATATGAGTCATGTGGAACAATATTCCTGCTTAGTTACTGTTTATGACAATGGAAGTAAGAAAGAACCCACATGATTGGCTGCTTATACGACAGTTGCAGTATGAAGCCTGGAACACAATATCGTATGATATTTAAATGTGGAGTTCATTGTAATGGCAAATATGTGTGGAAAAATAAGATGGGATTAAGGGGGTTGCCTCTATGCCAATCTGTATTATGATGATTGGTAGAGGGAAAATTGTTGCTTGAGGGTAATAGAAAAGTAAAGGGGTCTGGCTTTGTCATGTATTATGATGTATGTCATACTCTCTGTAGTTGGTTATTCAGCTGTCAACCATCCAACATTCTTATATTTCTACCAATTATACCATGAATTCTGAATTACCTAGTGACTCGAGGGCATTACAAGGGTACTACAAGAATAGATGTCTCTAAAAGTACTAATAAATTGAATTTCATTAAAACCAACAGATTTCACATGATGGACCGGGAAGGAGTGAAAGTCAGAGTGATAATCGGTGAGCAATTTTTTTGTGGTAGCACAAAGTCGGGCGCACATCCTCAAGCAGAAGTAGGGTTTGTGAGAGCAACATGCTAGACTGTCCTCTTTCTAATTAACCAAGCTATCCAAAAATATTATACAATTCAGCGAACGCGAACTCCTCCAGCCGCCTAAACTCGGCAGATACATTTGCCGGGAGAGAGACACTAAAACTAGAGAACCTAGGATTAAAACAGAGGACTAAAAGAAGTACGCCATTGCTAAAACACAGATAAACAGAGACAAGAAAAAGCTTTGGGCTACAACAGCGAATTTTCCAATGCTGCCCAACAACCGTGAAACTGATGAATAAATTAAGCTCTGGTGCGCACTCCCGCCCTAACTCCTACCGCTATGTAGACTAAAAACGGAATCGTACATAAAGGTCGCAACCATGGTCAAAACTTCTAGTGGGCAATAAACCTCTTTTGACAAGCGATACACACGTCCCCAAAGCTATTCGAACATTTCATTCCTCGTTATCCGACTGGAGAGAATTTCAGATTCCCGATTAGCCCCAATTACTGTCATTGTCGTTCATCTGCTTTCTAATTTTTTCCCCGCCTTAACCCCTAAGCCACAACAGCGCCTACCGGTTCATAGCTAACTATACCCATTGTTTTTAAAGCCTATGTCCGGAAACGGCGTCTACCGTGTCCATTTAGCATCACGGGACGCGCTGAGTACCATGCTGATCGTTGTACTGATCTTGCTTTTGATTCCGCCTTTAGGATCAAAATTGAAGCAAAGTAAATCTTATAGCCCCGTCTATCTCCGGAGCTGTTTCCGGATCCAAAGTGAGCCAAAGATGAATTTCTTTTGCCTTGAGGCAAAGGGAAGAAAATATTATAAAACAATAAAAACCACTACCTAAATCTAAGAGGAAACCCCTCCGGGAGAAGCGAACAATTAGTTGCATCACCCTCTAGGAAAAAGTAAAGAACAAAAAAGAGGGTAAAACCTGAACCACAGATGGCTCACCTGAAGTTTAAAAATATCAATGCTCCATCAGAAATCAATCTCTTCCAAGGAACCAAGTCAAGACCTTCCTCGTTGTTTGCCATCATGTAACGTTGCTTAGTCTAGCTCCCAGAAACGAGCGGTCGTCTAACAACCTCGCGAATGGATCGCCCGCCCCTAACCCTCACTGACTCTACCCCCTCCCTTCAAACACTTTTCTCAATTGTCTCAACTATTGCTGCTGTATCATCTCTTAGCTATCTTTCCCTCCTACCGTCGCTTCGCTACCCATGTCTTCCACAAGCTAGTACCGCTTTCCCTGCTGGGACATAATCTGGGGGGGGAGATCTTGAAGGAGGAGAAAGGGAATTGAAGCCTTACTCACCTTCCGCTACTACTACAGCTTGATACCTTTGATTTTCATACTCTTTTTTTATAGTGTTCCGCTTCTATGCTTCTTCCGATCCCTGAAACCCCGCTGGAAACTGACAGAGAGATCGGAGGAGGCCCCAATGAAGTGTCCTCCCTGCTCAACACACCACCGGCTATCCTGCATGCCGGTTCTATGGTTTCCCAAGAATAAGAAAGAGAAATATTCGTCGCATGCTAGAAAGAGCAGCTTCCGATCTGAGATTCGAGAAGGCGATAGTACCGAGCATTTGAGCCATGCCCTTGTGATTTACAAGAACCGGCGATTGCGATAATTGGCGGTGATCCCTACCCAGCAACATTGATAGTGTTATTCAGGAGATCTGGCTGAGTTCTGGGTATATCCGAAAAAGATCACCATCATACCTTACTTAGCTACCAACCAAGTTAGCTTTTAGGTAACTTTACAGGAGTATCCAAAACACTTGCAGTGAATTTTTTTTCCTCTCTATCTAAACAACAACTGTGGCTTCTACTATTCGGAGGGGAAAAATAAAAAACAAACAATAAAAGTAAATATTATAGAGATACCAATATACACCAATTAATCTTAATACGATTGAAATAGCTCCCACTAACGCTAGGCTCTAAATTTTGAACAGAAGCGCACAAATCCCAACTTAGCTCTAGGAGAAAATGGCCGTAGGGGACTAGGGGGGTATGAGATATATTGTACATTCCCATCACGTGAGATTTCTTTCCACCAAAAAAAAGAGAACTTGAGCTACATTTCTATGGCAGACTTGGAAGAAGAGGTAAGACGGGAGTAACCACAAGGTGGTGTTTTGAGTTGCAAGGGGAGTTTAGGCGGATGAGAAGAGGGAGGCAGTGTTAGCGACAAACACACTCCTGGAGCTGTTGTAGTCCTTGCCGAAATGGCACACGGACTATCAGCAGGGTAATCAAAACCGGGAGAAAGAGTGGGTCCTCCACGGGCTTAGGTCACCTTCTAGATGGCAGATGTTGGACGCTCAAGTCGAGCCATTACTCCCATGTAGCCGTTTTGAGCAGATAAATCACGCTAGTGTTTCGCCGCGCTCACCTGGCTTGCGGGGGTTGACAACGCCCTGTCCGAGTTGATAACGCCCTGTCCCAGTAGTATTTTCACCACTTCCTCGTGCCCATTGCGGGAAGCCTGCTGGAGTGGTATTTCGCCGTGCTTATGCGGCCGGTGAGGGTCCACGCCGTCCCTTGCAAGTAGTATTTCCACCACTCCCCCATGCCCATTGCGGGCAGCCCACCAGAGTGGTGTTCCGCCGTCGCGACCGGGCTTGTCAGGGTTGACGTCCTCCCGCCCGAGCAGCATTTTCACCATTCCCACGTCCCCCATGGAGGCAGAAAACGAGAGTGGGGTCCAGCCGAAAGTATTTGGCTTGTCGGGGTCGATACCGCCCCGCCCGAGCAGTACATTCACTACATTTTTGTGCCCATTGGTGGCTGCCGCGAAGAGTGGTGTTTGGTTGTACATATCCGGCTTGTCGGGGTCGACGCCGTCCCGCGCGAGCAATATTTTCACCACTCCCTCGTGCCCACGGTCGGCAGCCCACCCGAGTGGTGTCGAGCCGGAATGATCTGGTTTGTCGGGGCTAACTTCGTCCCGCCCCAGTAGTATTTTTACCACATTCTCGTGCCCCTTGGAGGCAGCCCACATGAGCGGAGTTTTGCCCTCCTTATCTGCTTCGTCGGCGTTGACGTCGCCCCGCCCGAGTAGCATTTTCACCACTTCCTCGTCCCCATTGCAGGCTGCCAACCAGAGTGGTGCCTGGTCGCGCACATCCGGCTTGCCGGGGCCTACGTTGCCCTGCCCGAGTAGTATTTTCATCACCCCTTCATGCCCATTGCAGGCAGCATACCAGAGTGGTGTACTTCGGCTGTTACACGGCTTGTCGGGGTTGACGTCGTCACGTGCGAGTAGCATTTTCACCACTTCTTCCTGCCCATTGCACGCGGCCTGCGAGAGTGGTGTTACGCCGTACATATCGGGCTTGTCTGGGTTGACGTCGTCTTGCCCGAGGAGTATTCTCACCACTCCCTCGTACCCAAAATAAGCAGCCCACCAGAGTGGTGTCCTACCTCACCTATTGGGTTGGTCGGGGTTGACATCGTCCCGCCCAAGTAGTATTTGCACCACATCCTCGTGCCCCATCAAGGCAGCCAGCAAGAGCGGTGTTTGGCCGTCCACATCCGGCTTGTCGGGAGCGACGTGGTCTCGCCCGAGTAGTATTCTCACCACCCCCTTGTGCCCATTGCGAGCAGCCCACACAAGAGGTGTATTACCAACACAATCGCTTTGGTTGATATTACAACCTTCCACCTCCACCAAACCAATTACAATCTCATCAACCCCAAAAATCGATGCGCAGTGCAGACCATTAAATAGGGAAAGCTTGTTGAAATCGACACCGTGAAGCAAATACTGTGCCTTCAAGAGGATCCAAGCAGATATATGGTTATTATAGTTGTCAAATAACTCCTGCACAAGCAGTTTCGCGCAATCCGAAAGCTCCCATTTTGTGTGATATCCCCAATACAGAGAAGAATATGTGAGAAACGGTGTGCTTTGGAGATCGATGATGGAGCTGGCTGAAAGTGCCTTGACCTGCTGCGAATTCAGATAACTTAAGCATGTTTCTGCAATTGTCGAGTGAGTTGTGCTAAAAAGGTCGGGATGGGCGCGGAGGTACTCCTGAACGGTAAAGTGAATTAATCGAATAGTGGAAGCCTCTTTGTCCACCACAACAAGTCCTTGACAACAGGCTAGCAACGTCCCGATTGAAGGAACATTGTCGCTATTGAGATTCGGTGAACTTATCTCGACTCCAAGGGTGTGACACAATTCATCGGACTTCAATGGGCGCACCGCGTGAGAGATCCACATCAAAGCGGCCATGCCAAGCTTCGATTTCTTCCCACCTTGTCCCTTTATCCGGCTCAGCGTTGCACCATACGCACCCCCCAGCCCCAAGCCATCGCTCATTGTGTTGAGCTTCTGTCGCCTCTGGTGTATTGTGGTTTCTTGTAGGATGGCATCGATATTCAGTGAGACGAGTAGGAATCTAGATTTGTATCTGTCAAAGAATAACCCGAGGTAGTTTCAAGGGTGTTTTCAACGTACATTTCGGAAATATCTTCCGGAATCTTCCTCAAGATTTCTGCCTCCAGACTGCTGTCCATTGCATCCGGAGTTGTGTCCTCATCCAATCTATTCTGGAGATATCTGATGATATCGCCTCTCTTGGGAGTGATGCGAATAGCCGTTACTTTGCCGGAAAGACGTCTCACAACCTCATCCTGAATATGTGGTCTTCCAGTCGCGAATATTCGAGTGCCTGGAGCCTTTTCGAGGATTTGGTTCAGCGAATTGAGAAGCTTGACCCGATATTCTGCCGCACATTCATCAAGGGCGTCGATACATATGAATGTGCGCTTTTCCGAGGAGGTTGCCTGCAGCATCTTCACAATATCCGAAAGTCGCGGTGCTCGCCCACCAAGGACCCTCTTCTGGTTCTCATAGGGTTCCGATATTTCCCCCGGCAGATTTGTCAGCCCGCCCACCACTTGCTTGAGCAAGGCACCCAACATGCTCGTCGGTAGTTGCTCCGTTTTCGCGGCAAAGTCAAAGTAAAAACACGCAACCGCCACATCTTGTTCCCCCAACCGATCGCACAGACTATCTATCACCACTGAGCTAAAATAGCGGCTTGTCAGCACGTGCCTTCTCCGTTCCATCCTCCAGGTTCGCCCTTGTTACCTAATATAAGTCTTGCCGATCCCGGGATCCCCATAGCAAAATAACACTGCATCATCGCATTCACGTCTCCCACTCCCGGTGTACCAACTTCTAAATTCCTCGGTTCCCAAGAGCCATTCCCCTACATCTTCGACTCGGCGATCTTGAATGTCTTTGTGGCGTAACTTAGGCTCGAGTGGCGATAACCAGGCCAGTATTTGAGACCGCTCATCTGAAATATTATAGTTATTGTAAGAGTTGGTATTGAAGGAGTTGGTATTGAAGGAGTTGTTATGAGACATCTTTGCTCTGTGGAAAGTGGTAAAAGATAGATGATTAGGTCGGCTGATGGGATCGCAGGGCTGAAGAAAAGCGGGGTGTCTTGTGGAACCTCATAGACATTATCCAATCAATTTCCCTCATCCAGTGCAACCTCCGATATTTCCCACCTCCAAGACTTCCAACCCTCTAGTAATTCCAGTGTTTGCAGAGTCATGACATTTGACGTATGGGAAATCCCTCTGAAAATTCTAGGCCTTTTATAGTTTCCGTTTCCAGGACATTCCACGGATCTTAGTTCCAGCAAAAGTAGTCTCTTATCATGCTTCACGGTGGAAAATAGTCTTTAGCTATATCTGCCTTGGCCGAACTCTCGTATTTGAACTCATACTCTCTACTCAGTTATTTGTGCATCATATCCAAGCTCTACGCAAATTTTCCTTTTCTCTTCGCCATCACGAGATATCACTCGAGAACCTGTCGTGTCTGGCCGCCCCTGTGCCAAGACCCCTCTCCTCTTTCCACCCTTATTTCCAGCCTTGCGCTCCCTACCTGCCAGAATTATCGGAGGTTTCAGTGTACCTGTCCCAGCGCAAAAAATTTGCACTGCAACGGACGAACCCTCAAGAGCACCTCCAGTAGAATCTAGCTTGGTAAAATACCAGTGCAATTAACCTTATGAATCAAAATCTCGAAATACCTATAACTTAGGGCCTACCACCTGACTAAAAGTAGAACAGAAGTATCTTTCGTGATGTCGGTATAGTCTGGGAAGCTCTTTCTCCAGCCTCGTATCAAGTTATGCGGTTGTAGGAAGTTGGGAACCTTTTCCCCCGATCAATTTTACTTGGGGTGTGATTAAACCTGGCAGCTAGACTACCAACTACCAACTCAAGAATAAACATAAGTACTCTCACTGTAAATTTACTTGAAGAAAAAAATTAAAAGTTGACAAGATTCCTGGTAGCAGATGAGGTCCAAATACATTTCTGTAGAAAGGGTTTGCAGCTTTTTATTCCACTGTTTGGTCCATTGTTGCCAGTCCAGCAATCTATCGCCCGCTCCGCTCACTTAATCCTACCCCCAGCCTCTTTGCAATGGTGCAACAAATTAACCTGCTCCTAAGAAGAGAGAGCGCGCGCGCGGGGTGGAGAGGTGGTATTAGCCGCGCTTATTTTTCAGCTACTCTTTTGGTACTTGTACTGTACCTGGTAACCCTCAGCGCCACCGAAATCTTCCCTATGTCAGTTTCGCAGGGATGCCAAAATACTCGCAGAGTATATTTTCCCCTTCATATCTAAACAACAGCAGCGTCTACACTTTAGAAAAGAAGAATAAGGGAATTATAAAAAAAAAGAAGTGAATAATTACCAAAGGAAAAAAGAAAAGATATCATAAAATTAAATATGATTGAAATTTCAAGCCAGCCCTGCCTATCCCAATACATTCGGAATGGTTCTTCACTAACGCTAGCTAGAGATCCCAGGATGAGCTCACAAATCCGAATTTGACCCTATTAGCAAAATTAGGAGAGACTTTTAGACGGGCATACGATAGTGATGGCAGCTCGCTCACAACCCAATGATAACTGGGGTAGCGTAGGTAACGGCGCGAAGCACGGAGAAAAGCACGTAGGTGGTGGTTCCGGGTGATGATAACGATGTGGATGTTCGATGTACGATACAGGAAGCTCTCTACTGGTAGCTCGGACTAGATACAGAAGAGAGCGCACAAACATATAAAATAGGAAAAACCCACACAATGGGAAAAAACCCCCAAGTGGCAGTCACGACCCTAAACCGGTCGTACCCCAAACTAACTATGATACCCTAACAACTATGGGATTCCAGCTATCGGATAGATATGTTCATTCCCATTGTGATGATTTCCTTCCACCGAAAAATGAATTTAGGATACGTTTCTCCGGCTGGTTTACCAGGGAAAAGGGGGAAGGTGGCAATGAGGGCGATTCCTCCTCCGGTTTAGGCGGTATAGTGAGAATAGCAGGTATTTCAGATGGAAGTAGAGCTATCACTCCCCCATGGCCGTGTTCAGCAGCCTATTAAAGTAGCCAACTCCCCTCTGCATAAGGCTTCGCGGGATTGACGTCGTCCCGTCGGGCAAGTGCCGTATCATAGGGAACCTTCTTCGGATGCCCATCGTATCCTCATCTAGCCTACTATAATGATATCCGATGATATTATTTCCCCCGGGAGTGGTTCCTATAGCGGCCCTTCAGGAGAGACGCCTTATTTCATGCACAACTTGTTGTATTCTAAGAGCGGATATTCGAGTACCTGGAGGCTTTTTGCCGATTTGGTTTAGTAAAATAAGAAGGTTAGCTCAATCCTCTGTTTTACGTTCGTCTAGGGGGTCGGTGCATATGAATCTACCTTTACTGAAGAGGTAGTCTGCAGCATCTTCACAATGTCCGTGAGTCACGGTTCCCATCCGCCGGTGGCATTTTTTGGTCATAGGCTTGAGCTATTTCCCCCAGCACCTCTTTCACCCCGCCCACAACTTGTTTGAACAGAGCTTCCAGCATTCTCGTCGACGACTGCTCCTTTTGCGCGGCGAAGTCAAAGTACGTGCCCTCAAAGGCTACATTTCGTCTTCCTGCCTCATCGCACAAGCTATCTATCACCAATGAGCTATCGCCGCTGCTTCTAAGTATTTACCCTTTCCATTCCTTCCCGCCAGGTTCGTCCTTGTTACCTAATATGAGGCTTGCCAACCCCGGATCTCCATGGCAAAGCAAAATTGCCTTACCGCATTCACTTCCCCCACAACCAGTGCACCAGCGCCTAAATTCTCCACTTTGGAAATACCCTTCCCAGCACCCCCGCCTTCCCAGTCCCACATCGATTAGTGGCGTAGCCTGAGCTTCAGGAGTAACCCCCCCGGCGAAGACTCGAGACCTCTCGTCGGAGATACTGTAGCTGTTTCACACGTTATTATACAAGTGGTCGTATTGAAGTAGTTTAGTGTGAGAGATAATTGCGGTTCGGAAAGTGATGGAGAATAGATGATTGAGTTGGTTAGTTGACGGAATCGCAGGGCCGAAGGAAAGTGGGGGTTCGTTTTGTGGGACCTCATCGATATCACATAACCGCCCAATCAGTTTCCCCTAAATTTATTCCAGCACAGATTTTGCACCACCATGGACGAACCCCCGAGAGCACCTCCAGTGGAATCGACTAGCTTGGGTACAATACAATCACACCAAACCTTATGGATGATCCTGTCGAGAAACCTACATATTGTCTAACTCAAACCGCCACCACGGCTGTACCCTTCGTGATGTCGGTATAGAATAATAAACCCCATCTTTTGAAATATTGAGAACTTTTCGTCAAAACCAAATTCCTTTTCCATGAACTCTCCTCCAACTTAAGTAGTATTATAATGATTCAAAGAGTCCTTGAATACGTTCATAAATAGACTCTTACCAGAACCTAGGATAATTAGGGATCAAAAATATTACTACGAAGCCAGCTGACGAGGACCGGCCGCAGACGAAAAAGTTACCGTGTTATTGCCATTCCTTAATTGTCATCATATTGTCAGCACAGACCATCACTCGCACTATATAGTATAACATCCCCTATAAACCCTCCTTCCAGAAGGGGTAAAGCCGGGGGGTCGAAATATAGGAAAATACCTACCGCTACCCATAAGGATGGAAGAGGAAGAGGTTTTACACATGGTCCACAAAGGAAAGCAGAGGGAAATCTTAATTTAAGTTTTCTTTTTTTAAATCTAACAATCCGCCGCCCAAAATCGAAGAAACAGGAATCACACTCGGAACCTAACTAACTTGCCCCCTTCGGTAACTGCCTTTCCTTCCTTCCTTCCTGCGCGCAAACCCTCCTCCTCCTCCTATTTAATTAAATAAGGCCTCCGTGTGTTTAACTCTTTTTGTCCTACCTAACTTACCACCCACCCTGTAATCTGCGGGTTTGACGATCCAGAGTCCGCTTGTTGTTTTCAGGGAAGACTTGATTTATAATATGATAAGCACTTTCTAGTTATCATACATGAGCTTCCTGTATTATTAAAAAACTGTATTACCTATCATACCTAGGAATCAAATTTACGGTTCTAAGATGACCATTTTTCCAGACATCATATATTATTAAGGCTGTGATTTAAGCTATGGTATCAATTACTTATATATAATATGGAGGTGTACGGTATTATTCGAACACTATCCCCCTAGGACAACGGGAAAGTAAGTTATTCTGCCTGGCTCAGGAGATTAGTGGTGCCTGACCCGGACATAAACAGAATGCTATCATACCAGAGAGAGAGGAAAAAAACTTTGTACTAGGGAAGAAAGCGGAGTAGAGGGGGTAGGTAGAATAATTCCTGAACTCGCCCGTAAGTAAGTAATTAGATATTGTCCAGCATCGTGGTCCATTCAATCACCCTTATCCAAAGGTGATGCGGAATGCAGGGGAGGGGGATGCTCGAACAAACTTGTTATGCCCCCCTGGTCACACTTTATGAAAGGCGATGGTACCGAGAATTTGAGCGATGCCCTTATAATTGACAAGCAAGAACCGGCGATTGCGATAATTGGCGCTGATCCCTATCCAGCAACATTCATAGTGTTATTCAGGAGATCGGGCTGAGTTCTGGGTGTGATATATCCGAGAAAGATCACCATCATACCTTACTTAGCTACCAACTAAGTTAGCTCTTAGGTAACTATACAGGAGTATCCAAAACACTTGCAGTGAATTTGTTTTCCTCTCTATCTAAACAACAACTGTGGCTTCTACCATTCGGAGGGGAAAAGGGGAAACAATGAATTGTAGAAAAGAGATGAAGAACAGCCGGAAAAAAATAAAAAGCAAACAATAAAAGTAAATATTATAGGGATATCAAACCACACCAATTATTCTTAATACGATTGAAATAGCTCCCACTAACGCTAGGATCTAAACTTTGAACAGAAGAGCACAAATCCCAACTTAGCTCTAGGAGAAAATGGCTGTAGGGGACCAGGGGTATGTGATATATTGTACATTCCCATCACGTGGGGTTTCTTTCCACCAAAAAAAAGAGAACTTGAGTTGCATTTCTATGGCAGACTTGGAAGAAGAGGTAAGACGGGAATAACCACAAGGTGGTGTTTTGAGTTGCAAGGGGAGTTTAGGCGGATGAGAAGAGGGGGGCAGTGGTAGCGACAAAACACGCTCCTGGAGCTGTTGAAGTCCTTGCCGAAATGGCACATGGACTATCAGTAGGGCAATCAAAGCCAGGAAAAAGAGTGGGGCCTCCACGGGCTTAGGTCACCTTCTAGATGGCAGATGTTGGACGCTCAAGTCGAGCCATCACTCCCACGTGGTCATTTTGAGCAGCAAATCACGCTAGTGTTTCGCCGCGCTCACCTGGCTTGCGGAGGTTGATAACGCCCTGTCCGAGTAGTATTTTCACCACTTCCTCGTGCCCATTGCGGGCAGCCTCCTGGAGTGGTGTTTCGCCGTACCTATTCCGCCGATGAGGGTCGACACCATCCCGTGCAAGTAGTATTTCCACCACTCCCCCTTGCCCACTGTGGGCAGCCCACCAAAGTGGTGTTCCGCCGTCGCGACCTGGCTTGTCAGGATCGACGTCGTCCCGCTCGAGCAGCATTTTCACCATTCCCACGTCCCCCATGGAGGCAGAAATCGAGAGTGGTGTCCAGCCTTCGGTACTTAGCTTGTCGGGGTTGATATCGTCCTGCCCGAGCAGTACATTCACCACATCTTTCTACCCATGGGAAGCTGCTACCAAGAGTGGTGTTTGGTTGTACATATCCGGCTTGTCGGGGTCGACGCCGTCCCACGCGAGCAGTATTTTCACCACCCCCGCGTGCCCACGCTCGGCAGCCCACGTGAGTGATGTCCCACCGGAGTGATCTGGTTTGTCGGGGTTAACTTCGTCCCGCCCAAGTAGTATTTTCACCACATTCTCGTGCCCCATGGAGGCAGCCCACATGAGCGGAGTTTTACCCTCCTTATCTGCTTCGTCGGCGTTGACGTCCCCCCGCTCGAGTAGCAATTTCACCACTTCCTCGTCCCCATTGCAGGCTGCCAACCAGAGTGGTGCTTGGTCGCATGTATCCGGCTTGCCGGGGCCTACATTACCCTGCCCGCGTAGTATTTTCACCACCCCTTCATGCCCATTTCCGGCAGCACACCAGAGTGGTGTATTTCCGCTGTTACTTGGCTTGTCGGGGTTGACGTCATCACGTGCGAGTAGAATTTTCACCACTTCTTCCTGCCCATTGCGCGCGGCCTGTGAGAGTGGTGTTACGCCGTTCATATTGGGCTTGTCCGGGTTAACGTCGTCTCGCCCGAGTAGTATTCTCGCCACTCCCTCGTACCCATAATAAGCAGCCCACCAGAGTGGTGTTCGGCCGCCCACATCGGGCTTGTCTGGGTTGATGTCGTCTCGCCCGAGTAGTATCCTCACCACCCCCTCGTGCCCATTGCAAGCAGCCCACACAAGAGGTGTATTTCCGACAGAATCGCTTTGGTTAATATTACAACCTTCCACCTCCACTAAACCGACTACAATCTCATCAATCCCAAAGATCGATGCCCAGTGTAGACCATTGAACAGGGAAAGCTTATGGAAGTTCATCTGGGAATCATACCCTACCCGTGCCATCACCAGGATCCTAGCAGATATGTGGTTATGAGAACCGTCAAATAACTTCAGGACAAGCAGTTTCGCGCAATCTGAAAGCTCCCATTTTGCGTGATATCCACAATACAGAGAAGAATATGTGAGAAACGGTGTGCTTTGGAGATCGATGATGGAGCTGGCTGAAAGGGCCTTGACCTGCTGCGAATTCAGATAACTTAAGCATGTTTCTGCAATTGTCGAGTGAGTTGTGCTAAAAAGATCAGGATGAGCCCGGAGGTACTCCTGAACGGTAAAGTGAATTAACCGGATAGTGGAAGCCTCTTTTTCTACCACAACAAGTCCTTGGCAACAGGTTAGCAACGTCCCGATTGAAGGAACATTGTCGCTATTGAGATTCGGTGACCCTATCTCGACTCCAAGGGCGTGGCACAATTCATCGGACTTCAATGGGCGTACCGCGTGAGAGATCCACATCAAAGCGGCCATGCCAAGCTTCGATTTCTTCCCACCCTGTCCCTTAATCCGACTCAGTGTTGCACCATAAGCATCTCCGAGCCCCAAGCCATCAGTCATTGTGTTGAGCTTTTGCCGCCTGTGATAGATTGTGGTTTCTTGTAGGATGGCATAGATATTCAACGAGGCGAACAGGAATCTCGATTTGTATCTGTCAGCGGATAACTTGAGGTGAGTTCGGGAGTGTTTTCAACGTACATTTCCGAAATATCATCGGGAATCTTCCTCAAGATGTCTTCCTCTAGACTACTGTCCATCGCATCTGGTGTTGTGTCCTCCTCTAACCTACTATGAAGATATCTGATGATATCGCCTCTTCTAGGAGTGATGCGAATGGTGGTTACTCTTCCGGAAAGACGCTTCCTTATTTCGTCATGAACCTGCGGTCTTCCAGTCAGGAAGATTCGAGTGCCAGGAGACATCCGCAGGATTTGGCTAAGAGAATTCAGAAGTGAGACTCGATGTTCCGCCGCACATTCATCAAGAGCGTCAATACATATGAATGTGCGTTTTTCCGAAGAGGCAGTCTGCAGCATCTTCACAATATCTGATAGTCGTGGTGCCCGCCCACCAATGACCCTCTTTTGGCCCTCATAAGCTTTCGCTATTTCCCCCGACACCTCTCCCAGCCCGCCCACAACCTGTTTGAGCAGGGCGCCCAGCATGCTTGTCGGTTGTTGCTCCGTTTTCGCGGCAAAGTCAAAGTAAAAGCACGCAACAGCCACATCTTCTTCTTCTCTTGCCTGATCACACAGACGATCTATCACCAATGAGCTAAAATAGCGGCTTGTCAGCACTTGGCCTCTCTGTTCCATTCCTCCAGGTTCGCCCTTGTTACCTAATAAAAGTCTTGCCAACCCCAGGATCCCCATAGCAAAACAAAACTGCGTCATCGCATTCACGTCCCCCACTACTGGTGAGCCAGCTTCTAAATTCCTCAGTTTCCAAGAGCCATTCCCCTACATCTTCGACTCGGCGATCTTGAATGTCTTGGTGGCGTAGTCTAGGCTCAAGCGGCGATAACCAGGTCAATATTCGAGACGGCTCATCGGAAATATTATAGTTATTCCACACGTTATTGTAAGAGTTGGTATTGAAGGAGTTGGTATGAGACATCTTTGCTCTTTGGAAAGTGGTGAAGGATAGATGATTAGGCCCGCTGATGGAATCGCAGGTCTGAAGAAAAGCGGGGTGTCTTGTGGAACCTCATAGACATCATCCAATCAATTTCCCTCTCATTTTTCCCAGGGCAAATTTTGCACTTCAGCGGACGAACCCTCAAGAGCATTAGCTTTTTGAATGAAAATTTCTATCACTTGACTGAAAGCAGAACAGCGGTATCCTTCATGAGGCCGGGAACCTCTTTCTTCAGATTCAAATCAAGCTATGTGGCTGCGGGAACCTTGTCCCCCGATATTCATCACGGCCACTAAGCACAGCACAGTGCTACAGTGCTCGCACAACACAGCGGATTGCCTTGTCGCGGTAGATTGTTCCCCTCACTATAATATACCCCGCCTTTCTAACCACGGAGATGTCCGCGAAAACCAAATCCCCTTCCCACGATCAAGTAACTAAAGTCGCAATTCAGAAGTCCTTGAATAGGTTCATCAATAGCCTCTTACCAGAGCCTCATATAATATAGATCCCAATTCACCACTAATCTAACTAACCAAGGTATTCATAGCATATCGTATCCAGAGCACAAACAAAACTGCTATGATTGGTTCAGTATCTTCAAAAAAAAAAGCCCTTAATTCTCTTTCGGTTTTTCTAGAGAAACTGCTACAATTGACCGCTATTATCTCCCAGCTGCTGGCCTGGTTATCGCTGTTTCTCTGGTTGTTTTGTCATGCTGTTGCAGACCACCACTTGTTTGAAAAAATGAGTTTGGTTGGTGTTGTGAGAACCGGTTGTCGAACTTCCTAATAACCGGCAATTGGAATGGCATGAGCCGAATGGCAAGAAAAGGATTGGGCGGCTGAAATGGATTCCTCTGAGGCTGGGAATAGTTAGTATATGGAACAGCAGTCTACCCGCAACTATCAGCGTAGGAATAATTGGAGGCATTGGATACTGTCACGTTTATGGAACTGTGTTTTTTTTGTTTAATTTCTTCATTTGGTGTTGGACAGAAATTTTACATATTAACCATACAATACGATTTCAATATGATGAATTATGGTAGCAGCTTGCAAGCCTACCAGAAGCCATTAATTGGGTCGATATAGAAAACGCCACCGATGCCAGTCCAGATGTAAGAGCGAGGTTGCACCGGGCAGACAAATGTCAAAACGAAAACCCAATTTAAGTTTTTAAATCCATACCGATTCTTAGCCCAATTTTTGGGGCTATGAGCCCGGTGGACCTAACATGCTAGTTCAATAGTGTCCTCCTACGCGCCATCCTCCACATTTGCTATCAAAGCCTCCCCTTTAAGCCTCTCGTACTACCAGATTCCAGTCTCCGCAGGTCGGTGATCTAAAATTCAGTATTTAGAAGGAAATTTAATTCATGAACACTTACCGCAAATTGGATTTCAGTAGTAAAAGAGACTATTACCCCGCATCAGATTTTATAGTTCGAGATAAAATTTCTCGTTATTGTAGGTTACTGCTGTAATTTACGGCACGGCTTCAGCTCAATTTTCAATAAGGTCGTTTAAGCGTGGTTCGAAAGCTACCCCAGGGGGTCGCGCAAGGGTTTCCTACACCACCCAGGGGCGGATTGGAGAAACTCATACCAGCGTAGGATCAGTACCGCTCCCGGAAACCGCACAGGTTATGGGAATCGAAGACGATGCAGAAGTCTTTCGGTATATAGCGAATTTTTCGAGCTTGTGCAGCAATTCCGCCCACTTGTGAACCCCCCCGCGTATAGTATGTACTGGCCCAGAAACTAGGCGAGACCTTAAATGCTCAACGGCTGGATAGAAGCACATATAATATTAAACACCAAAAGCGATGCTCTCGTTCGCCTTTTGCTGCTCATTAATACCTTTATGCACAGGAGGTAGAGCCTTGGCATAAATTTATCGACGTGTTCAATTTTTTTCAAAATGCTCCTCTTAGCGCTATTCAATGATCGCTCCGACTCTTTTTCAATCCCTCTTTCTCCCTGCTAAATGTTAAGCCAACAGCAATCACATATATATACTCGAGTAGCCAAAGTTTTATTATGCCGCTCATCCTTTGTTTCCCTACTTAGGATGAGATTAAACGTCAGGAATCGGCAGTGCTGCCGGCTGGGCATAAAAAACAACTCTTAAAATATGATACTTAAAAAAAGAAAAATACAAAGGACAAAGTTCCTTGTAACAGAGGAAATTGAAATACATTCAGTCGAAAGGTTTTGTACTTTTTATTCCACTATTTAGTGTGCCCTAGCCGTTGCCCGTCTGTCCCCCTCTCCGGGCATTTTATACTACCCGCAGTCTTGTTGTAATGGTGCAACATATTAACCTACTTCGACGAGGGGAACACGCGGGCGGGGATTGGAGTGGTGGTAGTCCCCGCGCTTATTTTTCACCCACATCTCTGGTGCCGGGTAACTCTCAGCGCCCCAAAAATCCTCTACAAACACCAGCGCTTCTAGTTGTCCAGTTGGACTGCCGTCGAAGGGCAGTCCGACTGCCACCCCTGGCATGCCGCTCTTGCACCACCTTTTATTTTCATCTTTTTTACTTTTATTTTTTACTTTTATCCCCATTTTTAACCTTAACTTATTTGAGTACTGGTACTCTCTTATTGGCCAGTTTTGCCCGTTTGTAGTCGACGGCCGTCCACTCCGTCCAGAACGGCGCCAAGGCAGTCAGTCCCGTCCAAGGACGAGACAGTCTCGTCCTCATTCGTCCTCACCCCGCCTTAGACGGACGAGACGACTGAGAGCCCCATCACTTCACTGCAATGTTGCAACGAAGGGGGGGTTCGATCAAACATGATCGAAGGACTGGGAGTGCGCTTTTTCGAACCCGGGGGCTATAAGATAGAATCCCTTCCACCAAAATGGTAAGCAATGATATTTGAAGGCAGTTAGAAGCAAATAAACTAATAAAATGATAGGAAAAGGAAGCAAATATAGCAAAAGAAACAAATAAACTAGCACCAGTTCTCCGCTTCCCCTGCTTCTGAGCAATAAATACTTGCACAGCGGGGCCGAAGGTAGAAATTCCCTTAAGAGTTCCTACTAAGACGTAAGAGAACCCCCCCTTCAATCCCCATTTTCAGAAGCCCCGATACAAACCCCTCCCCTTCTAAACCCCCGGGTTCGGCTATCGAAGGCCCTATTTGCAACACTAACCTCTAGTGACAGGCCGCGCCCCATTCGCCCCCCCCTCCCGCCTCTCCCTCCACCCCCCAGTGTACAAGCACGGTATCAAACTTATCGAAACTCTCTTATCACACCTAATCTATTTTTTTACTTTATTTTCACAATGTCGCCGCCGTCAACCCGAGGTTTGTGATTTCCCAGTCTCAAACTATCACGCCTACTAACCCAGGACCAGCTTGGGCAGCGAGATAGGACTCACCGTTCCGAGTATTGTTTGCCCTCGCTCAGCAGTTTGTCCGCTCCCGGTTTTTCCGTCGTCTAGCCTTCGGAACCGTAGAGGCGTTTCTGCGAGCCCTCGTAACCGGGATGCAAGAAGAACTCGCCGCCGTCCCGGGCTACGAGGATGCCATCCCCCCCCCACGAAAAAATTGATGGCAACGCACGAAGCGGTAGAAAGAAGAAATTGTTAGCATGGTGATAACCCGTGCTAAAATAGATTGATCGATTGGTTGCTAATTGAAGTTTAGGAGAATAAGGATTACACAGTTAGCTAATAGAGGTGACTGTCGAGAGCAGGCGTATTTCATGTAAACCCGTTTGTGTTTGTTTTGTTAATGACTCCTGTACAAAACTTCTATTCCTGTAAAAAAAAAAAAAGAATGATAATGACATTACACTCTGGCTTCTACACATCAAGAAGGATAAAAAATCCCCCTCAGTGTCGTTCCGTAAAGGAGGTAGAGGCAGACAAGAAGGGAAGTAAAAGCATGGAATCGATGACGGGACTCCTTGGAATGGAGTTCCCACCGAGCCCTGGGGCTCGTAGTTCTTCTGCGGGTGTATTGTGTAAGGATAGGGATAAAGGTAAACCTGATGGGGACGGATATTGCAATGATGCTCGGAACCCCCCCCCGGGCGGAAAAGGTGCAGGATCAAGACCAAATGGAGCCAGGATGGCCTGGCTACAATGGCCTGCTGCATGGCAAACGGCAAGTGTCTCCAACCACGGCAACAAAGCTGATCCCCATCTACGCGAAAATTCTGTCCCAATGGAGCCAAATAATTAAGAACGGCACGAGTCCCACGATTCCTCCAGGCACACCGGAGAGGATGCTTGTTTACAGCCTTACTCTGACGACCAATCTACGGGGGATAAGCATGGAAAGAATTCATTCTTGCAACGGGTAACAAGCATTAGTGCGAAAGATGACAGGTCGGCGAGGCGGAGGCTCGAGCAGAGAAGATTGGGAACTATGAATTGGGTTCTCGAAGAGACTGTCCCGACAAAAGTCCCCGCTAAGAGGGTGGAGACAGATAGCCATGTATTTATTCCAAGGCAATGACTGCAATCCCCGCTAGACGGTGGCCAAGCCCACCCACTCCAGAAAGAGGGAGAGGAGCGATAGCATATCTTCCACAAAATCTGCTCTCACATAAGCTGCACCGCCGGAAGTTTGCCCCACCGAACTAGATGCTACAGGTGGTGCAGGAAAGCAACTTGGCGGAAGTCTCGCAGAGAATTTCGCAGCAGCAGATATGTGGCGACTGGATGGCCAGGATGGATCAAGACGCGTCCCCCGCGATAGGAGGAGCATCTCAGCCTCAGTCCGTGTCCGCAGTGCCAATACTCTAGGGATAATTGATAGCAATATCAGTGGGAGAATAGAATTAGGCCTCAAAAGTGCAGACAGTGGAAGCCACCGATGTTGATCTTTGACCTGGCGATTACCCCCAAACGAGATATTCTTCCTATACATACCAGTCAATCTGGAGAGCAGGATGGGTGTTGGATGTTGGTCGAGATTGAGTAGAAAGTTAGCAGTAGTGCTGGATAAGCCGGGGAGTCACAGGGTGTTAGTTTAGACACTAGTGTCTTGATGGATCTATCGTGAGTCCCATTTCTAGCTGCTTCGCCGCAATTTCTGACAAAGATAGTCCATATACCTCCCATATATCCTTTTCGGGTATGAAACCGGCAGCAAAATGACTAGTAGAGTCAATGGAAAGGCCGAGGGATAAATTCGCGGGAATGACCTTTCTATGCTCTATGCCGAAAGCGTGTACACTATCAATGACTCAGGAAGCGTAGCAAGGCAACAGCTGGTAGAAGATATTATATCTCTCACTCTCCCCTAGACGAGCATCCCGCCGTCATCTCGCAACGTCAGAGGCAGTAATGGTCGCTATTTGGGGATTGAAGGCAATGCCTTCAGACCCGACAAGATACCCGCGGGCAGATAGAGTG
>Ga0307509_10001558_pt1 | contig 38571 bp, 29 predicted proteins | sample 10_EM_MG_FD_202245 | JGI IMG/M metagenome (GOLD analysis project Ga0307509, IMG submission 202245) | Populus trichocarpa ectomycorrhiza microbial communities from riparian zone in the Pacific Northwest, United States - 10_EM | ecosystem: Host-associated > Plants > Roots > Unclassified | place...
TTAGGCTCTACTATTATGTATCAAATTTCGCTATCAATCAACCAATGCTTCCAGTGATATCCGATCCTGGTTCTGAGCACCCTGACCCCATTCCACTTCCTTGACCTACAAGGGACGCCCGTCCTTACTCAGGATGGCAGGTAACCTACAGGTAACGCCCGTCCCTATGCAGGACGGCAGGTAACCTGCAGGTGACGCCCGTCATTATGCAGGACGGTAGGTAACCTAGACGTGACGCCCGTCCTTACTCAGGACGGTAGGTACCTACCGGAAGTTACCACTTCCAAAAAAGGCTGCAGGGCCCGCCCGTCAACCTACAGTCCTGCGGTGTTTACAAAAGACGGACGCCGTGCCCGGCCGTCCTTACCCACCCTGCCCGGGATGGACGGGACTATAGGACTCCAGGGCCCTGGCGTCCGGACGGGACGGTTGGGAACACTGCTCAGAGGACGGATGTGGGGGACAGTTTTTCCGGTCCAGCCGGTCCTCCCTCCAAGATGGACCGGCTGGACGGTTCGGAACACTGCGCCTGCGGGCCCTTCCGGGTTAGTACCATATCTCGCTCGGTTGTTTCCCTAACCCACAGGGGATAGAAAGTTTTATCTAGACAAACAACAATCTTCCCCCCTCCTCCACTCAACATTCCTGCCACTGGGGCAACTACAATGTCTAAGCGATCCCCTTGCCGGAGGCGATCTTTCCGGAGACGCCATGACAGCTGCAGCGTTCTAGTCTCTTTCGCTGATAGCATGGAGATCCCCCTTCCGTTCTACAAACCAAGTATACTGGTTCGGAATTGAAGGTTTTGCCTTGCAGCTGAAGGATGTTGATTAAGTTTACTGCCTAACTAGGAGGGACATAAGTAGTATATATATATTTCTCGCTTTGGTGGCGTAACGCATTAGGTGGAATACCAGCCTCTTCGTCCACCGTAGTAGTGAGTAGGAGGCTCAAACTAGGCTCTCTCTCCCTAAAACAAAGTCCCATTTCTCAACAATACTAATTACCCCTTACCCTCTTCAGTTCGTAACGCGCGACAAGAGAAACTACAGACCAGTGAACGACAAGATAGGAAAAGTACAAAGGAAATATATTTTACCACGGAGTGATTGCCGGTGATTCTCAGAAGGTATCAAGGGAAAAAACAGTGTCATGCCGTTAGTATTCTACTCGCATACAGAGAAATGTGCTAGGCCGTTGAAATCTCCCATCTAGGAAAGGGACAGATAAGCCACAGCAGCCCCCCCCTCAGTTGAGACTCAAAAGAAAAGGCCGGTATGCATGGTAAATAGTCAATAGTGAGCCGCCAACGGCGAGCAGCCAATGGGAAAGTATGGTATGGAAGAAAACTGATGTTAGGAGGCTAAGAGAAGGGTGAGACCCTCTACTATACAGTTTAATTCCTTGTGTGATACTGGGGGAAAAACAAAGAGGGGGAGGAGGATGAGAATGGGCAAGTAGGAAGGATCCGAGAACTGTGAAAGCCAACCCCATTGTTCCGGTCTACTACTGTAGAGTGAATGCAGGACACTCCCAGTATCGAAACGATCTTGCGAGGAGCTGGTATCGCGCACTATTCAGCACTGCGGTATCCATGAGGCAAAATGGGTCAGCACCCATAAAACTAACCGACGAGCGGCTAAGAAACAGGATCTGGATAACAGAGATGCAGGAAAATACTCACCAGGGACGTGTGATAGTAGGGAATTATTGCCCCATAGCTTCCGGCAAATCTGCGGACCAGCCGGCTAATTCATGTTCGATCCGCCAGCTCGTGATGCCCCATGCTTCTTCCTCATATGAGAGAAGAAATTGTCGCGTCTGTTGAAGCTAACACCTCCGCATCCGACAACTAGACATTGAAACCACCGGGGAAGGTGTGCCGCCTCATAGTGCCGGTTGAGCGCCTGCCTCGTTATGAACGGGGTTGTCAAAGTACAATTAGGTGCAGTACAAGTGTAGGAGCCAAGGGACCAAGTGTATGGACCGCTACCCTGGGTTCTCGATGAAGAGGATAAACGTGGCATGGGAGAGAATGAGAGAGGGTATTCGGATAAACCACGGGGTGTTTTCTCGCTGGGAGGGCTGCACTCGAAGATGTAATTGGTAGATCCGTTGGCTTGATGCTCATGTGTCACCTGGTTGAGCGGTGGGCAGTGGGCAGAGCAGAGGGCATCACTACGCATCCCCTGGTTGAGCGGTGGACAAGGAACGGAGTGGGGGCTATCATCATCCCGATGGGGAGGAAGTGGTCCAAGCTCTTCAGGAAGTGGTGTTTGGCCGGATATTTCTAATGTAGCGGGGGAGGCCGCCCTGAGCAATACCTTCACCACTCCCTCAAATCCTCTCTCAGTAGCTAAACGGAGCGGTGTTTGGCCGAGCACGTCTGGTTTGTCGGGGTTGACGTCGTTTCGTCCGAGTAGCAGTATTACCACATCTTCGTGCCCGCCCCTGGCAGCAAGGTAGAGCGGTGTTTGGCCGTATTCATCTGATTTGTCAGCGCTGATATCATCATGTTCGAGCAGCATTTTAACTACTGCCTCGTGCCCGCTCTCAGCAGCAAGGCAGAGGGGTGTTTTGTCGGATATATCTGATTTGTCGGGGTTGACGCTATCCTGTCCGAGTAATATCTTCACCACTCCTTCAAACCCTTTCTCAGCAGCCAAATGGAGTGGTGTTCGGCCGAGCACATCCGATTTGTTGGGATCGACATCGTTTCGCCCGAGGAGTATTTCCACCATCCCCTCATACCCACTCCTAGCAGCAAGACAGAGTGGCGTCTGGCCGTATTTGTCTGGGCTGTCGGGATTGATACCTTCTCGTCCGAGTAGCATTTTCACCACTTCTTCGTGCCCACGCCAAGCAGCCAACACAAGAGGTGTGTTACCTCCACAATCCATTTGGTTGATGTCGCAACCTTCCATCTGTATCAAAGTGCCCACAAGCTGAACAACCCCGAAGAAGGATGCACAGTGTAGTCCAGTGAACAGGAAGAGTCTATCGAAATCAGCAGGGCCCGTAAATGGGTTCTCTGCCGAAAAGAGGAGCTGAGTGGATATATGACTATTGTAGTCATCAAAGAGCTTCAGCGCAAGCAGTTCCGCGCAACTCGAGAGGTCTCTCTTTGCATGGACTCCCCAGTACAGAGAAGAATATTCGAGGAAGGGAATGTCTTGGAGATCGGGGGAGGGGCCGGTCGAAAGGGCCTTAACTTGTCGGAAATTCAGATAAGTTAAACAGGTTTCTGCCATTGTTGAGTGAGCTGAACTGAAAAGCTCGGGATGAGCCCGGAGATACTCTGGAAGTGTAAAATGGATTAGCCGGACAGTGGAAGCCTCCTTGTCCACCACAATAAGCCCTTGACAACAGGCTATCAAGGTACCTATTGAAGGAACGTTGTCCGTATCGAGATTCGGCGATCCTATTTCGACTGCTAGGGCATGGCACAGTTCATTGGGCTTCAACGGCCTCTCCGAGTGAGATACCCACATCAAAGTGGCCACCCCAAGCCTCGATTTCTCCTCACCCTGTCTTTTTATCCGATCCAGTGTTGTGCCATAAGCATCCTCTAACCCTAAGCCATTGGTAATCGCGCCGAGCTTTTGTCTCCTGCGATGGATTGTAGTTTCTCGGAGGACCGCATCGATACCCAGAGAAGCTAGTAGGAATCTAGACAGGTATCTGTCAGCGGATACTGATGTAGCTTACCCCTTGCCGCCGCTTCTAGCCTTCTACATACATTTCAGAAACATTCTCAGAAATATTCTCCACGATCTCTGCGGCCAGGCTACTGTCCATCGCATCTGGGGTTGTGTCCTCTCCCAGCCTGCTGTGAAGATATTTGATAATATCGCCCCTCCTGGGAGTTATGGATAGACTCGTTACTCTTCCCGAAAGACGCCTTACGATCTCCGGCCAGATGTGTGGTCTCCCGGTCACAAATATTCTAGTGCCCGGAGAGACTTCGAGAATTTGATTGAGCGAATCAAGAAGCCTAGCCCGGTCTCCTGGAGCACACTCATCTAGACCGTCGATGCATATGAATGTGCGCTCTCTGGAAGAGATCGCCTGCAGCATCTCCACGATATCCGCAAGTCGGGGCCCCCTCCCACCAACAGCTTTCTTTTGATCTTGGTACGCACCCGATATCTCCTCGGGGATCTCCTCCCATCCGCCAACCACCTGTTTCAGCAGGGCCCCCATTGTGCTCGTGGAGGACTGCTCCTTTTGGATAGCAATGTCAAAATAAAAACATCCAACCGTAACATTTTGTCCCCTAACTCGATCACACAAACTATCTATCACCAATGAGCTAACATCACGGCTTGTCAGCACTTGCCATTTCCCTTCCATTCCAGAGGCTTCCTCCTTGTTACCTAATATAGGTTTTGCCGACCCCCGGATCACCATAGCAAAACAGTACTGCGCTACCGGATTCGCTCCCACTACCAGCATACCAGATTCTGAACTCCTCGGTTTGTAAGAGCCATTCTCCTATGGTTTCGACTCGGCGATCCCGGATGTCTTGGTGCCGTAACTTGGGATTTAAGGGGGATAGCCAGGCAAGGATGTTCGATCGGTCATCGGCAACTATAGGGAAATTCGAGACGCTAACAGCCACGTAGTTCGCGTTGAAACAGTTCCTGTTGCTATTGAAGGACTGTGACATTTTCTCGTTTTCGTGGGCTAGGACTGGGGTGTGACCGGTGGTGGAGTTAGTTGAGTACGGGCAGGAATTCCTGGAGGCTGAAGGTGCGGGGTTTTTGTGCAACCTCACAGCCTGCCTATTCCGGAGGCACGCTCCTAGGATATTTCAAAACTTTCCGGAAATGGGAATTTGGCTTGGAGATAACTTAGGTGTGGCCGCCTAATAAAAAGTGCAAAGGGTAGACACCACATTTCTAGAAACTTCTTCAGTGCGTAAGTACCGCACTAAAAACAAAATAACCGGGCAAGTGTATCCACTCTAGGGAATTAAAGAGGTACGGGCAAACAACTGTCACTATCAAGAATTCTCACTGAAAAGAAAAACCACACAAGCCAAGATCAATCCAAATCCGCTAAGCTACTTCGCAAACCTCTTATCCGGAGCCAACACAGAAACCGCACAAAAGAGAGAAAGAATCCCACCGGAAGAAAGCCCAACCTTACAGGTTGTCCGACTAACTAGGTACAGGACAAATTTTCCTTCCCCAATCCACAGTCCAACGGTTCCTCTGTTGTGCTGTGTTCTCTCGTCGCGATGGTCGCTGTGGTGGGGGAAAGCGCGAGAGAAGTCAAAGATGATAACTTACATAGACCCCCCTGTCTGCTAAAACTAGGCAACAGCCACCCCTGCAGAAACGTGACACTTCCCCAAGCCAAGATCATGAACCGCTATCTATCCTAAGTTATTTTCAAATAAGGAAAAAAACTGCAAGTTAAGAAAGCCAAATTTCATCCGTAACAGTACTACATCAGCTACGGAAATGATTCTCACCGATTTGAGCGCTATCTGGGCGCACCATACGGCGTATTCAATAACATGGTCGACAATCAATTCAATATTTAGTAAGTGATCATACTTCATGTGACTAGGGTCAGGGTTAGTAACAAGAAACCTTGACCCGGCGGTTCGGGGGTTCGGGTCGTATTCTGCAGTAACAGTACTTTATGTTTTGGTATCCTAGCTGTTCGGCATATAGTTCCCATTCTTTACTCGAGTGGGATGATAGTCTAAGGGTTGTAAACGACACAACAATACCGTAAAAACTTGAATAATTGGACGGTGTGCTATGAAGTCCAGAATTCCCTTCTCTGGAAAGGGGGCAAAAACACAGCAAAAACACGGCCCCTTTCCCCCTTCCGAGACAGAAAAAAAAACAAAAATTTCTTGACCTTACTAGGAGAGGAAAGTCCAACGACATAGCACACCGTCCAATTATTCAAATTTTTACGGGTATGCTAAAAACAAAACATCTCTCCGACGATATAGGTGCTCGGCACCGCAAAAACTTTATCCCATGGACGGATGAGACACGCAGATTCTCAACATTCCGAATCTAGTATCTGCATCCACTGCCGATACAGTATTTAATCAGCAGAATTTAATCTCAACCCGACGTAATTGGAGGATTCATGGTGAGTGTTACCCTGAAGAAGCATTCTACCCACCTTTAACGGCGGGTCGGGGACCTGCATGTCTCATCCGTCCATGGGATAAATGCGAGAAAATAAATATTGTCTCTTAATTTCTTGAGCCACCGGGATAGTATACCCATACGGTATATTTACGATGATTTGCAGGGTCGAGTGCAGAACTAAGAGGCACTAAACAATTTCCGCCGGCCCTATGTTTTTTTTAACACGCCATTTATAAAAAATTTGGACGAGAAAAAATATTACACCTTTGGCCATGCCCAATACGCCCTCAATACAAAAGTTATATGTTGAGAAATATGTGACGCTTGCAAATCCCACTTTTTTTTACTGGATAAAAGCAACATGCCGAGCAAGCTGTTATCACGATAGTTTGCTGACTTTCTAACCCTCACCCTGACTTCATAAAGGACAGTACAAACCGGAACGATTGGCCCTCGCAATAATTAGACTTTAGAGTTACCTCCCTTGGTATGGTGGGGAAGCCTTATTTTTTTGTTGTACCTGTAGCCGAGGGCTGAGACGGCTTCTTCGCACTAATCCCCCCCCTTAATCCAGAGCGCGAATTCCGGACGACTGGCGCGAGTGCCGTTTTGTGGTATTACCTTTTAAAATGCTACCCGCCCAAGTTATTAAATACGTCACGCAACAAAGGTAATCCAGCACGAACTCTCCACGAAGCCAAACTAGAGGGCAACTGGCGATTAGCCGTTTAACCAGACTTGGCACTCGAGGACACTACCCCTCCCCTTATCAAGAGAACTTGTCTCGCCAACGAACTGAACCATTGCCCTCTAAGCTCCACTGCAAGGGAGCTGCATCAGCCAATGTATGAAACGGTCGAACTCTTAGATAGATTTTATGACTTTAGATACTTGTATTATTGTCTTTGTGGATTGCGTAGTTTCTTACGAGGGAGCAAGCAAGTGGTACAGGTAGAGGCATTCCTGTTATTTAACAAGAGTAGAAACGCCTTAGAGAACCGAACGACGATCGTGGGAATTTTCTCCGGCCCATAGAAGCAGTCTCTCCTCTGAGAAAATCAATTCCGGTTATCGCAGCTATCCAGTGTTCATCTTTCAGGTTCGGTTTCCCGTTTTACTTTCTTCTGTTTTCTATTACCGGTCATCCGCACCAGAACCATTAAGGTTGCCATGCCAATACCCATAAAAGAACGCCGGACAGGGAAGCCATACAACAAAACTGCGCTCTGATCTCCAGTTTTTGGACCTCCCCCATTATGCGCCGTACTATAATATGAAGCTGCCGTATAACTCACAATGAACCCTATAATTGAGACTATTGGGTTACTTACTCTCGGTAATTAAATCAAATTGGCAATTTGCTACCCCACATTTGATGCTTGCCACTCTTCGTGCTTTGAGTTTTATTTGCCAAGGCCTCTACCTGCTCTGGTATGATATGATACATAAAATAGGGTGAGCCGGCAGGCAACCCCAACTTGATCTTCCGACTGTTTTACAAGTACCAGTTTAAAACCAGCGCGCACATTGCGGAATTAGTGCGATAAAACGTGAGGAGCCATGACATTGAAAACCTTAACCGTGGGAACAAGGATCTGGACGGGCTACATTTTGAGAGCTGCTGAGGGGCTGTTTGGCGGGACGTGATCTGAAAATTTGGTAAATTACAAACTACGGTTGTGGAGCCTCGGTTGGAGTTAAGCTACTGTATTGTGCTGATCCTTTTGTTAAAATCTGCTTCGCCAAACAGTCAAAGGAGAACTTCAGAAAAAGGAGGAAAAAAGAAAAGAAAGTGCCAAGGCCGCCAGCCATAGTTTGAAGTTCTTTCAAGGCGTGGCTAGAATATTTATGTCTGCCAAACAATAGACTACGGTCGTTACAATCTATAGTTCGCCTCGTAGCCATGGTTGCTAAACTACGTTGCGCCAAACATCCACTGAGTCATTGGTGGTGCGGACTTCCCGAATTTAATCTACTGCACCATAGGATGATGATTTCCAGCCTAGGCGTCCTTTGGGTGGGGAATAGGAACTTCCGAAGGAAGCCAGATTCGCTTCACTTCTCACGATTTCACAGTCTGGGTCAAGCGAGATAAAAATCAATGGGGACCAACGATGATGATTGATGAAAAAGGGGGGATGCGGATGGTTGCGGGTGGTTGCTGTCCTCTCCTCCGCTTGTCCTCTTTTTCCTATGGAGCTAAGCTTACAAAATAACGGTATCAAACATTCACTATGTATTCTGTGTTCCAGGGTACTTTTCCCATGGCCATCCACATGACCGACAGCACTGCGCCGCATGCAGTCCTGGAACCTAAACCCTCGTTTTGAGCTTCGTAGCTTGCCTCATAGGCCCCCGCCAAAGGAGGGTATCACTAATGGGATGAATCGGGAGAAATCTAGTACCCCTTGTCAGCGAAGAACTTCCTGATTTTATGCAAGCTCTTGTGTTTTGTGATATTTCTATACTACGTGGAGTCTGCAGCTATTACCGTACTTCAAAAATATTCTCCCACTGTAAGCGAGCCCAGAACCTCATACATTTGGAGAATATGGCTTAACTTGGCCACACTACTACAACGCCGCCATCCGACCGATAGTGCTAGACCATTTGCTAGTATCAAAAGGATATCAAGTGAATTAGGGTCAAGGCTGTGGTTCACCGATTTGGGACTTCTAAGGGGGCATTTAGGTGAACGAGTATCTGAGTATTGTCCCTTAGCAGGGGTAACCACATAGGACCGCAACCCCGCCCCACACATGATACCCTCCAGACAAGAAAAAAATCCCAAAAACCAAATACACAACCCACAAGGTGCTAAATAATACTATATATTTATTTTATTTTTAAATACGTTTTGGTTGTGGTTTCGGAGGTGATTTTATGAGTTGGGTGTTGACAAAGATGTGCGAGCCCTTGCATCGCAATGCTCAGTTACTTTTGCTAAGGGACAATACGATTGTCTGTGAAGGAACCGACTGTGGATCGTTTGAAAGCAGCGAGAGCTACTGGAAGGAGATAAACAAGCTCAGTACGAGCCTAGGGCCGGCTTCGAATTCACCATCTATTCCCATTCAATTGCCCGTCACGGGCGGCAGTGCACATGACTATCTATTACTACCCATATCACAGAAGAGAAATACCCACCGAACGAGTTATAGGGAAAAAAACAAGAACTGCGCCGGCGGACTAAGTTTAACAAGTGCTCTAAAGGAGGGAAGGGATAGAAGGAGTAAAAGGGAAAAAAGGGAAAAAGGGAAGGAGAAAAATACAAAAGTTAATAAATAACCAGCAGCAAGCGGAAGCCAGAAAAACGCCGTTATGGGGGGTCACTTGACATCTAAAAAAAGGTGCCGAGAGCCTGCCTACACAAATCCCTCACCGGCCAACCATTTACGGAAAGAGAATATATCTGGCGATGAAGAAGGAAGGATGCAAAGGAGAAGAGCAAAAATACAAATAAGAGAGGGGATTATAAAGTGCCGGTTGACCGGAAACAAGAGGGCAGGTTGGGTGGTGTCGGGATGTGTAATGATTCCCGGAGGAGGGCGCGGAGGCTTTAGGGGGCAGATGGAAGGGGGTTGAGAATGCCCAGATGTTTCAGTTGAGAAGCCGCTATCTGCGGACATGGAAGCAGAGTCTTTGGGGCCCAATACCACTTCCCGCCTACCACAGCCCACCGGCGGGGCCGCAGGCAGGCCGCCAAGGTCTGAAGTGTCGGTGCAGGAATCATTCCCACTAAATTCCATCCCTACCACACGCTTGTCCACGTTTGGCGGTGCCCATCCGGGTATGATCTTCACAACACCATCATGACCATTAGAGAGAGCTAGAGACTGTGGGGTTTGGCCCTCCTTATCTGGTGTGGCGGTGCGGACATCTTTCCACTTTGAAATCATCTTTATTACCCCCTCATGTCCCCCCTCCGCCGCCCACGAGAGTGGTGTCCGGCCATATTTGGTGTCTTCCGGGTTGAGATTGACGTCCTCTCGTTCTAAAAGCAACTTTACTACCCCCTCATGCCCGTTCCACGCCGCCCACGAGAGTGGTGTCCTGCCGTATTGGGTGTCTGCCTGGTTAGGGTTGATGTCCTCTCGTTCCAAAAGCAGCTTTGCTACCCCCTCATGCCCCTTCTCCACCGCCCAGGAGAGTGGTGTCCGACCATATTGGGTGTCTCCTTTGTTGAGATTGACGTCCCCTCGTCCCAAAAGCAGCTTTACCACCCCCTCATGCCCCTTCTCCGCCGCCAATGAGAGTGGCGTTCCCCCAGATGGGGTGCATGCCTGGTTGGGATTGACGTCCTCTCGTTCCAAGAGCATCTTTACTACCCCCTCGTGCCCGTTCCTCGCCGCCAACGACAGCGGAATCCAGCTAAATTTGGTGTCTGCTTGGTTGGCGTTGACGTCCCCTCGTTCCAAGAGGATCTTTACTACCCCCTCATGTCCCATCTGCGACGCCAAGGAGAGTGGCGTTGCCCCAGATGGGGTGCATGCCTGGTTGGGATTGACGTCCTGTCGTTCTAAAAGCACCTTGACTACCCCCTCATGCCCGTTCCACGCCGCCAACGAGAGTGGCGTTGCGCCATATTCAGTGTCTGCCTGATTGGGGTTGACGTCCTCTCGTTCCAAGAGCATCTTTACTACCCCCTCGTGCCCGTTCCAGGCCGCGCACGAGAGTGACATTGCACCATCTTGGGTGTCTGCCTGGTTGGGGTTGACGTCTTTTCGTTCCAAGAGGATCTTTACTACCCCCTCATGTCCCATCTGCGACGCCAAGGAGAGTGGCGTTGCACCATCTCGGGTGTCTGCCTGGTTGGGGTTGACGTCTTTTCGTTCCAAGAGGATCTTTACTACCCCCTCATGTCCGTTCCACGCCGCCAACGAGAGTGGCGTTGCCCCATCTTTGGTGTCTGCCTGGTTGGGGTTGGCGTCCCCTCGTTCCAAGAGGATCTTTACCACCCCCTTATGCCCGTTCCTCGCCGCCCACGAGAGTGGTGTCCTGCCGTATTGGGTGTCTGCCTGGTTAGTGTTGACGCCCACTCGTTGCAAAAGCACCTTTACTACCCCCTCATGCCCCTTCTCCGCTCCCGGCGTGACCGGTGTTGCCCCAGATTTAGTGCCTGCCTGGTTGAGATTGACGTCCTCTCGTCCCAACAGTACCTTTACCATCCACTCACGCCCGTTCCGCGCCGCCCATGAGAGTGGCGTGCAGCTATATTGAGTGTCTTCCTGGTTGGGATCGACGTCCTCCCGTTGCAAAAGGATCTTCACGACCCTTGGATGCCCTCCCCAAGCAGCCCACCAGAGCGGCGTCCGGCCATAATAGATGTCTGCATGGTTGGGGTTCACATCGTCTCGTTCTAGGAGCAGCTTTACTACCTCCTCGCGCCCGCTCTTCGCCGCCCACGAGAGTGGCGTCCTGTCAGATCCGGTGTCTGCCTGGTTCGGATTGACACCCTCTCGCTCCAAGAGAATCTTTGCTACCCCGGTATGCCCTCTCGTAGCTGCCCATATCAGAGCAGTACTCCCAGTACAATCGGCTGCATTGATCTCCCATTTTTTCATATCCAATACGGTTGTAGCAATCTCCGTAATCCCGAAGAATGCTACCCCGTGGAGTCCGGCAAATCCCTTGGGTCCTTCCTCCCAATTAAACCACGGGTCCGAGAATAGATCGCGACCATTCCGTAGAAGAAGCTGAGCAGATACATGCTCATCGAATCCCCCGAGGAGCCTAAGCGCAAGTATTTTAACATTTTCTACCATCCCCCTTCTCGCATGCTTCCCCCAATTAACGGCAGCATATTCCAGAAGGGGCGCCCAGGGGGCGGAGTAAAGAGTTGGCGAAAGATCCCGGACAAATTTAAAATTGAGGTATGTCAAGCAAACCTCGGCAATTGCTGGGTGAGGGCTAGGGAATAAGGTCGGGTCACGCAAGAGATGCTCCAGTAGAGTGAAGTGCACCAGTCGGACAATGGACGAAGTTGCTTCGACCGTGACAAGACCTAAGCAAGATGCTACGAGTGTCTGTAATGCGGGAATATTTTCCGGATCCAGATCCACAGATCCTATCTCCACTCCCAAGGCATGACCGAGCTCCCGGGCTCTTAGCGGCCGCTCCGAATACACCACCCACATCAGGACCTTCAATCCGAGTATTGATTTATACCCTTTCTGGGCCTTGAGTCGTGATAGAGTTGCCGTGTAGGCATCGCTTAGTCCATTACCCTGTGTCATCTCCTCAAGTTTCTTTCTTCTCTGACGAATTGTCACCTCTCCCAGAATTGCGTCGAGGTTTAGCGAAACCAGGAGGAATCTACACAAAATCGTCGGTCAGTATATATATAGTATTGATAGAGTTGAAATGTGAAAAGGTCCTACGCACATGTCGGAGATCTCTGCCACAATAACTCTTACAATATCTGCCCGTAAATCATTGCTCATTGCCTCTGGCTCGGCATCCCTGTTTAACCTCATCTCCACATAATTCCTGACGTCGTCCGTGCTAGGGCTAAGGTGTATCACAACCGCCTTGGAGAAATATCTTTTTACATCTTCCCGGATATGGGGCCTCCCGGTAAGGAATATTCTCGTCCTTGGGCATTCCCGAATAATATCTCTCAGTGATTCGAGAAGCTCGGGCAGGTACTTCGGTAGGCATTCGTCCAAGGCATCAATACAGATGCAAACTCGGGGTAACGAAGCAATAGCATTCCTCAACATCCTCATCAGATCGGGAAGACGCGGCCCTCTCCCACCAAACTCCATTTTCCCTTCTTGAAACCTGTCCCGCAGCTCCTTCAGGATCTCCTCTCCCCCTGCTAGCTGCCCCAGAATAGCTCCCATGATGTTGGTGGGTGTCTGCTCTTGCGGGGTGAGGAAGTCGCAGTACAAGCCTGCAACCGCGATACCTTCATTCTTGGCCTGATCGCACAGGCTATCGATCACCAAGGAGCTAGTATTCCTGGCTGTCAGCGGTATTCACTTTTCCCAAAGAACCCCCCTTCTCACCTCAGATATGTCTTTCCCAATCCGGGATTCCCGTAGCAAAATAAGACAGCTTTACCGGCGCTATTCTCACTCCTTCTCCACTCCCGAAACTCTCTCGTTTCTAAAAACCAATCCCCTATACCGTCGAATCGGTCGGTGCTCACGGCTCGATGTCTATTCCCCGGCTCCAGTGGAGAGAGCCAGCGCGCAATCTGGGCAGCCTCATCGGACATACCGGTGTTAAAACTATTTGATATGTTGCCGCTGTGCATATTACCGTCGCCGAAGCTGACCGACAGCATATGTGAATTTTGGGCCATGGTGTGCTTTTCAAAATGTTGCTCGAACGTAAAAACGATGAGGGGACTTGTAGGGGTATTGGGGAGTTGATCGGCACCCCAAGGCCAAGGCTGGAAAAGAGGGGCGATGTGGCTTGCTGTGGCGCCTTTCAACCTTCTTCTCACTTCCTGTGTCTAGGAATCTTGGGAGTTATTAGGAACAGAAGATCACGTAACCAACTCGGCACTCAGCAACATGAGTGGTTGAGGCTCTGCAGTGAACCCAGTGACAACCACCTCTTTTCTCTTTTGCCGACCTTCACTACAAACTAGTCTCTACATTTCTTCCAGCACTGTCCGGCTTAAAGTGAAGCCCCCAAACTCTTTAGTGGCAGACCAATTTTCCAAAGCCATGAAAATACATTAAGATACTAGCTAACAAGTAAGAGAAATGAAAGACCTAAACTAACATGAACCCAGAGTGCAGCCTTGCTAATTGGTGTCATGGTTCCACCGTCTGAGGCATTGGGAGGAATGTCGCTGCCCTTGTCGTGGCGAATCGTTGCCACCGTGATATCCCAATCGAAGGCAGGTGGCAGCGCCTGGAGCCTTCGGCCTGCCGTTAGGTGGCAAGGGGTGCCATTCCAGTGCAAGGCAGGCTAACAGACCATATCAGGAGTGCGATCGGTGCACCTGCTGGAATCGTCTGGAGAGGGAAAGCCGCTCCTCCCGTGAGTAATCGATATAAGCTTTGTAGGCTTCTGATTTCCACCTTCCTAATATCTGTATTTGTGTATCTGGTATGCCAACTTCGGCCGCCCAGGTCGCTGCGCCTCTCCGAAAGCTATGGCCATTCCATCCTACCAGACCCAGGTTCGCTTTGGCTGCCAGCTCCTTCAGCTTCTGGACGACATACTCGCGTGTGAATGGTAGCTGGTCCTCGTGTCCGATGCAAAATAGGGGGGCTAGGCGAGGTCTGTGGATGTCAATATCCATAAGCTGTTTCATTGCGCGTACCGGGCAGGCTTCGTCGTGGCTTGCGGAGATTATCAGTTGGACGCCATGCCTGATGGGATCGGTTTTTGAGGCGGGAAGCGTAAGCTTGATATCTTGTCGGTCATTGACAAATCTAACGCAACTCTTTGTTAGGAACCAGTTATTAAATGCTAGCCCAAGTTCTTGGTCTGCCTTCCGGTAGGTAAACTCTCCAACTCTTAAAAACCCCGTAAATGCCAGGGTAAAGGGTGCTTTGAGTACAGCATTATCGTAGTTCGGGATTGCTAGCTGGTTGAGGATGCTGAGCAGGAGTGGGCGGGTCAGGGGGGTTCGTATTCTCCGCTCTGGCTCTGCATGGTTTCTTTTAATACCGTGTAGTGTCCTTTCGAGTCGTGGATCTGAAAATGCTGTGCAGTCAATTCCGAGGTCGAGTTGGTAAGATTTGATACCTGACAAGTACAGCTTCATTGTCTTGACCTTTATTGAGCCAGCTAATGAACATAACCATTCGATCAACCAAGTTGGCTTGGCTGGAAAGCAGCCACCATTGTCATAACGGTAGCCGGCGAGTGTACAAAAGAGTGAAAACCGTGAATGTAGGGTATCATAGTTGCGGCATGTAGCGGGAGCTAGGCCGCGCCAGATATAATAGGCCGTGATGGGGGAGAGTCCCGATTGCTGTACGTGAGAAACCCAAGATCGCGGGGGCTGCAAGTTGGAAATATGAGCTGTGGGGCGATGTTAGCAATACTATCATAGTCGAACCGCGAGAGCGCATCTGCCAAGGCATTTTCCTTGGTTGGAATCCAGGTTGTTTAGATATCTATATCGTATTCTGCCGCTAGTAATAAACATCTTCGTAGCACTGGCATGGATTGGCCCCTAATAGTGCCATTCACTAGGCCATGGAAAACTGAGCGGTTGTCGGTGTGGATTACAACCCGCTTCCCTTGGAATAATGGGCCCCAATGGAGGAGCACTGGCTCCACTGCTCGCATCTCGGTGGTATTAATGTGTTCTTTCAATCTAGTCAAGTGCCGGGGTAGTGAGATAGAAAAGGCACAGCTGCGGTTCGGTTGCCAGTATTGTTTTGTATTGGGTGGTCTGGGATCTGCCTGCGTGCTGGGCCGCGTTGGGTCGACATAAAATCCTCCAAGTCCCTTCGTAGATGCGGCATCTGTCCAGACAAGAATTGATTCTCGCACCTCCTGGATGATTGACCTTTCGGGAGAAAGTGCAAGCACCTTCAGCCACCACTGGCACGCCAAGTCCTTATGGGCCGCACTCGAGATCCGTCTTCAGTAGTCCTTTCTGGTTGTGGGAAAGTAGAGCTCCATATTGTATAGGCCGCGGAGGAATGCCCGGCCTAGAGGCACCACAGCCGCAACGAAGTTGAGATAGCCAGTAATCTTCTGGATCTTGTGAAGTGAGAGGGATGCTTGGTTCATAGCATTGTCTACAACCTTGCGAGCTTTCTCTAGCTTGGGTAGGGGAAGTCGAATTACCATGCATTTAGTATCTATTTCTAGACCAGCAAAGCTAACAATGTTTCCTTCTTCATTTTTCGCCTTTTTAATTAATAGCCTGACCTCCTCGCTCCGTGTCTCAAAGATCGTTCTAACCGTTGAGAGATTCCCCACCGGAGGTAGAACCAGGAGGAAGTCATGCAAGTGGTGAATGACGGTTGCTTCGGCTAGCCCTTGGCGCATCAAGCTGTCTTCCAATATCCAGTGGAAGACCTCTGCAAATAGGTTAAAGAGGTAAGGCGCGGTGCGGAGGCCGAAAGGGAGAAACCGCTCGGTGTAGAATTTGTCCTCCCAGTGCAGTCCCAGGAGTGGCGAATCAAGGGTGGAGATGGGAATATGCCGGAATGCACTTTCGAAATCCCGTTTTACTAACTGGGTCCCTGGCCCAAGCTTCTGGATAGCGCCAATGGCCTCGTCAATCGTGCTATAAGTGATGGCTCCGTACCACTCTGGTATCCCACCATTGATTGAAGTGCAGGAATGTGTAGGGAATGATAAATGGTGTATACGCCTTTTACTCCCATCGGCCTTGTCGGCAAGCCCCAGAGGAGATGCTGTAAAGTTTGGTGGAAGGCTATTGTAAGAGGAGAAGAGCATTAGGCGGTTTTTTCCAAGTTCTGCCTCGATATCGGCTGCAACAATGGCAGGGTCCTCTGTTGCAGTTGAGAGGTTTTGGTGAATGGTGATACTGTTCCGTTGGCCTTGGCAGCCAATTCTCGCTCCAAACTCACATATTCCGAGGAGGGATGAGATGAGCGCCTGGTCCGGGTAGCGCAATGTCAATCTTCTCCATGCTTGGAGATTTAGCTGACCCGGTGGCATTGGTAGGGTATGGTGAGTGAAGAGTACGTAACATATAATAGTATTAGGGCGGGCAATGGGTTGGATACTCGGACTGCTGGCAAATATTTCTTGAGTGACGGTAAGCTTTGCAAACTGTGGTATGTTTCTAATTTTCTATAGTACAGGCGAATACCAGGTGATGAAGAGGACGGGCAGGGTTGAATAGAAAAGGTGGGGGGGTTAGGGAAGAAGGCTAACGTCCGTATCGTCCAATCATGCCCTGCTGGGTATTGCCGTTACTTGTTTGGCTGCACAGTGTGGACTTGTGATTGCTGCCACATGTGGTACATACATGCTGGTAGCGGCAGTTTGTCGACCTACATTCCCGATAGTTCCAGTTGCGGCATGCTTGCCCCGGCTGGTATATGCTCGACGTGTTTCCTTGTTGCACTGCTGTGGTAGAGCGGTATCCAGGAGTGTAGGTGTTCACCCTGCGGTCAGGAAGTGCCACAGCCTGGCTCGATATAGGGTTCGTTTGTGGGAGAGGACATGATATGGCGGGCAGGTTCTCGCGTATAGGGAGGTCATATGTAGTGCGGCGGAAGGTGGATGCTCGGCTTTGACTCGTATTCCAGGCAGAGCGGACTGGTGCCGGGTGTGCAAAACACTTGGACGCGATAAGCTCACTATCGAGGTGGCGCCACATCTCCGGGTGGTAGATGCTTCTTCCTCCTGCCACACGCTTTCTATGAAACTGAAAGTGGTATGCTTTTACACCCTCCCACGTGTATTTTTCCAGCAAGTCATACAGGTTCATAGTGTATATGAATAGGGCGGTGGCTAGCTCACCCTGAAGGGCACTCAGGGCCAACTTCACTAGTATCCCACTATATGCAGCCTAAGCTTTGAAAAAACCGCTCATTCTGTAATCGCCTTCTTTTCCGTCCCGCTCTGTCTGCTCGAATTCGATTCCCCCAATATTCATAGTCCTCTGGGATTCGGCATGCTCCTTTTCTGTTTCCAGCAATCGGTATATATTTGTCGGTTTGAACCGGTTTTCAATGATCTGGGTGAGAGTTGCACGCTCAACTCCCAGAAACAAGTCTTCCACTGACTCTGGTATACCAGATGCGCTCTCGGTTGGGCACTGCTCTAGGAGATGTGTGGGGGGGTACATACCCGGTACAGGGAGCCCAGGGGGCCTAGCCAGCTCGAATGCTCTTTCCGACCGGAGTTGAGCCTGCTGGCTCTCCAGCTCCGCTATCCTAGTCACGCTTGGATTCGCTACTTGTCCCTCATTGCTGTTTCTTGCAGGTGGTTGGTAGTCGTTTGGGGGTCTGGGTTGTTGCCTCCTGTCCTGGGAGCTAAGTTGTTGGACCACGCGGTCTACAATGCCTTGTTCGTGTGATTGGAGCAGTTCTCAGATATCGCCAAGGTTGAGAGTCGATGGAGTGGCTTGCCGGGTATGCAGTGTAATGGTTACCTCACTTAGTGTCGATGGGGAAGGTGATTGGGGTGGTTGGGTGGTCCTTCCTGGCTGTTCTGGTGTCTGTGGTAGGCTATTGATTGCAGATGACTGCCTGTACTCGCTTCCCTCTCCCGGTTCCGTACTGCTGGTGGAACCTACCGTATGTTCGCTGAGATGTGAGCTAAGTGTGCTTTGAGTACTCCCTCTATGACGGCGCGTGGTTTGGGCGCTGCGGGTGCTTTTCCTGATCCCGGCTGCTGCTCCTGTTCTACCACTGCCTCCAGCGTTTGGCCGTGTGGAGCCTCTTCTTCGTGGCATGGTGAGTGGAAGGTGGTCTGGTGGTAAGTGGCAGGTGGTCTGGTGGAGGCCCGAGGAAAACAAACAAAAACTGAAAAAACTGAACGCGAGCAGTAGCGAGCTTCGTGGTGGTGTTGTCAGGGGGATCGGTGGTGATATATATGGCGAGGGTTCTCGGGCCTGCCAGCAGGGGCTGTGGTGTTCGGTCGAGCTAAGGCTTCCGCTAGACCATTTCCCCTCCCCTCCCCCAGCGATGCCGCTTACCCATTTGGGCCACACCCGGAAGGCTTTCCTAAATTGGCCATAGGTTGTCCCAACCCGGCATAAAATATCCTCATGCTACGGGAGACTATGCTTTTCAAGTTTTCTCCACCGCTATTCCAGTTTCATCATACACGAGTCAGATACAATACGATGGGTGTACACCAGCTGGGCATTAATTCCAGTTTTGTATACCTTTTTTTTATATAGGACACCACTAGAATACCGCTTACAAAGACAAACGTGGGTGGAAAAATAAGGATATTGAGCAAATATTCAAATAAATTCAAAAAATAATTCAAACACAAAACTCATAGACGCAGGAGGCGTACACAGTTTAGCCCATACTGCACCGGCACCAAGATCGGCAGAACGACAAAAAAAACGGTCCAGAACGGTACAAGTACCGCCGGGGGTGAAGTTAAAACGTGTGTCACCAGGCGACTACCCGGATTAACTAATCGCCGTGTGATCCACCAAGTGGCTACACCCCGTGCCTGTTCCTCATATGAACAACTAGGTTATCATATCTCTTTATCCCCCTTTCACCAATATTCTCACATCCAGGAACTGGACAGTCAAAGCGCTGGGCAAGGTGTATCACCTCATAGTGTCGGTTGAGCGCTTGTTTCGTTTTGAACGGGGTTAGCCGGGTACAAGCAGGCACGTTACAACTGTAAGCTCGAGGGGAGCAACTGTGTGGACCACTTCTCTATGTTAGCCGACGTAAAGAACAAAAGGCGGTGGAGGGATGTGCCGACCTATTTCCAGTGCATTTGAATGATCTGCAAAAGACTTTGTCCGTTGGCGGAGTGATAGCGGCGGAGACATTGACCGGGTTGTAAGCGAGGGGATTAGCGGCAGATCCATTAACTTGAGCCTCAAGGGTCAGGTGGTTGAGTGGTGGGCCAAGAACGGAGCAGGAACCATCATCCAATCGATAGAGAGGAAGCGGCCCAAGTTCTGCAGGAAGGGGGTGTGCAGCCCCGGCAGCATTTGTTGAAACCAGGAGGAGGTGAGGCACACAGGTGTTGAGATCATGGGAGGGAAGGCTAGCACGAGTCAGTCAAAAAAAAAAGTTACGAGAAATCCATTTTTGAAATGGGAAGTGCAGATAATTCGGCAAAATTACGGGAGAGAGGACGGGGGGATCCCCTGTATTTAAAATTTTACAACCAAACAATTGCCCTTTGGTAGAATTTATGCGAGAGCTGGATATAAATGGAATACCTCTCCCCGACCTATCATTCGTGGTAGAAACGAGGCTCTGGTAGATATCTGGAGATCCTTGTGCTATATGCAACGAGCTCAACTACCAATACCATAGTCAGGATAATTTACCAATCTAGGCGACGAATGAGCGACCATCGATCACTGGGCAAAGCCTGCAGCTCTTCGGCATTATCCGTGTAGAGTCCCGCATTTTTTGGGCGAACCCGAAATCACGCGAAGGCTCCCTAGCACAAAAATGGTGCAAGAAGCGAGCCTGAGTAAAGCTTGGCCCAGCCAGATCATAAAAGTACGGTAAATCTCTTCAGGAAATTCTTTCCGTAGAAAAAGCATGTGGCAAATTATTCCCAGAATCTAACTCTAGGGGGCAACTCTCGTGCAAATCCCATTCGCTTACTGAGCCACACCCACCTTATTTGACTCCGTTAGCGTGATTTCGGGTCAGCCCAAAAAATGCGGTATCAGGAGGAGGGGGTTTCGCTTGCATGAAATGCGATTCAGCGCTGTGAAAAATAAAGCACAGCGTGGGTCTGCATAAAGGAGCCTCTCGAAGTGCTGGGTTATTGGGGTTCCCCAGAACACCATCGAAGTGCTTCACACTCCCATTTCAAAAGTCCTTGTAATCACATTTGTGCATTCATCCGTGTGTATTGGAGCTGGTGTTATATGTTGGGGCTGGCGGATACAACGAGATGAATGTACTTGTACAAGTGTGGTTATGAAGGCTTCCCTAACGGGAGTGCACAGGTGCCTGTCGCACCAGTTGAGAGGTCTCGCTCCGGAAAAAGGCCGTATTCTCATGAAGTTTTGAAAGCTGGAAAATATTGTCACGAGGAACTAGATCCCCCTTGCCAGGGTGTAGTGGGAGGTCAGCAATTGTGTCTCCGGGAAGAATGCTGATATTGGACACCCGTATAATCTACTTAGGACCGGAGTTTACTGTCGGTAGAGGGCTGCCTTGGGGGTGGGCAAGTCCGGGTAAACGAGATGACAGAATAACATGTTGAAGCAGGGGCGAGTGCATCGGAACCGAAGGAGGTAAAGTAGGAAATCAAGGTTTGTTTACCGGAAAATCATACAAACCTCACAACCGTGTCAATGGTGCTGCAAGAGCGCTAACAATTGATGCCCTCTGTAAAAATCCAGAGTGCCCTCGCTTGGGTCCCAGCGGGGTAACAACGCTGCGAAAGCTGACCGTCTCAACCGCGAGAAAACCTATTCTATCTCCTTGACCGGTGCGACGGTGGAAAATGTTGTGCCGTCATGTCTCAGGCAAAGGTGGCTAAGTGGCCCTCAGTATTTTTCAGTGATAATGTGTGTAGGCTTGATCACATGGGAGACATTTGTTGGTTATCACAAATTCGCAGATGAGCGAACCTCAGATCATGGTGAATATTGAATATGTGATCATGACTACGCATATTATCACTGAAAGATACTGAGGGCCACTTAGTCACCTTTGTCTGAGACATGACAGGGGGGTCGGCGCAGCATTTTCCACCGTCGCACCAGTCAACGAGATAGAATACCACCGAGGTTTTTTTATCCCGGCAAAAAACACCATGTTTCGCCCACAGCCAAGAGGTTGTACTTCAACTTCTAAGCAAGAAAACACAATCACAAAAAATCATAAAAAATCAAAATCTTTCATAAAAATACAACTGAAATAGAGCTGAATTTTAGAATTTTCTCTAGCACAAAAGGGCCACCATGAAGATGCCCTGTGTCGCTTAAAAATCACCCTTTTAGGAAAATGCTATGGAAGGCATGCTGCCAAGCTATGTTGAGACAATGCTTCTTACCTTGTTTGGCATTATGGGGGGATCAGTGGGTGAAACATCGCACTTTACTAGGATTTAATTCCATATATTCTTACTATGTAAAGGTCAAAGCCGATCTGGCATCTCAACCTAACGGCAGTACTTGAGGTACGCCAGCCCATAACAAAAACAAATAACACCTGCCTATCCCACAGTACATCTGGAAAGTATCACCCGTACAAGTCGTAGCAAGATCGCACCATTACTGCACGGGAAACTTCCCACAGTCGGCAAGGCAACCCCAGTCCGAAGACAGAAGGCAGAGACTCGTAGCCAGAGACACACGAAATCCCATCCAAAAAGCACAAACCCCAACTGTCCTCGCAGCCCCATACCACAAGAGAAAACCAAAAACAATTCCAATTTCAACCCCAGCGGCGCCACACGTGCCACAATTAAACCATCCATAATGGTATGGGCTCCACCACATGTGGCTCAGACGCCTTCCACGACGCCACCAAAACCAGCGCAAAATCAGTTGAGCCCCATTCCCCCACCTGCTCCGACCAGAGCCCTTAGAACAAAGGACCTGTGCAATCCCAAATCGTCCGGAAAACCAGAAAAAAAGGGGCGCATCATAAACCCAGAGGGCAAGCCCCCCAGGAACCGCTGCCTTGGTGATGAATCCGACACCGACCAAAGACTTCCGTGATGGAAATGAGCTCCCTGCCCGAAACCAACCTGACATGAAGCTATCGTGAGATAGGCCCCAACGCCGTTGATTGGGTGATCCCCCCGCGCCGACCCAAAAACAACCTGTGACAAGAGGTGAGTTTGTGATGAAAAAACGTTGCTGGCATTCTGTAGGGGTGGTCTGAGATCCGCTGGTACAAGTATAGAATAGGTTTTCTCTCTCAACCGCGTCCTGAAGCAAAAAAACAACAAAGTGCTAAACGTTACAAGGAAAGGGAAGCTCCAACGCTCTTGGCCAGGGTTCAATTTCTCGATTTCTTATGGTCTTGAGCTTTAGCCAAAGTAACCGAACATTTGGCGCTGCAACGTTCCACCTTGGAGTATCGCAACCCAGCCCCCTCACGCCTGAACACACCATACTTTTATCACCACAAAAAATCACAATCAAGTAGATAGATAATAATCAAGGTATTAATTAGAATCATGAGTTTATTTTATTTTTTAAATATTTCTCGCTCGTAATTTTAGACATCATTTGTTGAGCTGGGTGTTGACAAAGAAGTATGAGCCGTTGCATCGCAATGTTCGGTTGCTTTTGCTAAGTGACGGTACAAGTAACATACAGCAACGTGCGCTACTACCGCCCGTGGACCAAATTAGTTAGAGATAATTTTTCGCACCATGATATGGTAAGTTTCGCATGTCACTTGAGGCTTGTGTAGTGGTGGAACGTTAAATGCAATCAACCCTCACTGGCATCCTTTTCTCCTGCATGTTGTTACCTGTCTCTCAATTATATGTAAAATCCCACCTCCAACCTCCTCTGTTTCAACCCACTCTCCCTATGTTTCTTGATTTCTCCTTACCCGAAAGAGACTCCCAGAATTCCTTTTAGACAAGAATACAGTTTCTAAAGAGACTTCACTTTACGTTCAAACCACCTGGAACTAGGGCTACTTCGGTTCATCTATTTTTAAAAAGTCAGTGTTACAGCAAGCAACCCCATGCTGCTATCATACTTGAGTGGGGATAAAGGGTTTTCAAACTTTCTTCACTCATAATCTAGTTTTGTTATCCATTTTAGTCAAATACTGTAGACGTACATCAGTTGAAATTTGCTTACAGTTTTGCTTCACTTCGCTTTTTCACTCATTTTCCGCGACTAAGGCAATTCAGGTTTCAAGGAATATATCCGAAGAATGCGGTTGACTATAGGAATAGTGAGAGTATGGCACAGATCATTCGGCTGTGTTGCATATTATTCGGGAGCGGGATGGGTTGTGGGGGGTTTTACAGAATATATTCTACTAATATATCATTCCTTGGTTGTTAGGCGAGGATACGGAGCAATACGGGCGTGCCAGAGAGGCCAGAGGTAAGCATAGTCATAGAAGGAAGGGTCTGGATGTGTTATTTGTATTTTGCTTATTGATCTGTCATTACCCCCAGTGCAGTTTAAGACGACAGTGAGTAAGCAATAGGACCCAGTGCTGGTGGAAGTTACATTACATATCCTTCCTACAAGGTGCCTACCCCCAATGTGAATTCTCCCAGTCTAGGACTGTCCCATTTTTACGAGGTCTTGATTCTGGGCTCGTTGGGTCAAGGAAGAGAATGAAGCCAAGGAGGAAACCGGCGTATATTGATGGGATTCGTATCTTTCTTGCTTATCCTTTTCATCTATGACCGGATAGAGAGCTTATATATACCATACAAAAAGCTCTTCCAACTTCCTCACTCGCCGGAATCTACCGTGAGGTGGAGACAGAATAATGGAGTTCCTGTCCCCTTTGTGCCGACTACTGCGATCTGCTCTCAGCTTTGCTTTCCGATCATTTCCGATCATTCATCCTGATACACCTATATTGTATACAAACCAGAAATACCCATTCTCCTATTAAATCTGTAATGAGTGATAAAGGAAACTACTAACAAACGAGTGACAGAATAGGTACAGTGGTACAAATGAAATATTCTTCAGTGTGAAGTGATCGCTCGTGATTGTCAACATGTCCCACCCCTATTTCCCAACTGAAAAAATCAAAGATAAGTGAGAAGAAAATAGAGACTTTGAGCAAATATACAATTTAATGAGAAAAAAATAACTCGGCCCCATACCACATCGGAATCATCAAACAAAAAAAACAAGAACCAAATCTCAAGTGCCAATCTTCAAACGAACGCTATCCAGTAACTTGAGGGATCAGTCAACTAATCCCTGCGCAATCCACCAGCTAATGATACCCCATGCCTATTCCTTATATGGGCATCTAGATTATCGCGTCTCTTGATCCCCTTTTTGCCAACATTCTCGCATCCGGGAACAGGACAGTCAATCCGCTTAGCAAGGTGTATTAACTCATAGTGCCGGTTGAGCGCTTGTTTTGTTTTGAAAGGGGTTGACCGAGCACAATCGGGCGCGTTGCAGGTGTATGAGCGGCGGGAGCACGTATGTGGAATGCTTCTTCGGGTTAGTTGATATGAAGGATAACGGTACTGTAGAGTAGGTGTAGGTGCAGACCTGTTTGCTACGCATTTAGATGATCCACAAAAGACTCTCTTCTTGGGAGGCGTTGGCGTGGCGGAGATGTTGACATGGTTGTAAGCGAGCTCGCTTGTGGGGGATCTGTTGGCTTGAGCCTCGCACGTCGCATAGCCGAGTGGTGGGCCAAGGACGGTGTAGAAATTGTCATCATCGCGGTAAAGGGGTAGCGGCCCAAGCTCTGAGGGAAGTCTGTCTAGGCTATGATAATATTTTGGTGCTTGAGTGTAGGTGTTTGGGGGCTCCCGAAGGAGAGGGGGGCTGGGGATTGACCCACGACTGTACTTGTAGCCATCCGGGTGCTTGACTTTGGGGCAGGGGCTGTGGTTTCTAAATACTGATTCCTCGGAATCAAAATTTGTAGGAGTGAACGGAATTTTGCACTAGCTGTCTTGATCCCTATTCGTACTAACACTTTACTCCCGTCGGGAGTGTACTACCGGTAACTAGCCGTTCGAATTGGGGGGGGGGGGGGTGGGACAACGTCCGTCAGAGCCGCTGGTGGCCAAAAGAAAGAGAGAAAAAGGAGATCTCGGCAGAGCCCACCTCCAAGAGCGGGGCGCCGATAATTCACCAAGAGGTTGTCGAGATTGAGATTGCGGGGATTGGGGAACTCGCCTGTATTTAAAACCTTCTGAGAAGATAATTGTCCTTTCAAAAAATATGAGTGAGAGCCTGACGGATATGCAGCACCTGTCCCCAACCAATCGTTCACGAGAAAAAACTAGCCTCTGGCAGGAATACGCCCTGAGGTTAATACGATCTTGGAAAAAGAAAAATTGAGTCGCTGCAGGCTTCCATACAAAATGCACAATTTTAGCCAACCACAGAAACTGCGCACGACAAACTCTGTTCTCCAAAAGTAATCAAGCGAAAGTGAAACACAGATGGACTAACATATGATATTGGCCTCTTTTTTCCCTTATCAACTAGTGGTAAACCCTGTGAAGTAGCCGATGCGGTTGCGATGCCAAAATCCCATCCAAATGGTCTCCCTTGACACTGCTCCTTAGGATCTTTCTCTTAGGACTCTGGCACTCGGAATTCCTACAATGTTTGCTGTAGCTGGAGGTTCAAGTATGTGAATTTTTATGTCAAATTGTGTTATGTAGAGAATTCCTGGATTTTTCCTGTATTATGGTGTTGAACTGGCATGTTTTGAGGATAGGCATATTGAATGGAAAATAGGGTGGGGCTCCTTTCTTTCACTACTAGGCTCATACTGCATATAGTTGACGCGGTCGCTGGTCTGATTAGACACGGCCTGGGGTGCTGATCGGGCAGCTGTTCCTGTCTTGTTACAAAGACCCTACGATCATAGAACACCCAAATACACAACCCCCTCAAATACACATTCACTCCTGAATGCATTCCTGGTTGGCTGAATCTTAGTAATCCAAAGTTACAACCCAATTGGTGGGGAGTGTGTGTTTGGAGATGGTGTATTTGGGTGTTCTACGATTGTAGCTCGCCGTGATTCTTTGGGCAACATACGAGGCTGGTGGCAAAAATCACTTGTAGGATGGCATGTACTTGCTTGGTCCGTGAGCACTTCCAATAACTGGCAGGAGTTTGTATGCAGTTAGGCCTTTAACTCGTGGAAGAAGAAATTTCTTGAGCGCTCTGAGTTCCTTTGTTCGCTAGAGAGGGTATTTATGAAAACTTGACAATACAAAGCGTTAACTGACTGAGCCTGGCCTGATACCAGGTAAAATTTACCGCCTGAACCAGTCAGCTTCGCACTCTCTGTTTAAGACATTCTAAAGCCGAAAAATAATAATCAAAAGTTGATAGTATGACCCAAAATTCCTCAATATTTCCTCAAGTGCTCGCAGGTCTTTGAAGAATTGCAGGCTACTTTGACGCGCGATATTGTAAACTTGGAGTTGAAAGCAGCACCAAACCTTGGAAGCACCTAAAGTTGTCATACATAAAATAGTCGGAAATTCCGCCAAGACCTATGTGCACTCTCTCGGTAAGAGAGTTACCGGACAGTAGCAGAATATATGCTCACTTAATCTCTCACGGCCAAATTTTTGCAGACCTAATTACGCAATGGCGCGGCAATTTTCTTGTCGCGAGTGCAGAGGTTCTCGTGTCCGGGTTCGCTCCTTTGCGATACTATTCCTCAATGAGAAATGCAGCACCAAAGTAAGGCCACGGAACGGAACCTCGCAAGATGAGGCCGCGCCAATATTCTCGGCAAAAAAAACGAAGCCTGCAGTAGGGCTTGCACTGGGGGCACGGCGAAACTGTGGGGGTGACAGGGGTATTTGTTTGGGCCCCGGGGTTGGGAGCCTGTTATGCAGGCTTTAAGAGTTGAAAAACTCTGGTGTGTGTAACGTAACGTCTTTCGCATACAAAATTGACACGTCAACCAGAAACAACGCAATAGAAAAAAAAACTGCTTGATCAACCCGGGGATTAAGGCCTCCAATACCCCTGTTTCTTAACCCAATTTTGCCGTGCCCCCATTGCGGACGGTACGAGTAGAGGAGCACACCTCTGATCCAGCAATTGTTCCCAATCTTGGTATTACATCATGCCGCACTGTGTCCCCTCGCTGCTCCGCTGGTCGCTAATCTCCGGATTCAGAACAAACGCTCTTAAGCAGCATTAGTACTTTCCTGGCACGGTATGGCGTGCTTGATTTGGGTGTTGGATTTCATCAACTGGCTCTCGCAATTCTATTAACTTTCTAAGCTAAATCAATCCTGTGCGATGTCCTGATTTAGTGAATCAAATAAGGTAATACGGTATGATACTAGCGATTGGATGATCCTTGAATTTGTTACTTGCTCGCTTGGGATCCGTGCTCAACTAAAAGGCCTCTTGTGGTCCAAACTTATTTTATTCTCCACTATGTTTAGCGCCGATGTAGAGATCCTCCTCTGCTTAGAGCAGCACAACCTTGGCGGGTTTTGAAGGCTTGTACATATGTTAAGGAAGAAGTGGATCTCCTAGTTGTAGCAGGGAGTCGGCAATTGCGTGTCTAGCGAGTGTGCAAAATAGGACACCCACACCATCAACTCGTGTCTAGAATTGGCGACCCAGTGTGAAAGTTTGGGTAAACGAGGTGTTGATAGAACAAAATGCCCAAGAGGTGGCTAAGCTCAAGGAAAGAAAAAGAAAAAACAATAACAGTTCATCAGAAAATCGCGCAAACCACACAACTGCATCCACGATACCGCCAGAGATCAATCAGATGAGCCTCCCTTTTGCGACGTCCAAAATCCCCTCCCCCGGATAAGGTGAAAGCAGTACGAAAGCTAATCTCAGCCCCAGCTCAAGATAAGAAAACCAAAAAGCTCCGGAATTTCCCACCCCGGTGATCCCAATGCCCTCGGGTGAAGTTCAATCATTGCTATATTTCCTGCAACACGATACCATAATGTACGCAATCGCCTTAGTCTGACTAGTCGAATACGGGTGAAATGTAACAAGTGGTTGAAGTTCCCCGACAGGGAACCGGGCAGAGAAATCGCCCCAAAATCGGCCCCCATTAGACCCATTCAGCTCCGGGATTGAAAAAGCGTTTTTGAAGGGTCAAGTTGATCTGTCAGTTTTGTATGCAAAAAGGCGTTGCACAGACCAAAGTTTTTGAACCCGAAAAGCCTGCATAACTATTTTTCAGCCCCGGGGCTGAATACCTCCAATATATATGTTTGGGACAAAAGGGTGAGAAGGATACAAGAAAAAGAAAGGGGAATAAGTGCGGGTAGACACAAGATCATGATGCCATAACGTCTTCCCACGCCATAGCGAGCGCCCGGCATAGTGGGATGTCCATTCAAATACGAGCCACTATTTAAATCCGGACTGGGTTTAGCCAATCAGATTGCCTAAACTTGCGGATGGCTCGCCATGCTGGGCGCTCGCTATGGCGTGGAAGGCGACATTATTAGCAAAGATGCGAGGCGGAAAGCAAGTCATGGAATGTCACTCGCAAACACTTAGGGCTCGCTATTGAAAAACGGTTCTGTTGTCAAGCCGTATACCGGAAACATGTGTGTACGAGAGATCCTTAGGAACTTCATTTTATCTCAGAGGGCCAGGAAGGCCTACTATTTATACAGCGAAACAGCAACAAATATCCGCAGTAGGAAAGATAATAAGGAACCAATTTGGAAGACAGGAGAAAAACAAGTGAGAACAAAATTACATAACCAGTCGACAGATTGGGCGGTAACATGAGGGGAAAAACAAAATGCAGTAAGTCCAGCTTGAAAAGTAAAAGGCTGGAACCAAGGTCTAATGACCGACTTTGTCGTACTCTAATATGTAGACAGTACATATCCGAAAGCATAATTCCAACACTCGCGCGGTAACTTTTTACAGCGTGCTATAGAATACATCGCGCTAACATGCGGTAAACTTACTATATGCTATTGCAAATGTCAGTATATATATATGGAGCAATTTGAATCTCTAGAGATGCAGGTGTGAGTGAGGAGGGTGGGGGGTTACATAGGGTATCAGTATTACCCTAGCGGGAATAGCTTACCTAATATTTAAGAGCGAGGTATATGGCTTCATAGGATAAGCATATATCCGAATCCAAGCTCGCAGAGTTATGAGCTTTACAGAGGCATCTGGAAGACGACTTGGAATACTGAATGAGTGCGCGTTTCAAGATATGTCTAACTTATTGGAACGATGTTTAGAGAATACTATTTCTGTCATTTTCTAGTTGCATATGCGTTAGCTGCATAATGCTTTGATAGCTGGATATCGGAACTAATGATTCCATATTCCATATTACTATTGATATGTAGGCATTTGGGACGCATATTCATTTATAGTCTATCATGACGAAGAGATTGAAGACTGTCTACTGGTGGAGTGAGGACACCCTCAGATGAAATAGCAGTTCGAGAGATTCTCTCAGTTGAGCTGGGCAAGATTTCAGGGTCAAACAGTGTTCCCACTTTGTTCTGATGAACTGAATTCTTAAGAAGATACTTCTTAACTAAAGAAGTTGAAGTAGCATAAACATTAGTATAAATAGTAGGCCTCTCCCTGGTGGTTGAAGAATCATCAAACAACGGAGAAGAGACCTTAACAATATAACAAGTTAGCGAGTTATATTTTAACTCTTTGATATTTGACTACACTTTATTACTTTACCTGTACGAAACCATTACCTACGAGCCTTCCTGACTATTATCCGTTGTCTGGAATATCCTCAGCCTAGTTAGCTCGGAATCCTACCGTATTAGCTACGCCGTAACAATCACAGGAAGAGCGGTGAGAAACCCCAGTTTAGGATGTTGGATGGAAAGATTAACCCGCATCGTAGATAAAACTATTACGGATTGAATCTGTTGCCCTCATGAAGCCTGTTTAGATTGACAGTGGACAGCCAGCGGGTACATAGAAGCTCATGTGATTTTTGTACGACGCAACATTCTCTTACCAGGTGGAACATAGTGATGTGCATGATTATGCTCAATTATAAACCTTTCTAGTGCTCAAGCAAGATTTATCCTTGAGCATGGGCTAAATTTTGTGCTTGAGCATGATCGTGCCCATCACTAGTGGAACAGTATACAGATTATAGGTTTGCCAAACAGTAACGTCATTCCCTGAGATGTGTCTCATGACTGTGATCCAGCTCACCCATAGCAACCATTGGAAAATCAAATCTACTTTTCATTATCTCAACAAATCAATCAGATTCTACCCTGAGAATCAAGCTACAGGTACTTTGAAATATAGAGAATCTGCAAATTCAGTTTTTACATCAGCAAAAGAAAAAGGTTACACACGGACGCACCCCGTGCTCCCTATGCGTCCGGCACTCTAGGCGCATAGAATGTTAACTCGCGTCCTGGGTGTGTGGTCTTTTATTGGGTGCTTGTGGACAGGGGTCCATGTGTAACTGGGTCTTAGCACTGGACGTTAGTCCAAGGCACACAACGACAGGAAGGTCCTAAATGATAACACTCGTTTAGCGTGATGGTTCGGAGATGACAATCTCAGGTCAAGGCTCATTGTGTAACAATAGATCAGGGTCAGGGTTCTTGGGTTCTTGGCGTGGAACTTGGGTATCAGAATAGAAGGCGTTATATTCTGAAGTACAAGAGTCGTGAAAGAAATACCAGGTAGCGTAAAGAATCAAGGAAATAGGGAGCGAGCCCCCTTTATATAGAAAGAAATCCTACCACACCCTTTGCCGCCCGCCTCATACCCCAGTATGAGTCGCATATCTGTGTAACCAAGGAAACACTACACTTTGTCGTAAACCTTACAAAGGAAATCCCTCATAGCAAGCGTGTAACAAAAGAAAGAACACCAAAGTTATCCTAATATGTATCTCATCAGGGGACCGTGAGAGCAGGGCCCTCCCCAGGGCCGAACTCCCCTGGGGCCTATTCCGGATCTTCCCGTAATGGTCCAGGCTTAAGTGGGTACCGTTCGTGAAACTCGTCAACTGCTCTTAGTTTGTTGATTGATTCAGCTGGCTCCCATGCCGTTTGGTCGTAGCCTTCCCATTTCACCAGATATCGTATTCGGTTCCTGATGAATTTGGAATCCAAAACCTCCTGAACCTGCCACTCTTCTTCTCCTTCAACTTCCACAGGTGGAGGTGGTGGGATTATTTGTCCTTCGAGTGGATCGTTGGCTGCCAGGTCCAATAGTGACACATGGAAGACGTTATGTATGTTCATAGTATTTGGCAATTCCAGATGGTAAGCGTGTGTTCCGACCCTGGCTTTGACCTCGTAGGGTCCATGACGTTTGTTGTCCAACTTCCGTGAAGGGCGTCGTGTCTTAATGTTTTTGGCGTTCAGCCACACTTTATCACTGATTTGGAAGGACGGAGCTGGGATTCTATGTCGGTCAGCGTTTTCTAGTTGCCTTTCTTGAGCATAGCCCATTTCAGTTGTAAGATGTGCATGAAGTTCTGTTATAGTGAGAACGAAAGATCGCGCCTCTTGGTCTTCAGTCGGGAGGGTTTGTTCATCGAGAAAGTCCATACAAGGATCATAGCCGTAGTTGGCAAAGAAGGGAGAGGTGCCGGTAGTCTCAGATGAATGATTGTTTCCCATAAACTCTGCCATCGGTAACCATTGACACCAGTTATCCTGTTGGTTGTTCACATATGACTGTAGGTACTATACCATGATACCATTAACTCGTTCTGTTTGACTGTCAGTTTCAGGATGGAATGCAGTAGATAGACGTCGGTCAATCCTTAGTCTGCGGCAGACGGTTCCCGAGAACTCAGCAGGAAACTGAGGTCCTCCATCCGATATAATGGTTAGCGGTAGCCCATGGTGTTTCCAGATGTTATCCAGGAATAGGTTGGCCAGAGAGGGTGCAGCAATAGTCATAAGACAAGGGACAAGATGACGCATCTTGGTTAGCCGGTCTACTACCACCCAAATTGTTGAAATTCTTTGTATATTTCCTATGTATATTCAACACACTACCGTGTATTCTTTTACTTAGTTTGTGTTTCGGCTCCGCCTGTCCACCGCTTACATTACTACAGCTAAGATATATATTATGGTGTTTTATTGTTTATTTCAGGATAATATCTCGGGATTTAACATGTGCTTTCTAATCAGGTGTTTAGGATTTCACGGTTGTTTATGCATCTCTTATGCACTATTCTTGGTCATGATATTTCTAATAATCGCTCCACACCCTTTTGTTTTCATGCACATTACTTGGGATTTACTTGGTTGGATTTCAGGGTCAAACATGTTCGCACTTATGTTTCTTACATTGTTTTCCCTATATTTCTCTTGCGTATATGGACGCGCACTTTTCTATAAATAAGGTGCTACCGCCCACCTGGCTTGGGAGAATTAAGAACCGGAACTCCTACCAATCCCTTCTTCACCTCCTCGCTAAGCGTGCATCGCAACCCCCCTGGTACTTGCGAAGTATTATCCACATAGAATAGATTGTGCCGCATTCACATTTTGAACACAAATCGCCTCATTATTGTTACTCCAAGGCAGGCCGGTTACAAAGTCCATTGATATATCTTGCGATTGTCGATATGGAATAGAAAGAGGTCAAAGGATACCAAACGGAGCGTGACGAGTCGTTCTACTTCGTTGACAGATATGACAATTGACTACGTATCGTGCGATTTCTTTTCACATACTCGGCCAATGGGACCGTCGCGTAATTAGCTCATGTGTTGTGGATCTGCCGGGGTGACCAGCAGCAGGGGCGTCGTCATTCTCCCGAATGATAGCGAGTTTGAAAGGTTCGTGAGCGAGAACATAAAGCCAGTCTCGATATCGCAGTCGATTACGATCCTTGGTACATTCGGCTAGGGATATCAGGCGGCTATGTCGTACCCCTTATTCCAGCATCGTGAGTATCTGGTTTGGCAGGGGGACAGCTTGATAGCCCTCCGTCCACAGTTAATTCAAAGCCGACGCTCCAAAGTGAAGCGGAATATCCGCCCACAAACCCAGAGACTGGGACTTGAGAACCACTTGTGTCCTATGCGTTTCGTCCTCCAATACCTCTTCCTGTGTTTGTCCTGCCATCCTTGTCAATGCATCCGCCTTCCCATGTGCTTTACCAGGTACAAATTCAATCGTATAGTTGAATTGTGACAGGAATTCCGACCATCGGGCTTGTCGTTGATTGAGTAATCTTTTTGTGGTAAAGTATCGCAGGTTCTGATGATCCGACCGTACGGTTACAGGTCTTCCAACTAGATAAGTCCTCCATTCTTCAAAAGCCCGTACCACGGCAATCAATTCTTTGTCGTAAATGTCGTAGTTGCATTCGACTGGTGTGTGTTTCTTTGAGAAGAAGGCGATGGAATGCAAAAGCCCGTCAGATCCAGGTTGGGATAGTATACCGGCAGAGGCTATGTTGGAAGCATCAGTTTCTACTACTATCTCCTTATCAAAATCAAAGTGGATCAGGATGGGGGCCGTTGTAAAGGCTTCCTTCAATCTTTCGAATGCGGCTTGACAAAGATCTGATAATATAAATTGTGTACCCTTTTTGGTTAGCTGGGTTAGTGGCCTGGCCAGATGAGAATAGTCTTGGATAAAGCGTCTGTAGAATTTTCCAAATCCTAAGAAGGTGCGGACATCGCATGATTTCTTAGGGATGGGCCACTCAATGATCATGGTGATCTTTGCAGGATCCATTCGTACGCCTTTCGTCGTGATGATGAAACCAAGATACTCGACATTGTTAGTGTGGAATTCGCATTTCTGAGATTTTACCTGGAGTCCAGCTTTCGTTAATGCTTCCAGGATTTGTTTGACGTGTTCGATATGTTGTTCCTCGTTCTCAGAGTATATCAAGATATCGTCAAGGTATGCTGTACAGAACCTATCAGAAATGGGCGTAGCGCGTTATTAATGTATGCTTGAAAGGTAGCGGGGGCATTGGTAAGCCCAAAGGGCATGGCGAGGGATTCAAAAAGCCCGTAGCGTGTACGAAAAGCTGTTTTCCACTCTTCACCTCCTGTCATGCGGATTAAGTAGTAGGCTCCGCGGATATCCAGTTTACTGAATATATTTGCTCGTGAAAGTTGCATAAAGGTTTCTTTGACCAAGGGCAAAGGGTAACTGTTTTTGATTGTTCCCTCGTTAAGTCATCTATAGTCAACACATAAGCGTAGAGAACCTTCCTTTTTCTTAACAAACAAAATGGGAGAAGCAGCAGGGGAGGATGATTCGCTGATGAATTTCTTATCCAGATTTTCGTCTAGCCATTCGTATAAGGCTGATAACGCAGGGGGGCTAAGACCGTATATTGGTCCGAAAGGAGGGACAAATCCCGGGCGCCGTAGTATCTCGTGATCAAACCTTCCGTGAGGTGGTAGTTGATCTTCTGTTTTCTCGAGGAATAATGGAAGGAATTCGTGGTATTGTTTGAGAAGTATCTGAAGTACTTCATTCTTGTCGAGGACCTTATGGCCGCGAGCACATTGTGCAGCATAAGCCCGTAGGAAATGTGGTAACTCTTCCTCAATTCCATAGACCATTGTAACGTCGTTAATACAGTTCTTCAAACAATATTCAGATTCAAAAGTAAGGGAGTTAGAAGCGAAGTGAATCTTGACATCGTGGTGTTTTAACCAGGATATACCGAGTGTTAAATGGTATCCCCCAAACGTGGTAACAAAAGCAGGAATCATTTCATGGTGGTTGTTAATCGACAACTCGATCTTGGTGACGTGCGTAATTGCTCCGGAACTCACAGGCCGTCCGTCGATCACAGTCAAAGGTCGTCGTTCTTTAAGTTCAAACCAAGGAAAGTTATAGTGCTCGGCGAAAGCCTTGTCGATGAATGCATATCCAGTTACTCCCGAGTCAATTAGAGCATCGGATCTAATCTCGTTATGGTTGTCAACAATCGTACATGCCATTACCGGATGATGAGCTTCAACCCCATTCTTGATATCGTCCCGAGGTAAACCGGATAAGGAAAGTAACGAAGAAGGCGATTCTTGGCCCATGACAGTGCCTGGGACTGTACATGGGACAGTTAGTTTTCCGAGTGTTCGGATTCGGGACGAGAATCTTCAGGAACCACTCGTGGAGGTGCAGTCGGTTTTGGTGTGGTTGTCGTAGTCGTGGTAGGTGATCTCCATGTAGAAGATGACCCCTTACGTTCCGCTGCACGGGCACGGATCTTGTTATCCACACGTTTGAGCAATATGATATATTGGTCAAGTTCGTCGGTGGTGTCCAGGGTTACGAGAGCGTCCTTGAGTTCGGCGCTCAATCCTTCGTATAATCAGATTCGCTTAGCAGCATCGTTCCAAGATACCTCGGCAGCATATCGTTGGAAATCTGCTAAGTAGTCGGAGAAGTTACGGTTCTTTTGATGTAGACTTTGTAGATTCTGTTCGGCGGTCCGGACCCTATCAGGATCGCCGAAGGCTTTGTCGAGTAGGGTGATCAGGGCTTCCGCACTAGGTATATTAATGTTTCCTTCATCAATAAGTGGAAGGATTTGTTCGTATGCTTTCCCTTTCAGGAACCCAACAGCATATGCCAACCGATGTTGGACATCCACAAACTTGTGGGCATCTCGGAGGAACTTGGTACGTAATTGTGCGATGAACGGGCGAAGTTGGTCTTGGGATCCGTCGCATTCTTGTGGCTTGGGGATTGATTCTCGCTTACCGGGTCGTTCGCCTGCTGGCGGAGCAGGTCCCCCTGCGTTTGCAAGTGCAGCAGTTGCAGTTGCCAGGGCAGTGTTCGTGTTGGTCAACGCGGTGTTGAGGGTAACTATGGTGGCTTTGTCGCGCTCTAGGTCAGTCTCGATGGCTCTGTACCTTGCCTCCAATCCTTGTCCCACTGTAAGTAACGCATCGCGTTCTTCCCTAAGTGCATCTTGTTCTTCAGCAAGGGCTTCCCTTTCGTTAGTTAGGTTTTGAACGCTTTGTTGCAACTGCTAGAAGCGAGGCTTTTGTTCGAGGGGTGCAGGGGTGCATTGTCGGGAAATGGAAGGGAGTGCCGGGAGCCGATTGAGTGAAGGGGCAAGATCGCGCGCAGTGCGCAGGTTTTGTCTAATTCGATCTTCGGGTAGTTGTGCAAACTCATCGTTCGTAAACGCCGACAATTCGGTCAAGCGAGTGAACGCTGTGGTCGGAATTTCGACATGTCGAGACATGGTGTTGTGTGGGTTGGATCCTCGTTAGACGCTACCTTGTGTAACGGGGTGTTGGCACTGGACCTTAGTCCAAGGCATACAACTACAGGACGGTCCTAAACGATAACACTCGTTTACCGTGAGGGTTCGGAGATGACAATCTCAGGTAAAGGCTGATCGTGTAACTATAGATCAGAGTCAGGGTTCATGAGTTCTTGGGGCGGAACTTGGGTATCAGAATAGAAGGCGTTATATTCTGAAGTACAAGAGTCGTGAAAGAAATACCAGGTAGCGTAAAGAATCAAGGAAATAGGGAGCGAGCCCCCCTTATATAGAAGGAAATCCTACCACAGCCTTTGCCGCCCGACTCATACCCCAGTATGAGTCGGATATCCGTGTAACCAAGGAAACACTACAATTTGTCGTAAACCTTACAAAGGAAATCCCTCATAGCAAGCGTGTAACAAAAGAAAGAACACCAAAGTTATCCCAATACGTATCTCATGAGGGGACCATGCGACCATGCGGGCCGGAGGCACTGGACGCAACCAACGACTCAGAAGGTGCCAGATGCAGAAAGGTTCTCGGGATGCAGAAAGGTTCTCCGGACGCAACCCAATTGGAGTGTCGAATAGTGGGAGTACTCATGTCTAACAGGCTATCATCGGATACCTCCCAAGTCAACAACTCTGCGTTTGAGGACTTTGAATGAGTTAGTGAAAACAGTGGAGAATATCCAAATTGTCCGGAAAGATCCACCCAGTAATACTCATGTTTACTTATTTGAGTCATTTAGATACAAAAATAGGAATATATTTATTAAAGCTAGTCTAGAAAACACTAGCACTCAGTAGCTAACAATTTGAAGTACATGCCATGAGAACTAAAGTACAAAAGTGTCAATAACCCTTAAACCAGCCGTCGGACAGTATCCGGACTGAGTTCATTGGATTCTGCTCAGCGAGGGGAATTGAATGGGATAGCTCTTGAAGCGTCCACATAGCTGTAGAGGGCAGCAGGGTGAAGAATGTAGATCCCTCAACGGGCAGATGTCCGCCAGGGTCGGGAAGGGTCTCATTGGAGTCCGCCCACCAAGGGGAATCGAATGGTATTGGTTTCAGAGCGTCCGCATGGCTATAGCAGTCAGCATGATGAAAAAGGCAGATATCTCAGGGGGCAGATGTCCGCCAGAGTCGGGAAGGGTCTCATTGGAGTCCGCTCACCGAGGGGAATCGAATGGTATAGGTCTCGAAGTATCCGCATGCCTGTAGCACCCGGTAGCCAACAATTTGAAAGTACTTGCCCGGGGAACTAAGTAGAAATGAATGGTTAACCCTTCACCCAGTGCTCGGACAGCGTCAGGACAGAGTGCGTTGAATTCCGCTCGGCGAGTGGAATCAAATGGTAAAGCTTTCGAAGTGTCCGCATGGCTATAGAGGTCAGCAGGATGAAAAGAGCAGCTAGCTCAGGGGGCAGATGTCGGCCAGAGTCGGGAAGGGTCTCACTGGAGTCTGCTCGCCCAGGGGAATCGAATCGTATACGTCTTGAAGTGTCCGCATGCTTGTAGCACTCCGTAGCCAACATTTTGAAAGTACTTGCCAGGGGAACTCCAGTACAAATGTTTGGATAACCCTTCAACCAGCGGGCGGACAGCATCGAGACAGCGGGCGTTGCCATCCGCCGGTCGAGGTTAATCGAATGGTATAGGTTTCGAAGTATCCACATGGCAATAGAGGTCAGCAGGATGAAAAAGGCTGATACCTCACCTGGCACTGGCCAATGTCCCCTAGAGTCATGCATGGCCTCATTGCAATCCGCTAGAGTCAGGAAGGGTGTCACAAATCGTGACTAAGCAAGGCAGATTTCACATGACTAATACTTATTAGTCATAAGGTATGTTGGGCTTTTGCACTATGACGTCATTTGACTCATAGACTTTCACATGACTGCGCACTTGCGAGTCATTGGTTGATTATGATTGGTTAATGGTTTCATGACGTCACGATGGTGACGTCATACGATGTAATGATT
>Ga0307509_10001559_pt1 | contig 38569 bp, 37 predicted proteins | sample 10_EM_MG_FD_202245 | JGI IMG/M metagenome (GOLD analysis project Ga0307509, IMG submission 202245) | Populus trichocarpa ectomycorrhiza microbial communities from riparian zone in the Pacific Northwest, United States - 10_EM | ecosystem: Host-associated > Plants > Roots > Unclassified | place...
GCCCGCGCCCGGCCCCCCCCCCCCCCCCCCGAATGTTTGAAAAGCTGCAAAGTGATTGAGTATGGTTATTTTTTTGTATATTTTTGTCCTTTGGAACAAACTACCGCATCTTGCCAAAAGCTAAAAGGTAGCCCGCGTATCATGTCTCAAAACAGGGCAGGAGTATAAAAAAATGTCGAGATATTCGAGTAGAGGCTGCCAAGAGCAGGAGAGGGGTGTGTGCACTTGTAAGGAAAAGAAGAGAATGTTGTATTACGACTGATAATACCCCGTACCTGTCATCAACCGTCAATCAGTAAGAGGAAGGGGGGGGGGGCTCACCTGGGGCGAATGGTGACCGTCCTCCTCGAGTCTTGAGCTTCGACAGATGACAGGAAGACGTAAACTGCCGCTCCGAACTTACCTTCTGAGTTAGCATCACATCATGGACAGTTGTGCTGTAGCTGTGTATCACCGCACAATGTATCTCCCTTTTTTATTTTTTGCCTTCCTTCCTTCCGATCCCTTAGGTGTGGTATCTACCTAGTTGGTGACTTTTGCCTCTCTATCGTTAGGTGGCTAGAGCTAAAGAGATGGTGGTGATGACGATGATGATGAAAAGAGGGGGGGGGCAGGTGGGAAAAGGATATGGAGTATGTAAGTTTGTTGCTGTAGTTAGCATGCGCTTTGCATGTAATACAAAATTTAATGTAACAGTCGTTGTCGTAGTTTGTTTTGGTTCCTGCTTGGCCGCTGGCAATGAGAGGAATGAGCATATTCTACTATACAGCGACACCACCACCTGCACCGTTACCGCAGCCACTATTCGACCAACGACAATAAGGCAACAAGAACGGGCTGAGGCATAATGATCCCGTCCGATTCCAGTCCAAAAGTGAATTCATCGAGTGCATCTGTCACCATAACCTTGCAGTATCACTATCTTCCTCAGACAATCCAATACAATGCAATGCGCTGTGCCCGAGTCCACCACCAGTGATCGCATACCCCGAGTTCGCAACTCACCCAGCCTGACCCACCACAACATAACCTATCTTATTTTTATTCATCCCGACTCTTCCTTTCACTACAATGCCTCAAAACGCCGCACTATACCTCTCCCTTGTCCACACATCTCCACCAAAAAAATAAATCAAAATAATACAAGCCTCCCCAGTACTCGTACCCTCTCTCGCTCTCTACGAGTAGTCTACTGGCGCCAGCCACACGCACATCAGCCCACCCAACGTCCCAAATCAAGTAATCTAGCCGGTTGCTTCCTTCCCCACTAACCTAAACTAAACCTATCCATCTATCCATCCAATCAACCGCCGGACCAGATAAATGAATCAATGACTACGGGAAAAAAATAACCTGAAACGTGACATGTGGAACATGTGAGGTAAGTGAATAAGTCGACCAAGTACCGTGCTTTGTAACAGACTGACAGGCTGACTTTTCTGACAGACAGATGTGAACCGATTCGTTGTCCGCGTCCCCTCATTCCGTCACAACCCGAAAACTTTCTTCTTTCCCTCTCCTCTCTCTCAGGTACAACGCCGTTGCTTTGGAGGGTGAGGGAAGGGGGGAATACCGGTACGGCATTTATTTTGGGATTTATTTGATGTCATCGCTCGGTAGGTGATTCTCCTTTGACGTGGTTGATGTATGATACTGACTGTGTGTTGTGTAGTTTCGGTTAGGGATAGTTATTCTTCTGCCTCTTTTCGCGATAAGTAGTGCAGTACTAGCATAGCCAAGTACCGTAGGCTGGGGTATAGTGGTACCGTCGTTTGTTGTGATGTGACGTGATAGATGTGATGTGTAGATGAGATGGTAGATGGGGATGGGTACTGTGGCATGGCGTGGCGTGGCGTTCGGGTTGGATTGGATGGGATGGGTGGGAAGGGAGCCAGCCGGGGGTGTTCGGTGGAGATGGAGGTGGTGGCCATCAATGGATGATGGATGGACTTTCTTCAAGTGAGTATCAAGGAATTCTCTCTAATATAATTCCTTTTTCTAACCAGAGGACAAAGGAATCACCTCCTACTTACCTACTGGTACTACCGGCACAGACTGCGCCGGTAGGGTACCGCCGCACTCGTAATCCTAGTTACTTGTACAGTACTAGTATTTACTAGTGCAAGTACTTTTTCTTACTGCCACCACACAACCAGCCCAGCAAGCAAGCAAGCAATAGCAGCAGTAACGTACGCTACTTACCATCGAGACGACCCGAGACGACCATAATCCAACCTCACCTCACAAAATAGGAAAGTGAAGGGGGGCCGCGGAAGAAAAGCCACAGCAAACAACGTGGCTCGGATCCCCTCGGTTCCCGCCCGGAAACACCTCGCTAGGACAATTCCGGGTCGAATGGTCGAGGCTGCTGTTTCATACTCGTAGCTGCCCTTGTGAAGCTTTTCGCGTGTGAATCTTGGCGGCTCACTCGATCATTATAGTGGATGTGCGAGTGGGCGAGGCGCTTGGAGGTTCAGAAGTACCGGTACAATACGAGGGGGAGAATCCGGTGAAAGTCGGGCACTACCGTAAAACTCTTGAAATCCACCATCAGATCACGAACGGGAATTAGCCCGTCAGCCTACGATAGGTATAGTTTGACAGGTCAGCAGAATTGCGAATGTGATACAAGCTAACAAGACCCAAACATGTCCAGTGAGCTGACCTTATACTGTGTCAAGAAATCGCTAATCCTTCAAGGGGGGGTTCTGTCTCTGAGTCCGGAGATAGCAGGGCTGACTGGCGGGGATGGTGGATTCCAGGGGTTTTCACGATAGACCGAGATCGGGTACGTTGTGCGTAATGGGCCAGGTTTACCATGAAGTACGAGTACAAGCACCGGGGGAGATGTTCCCGTACGAGGCAGGGGTTATTTTGCTAGTTAACAATCCTGTCTTGTACGGGGGCACCTCTCCGGGTACTCGAGTACTCGTTGTGGTACAGTGCCAGCCAACGCTAGTCACCAGTGCTAGTCCGATTTGTTCCAGATCATGCCCACGCGATGGGATGGGGTTCGGTAAAGGGGGCCTAAAGACGGTTTGTGTTCCGAGTGATGGAAGCGCAGCACTACCGTGCTATGGTAGTTCACGGCAAGCCAAGGAGGGCTTGTCTGTATAATACGAGGGAGGGAGAGAAACTATTGCTGCCGCGAGGGCGGTCTAATAAAGTGTGGCTCAATGGGCGAGAAGTCAGATTAAATATAGTATGATACCTTGTGGCAAATTATCGCCAAATCTAACCCTCAGAAGCAAGTTCCTAGCCTAGTGAGCCACACCTTATTTGACTCGTCTAGTGCCACCCCCAGTATATGCGATCCCCACACTGTACGAGCAGAAAGCACCAAGTTAATAAAATATCTTGTCCCGCTAACTTCCTTTTCTCTCACCCGCCCTTAGAATCAACCCCGTCTCTTGAAACGCAGTCGCGTACCGCATGATATGATACAATACAGACGCCATGACTGAATTGCAACAAGCGAGTCACGTACTGTACGTGTACGAGTACATGCGCAATGGTTACAAGGCGTGAGAAAGATATGAGGAGGAAATGAAAAAAGCTAGCCGGCGCTTAATTAACTATAATTCCATTTGGGGTACTATATCTCCTCTAAATCGCCCAGGTCATCAATCACAGGGAAATCCCCAACCCCAATCCGATCGGGCCGAACGAAGGACCCATGCTTGGCCTCACACTTGAAGTAGGACTTCCCCTGAATAGATCCGTCGTTCCTCCCTGCGCCGCAGAACCGAGGTCAGCTTCTAGAAGGAAAAAAGGTGGATGTCTTGCTTTTCTCCCCCATGTTGCGAATACGACACCAGACGAAATACTGGAGGAAAGAGGGAATCTGAAATTACCTGTTGGCTCGTCGGTCTCCACGCCAACCCATACGCCACCGTTAGGAATCTCGTTGACCTCCCCAACGTACCTGACCGTACCTCTGCGATCTAGCTCTGATGCTCCGACTCGGCATCTGGCACCTACTACTATTTTTCTGGCCTCCACTATGTCGTACTGCCTTTTCAGCTCCATCTGATCTTTCTCCTCCTTATTTGGGTCGAACCGGCCGAGTTTATTCCTCTTCTTCCAAGCAAGGACGCTATCTTGGAGCTTATCGTACTCCTCCTCCGGCATCACATACTTCTCGACACCAGTAGTATCCGCGAAATTGGGGCGAGCCGCGAGCGGACGCGAATCCGCAACCTATTGGCGTGGATATGAAACAAACGTCAAAAACCAGTGTCAAATCGGAAGGTTTTCTTTTACTCTCCCTCCCGTTCCCTGTTTTCCTCATATATTTTTTCTCCCTTTGAGATGACGGGAGACAAGGGTGGTACGCTACGTAACAGCTAATGAGGTGCCTTTTCTTGCCGACGCATAAAAAGGAACCCTGTACATAAGACAAGTAGAGGATAATGGGGGAAAAATTTAAATCTCTTTTCTGATCGACGGGCAGTCACGGAAGTAAGGGGAAAGCAAAAGAAAGGACAACGTCTTGTGCGAAAATCAAACGAAAAGGAAAAAAGGAATCATGGGCGGTTGGGGTGGAAAGTGTAGACGAGAGAAGCATACAATGCGCCCTTGAGGTGCACTCGGCAGACGCGGGCTAGCGTATAGAAGAGGAGGGGCAAACCAGAATAGCTCCCATAAATGGATGGAGGGGGCTGTCATACGTGTAGTTCAGCGTAAGGCTGAAGAGAAAAGGTTGCTATCTGCGTGCTCTCCTCATCGTAGCTCGAGATGGCTATCGGCTGAGGAGCATGTGGCACACGCAACGTGAGCTGCTGTGAAGATGGAGGGATGCCGGTGACGGGTTCAAGCTTATTCTTGAGCTCAGCGATGGTCCACGAGGGGGTGACACGGCGCTCAGAAGCAGCGTTATCAGACGTGACCCTGACTGGAATATCTGCAGTTGTTGAGAAACTCATTGGGTTTGTGTATTCGTTGCCCCTGTTTGTCGTTCCCGTCTGGTACCGGCGATGTGACGATGATGTTTTTCGGTTCGTTAGAGGGGAAGGGAAAAAAAGAAGTGTTGTTTCTGTCTTCTTCCGTGGTGTTCCGTTTGTTGCAATTTTGCCCTAGCTCGTGCCTGAGTTTGTTCACTATGCACTTGCGGTAATGCTTGAATGTGTCGGCAATTATCTGATGACAGACCAAAGAATCAGATCAAAAAGAATTGTCAAGAAATTAGAAGGTGGGGATGAGGTACCGATATGAAGAATGACTTGGGGCACAGTAGGAAGAGAATTGTAGATTGGAGGGGGATAGGAGAGAGGACCATACGAGCGGAAGGGTTTTTCAATGCGGGGCTCGTGTACCGGTATGCAGCCGTGAAATGCCCTGGGATGACTCGCTGAGCGGAAAAACATATGATATGTATTATATCATACATCAGAAGGAATTATTACCTTTTTTGCCCTTTAAAAATTTTCTCCCTTTCTGCCTCTTTTCTTTTTTCTCTTCTTGCCCAAGCTTCTGGAACACCTAAACCTCCGATCCAAAACCCTACGGTGCTCAAGTCTTCCCCTGCCGTAAAAACTCTTGGAATTTGCTATCATAATATCATACCCTCGCCAGCTCTGCAATACCCCGATCCGGAGACACAGCTCCCGAGAAAGATTAGCGTATTCCCTACCCAATATAAGACTAGCCCACTAGGATCTCACTAACTTGTTTTCGCTATTCTATTAACCTGGGCTGACGCACTGATTTCCGCTGGCAACGTGATGGTGAGTTTCAAGAATTTTTACGGCAAGATAGGAAAAAAGTAAAGAAAGAATGCCAAATCTACCGGAGACCACACAACGAAATCGCGCTCTCCTCGACCGAAAACCCAATCAATCCCTCTAACGCCTCCTTCCCCACGCTAAAATTCATATATGCACATCTCGTTAATTGGGCGTATTCCGGGAAAGCACTACCTCGGTATCGTGTGAACGAGCGGGGATGTTAAAGGGGACTAGAAGGGACTAAAAATGAACCGAGTCCCTTCTCTTGTCTTTCCCCACCGCTCGTGCCAAATCCCTAAAGACATTTGATTATTCCTAAATTATATCCTTCGGTATCACCACTCATACATCTAAAGGTATGGAGTTTGGGAGGCGGCGGGGTGGAGGATGCTGGCGATGAGGGAGGACAGGGCGGGGTCTACAAGGTGAGCCCGGATCTTAATTTTATTTCGTTACAATCGTATTATGATATGCTTTTACGTTGATAGTGTACTACGAATGTACTACGAATTCTCTGCATCTAAAGTATGTATCTTTGACCTGTTAGGAGTTATAAAATTCCCAACAACATGGTAGATGAAATACTGGGGGTAAGATCCAACTGATACCAGTAGATAGCTGGCTACCGTGGTCTACCCACACTCACGTATAACAACAAAAACGGGCCTATGATATTAATAGAGCTGCGCCCCGAAAGGGTTTGTTATTCGCTTTCGTTCATTCACTAGGGTACACTACATATGTGTAAATATGCATCTAACCTAGTCTACACACTTGTACAATAATTACTTGCTTAACTTATGCAGTTGCTGCAAAGCCCGGTTGTTGTCCAAAAAAATAAAATAAAAGAGGATAGGTACAGTACATGACTTATGATAATAAGCGGAGATGTGACCCCGTTGCCAGTGCCAATCAGATCAGATGGGCCACATAGGTTACCAACGGGAGAAGGTGCGGCGGGAAGGGGAGGAATGTTGTTTTTTGATTTATTAAAATGGAAAATCAGATGGAAGCGAATGAACGGAGAGCCCACCAGGGCAAGAAGCAGAATTAGAGCAAACGGAATTTTATGAGAATTGAACAAGTATTATAAATAAAAGGCTGATAGAGGTAGAGAGGTGGGAGGACTGGCGACTTACATCCTCCACTGTCGGAACCCCAGGCGTCACGTGCAGAAGGGTAGCTGGAGGGGCAGGGTCAGGGAAGGGAGAGATACCCGTGATGGCAGCAGGGAAGGGGGGAGTGAATAAGTAAGTTACAATAAGAAGTAACTCAGAGAGAAAAGAAGGAAAAGGGACCAGCACTACAGTGCTGCAGTACTGTACCCTACTGTACAGTACACCATTTGTTTGGTCCTGGCAGTGACATGGAAGCTTGATGCAAGGTACCACAATCCAAAGCTAAGGATCGATTACCACAAGGGAGCCTCAGTAAAAACCCGACAGGGGTAATGTGCAGCAAATTTTTTTCTCAAAACAGGAGAAAAAGAAATAATATTATACCGCTGTCACCACTTCTCCCCTTCTATATTTCCTTAAACCCTTCTGGAAGCCTGAGTACTGACCGGTATTCGAGGTCCGGTCTCCCATCGTATGTTTCTCTTTCTATTTTGCTTTTTTTATAGTCAAGAGCCTGGCTACCCCTTTTAGGAATTAATTGGGGTACGTGGGCTACCTACATTCCATTTAGACATGCATATATACATACTAGGGGATAAATCCGGGCTAGGTCCTCTTGCCAAGGGAAAGAATTTAAAAAATGGGGAATAGCTTGCGCGTTACAGCTCACCAAGATCGAGATCTAGCGGGAGGCTCAATTGATGGTGGGTCATGATGGCACTACTGAGGGGTTCTCTCCCAAGTCTCCCACTTTTTTTTAATTTTTTTTTACCGTGTATGGTGGTATATTCATAGTCATATGGCTTGATTGCGGTGGTAAAGGGTCAAACTGTAGAGATGTCAAAGGGGGTGCAAGAGGTGGAGAGGGAGAACAGAGGTGGGATGGAATGAAGGGCAGAGAAGATTTGTTGCTGACTGTAGCTGAGCGCAATATCAGGCCAGCTTTATCACTGTGAGACCTCCTCACTGACCTGAGGAGTTCTATAGTACCAACGGTTGGTTGTGGCAAGTAAAGAGAAAAATGTCTCCAGGGAGCCCCCCCCAATGACTATGGCTGGGACTAGTTTTTTTTTAGACTCCTCTGCGACTTTTTTATTCTTCTTCCCTCTCCCCTGCTTCTAGAATCTTGGTTGGCACGGACCAATATTTGATATCGTTCCACTGGTATTGTAATTACTGTTGCTTTTTGTCCCTCTCCTCTTCTCGAACAGCTAGCTATATGTTCTTCAGAAAACAGTAATCCACAGGGACAGCTTTCCCAAGGGGTTTCTTGCTGTACGCATGCGTTAACTGTTCATCATGTCTCTCTAGCACAACTATTTCTTTGTGCTACTACACTACGCAAGATGCGCAAGATTTATAGGTTTAGTAGCAATACTTGCTCCGAGGTTCCCGTAGACTTTCAACTGCTGTCAACAGTTGGTTTGGGAAATGGAATACATATGTAACCCGAAGCTTGGGCTATCATAAATTACCAGGATCAAAAAAAGGATGGGGAGCTAGCTACCTGTAAGTAACTCCCCCAAGGCCACCAGAAGCAAAGAAACTGGTTTGCTGCGGTACTATAATCTCTAATTCCCATTCATTTAGACACTCAACTCAATCGAGACCTCTTTCACCCCCTCCACCCTAGCCAGGCATTTTGTTCAAGGAGAAAAAAAGTAAAAAAGCGAGACAAGCCCCAGCCCTTTCGAATGGATGTCATCATGCCGAAATTAAGACTCGTCAATTTGGCTCTGATAGTTGCCCTGATGAAAACCGCTCATAGAGCAAAGACGAGATACTGGAACTGGTTTAAGACCCCCGGTATGTGTACTACCTAGCTAGCCAGAACCCCGCTGGGAGCTTCATTCCCTGTGGCTCAAGAGATGGGAGCCCATATTAGCCTCCCTCCTGTGCTCTGCTTCAGCATCCCGCTACTGCTGCACTAGCCTATCTTCAGATGCCAATGAGGGGCCGCTCAACGCAGCACGTATTCTCTTAACTTATAGGACCGCCACCCAACCCCTCTCAGCTACTTTTCAAAACACACGCGCACCCCCCCCCCGTCTCGTCCTTGTACATATTCGAGCCCCTTCGCTCCCCCAAAGCACGCACCACGGGAACCGCACTTCCATCCCATCTCAAGTCACTCACCCCCATCAGCGGGCATCTCTTTTTACTATCCCTCGTTGTGCCAAGTCAGTACGGTTGCCCATCGAATCCGGACAACCTTCGTCACCACTATCACCACCCTGACAAACTACCAACTACCACAACTACCACTACCCTTGTCCTTGTGTCATACCGTCACCATCGCTAACTTCACCATCAAGCCACCACGTACACGGGGCAAGCATATACTTGCAAAGTCTTCTGGTTGGCGTCAATTACTTTTCTTCTTTCTCCAATGCCTCCTAAGCAGAAGGATACACTCCCCCCCCCACCCCCCTCGCCATCCACAAAACGGCCTCTACCTGAAGTAGCACAGACGTCACCGGCCAAAAAGCAGACCAAGTGGACTGCGGATGAAGACGCCAAAATCATTGACCTAAGGGGTAGAGGTTACAAATGGGAGGATATCAGCAAGGAGTTACCGGGACGCTCGGCTATCTCCTGTCGTCTACATTACCAAAACTATCTCGAGAGAAGATCGGAATGGGATGAGGACCGCAAGAACAGGCTTGCCCGTTTGTATGAGAGGTACGCACATAAACATACACATACGATGCATATACATAGGAATCTATGTGTGTATATACCCAAGCACTCGGGGGCTAGTTTCGTACACTCGCACACCGAGCGTTGGTGGGCACAGAAACATATCCCAGGGCACTTGTATAGTATATTATATACTATACATTATATATACTTGCCCATTCCAAAAGTATCCGGAAATCCCGGCGCGGCCCAGGCCTACGAAATGCCAAGATTTCTAGGTACCTTTGGAATGGGCAAGTACACTCGCGCGGCCGGGTTGGAGCTAGCACCAAGAAGGAAACTCCTATACAAAGTGTCCAGCTTCAATTCGGCCGTGCAAGTATATATATATATCCTTAACTTTATTTTCCCCTTTCCCCTTTTCCTCCCCTCCCTTCATCAACCAGAGATTTATCTTAAATCTTCGGCAGTCACCCCAGCACACCCATGATATAGCTGCTAACAAGCAAATAAACAACAGGTTCAAGCCAGAGATGTGGGCACAGGTGGCTAAAGAGATGGGGATCCCCTGGAGAGCTGCAGAGGCTATGCATTGGCAACTTGGAGAACGGGAGATGGCTCGCCGGGCTGGTGTCGTCCCATTCTCCCTCAGCAACATCGCCCTCGAGGCTCCGCCGAAGAAGACGGGTAACGCAGGATCGACCGGACAGAAGAGCCAGAGCCCCGGAAGTACGAATAGACCCGTTGCGGGACCGTCAGCTCCCCCGGCGGAGGCAGGCTCAGCACCAAAGGGCGAGGATGCTGAAAAATAACGATAGCGATGGTTTCCCGGATGACGCTGCACTGGACGGCAACGGCAATGGGTGAGGGATAATAGTGGATTCATTCAGGAGTTTGCGACGGGAGTCTTTTTTTTCTTTTTTTAGAAATATTATGTCGTGTTATTAGATTGTTCTTCCAGTTCTTCCAGTTTCCCGTTCTCCCTTCCTTTGGTTCTCCTTCCATTCCCTCCTAGATTATTCCTTGAATTATTTCCTGCATACAGGGTCATAGTGGTCTGGCTCGATTCTCCCTTTCTTTTTTGTTTCTTTCGTCATAAATTTCATATGATATATCGGGGAATGGCGAGCGGATGGGTGCGGCGGTAAACGGAACCTCAGGCGAAATTATATTAGGCTGTTTTTGGATTCTTATCCTTTTTTCTTCTTTTTGTTCGTTTGTTATCCGTTTGACTTTTTTATACATTATCTAGGGGACTTTCGAGTTACTACAGGTTTCTTTTTCATTCTTTTTTTCATGCATTAGCTTTTGGTGTGCTTTCGTTTGTATGAGACATAGAAGAAATTAGAGATATAGCATAGAATAGAGTACCGGTACAGTAGAGTAGAAACGAGCAGATTTTCTTTCCTTTTTTCTCTTTCTCCCCATCAATCAGCCTACCCGGCTTACCTCCCTATCTTCCATAGACCAAGAATAGCTTATGGTGGTATCATACGAATCCCGCCTTGATCAGAACCTAAGTTTTAGTTTTTTGGCTCGGGCCCAGCATAGTCGGTCAGGTTTAGCAATCAATCAATTGGCAAAAAACAAACAAACCGGGATTGATTGATATGACATTGCGGGGCGTGCATTTTAAATGCCCAGATTTGAAATGAGACCCAAGGAGTCAACCCCCAATGGAAACACCGGAACAAGACTGACAACCGAGTCAGTATATGATTCGACTGTCGTTTGCGGTGAGCCGCCACTGCTTTGTCGTATAGTCCTCCTTCTCTCCTCATATTCCCTTCTTTTGATTCTTTCTTCTCCCCTTTCCGGGCCATGTTTAAAACAATGTCTCGAGGGTTTTCACAGCATTGAGGCAAGAGGCAGAAATGTTGGAGAAAAAACGGCCTTTGAGTGGGCGTGCTATGACATATTTTAATTGTCATGCACGCATGGGCTCATCGCTACATCGCGCCTCTCATTCCTCGCCTTCCACTCTCTCCTTCTCACCTGACAGGGCTGCATATAGCCCACCAATTATCTTTCTCATAACCAGATTCCAGAACCCTACCCCCGGCACGAGCGATATCGGCTTCCAAGTCACCCTTGCGATACAGATGGTAATATCGCATATAAGTGAGCTTCTCACCCCTACCCTTCTCCACCACTCCCTGCCCACCACCCCCATCATTCGTCGTATCTCGGCCCTTGTCATCAGGTGTGCCTTTCCGAGAATCTGAAACTTGGCGATTCTGCTGGCCACCTTTGGCCTCCGCACTGGTGGAGAACTGTTTGGACATAACCCATGGCACAAAGACGTCTTGCCGATCCCCCTCATCCCAGCCTCTCCTAGATTTCTTTTGCTCTAGGGCCCATACGTAGATAAGCGCCCTCCCACCATCAGAGTTATTGTTGGGCACTTTAAGGGTAGCAAGGATGCTCCTGAGTGCGTGACATCTTCTCTCCGGTGAGGAGAAATGGTGTATGACTGCTATACTGATAGCAAAGTCAAAGCGAGAGTCGGGGTGGGGGAGATCCAAAGCATCAGCCACAAATGAATCCTGTATTTCCCGGCCGCGAGCTATCCCAATGAGAGATGGGGACCTAGGGAGCGCAATACCAGCGGCCAGTTAGTTGAGGTCGGTGTTACAGAAGACAGGCATCCTTGCGGTGATGGAATAGAATAGAATTGAAAGAAAAAAGCAAGGGAAAAGAGAGCTGGTGATTTTTCGTGCGTATGACGGACCTATCAGAACCAACGATAAAGATATCTGGATTGACTGTCAAGTACTTTCCATTCCCGCACCCCACATCCAGACCGACAGCACCGATCGGTAACTCGAGGAGAAACTTCTCCACAATTGGCCAGGGCTAAAGTCACACGCCAGTGAGCAAAGAGAGAACTGTTGGAAACAAATCGACGAGACATACTCGAGTACTCTAATCTAAGACTCTTACCGTAATGAGGGGCTGGGGGGCTATCGAAAGAAAGAAAAAAGAAAAAAAGAGTAATAAAAAAATGTGTACCTTGAAACGGGTAGCAGAGAAATGGGGTGCGATATGTTCATATACTTGATGAACATGGGATGCCTCGTACTCTTCGGGATTAACGATTTCCATGGGCGAGGAGAAAGCAAGAGGGACGAGGAGAGTAAGAAATACACCGCCGTCGGATACGAAACGACGATAATAAGATATTTGGATATACAATTCCAAAGAGAGTTTGACTACAATAGAAAGAAAAACAATCCGATTGAGATGGGTGGGGTGGTACTATAAGAGGTGTATCGGCGGCTGGTATTATCTCTCTCCTTTGGATGCGGAGGTGGTAGTTGGGTTGGAGGGGTGGATGTTGCGGCTTAAGTTGGGTGAGATCCAACCGTGCAGGTGGCTCTTTGCTTGCTCAGCTAAGTTCATACGGGTTTAGCGCAACTAGTGACGCACCTAGCAGCTAGCACAATCCAACTCCAAGTTCCCGGGGGGCGAGCCAAGCAACGCCTGGAACACATGAGGAACTTGTCTCACAACTCTCAGGAAAGTGGTTGGGAGAGATCCGCAGGTGAGAGAAAAATGATATGGAACCTTGCTGATCCGTTGACAGAATTCTTGAGACAATTTTTCAGCCCCTGGTGCTGTATAGTTATAGAATGTTCTTGTAAGCTTCTGATAAGGCATGAAAACAACTTTACATATTATTACAAGTCGAAATACTAATTCACCGTACAAGCGCCAGGTGGGATATTTTAGTACGAGGTAGAGGTTATGCCGCAGGTTAACCTACTGTTCATTAGCTTTATAGTGGGTGTCATACTTGCACCAAGTGCTAATCTGCATGGACATCAAGGTCACTGAAAATCACTCGATGCGTGTTTTGCCCAGGTGTTGGATATTTGCTTCTTCCTTGGATAGCAAACAATCACAGAATGGAAAACGAACAGGGGGGTCTGGATAGTGGACAACCCTAACAGATTCAACGTTTGCCCCCCGATGTCTAACGCATTGTTCGCTTTCCACACCTGTTGCCCGCTCTGCCATGTGACCACTGTGATGGTTTGTTTTCTCGCTACTGCGGTATACATCCTGTGCTTCCTCCTGTGGCACTTGGCTATATATAAGCAACCTTTGGTTGGACACCAATTATTCGGCGGCTACCAAACATGGCCTAGGCATCTCGGGATTATTTTAGGGCAAAAGTCTTCTAGAGGTGCGCTTTCTGTGGAGATGATGTGAAAGGAAAGACTTTATTTTTCGGTATCTCCGTCTCCTACGATGCTCCTTTCAGTTATTCTACCCTATACCTTTCTTCACTGATTTGGCCCAAGACGAGACAGCCGAAAGCTATGCCAATTCAGTCTTGCGCTTGAGAACTTTCCCACTTATTCCAGCATATGTCTTCTGGAGGAAAGGAGGCTTGGGTACTTGATGTATTATATGATATTATGGCATAAACCGTAATCCAATGCCCCGAACGCAGCATAACGAAGTGAAGGTTTGTGTTCCCCCGGGAAAAAAAGCTGAATTCATCCTATCCGACAAGCAAGATCTCACACCATATTGCTCAAATACCGAGGAGGTCACCCACAGAAGTGAAGCTTTTAGTCCCGCAATTTCTTTGTCTAGCCTTTAGCAGTAGCTACAAAGTGGTTTCCCATAACGTCTCTAGTTTCCACACTACCTCACCATGCTAAGGAAACAAGACAGCTAGTCTGAGGGCTGCTACTATCGAGGACATGAAGAGTGAAATACTCGTTCCGTGAGATGTAACGCACAGACCACCGGAAAGGATCTATATCGAATCCATTGATAACAGTGGTGGGGCGGGAATATCAGTGCACAGGGACCAGCATACATTAGGCTACAAACAGAAAAAACAATCTTGCAGGGTTTACATTTGCTACGGCTGAGACAGGCGGCCGAAAGTTGTCGGATGCGGGAGCGCCAATCAGCCTGACAAGCATTACCCATACTCCCACTGTCTAAGGGCCCACAGCGAGTATTGGAGCAAATAGATCTTCGAGAAAAGAACTTGCAAATATTCTCCACTACTTACTAGCACCAAAAACTCCCTCGCTTAGAGAGATAGTTATAACTACAAGTAAGCACAGAAAAGTGTCTATTTTCTTTAGGTGTGCTCTAGGAGGTACTTTGAGGGGGTCGTGCATTCCAGATGGATGGATGGCCCAAGACAGTCAAACACATACCCATGCCGAGTCGCATGACTGTGGGAATATTTCACATTTATAACCCCGTCTGGGGAACTGCGTCCTACCTTCAAGTCGGTCCGCCCCGGGCACTAGTATGATATAGCTAGATGACAGGTAGGAAAACAACCCGAGTGATTTCCTGTGACATCAGAGAGCAGAGTGCAGGTCCCTATATGTCTGGGCTCTGGTTAATGCTTGCTAATATCATCCTTCCCCTTTCACGAATCGCGAAGCGCCAGGCTAAGGGAGCCCTAGAGGTTCTAATCAGAAGCGGATTGTGCCCTTTCAGGCCTCTAATAGCACAAACTCCGCATCACCAACTCGAATGATAAAATCATTAGGCAGCTTCTGTCAGAAGGTTGAGATTCGTTCCAACTATTCCAGTGCCATAAAGACCTAGTATGTTTTGCTGCCAGCAACCATTCGCACCTGACCCCTTCCCTCAAGAAAATAGAGTAGCATATTATGGAGAGCAATAGTAGAGTGTGGTCTAGAGTTAAACAGCCACCCCCACAGAGCAAATCACCCATCTTCACAGAAGAGAAACTATTTGCAGTTGCTTTTCGAAATAAAAGGAGGCAAAACAATTATCCTTTCTTTTCAATTACCATAAAAACCGGTTAATCGAGTCGTGTGCTACTCCTTCGAGAATTCCCTACTTTATAATAGGGGCGAAAAACACTGGAAAAAAAGAGCGGCTCACCTCCTCTAAGTCATAAAAAACAAAAAAAAGCACCATACTTTAATAGAGGGGGCTACTCTGACTACATAGCACAGGACTTGATTATTCCAGTTCCCAAGGATATCTTTCTTTTTTTCACTTTTTTTTTCTACTTTCCTACCGCTCTTGGGTCTCCATAAGTGTATGGTTCAGGGTCGGGTTCTGTCACCTTGTAGCAGTACTAACCTGCACTACAGTCCAATTGAATAAGACTAGGATCTCAAGTCTTCCAGTCCTCATAGGGCAAGCTTTCTCAATTCCTGTCCCTTAGGTAACGAGCTGTTCAATAATAAACAGCTCATGATGAGGGGAATTGAATTAATTAGCTCCTATCAATTGTGCAGCAGTTAATCAGTTCTTGGAGTATCATCTATTACTCCATCTAGGCGTTTCACTTGGATTACCTTGTGGTGAATACTGACCGAGCTGGAAGATGGTTCGGATTTTTTTTCATTTTCTCACCAACTTGAAGGCTAAGTTAAGGATCACAATATCGTGCTGTTCAACAGTAGACACATTGTAAGAGCAGGTCTAGCCAAGGAGGGGGAGATTATAAATATTGATCACTAGCAGTTAGCTGCAAAATTTCCTCGCATCTAAAGATCGATCACAGCCAGATGTCAATAATGAAAAAAGGTAGATTTGGCCGAGAGAGGGTGGGGTAGGATTTAGACAGTCATCTGCACATTGATACGTGTATAACATAAAGCGCCACAACACTCCTGATTCGTGATAACACCTTTCACTGCATGTGCCTACTCGAAAGTCCAGCTTCGCCTATATGATTAAGTGGAAACAAGTGCTTCTTTTTATTAGTAGTTAGAGAGACTGAGGACTATTTTTAGATGGTTTATTGTGGGCTTTGCTCTTGTTTATTGAAGGGATGTTGAAGGAAGCCCCGACCTCTGTAACTCTCAAAATATTTACGAACTCTTGAAGAAGTTTCTATATCTCGCCCGGGAACCAGCCCCGTGAATACCTTCTCGGATAGGCAGAATAACATGATTGTCGGGCTCAATACCTGGTGACACTTCGATGAGCTGAATGGAGAGCAAGAGGTCCCTTGGCCTCTGTTTATTAAATGGTCGAATAAGCTGATGTGTTTTAATAATCTCCCTGTCTCGCGCAGATCCTGAGTGCCAGTTCCAGAGCCCAGAACCAGGCCAACAGTTGTACGAACGATCGCATCGTTAGCATGATATCAGTGTAGTAAGCACAAATCGATGTGTGCGGAATATATTGAACCATTTTCAATACGCCCCTATGGAATCAAGGAGTAAGGGTGTGTCATCAGTGCTCCCAACGAGCCAGGGAGGCGAGCTACTGTAAAGCCCAGCCCGGCCTGCCAAAATTCCTGGAGCCTAGCCTACCCCGAGCCTGCAAGCCTAGCAATGCCTAAGCCTGGCCTATATAGCCTGGGCCAGCCTATATATCCTAGGCCGGTCCTCTCTTAGATAGTAACCATGGAGTGTCAACAGCCGAAATCCACTATAATATAAGGTATCAATATAGGGGAGATCAACAGCTAACGTTTTCCAATTACAAAATAACATTAAAAGTGCATCAATTTCTGTTAGCCCGGGGATTTAATATAATTCCTGCTAAAAATCAGAGCCAAGAATGGTAAGATAGGGCCGTGGGTGCCACTATGGAGGTGAATTGTCAAGACTTCCTTGGGTTGGTTGCGTATCATTCGTTGTGTGATTGCTCAAGAAACAATCACGATCCGTTCTCAATGCTAATAACCCGGCCTATAAACGCCTATAAGGCCTGATAGGCTTTGGTAGGCCGGCAAAATTCGGCTTATATCGGCCAAGGCTGTTTTTTGGGTGGCCTGCTTTGGTCTGGCACTTGGGTACACTTTGTGTATCTGGGATCACAATTTTGGTTTAAAGCATTGGCGTGATTATTTCTTTGAGCTCGCATACGCTTTGTTGGTCGATCCCTCAAACGCTTATTGGGCATAGGCTTGTATCGTGACAGGTGTTATTCTTTGTCTGTTCTTTGTTCTCTTCTCCTCCGATGGTGGTGTGCGCTCGAGACACTGTTGGCGGCAGGCCCACCTATGTACTCATAAATAGTCGGTACATTTGCCGTACTATCGGTATCTGTCCGAGCCACTATCGAGTTACTTTCTTACTATCATTGTTGCTGCTTTCCATATAAATGAACTGACTAACGAGTGACAATAGATGATCTCATAATATACGGAATTCACCAAATCTAACCACTGGGAGTCAGATTACCTACGAAGTATACGTGCAACTGCCAGTCGAAGAGGGAAAAACAAAAACAAGAATGAAACCCCACTTCAAATGGTGTCCGATAGAATTCGGTGTCCGTCCTCGGGAAACGTATGGCGGCAAGCGAACATTTTAGCGACAGTGCGGTCCAGCAAGCCCGGAAGGTAACACAAAATCACGGAATATAGTAAAATTTTCAAGAGAAGTAGCCTTATCAAAAAAGATATCATGATACCGATAAGGTTAAATTCAAGCAGAGACGGGAACAATTGCGGGTCTACGCCTAATTATTTTACTGATACTACCATACTTACTAGAGCGCTTCCGACTTGCTGGCGCCTCCTCGGAGATTATCTAAGGCAAAAATGGGGCTTATCCTGGAAGAACGCTGAAAAAAATCCTACCGCCTCAGGCCTTCACAATCCACACATTTCCACGCCCATCGCAATCGGTACTAACGAAACCAGGAGTCGCCGCACTCCCTACACTCGCCAGCTGGCTAAGGAGCACTTATCCAATATTTCTACGAGCTTTGGCGAGTTTACGGTTATTTGCGCTCTTCCTGCGCTGATTGCGACTCCAGCGTCGTCGGTACCGTGTTAGTTGGCTATGCCAATTTGAATACTTGAAGGCTGGTCTGGGCGCCTCGGAAAAAAACAAAAAAACAATTGATTACGTGGCTACAGGCTCAATAGATATCGCGATTCGATAATCTATATTAAGGGGAGGAATTCCTTTTCAGTTCCGAGTTGTAAAATTCTCCAAGAAAGGTTGCGTAACCGTCCCGCTGCGGGATGAAGAGGAATTCTGTAGGTACTACTGAACAGGTTCCTCTCCGGACTGGTGATTACTTGTTATTTTCTCCCTCCACCTACACAATCACCATTTACACATCAAACAAGGAGGATAATTGCTTCTAGAGCTCTCTTACCTCTTTAAAACAATACCAGAGCGCAATTTTCCATCGGCTCCACAAGTCAACTGGATTTTCTCTGAAGGAACTCAAAAATACTACTAACGCTTACTTTACAACCCCAAACCGCCTTAGCAAGAATCCACTTGTTTGAGGACTACCAGCTACAAGAGGGTTTATTTAACCTAATTTCATCCTACAAACTACAAACCCGACACTGCTAGCCTAAGCTTTCGAGCCTTATAGGTTTTCGATACCCAGCTACAATAATGGCTCGTCCGTCTTGCCCTAAGTCCACAGTCCGGGAGAAAGGACCCAAGGCAAACTATCATCAATCCATACCCTCCTTTCCCCCTTCTTCCCATTCCAATCCAAAGGCCCAACATCGATCTCAACTTGCGCTTCCTTCTCACAACTTATCTCCCCTCGAAATTCTGCTTTTACAGCCCATAGAATTCATTAAAACGCAAACTACCTCGAATCCCCTCACAGACGATCAAACCATAAACGGCATTGGGTACTTCAATAACAAAAAAATTAAGGGAATGGGGAATTCGGTCTCATCAAAACATAAAGCTGTTAAGAGGAGAGGAGATATCCCGGCTAAAAATGTCCATAGCCAGGAACCTGATGAAGGCGAACTCCCTGGCCAATCTCAGCGCTTATACCAGCGGAGAGTTGTGGGACAAAGCTCAACTGGAAAGACTGCGAACAAGATTTCAGTGAAAAAGGCACAAGCTCCTTTTATAATACCTTTTAACACTTAGTAAAGTTCTAACATCTGACTAACAGACAAGGCAACCCCTCTCGGAGAAATCTGGTATTCCAGTAAAGGAGAAGCAAAACAAGTCAGATAAGGAACTGGTCAACGCAGCTCCAATAAAACAAAAGGCTAGTTACCGAGTTGGTACAAAATTAAGTCCAGCTTTTTCAAGTGAGCACAAGGAGAGAAATAGACACAACAATGTACCACGTTTACCAAAGTCGGGCCTTCATAGCGGCTCATGCCCAATGCCAACTGCTCCCCCTACTAAAAAAAAACCCCAGTTGGTTAGTACTGTATCCCAAAGTTGAATTACTCGCACAAACTTCTTAACTAATTACCTATCTCGTAACAGGAGGTATCGGAGAGAGTGTCAATTCTGGAATTAGGTCTGACTACCAAAAGTCAATCTAAGAACTTGGAGGTCAACCCCGGCTCAATGGTTAACACATCCGGGAAGATTCTTGTTTCGGTTATTAGCCCTTCGATTCATTGAAACTAGCAGCCATACTAAGCCATCACTTATTTAGGGAAAGCCTGATCTAAAGAGAAAACCAAAAGCCCTACCTGAACAATCTCCCAAGAGGCACAACAGTGGATTGCGGGTCAAAGGCCTGCTAAATACCTCATTTTTTTGCTATAGAAATTCGGTCCTACAGTTCCTCGCCTCCAGCTCAATCTTTGTAGAAGAAATAACCAAACATAGGGAGGAGAACTGTAAGCCCCTAGCTCCCGTATCACTTCTTTCAGTAATACCTAATCAGTTCAAGGTTGCTTTGGGCCTAATTGTACCTCTTGTGCACTTGGGCAATTCTTCCGGAGTCATTTTAGACCTGCTGGGGTGAAGCAGGCTCTCAACCTAAGCTTGTCAGCAGTACACCGGCTCCGCAACGGTACGGCTGCTGTACTCCCGAGCTACAAGAAAGAATGCTGACTTCTCAACAAAGTTCTCCCTGCACCATTTGGACGTAATCAATGTAACCAGGAAGATGCATCCGAATACATGCTTGCTCTACTCAACAAAGGGGTGGACCAGCTCAATAGGTACCCATTATTCTCCCCAGAGGTTGTTATCAAATCTAATAACACTACCAGTGTTCAAAGGCATACAAATTTGGAGGGGAATCACTTTGATCGCGTTTTCGGTGCAAAGTACGATTCTGTCCTTACTTGCCCTATCTGCAATAATAGATCGATTACACCCGAGTACCAATTGAGCCTTCAGCTGGTACCAAAAGTCACACCAAGTGCTCGGATAAATCTTAAAGCCTGCTTTGCAGCTAATTTTGCGGAGGAATATGTCGAGGCATCCTGCGACAAATGTGGGTATAAGACGGAACCATCGGAGAAATCAAAACGGTTCGCCAAAAAGACTGAGATTAGAAAACTGCCTAAATTTCTCGTTATCAACCTTTCAAGATACAAGATGGGAAGGTTTGCTCAGACCAAGATCATGAACCACGTGAAATTAGAGGAGGAACTGGTCTTAAAAGAAGGTGACAAGGATGTCACCTACCAACTCAGAGGTGTAATCTCCCATACAGGGAAGCAGCTTAGATCAGGTCACTATATCGCGTTCACCAAACAGCCTGATAGAACTTGGGCCAAATGTGATGATGTTTGGGTAGGTTAAGCTTATAATACTTTAAAAGTCGACGCAGAAATGCTAATCCGGTTTTAACAGGTAACAGAGAGCAACTTGGAGCGTATGGAACTTCAGCAGAGGTTTTTCCAAATATACGTGCTCGGGTATCAGCGGGTTCCTTGTTGACCAGCTTATCTCTATATCCGAACTAGAAGTCGGCACACGCATTTTCTATCGATATCCCTCTCGCATCTTCTTTTTGTTTTATTACTAGCGTCGCGTAATAGAACTGATTCCTCGGTCTACCGGTTTTTCCTTCCGAAGCTCTTTCTCTTACTCAATAATTACGATAAAAACGAGCACATACATTCCGCACCCCTCTACGAAAATTAGGCGGCACATCTTTCTTTCTCACTTACGTTAACTTTATTCTCTTGGCCATTGATCGTTCGGAGAAGGTTCATAGAGAAGAACTTAGAGAAATCTTTCAACTGTTTTTTTTCTTTCGATTTCCTTCCACTAGCACCTAATATTCGAAATATTTCTCGAACCACTCTCTAAGGTAGTTTTCTCTCTTTACTCCCGGTTTCAGCACGGTTCGGCAATTGCCCAAGCCCATATTCTTATGGTATGTATCATTGAGTTTACCCCCCCAGCTCCACCTCCTTATATCCTAATAGATCATTAATAAATTCAAATATAGGTTAATGCCACCGCATATTATAGCTTTCGCGCGCGCTCAAAATCGACTCCACATTCCTATTACACCTATAAGGGTCTTGCTATCTGCTTCTTCTCAACATCGCTTCATGTCGACCTTCCCATACACACGTAATTTCTAAAAGGGTTATCTCTTATTATAGAACCTATTTACTCCATATATAATATCACGACTTCGAACAGCCGCTCGCGGGCTACCACGATCTTCGTGGAATACCCGGGGTTGATTCTGACCGATAATTTCTTCAAATCACTCTGTCACCTCCCCTTCTCTACATTGTACTGATCAAGGCATCGGCTTACTACCCGTCTTTTTCTTCTCTTCGTACAAAAAATACCCTTACATTGCTGATAATCTGCGTCTTGTTTTTACTCCCCCTTTCTTCCCATAATTCCGTTTTTTCCTCCAAACTCCACTCTAGCTATACAAGGTTGCTGTTTCTTGCTCTTTTTTTTCTTTTCCTTCTCTTTTTTCAAACAAATAAGTAGGGGAATTTCCCCTCTTTTCATAAAACATTAGCTTCTCCAAAACTAAAGTTGCGAGTACTCTGGCGGAACTTGATCAAAGGTTGACCCCAAACCACGAATGAAGGGGGGGGGGAGTAACCCTAACATCCTGCATGCAGCCACCCGCTGTCAGATATTTAAGCGATGAGGTGTGGGTGGGAATTAAGCTTATTTGAACCCCGGTCGGCAAGCGATCCATCTTTTCGTAAACGTCCGATTGTCACTAACTGTCAAGTGCAACCGCCCTAACAAAACAGGACCCGAAGAGCCCCAAATCGCTAGCCTAAAGAAACAGCAACTGTTCAGCTCCCCCGCGCTAATCTGACTTTCACAAAAACATATTAGCATACCGCCCTACGCAGAGTTTTGATTCAGTGCGGGGTTATGACTTTCCCAGTGTAGGTACAGTACAGTGTCATGCTTGGTTGCCAGAGTTGATCTGTGAAGAGCTCGGATAGTTAGCCGTATTTCGTGCACTCTTGAGCTCTTAATTCGCCAGTGGGGAGAAATTATGTGTGATGGCTTGGTGCATTTTTTCCCCTTTCTCCACTTGTTTATCGGGACGAGGGGGTTTCTTACAGTATGTTGTAGTGTTTTCTGGTTTGCCCCCCAGGTTATCACAAAGACTCTTCTCTGGGTTGAATTTAAAAAAAGACAAAAAAGACAATGATAGTTTTAAGAAGTACCCTATAGCCACAAAAAGAGAGACCTTAAATGAATGGAAAATGGAGAAGCATAATAGAGAAGAGGGATGTGGAGAATCAATCTTAGGCAGCTCATATGAAAAGAAACTCGGCTAGATATAGTTTACTTATTCACTGCTTTTCTGCTCACCTGCTGGATTTGTGCCTGATGCTTGCCCCGATGTCTCTTAAGATTATAACCCGAAGCAAGATTTCTACACAATATATATCACCATGCCGTACATACCGGATCCCCCGCAGCACCCCGGCCAAGAGGTTCCAAGGCCCCCAGTCTTCTCCATTCCCCGCAATGTAAGATTTCTTAATCCCTGTCGTTTCCCACATACTCTGCTATTGAATGGTAAGTTAGCTTCGATGATAATAATATGAAGGGAATTTTTTTCGTTTTTAAAATTTTTTCGGTTTTTTTTTTCCTTCCCCCCCCCCCCCCCCCCCCCCACCCGGCACCAACAGAGGAGCTAAGTTGGTAGTGAGTTATTTTACCCCCTCACCCACTTTGCAATCTCAACATCCTAGAAGGAAGCACATAGTTCCCGTATTCGAATATGATACTCACAGCACTCGCATGCCGCTGGGGTAATCCGCAGCATCTCGAGAATTTCCCGAGAAGCTTTCAAAACCTGACGTAACGGCACACGATAAATATATCCAGGTGCTCATAACGCACTGATGATAAATTACCTAATAGAAAGAAAGAAAGGAAGGAAGGAATACTAGTCACAATCCCTCACTCGGAAGACATCATACTAACGGGAATGCGCAGTAGTGATCGGGAACTGTATATATATATATATCACACAAATTACACATGTATATGCGGGGTGTAAGTACTATAAGCCCCTCCCGGGCTGTCAAGTTCGCAGAATAAATACTTGGGATAATCCTACGCATGCTACAGGATCCGAACGCGGACAATGCGGGAAGGATATATACCACGTTCACTAATTCCAAAAGATAAGCGTTGAGGAAAAAAAGAAAAGAAAAAACTACTCATTGCATTTCTGGAATGTTAGTTATAGTTTACATACCCTCCCCCTCTTTCCATCTCTCAGTATTTTTAAAAAATAAAATAAAAGGTAAAAGAAAAGGACAAATACCATACAAGCATTGATCAAAAGAAAGAAAGAAAAAGAAAACCCCTATAATAAAGCATTCCCCTCCCCAAACTTCCTTATTACAGTATACCAACTATTCCTCCTCCTCGTCAACCTCAACCTCACACCCCTGGGCAAAAAACATCTTGGCCTGGACGTCGTATGGATTTTCGATACTGTAAAGATTACCTATCATACCCCCCCCTTTGTTAGCCCAAACCACGTAAACCGGAATTCTTTATATATATATATAAAAATACCTCGAGGAACCATAAACTGCCCTCCACTCCTAACCCTAAACATCGTTTCGCCAACGTGAACCTGGACCTTCCCCTTGAGTAGGTAAAACACCAGGTGCATCTTTCCGCTGTTCTTCGTACGCTTGATACCCCCGGGCGGTATCTCGATCATGCCCGTGCCGAAGAATGGTTGTGTGCACGTCTTTACAAATGTGAAGTCACCGTTCGCCACTTCCACCGTCACGATTCTGTTGCGGGAGAAGGCTAGCTCCATTTCCTCCAACTGCTCGGGGGCAGAGCCGGGTGGGAAGGGCTTGACGTAGCCGCGGATGACACCGACTTCGCCGTCAACGATTTGTGACTCCCAGGGCTCTTCTTCAAATTCTTCATCTTCTGCATCTTCTTGCTTTAGGGTGCGTTTGCGCTTGTTGCCGGCGGATTGGGCTGCTGCAGCGCGCTTCTTCCTGCGTTCCCGATCGCGTTCTTTTTCCTCCTCGTCGCTTTCCACGCGGATAATTTCGGCGATTTCTGGGAGCTTGATTGAGGATGCGGCGGCGGCGGTGGTGCTAGTGGTGGAGGGGTCGGTTAGTGTGTAGACTACTTTTTCGCCTTTCCAGAATTCTAACGGCTTCATGCGGTGCCTTGTTGGTCGGCCGTTGGTGATGGAGTCCGGCTCTGCCGTGGGCCGTTCGTGGATAACGCGCTGGCCGCGGGGGCGGGGCGCCGGTTGAGAGGATGAGGAGGCGGATGGTTTAGCAGCAGTAACAGCAGGAAGTTCTTGAGAAACGTCCCGTCGCCGGGATGCCTGGCCGGCGGGTTTCTTGGCGCCCGTAGCAACGGCCTTGTTCTTGCCTTTTGAAGCCGCTGTAGCCGCTGGCTTAGTGGTCCTCGGCGATTGACGGACCTTCTTACGCGCAGGTTGAGCAGCCTCATCGTCATCTCCCTCCCCTGCTTCTTCGTCGATTGGTGCTGGGGCAGGTGAGGGCTCCGAAATTTCGTGCTCAGGCTCCGAGCGAGACTTTACGGCGCCTCGGGTCCTTGCAGTGGATTTCGCCTTGGGCTTTTGGGAAGAAGATACTGGCTCGGGCTCAGCTTCGGGCTCACCGGCCGGTTTTACCTTGGCTCTACCTTTGGTCCTTGAAGCTGCCCTAGGTTTCGGCGGGGGAGGAGGGGCAGTATCACTTTCTCCCTCTGATTGTTCATCCTCAGTTTCATCTTTGCTGGGAGGTGCTGTGACTTTTGTTTTGCCCTTTCCCCCAGCTCTAGAGTTCGCTTTCGCTGATGATGACGCTGCTGAGTCCTCGGTGTCTTTGGCCGTAGAGTTGGTTTTACCTTTCCCTTTGCCTTTCGTGGCAGCTTTGGACTTGGGTGCTGGGATTTCCTCTACCCCACTACCATCTTGCTGGGGCTGGATGACCTTAGCGGAAGGCTTTGCTTTACCATTTGCAGCAGCTTTTGATTTAGGTGCCTGAACTTCCTCTTGTTCTGACTCAGGTTCTGGCTCTTGAACATCGGCTTTAGCTCGGCCCCTTCTTCTCGGAGCAGCCCGGGGTCTGGGTGCTTGCACTTCCGGCTCGGAATCGGACGAAATTTCTTCAACCTGAGGTCCGGCTTTACCCTTAGCCTTTGTGGAAGCTTTTGCCCTGGATGTCCGGGCCGTTTCTGGCTGAGAATCTACCGCCAAAGCTTTGCCCTTACCCCTAACAGCGGCCTTTGCTTTGGCCGGTTTAACCACTTCTTCTTCTTCTTCTTCTTCTTCTCCCCCAGATTCCGACCCCTCCGACTCCTCATCTTGAGCTTGTGCCTTGCCATCCGCTTTGCCATCGACCTTCGCCTTAGCCTGAGTCTTCTTCGTCGGAGGAACAGGTTTCGCTTTCTTCCCCGGTAATGGTGCAGCTGCTTTTTGCTTAGCCACCTCCTTAGCTTTACCCTTTCCCTTCTTAACCGGCGCGACTTGCACATCCTCAGTCATGACCGTGTCCTCACCCTCCAGGATCTGCGAGACTTCCTCCTCAATCGGATGTCTCTCCTCCTGCCGCCCCAAATTCACAGCACTATCCAGACCATTATCAATTCCCCCATCGTTCATCTCCACATCCTCGTCCTCATCGCCCTCAGTGCCCTCATCATCCTGCAGCGAAAAGGCCTTCTTCTTCCCCCCTTCAGCAACCAAAACCGATTTCTTACCCTGCATCAGCAATCCCCTCTTCTTCTTGGCTGCAGCAACCGGCGGCGTCAGCTGAGAATCCCGAATAACAGTCTCTTCTACGACCTGTGGCATGGCCCCTCTCTGCTTGGTCTTAGGCTTAACGCGCGCAACCTCAGGCTCCTTCTTCTTCTCAACTTCCTTGACGGCAGCGGAAGACGACGAGGACGGAGCCCTATGCACCTCCTTCCTAACAGGTGACATGGAAACGCGCTTCGCTGGCTGGCTCAGGCGCGGAGGAGCCTCTTTGTCCCCAGCAGAACCGCCGCTGCCAAAATCAAGTTTTCGATTCGCGGGGCGCAGCGGGGAGGGTTTGTCGGGAGAGCTGAAACCCACAGATGAGGCCCTTCGAGCAGGGGTACCGAGATTAGTCCTTCTGGGACTTCTTGCGCGAGGTGGGAGCGAGGTTAGTCTCCGGACGGAGGAGACCGAAGATGAAGGTGGTTGTGGGGCGCTGCCTTTTTAGAGTGGAGGGGGAACGAATAGTTAGCTAGCTTGTCAAACTGAGAGTAGAAAAGCAACGTTGAAAACAGCGTGTTGGGAACGAAGGAAAGAGGAAATTAGAGATAAAGTGAATTTCCAATGTTCTTCTTTCTCTCTTAGTTGCAATATTTGCCAAGTCGTAGGCAAATCTCAATGGGGAGGGTGTGAGTGAATGGGTGTATTTACTAGTAACAATGTCCATACTCTCCGATGATATCGTCTTATCCCCCGTCACCCCCGTCACCCTTTCACCCTCACCCCTCTTCTCGCCCCCATTCGCCTTCGCTTTCTCCCCCGGGTGCATATTCGGCGGCGCCGCCGGAAGATCGGGCGAGAAGAAAGCATCCATATGCTCCATTCCGAAAGCATTCCTCTGACCGGTATCCTTAACCATGAAGCCGGTTTTTCTGCGCGAAAGAGATATAACCCGTCAGCCCATTTTTCGCAGGAAACGCGAAGCAGTAAAAAATAAAAATAAAAATGGAAAAATGGAAAAGGGCAAAGGATGCGAGAGGAAGAAAAACGCACCGGCCCGCGACGCCTATGTCTGTAAAGTTGGTTTCGCGCGCTTTGCGCTGTGATGGGGACCCTGGGGCCATTGTGGCAGCAGTCGTGGTGGTGATTGTATTCTAGCGATTTCCTTGAAAGCGAATAAAGTTGGCGGGGGTGACGCTATTTTGGTTAATAGTTGGTTAGTAGTCGCTGGTCCTGGTAGTAGCGGTGGTAGAGGGGGAGAGAAGAATGCGGGAAAAGAGAACTTTCCAGGCGGAAGCATAAAACGGGTTGGAGGTCCGTCTTTGTTTTTTTCCTCAATGTTGTTGACATAGCTGTAGCTTCTCCATGTCTTGGCAAATACGCTCCCTGCCAAAACGCGTCTTCCCAAAGGTTTCTTACAGCCCAGCACCAGTCAAGTCAACCAGCCCTCTTGCACGAACGCCAATAAAATAACGCGCCTTTTCTTCCATTATAATACCGGTAGTTCACGAGTAATTAACATAGCATACGACGACAACAACAATAACAACCCACAATGGCAGAAGAAGATTCCCAACCAACGCTTGAAGAACTCTCGGATGCAGATATAGAAGCCGCGGGGGAGACCGCAAAGGAAGCAGCAGAGATACTCCCCTCAATAGACAATACAAAGATACTCAAGGGGGAGACATACACCTACCACTCCCCAATCCCCAAATCCATCCAGGAAGACCCCAAAGGCGAGGTAATCCTCGGCGTAGACGAAGCCGGCCGCGGTCCCGTCCTAGGCCCAATGGTATACGCAGTAGCATATTGTCTAAAAAGCGACAACCCCATGCTGCGAGAGCACAAATTCGACGGTCCCCCTTCCCCCCTCCTCTGCATCCAAAACCAACCAACTAACCAACCCCCCGCAGACTCCAAGAAGCTAACCCACACCCTCCGAACCAACCTCCTCCAAATCCTCACCACGCCAGACACAACCTTACACCGCAACCTCGGCTGGTCCACCATCTCCCTCTCGCCCCGGGACATCTCCGCCGGCATGCTGCGCTCAACCTCGTCAAGCACCTACAACCTAAACGCGCAAGCCTTCGACGCAACAGCAGCCCTAATCTCAGCCGTCCTCGCCAGTGGCGTCAACATTCGGGAAATCTACGTAGACACGGTTGGCACTGCGAGCACCTACCAGTCCAAGCTGCAGAAACTCTTCCCGAACATCGACATCACCGTTTCGAAGAAGGCGGACTCGATATACCCGATCGTGTCAGCGGCTAGTGTCTGCGCGAAGGTTACGCGCGATGCGGCGATTGGGGTGCTCACGCCGGAGGGCGAGGAGATTGGGAGTGGGTATCCGGGGGACGAGAAGACGAAGGGGTGGCTGAAGAGGGGGATGGACCCGGTTTTTGGCTGGGAGGTTGGTATGGCGAGGTTTTCTTGGGCGACGGCGAGGGATATGCTGGAGGGTGGGGGGAAGAGTGGGGGGAGTGGTGGTGGGGTTGAGGTGGTTTGGCCTGAGGAAGATGGCGCGGAGCAGACTCTTACTGGGCTTTGGGGGGGCATGGGGGGGAGGGAGGGACTCGCGGGGTGGTACGGGAGGAGTGTGCACAGTGAATTCTAGTCAGGGATTCATCGCCATTGCTACGTTATAGACATAAATAGACAATATATTATTTATCCTCCCATAGAATAATCCCGGACGAGTGAGAACCCATGACCACTATTTAAATCTTTAGGCCTCCGCACCGCCTTTCCAGATAGGTCCCTCAGAATATAATACTAGACATTAAACCAATAAGCAACGCAAACATCCGCCCCAACCAATACTATAAATAAAATAAAAATACCATGCATCAAGCACTTCGCATTGTATCTACAACCAAACCCCACCCACCCCGGATCTATCAACTGACCAAGAGGCATCAAGCAAACCCATATCAACCCGAGAGAATGGAAGGAAGGAAGGAAGAAAACGCAAACGCCCCGCCATTAATACCGAGTTCACCCCACCACTACATCACAGCCAAGGAAAGTGAGAATAAGAGAGGGGGAGGAAAAGAAAAAAATGGGCAGTAAGGGAAGGGGAGGGAAGGAAGAACTAACACACACAAGAATAGAATCGTGATAATGAAAGAAAAGAAAAAAGAGAAAGAAGAAAAAGAAAAAAAGAGCATACCCAACCCAAGTCAATTCGACGGCCTACCAGTTGCATCCATAATGTCCTCAGGAGGAGGAGGCAATATTAACAGCAGCCGCCTCTAACCTTGGTCTGTTCATCCATGCTCAGACTAGTCTTCGCCGTATTCGTCTTAATCCCATGACTCTTATCATTCAAGTCATACACCCCGCTCTTGATATTCTTATAAATCTCCCTCGCACAATCCACGAACGCCTCCTCCACGCCCTCACCCGTCATCGCACTAGTCTCCACGAACGCCTTGATCCCATTCCCCTCAGCCCAAGCCCTGGCCTCCTCGACGGGGACCTCACGCTTATCTTCACCAAGGTCACACTTATTACCAACAAGGATGATGGAAATGTTTGTATCGGCGGCATCGCGCAGCTCCTCCAGCCACTCTGTAGCGTGCGTGAACGTCGCGCGCCGCGAGATGTCGTACACCAGCAGTGCGCCCGTTGCGCCGCGGAAGTAGGACTTGGTTATCGCGCGGAAGGACTCCTGTCCCGCTGTGTCCCAGATTTGCAGTTTTATCTTTTGCGCTGTAGGGCTGTCGTCGACGGGGATTATACGGCTACCGAACTCTACGCCGATGGTTACGTCGTGGGTTGGGTTGAAGCGGCCCTCGCAGAGGCGGATGGTGAGCTTTTACTCTTTGTCAGTTTGATTGCGCCCACGGACGGATAAATGGATGGATGGACAGGATGGGGTGGGGTGGGGTGGGGGGAGGAGGAAAAGGTACCGAGCTCTTTCCACACCCGGAGTCGCCGATGTTGACCACTTTCTGTATTGTCGTCCGGCCTGTCAGCGTGATGTCCCTAGTCAAGTGACTACCGTTCCATCATGGCTTACAGCAATATAGTCCCATGGCTGCGGCATCTTTGTGACAACCAAGATTGTTTTCTCCTCTCCTCAGATCCTTTCCTTCCTTCGTTTGGGCGAGAGATAGTCGAGTTTGGTGAATCGGTCTTCTTGTATCTCGATTAATAAAAGCCAGAAAAGGGGGGGAAAGACGAGGCTTTTGTCCTGAGGTGGTTGTGGTGGCGACGGCGGAGAAAAGAGGGAAAGGGAGGTAGGTGACGCTGGCTGACTGTTCGTGGCAGGAACGGTGGTTGCTACGGGTTGAATCACGGGGGCGGGGGAAACACCTGGCCGTTTGGGGGAGCTCTCGCGGTATCATACTAGTTCGTCATAGTTTGTGTAACACTCAAAAGTCATCACTCGTTTTTAGGGTTTTGGAGGGAGGAACCCGAGGCGAATAATATTTTTGTTGATTCATACATAAGTGACATTTCCATGACCTGGATTAATTGATGGTGGGACCCCGTTTAAACCTGTGTTCTAGGCATGACAGGCTGTGATACTGAACTTAAAAGGGCTGGAACCGGAATGAGGCAGTTGACCCTAACCCTAGTGATACGTTCCTACTAATGCTGCTCGGGATTTGCTCTTCAACGGTTTGGCTATCGAGAGGTCTGAAAAAAATACTATCATCACAATGTCATCTAAATTTTATGTAGCTAGCAGTATAGCCCTCAGAGTCTCCGTTCTCACAGACCCCTATAAAACCGTTAACCAGCAATCATAGAGAATCACGTAAAGGTGGCATCATTTCCATTCATCCATATCCATAGTATGAGATCGTAGCGCTCTAGAAGTAGGCCCTGGGAATTTTTCAAGAGCCGAGTTGAGAGGTAACAGAATATCTGACCGCCATAGAAAATCTCAAGCGGGATGTATTTCTATAACAGAATTAGAGTCCTAAAAAAACCCCTATGTGAACCTGGGGTGGGAACCGGTTTTCGGGAAGACTTCAAGCATGCCTCTTCCAATGGCTGTAGCAATACCCTCGTGTTGATACCGTAGACAACCCCTGAACACTTGGACGCCCTGCGGCTCAAGTGGCTAAACCCAAGTGAAAAACTTCCCACTGGTCTACCAGCACTTGAATATGATGTGGCAGCTGCGCTGATCGCCGCTCATTTCCTCATAAAATCAGCATCCGGGTTGCCTGGGAGGCCATCTATCCATCAGTCTAATACTTAGTCTGTGAGCGACAGGATACAGAGGGTTGGAGGAAAGGCTAAGCTACCGGTATGAGGAGAGCAGCCCACACAACCGAGAAGATAGGATGACCCGGCAGTAGAAAATCTACCTCTCCGAGAGAGAGAGAGAGAGAGCTGGTCAGTTAGCTGGGCTGATTGACATCTAAGTTAGTTTTCCAACTACTTTAACAAGGACTACAACATGGAATAGATGCTTCAAACTTACCTATTAATTCCCTTTGCAATAAGCTTTAACCCAGTATCAGCTTGGTTCCAGAGCACCTATAACAGGCGATAGAAATGTGAGCAACTCAATATGCAATGCCCCTATCTTTTGACGGGAATAAGCAGTAGGCTAGTAGGTTCAAGTTGACTATCTCTGAAACGCATATCTGGAATACGAGAGCCAAGGATGCTGAACAATAGTTGGGCAAAACGAATATTCAGGTAAAAGATGACTTTTCTGGTGTTTCAAGCTACCGGTTCTGTGGGGTACATCATATCTGATTTCTAGGTGTTTAGAGCAAGGAGGAAGTGGAAGCTAACAACGCAGGTGATATTGTGGTTTGCCCATACCTTGCATACCTAAAGCGGGCTGGGGTTCCTATGGATAACACAGCTTGAGGTACCGTGGGCTGGTGAATTTTGACTGCATGTTTGAAAGGGGAAGGAGGAATGTGACATTGCGGCAGTCGAAATACCTTACTGGCATACCGCCACTGGTGCGAGTAGTATTTCTCGTGCTCTGTCTTGCGCTCGATTCCTTCTAATACGGTAGGGGACAAGGGGGTAGCCTAAGGTTTCCCATTGATATCTCCTACAATCTACCAGGATAGTGAACCAATGCCTGATTTTGAGCAGGGCTGGGCGCCAAGCCAGCACCGACCGGTTAAACCCTTGCCGTAGCGGGATCGCGGTATCCGATCGCACAGGGTCTTGTTGAGTGCTGAATGTCTACGATCTGCTAAATGTCGTGAATTTTAGGCTACGATTTGCGAGCACTAGTGATGCTGCACCCCAGGTTCGATCAGATAAAAGACACCGTAGCCGTACGCTTGCTATTGGTTGGTTAATTGTAGGAAAGAGCCGCAATGCTGGTTGATATGGCTGTCATGATACAACTAATTTTGATAGGAATCGTTGGGCAAATGAGCATCCCGGACGGGAAACCATTGGCCCAGTGGCATTTTCGTTCGTGGATGTCAATTACATGCTGTACCAAGCGTCGGTTTTGTAAGGAGTTAGTGCTGTGGCAGAAATCTACTCGGGTACGCATAATGGAGGGCACGGGCGGGCTACCGCATCGAGGCTCTTCAAGCTGATGTTATCCTAATCAACTGAGTGACAGGTGGTGACCGCGGCTCACCTTCCTGACAAGGATAGTAGGGTACACGAGACCTTGGCGGCCTGGCGGCCTGGTGTGAAAAGAAAGTGCATCTCCGGCCTGGTTGAGACTAGCCCGCTCGAACAGGGGGGGAAGACAACCCTGCAGCAGGAGCAAGCTAAGCGAGCCCTAGGGCTGTGGCTGTGAGTGATCCCCTCGCCGCCGATTGCCCGAAAGAGGGATCTGTGGAGCTTTTCCAAGGTGCAGATTTATTTCACCTTTCTGCCCCCTGTCTGACTCAAACCTCGTTGCTGAAGCAGGGGGGCCGATGTGGATCATTGCTTAGCAAGTCGGTATCTACCTTATCTTGTGCCATCATACAAGTACAAGCGAGGTTTTTCCGTGAGGAGATTCTTTGGAAGAGTTTTTGGGTAGCCTGCCCCTGATCAGTGAGTTGGGACGAGAAAGCCATTTTTGAATATTTCGTTACGGAGTACCATCCTGCCTGCTGCGGTGGGATGCCAGGGAGTTGGCTTACCGGTACTTGGCCAGTTCACGATGCCGGTATGCAGGGGAGTGAAATACTTGCACACAATATTGTGATACTTGCACAGGTATCTAGCAGTAGGTATCAGGGGGATACAGCTATCGTTACACAGCCACCCGACCAGCAAAGAAAAGAAAAAAAAGGCAGTCACTTTATGCCAGATACAAGCACAATCCACTGCAAGGACAACCAAGTGTCCCCTGATGAAAAGGGGATCGAGGAGATGCCGGTGCTGACGCTGGATTATATGTATATGATACCGGTATTGTTGCCTTCGGGCTTCTGTTTCTCTTGAGTCAAAAGGTCTTTGGGTTGAGTCAAGCTGCTGTGTGTGAACTTACTATGGAAGCTCCAGCCGTTGGCTTGGCCGATGATCAACCTCAGACCCCGCTAACTTGGTGCCAGTATTTTTCACACACCAGATGCTGGCCGGCGGCAAGGTGTCACACGTAGAGACTCGTCCGTTTCTTTCTTTTCTCAGCCTCCTTCTGTTCTCTGTACTGTACTGTACTCGAGTATGTGTGTTCTCTTTTTCCCTTTGGGGGAGAGTGACCGGTTTTATGTTCGCCCGTGCTCACTTTCGGACCTTGAGTTTGGGTTTGTGTGGGAAAAAGTTACTGGTACTGCTTTGTCCTCCTGCCTCTGGTCGGGGGGAGCGATTAGATTAACACTCGTCGGTCGCCCAGTCACTTAGTCACTCAGTCACTCTGTCCAACCTCTTTCGGAGCCGGCAGATCCTGACCTCTCGTTTCTGGAGTGACCTTCTCCGCTGGAGGCCAGAGGCTGGTGGGTGAATGAGTGCCGGTGTGGTTGTACCGTAGTAGTCGTCTGGCCTTGCATTCTCTGTCGCCTGCTCACTTACTCGCCCACTGTAATTTACTAGTACCACTCCCACTCCAACTCGCTAGCTAGCCACCATCACCAGGGCCCCATTTCAACTTTTCTACTCCCCCCCCCCACAACTCTTGCCCCCATCACCACAATACGGTAACAACCACAACTTCCACCGGAGGCCTCTTCTTGTACATACAGTAGATTATCGCTACCACTCGTCATCTATCGTCTGTCGCTTCCTTCCTTCGCCCTCCTCCGTCTTGATCGCCCCAACTCACAAGTACCCGCACGAGCCTCGTTCATCAACCGTCCACCCATCTCTGGCTTCCCTACCCGCTTCCGTTAGGGACTAGTTGTCCATCCATCCATCTGTCTCCATCATGTTTTCAGAATGTAGTACCTTATCTACCCCTTATCTTGACAAAGCTGCCTTCGGTTTATCACAACCAGACACTTGGGTCATACTTTTCTCTCTTGTTTTCTTGAGCCTCTTCTGTTTCTTTGTCATTTCACTGCTAACGCTCGGCGTAAACAGATGCTTCCCGCTTTCTGGCTCAATCACAGACTCGTGTTAGTGCTATACGCGAAGGAAGACTGAATGGTCCCCCAAACCCGGCCCCGCTGTTTCACTCGGCCGCGGATTATCTGCCCGACGACCCGGAACACGAACAGGAGGTCCAGGATTTCTATGCCCTGAAGAGTAGTCGACGGCATTTTGGGGGTTACACTCTTCCGACGAATACCACCGTAGGAGAAGAGGACGAGGATGAAGGAGAGTATTCCGGGGATAGCACACAGGAGCTAGGGCGTGGCAAGGGAAGGGGGAAGGCCAGGCTTTTAGGAGCGGGGTCTGGGGGTATTCGTAGTTCGTGGAGGGCACCTAGGTCTGCTGGTTCTTCGTTGGTCGGGTCGACGTCACAAACAAGTTCGGTACTGAGCGATGGGACGGAAAGGGGTTCTGGGAAGGGGAAAGATAGGATGGTTGATATCGGCTTGGATGATAGCGTACGGTTAGGGATGATGCCTGAGAATATCGATCCTGAAGATATGGTACGATCGTTGGAAGACGATAGGGCGTTTGAGGGTCATCATCTGTTAGCGGACGAGGATGATGATCAGGGTCCGCCGGATGATATCGCTATTGAGATGCCTCCGGATGATGATCCTCCGGCCTTCCAGCAGTTTCGAAGGACTCCACCGCAAGTTTCGAATAATCTACCCTTTGCTGCGCCAACTAAGGCGGATAGCTTTATGCCAAGGCTATCGTCACCTCATCAACGAGGGCCCCATATGAGCATAGTACGGGAACCCTTTATTCTGTTTTTCTTTCGCCTACAGAGTAGTGTTGATTAGCTTAAGCTGACCGCAATAAACATGGTAGATTCCACAGCAAGTTGCCCATCCACCATTAGAACCGCCCTCGCACGACCATTTATGGGGCACCCTTTACATGGTGCTGATGGCCTGTATGTTTACTACATCGTTTGTTGTATGGCTTCATACAGAGGAGACGAAGCTACCCCTTGACACGGTTTACCGAACACTGCATTCGGCCATACATCTTCTTGCTGTGGATACTTTCCTTGCTATCGCCGTGTCATTAGTATGGATGTATCTTCTGCGGTCGTTTGTAAAACCGCTGATATATCTGATATTGGTATCGGTGCCTGTGGTCCTGGCGGCATTGAGTCTATACCCACTCATTATGTCGTACAAGGGGAAGATGGGTGGCAACGGGCCGCAGGATAAGGCCATGCGATGGGGGAGCATTTTTCCCGCATTGATGGCCGGATTCTGGGTCTACTTTGCTTACAAGGGGAGGAATGCATTGGGAAGGGCTGTTGGGATTATCCAGCTGGCGTGCAAAATTCTTGGGGAAAACCCGGCGTTGGTCTTGTTGAGCTTTGGTACCCTTGTGGGCGTTTGTGTTTTCACTTGGATCTGGGTGGGAATGTTCACTAGGGTTTTCTGGATTGGAAATACACTTTTGAAAGGTATGTTTGGGGAAGATTGCTGTGAAAAGTTGCCTATGTGCTGATTGTTTATAGGAAAACCTATGTGGACCTTGGACACCAAGAGCACTGCCTTAGGAGTTTACTACATCTTGATGTACCTGTGGACTCTGGGAGTGACTTCCGGGATTCAGAGGTGAGTTTGTACCTCGATCGGGTGTCAATCAAAATTCTAACCAGCATTCAGGGCGACATCCGCCGCAACTGTCTCCCAGTGGTACTTCCACAGACACGCAATCCCAACAACTTCTTCAAAGGCTATAATGTCCGCAGCTCTCCATCACTCGACAACAACCCTCTTTGGAACAATCTGCTTCTCAACCCTAGTTGCCCTACTAGTCCGCCTACCCTTAATGATTGCCCCCCGCCGTATTGCGGGCATCCTGCACATGTTCTGCTTCAACTTTATTGCCTCCCCCGTTGCGGCCCTAACAAATCCTTTAACCCTAACATACGGGGCCATCCACTCCCAACCACTGACCCAATCGTCGCGGGCCGTGGCAAACATGCGCTTCGTGGATACCGCGGGTTACAGCGCTGGCGGAAAGCACCCTCGCACGGCATATAAACTCAGCAAGATGCTCCTGACCGCGACTCGCGGCGTGACAGCATTGACTTTGGGAACCGGAGCGTGGGTTGCGGCGAGGGATAGTAATGGTGGGAGCGGGTATGGCTATATTGTCGGGATGATTGCTGGTGCGATTGGATGGGGGGTGCTCGGCGCGACAGAAGGGTGTTTGAGCAATATTGTAGATGCGTGTCTTGTATGTGTCGGATCGGAGGGACCGAATGCGGGGCATTGCAGAGAGGCGCAGGCGGTTTTTGGGGGGTAATGGTGTGCCTTTCTTGGGAGAGAGCTGAGGAGGGGAGGAGGGGGTGGGAGAGGGAAGAAGATGTTGTTATGGTGATAGTGCCATTATAAACTACGAATTACCACGATTGACTTCTCCTTTTCCTTCCCTCTCCCTCGGGCGCTCTTGTTTTCTTCTTTTCCACTTCTCTTGGGTTAGCTTTCATACAGCAACTCGGAACGAACTATTATCGCTAATGCAAGTTCCGTACCAGAGTTTTTTTTCTCTGCTTTTTTCTTACAAACCTCGCATTCTTGTATTTAGCTCCTCCCTTCATCCATTTCCACCATTATTATTTCCTTCTCTTCTCTTTTTGGATCTTGCCTTTTCGCCTGGTTACACTTAGAGGTTTTTTTTCACTTTTTTTTTTTGACGATGGAATGGGAATGAGATGTATGATGCAAGTGATTGAATTCTTGGTTGCGGCTTTTGTTCATCGGTGATAGTGGTGTAGATTTGTATTATGGGGGATAGAGCATTTGCGGGGTAGCTTTGCGGACAAATTAAAGTGCGGGGAAGTGGGTGGATCAAAAGCATTGGAATGGACGAACAGCCAGGGAAGGAAGTGTGGAATAGATTATGATGGGGGCATTTTTCTTCCTCTTTGTGGTGTGGTGTGGAGGGCTGAGGCATTTGTATGATAACAAGTAAATTTACGCCCGAATTGGTAAGCGGTCGGGACATGGGTTCTCACTCGTGGGGAAAGCCGGGTTGGTGCGAACAGTTTGTTCGTTTGTGAGGGGGAGGGGGAGGGGGCGGTTTCTGTGAGGGAAGTCCATGGCTTAGAGTAATGTACCATAAGATAAATGGCGAAGGGGTTCCAAACGGGCAGGCGGGGGCGGATGGGATTCGACTAATCTGGTGTAATAATATTATTCAAATAACAAGATGGTGAACCATGGGAAGGGTGAATGGAGAGCAGGGTGATCCTCGAGTTATGGTAGAGATTCTCCGGCCTTTTTCCTCCCAAGATGGAAATCAGGAATGAAAGAAACTCGGGACGGGGCGTGGGAGGTATTCGGCGGGATGGTTGTTGGTGGGTTAGTGGCTGTTATACCTGGAACCCTAGTGGCAGGTGGTGGTGGTGGTGGTGGTGGTGGTGGTGGTGGTGGTGGACGCCTTTGATGAGGCATTGTCAGTGCCGTGTATTGAAGGTTCTGGTATCCATATAGCCAATACCGCAAAAACTGGTCTTATTGGAAATGGCGCTAAGTGAGGATGATGGGCATATGGCGCAACAATAGGGAGTGGCAACTTAGCCGAATATCAGAAGAGAGGTGAGTGATGGGATATGCTTTGAAATACTCTTCGTGGCTCACTTCTGGCCCACTCACTGGAATTATGGAACACTCCTCATTGGAGGGATGTTTCTTTTTTCATTACCTATAGGAACTTTAAGTTCAGTGAGGTTCAATTAACCATGAGTATTCCGAAAATTACTGTGCTCAAACTGCG
>Ga0307509_10001560_pt1 | contig 38568 bp, 24 predicted proteins | sample 10_EM_MG_FD_202245 | JGI IMG/M metagenome (GOLD analysis project Ga0307509, IMG submission 202245) | Populus trichocarpa ectomycorrhiza microbial communities from riparian zone in the Pacific Northwest, United States - 10_EM | ecosystem: Host-associated > Plants > Roots > Unclassified | place...
ATATTCTTCTTTATCTTCTCTTTTAGAAATAGGGTTTCTTTTAGATATTATGGTTGTGGTTGTTGAGCCTTAAGGATTTGAAAAATAGGAAATTTGAGGTTCCCTTTTTGAACTGCCGGCACCATACATACTTGTGTTCTTTCTAACAGGGAAAAATTAGTGCCAAAGCTAGAGGTAAACAAACTAGGACATTACCGCGATTTGTTTTCACCATCGACAAGGTCTAAAGAAGGACGTGCTCGTGTTACTACCCTCGAGGTGTGAGCTACATGGTGGAGGCTATCCACACTTTTTAGTCTTCCTCAAGCACAATTGATAAAATAAGAAGTCTTCGAAATAGGGAAACAGACCTGCATTTTGTGAGCACAATATCCACCACGAACAAGATTATATACGGCAAAACCCTTCATGTATTATCTTAGGTGCGTATAACCTGCGCGGGTATGATTTTTTTCTATATTCGGAGGCGCTCTACGGGTTAGCTCTACGAGTTAACTTGAACTTACTACCATAGAAGCACTCGCTATGGGGAGGGAAACTCTCGCATATGGTGTGACCACCGAGCTTAGCTCCAAAAGACTTTCTCGCTACCTGGATATTTTTCCAAATTGGGGAGTCGACCGTGGTTGGATGCAACCCTATGAGGCTCCTGAGCATATCCGAGCGCAGGCATGAAGTGTTATATGCAGGAGGGCACTGACCAAATTGATTTTGCACTCCTATATCCGTATCCCATCACTAAAACCTCTACAAGTAATCCCTCCGCTTGAGATGTTGGATAATTTTATTTCGCTGCCGTACTGCATCTATTTTATTATGTAACACTCTGTCTCGGCTTAGGGCCCGTTTACCTAATCGTATATCATAGTTCAAAATTTTTGGTGATGAGACTAGAGGGTAACATCCCAACAGGCATTATTTCCGGTTAGACCCTGGACGATGCAAATGTGCTCACCCAATATTCCACTATCTAAAGTTCTTGTTGCTAGACAATCAAAAAGTTATGTTGCCTCGGATGGGAGTTTGAAAATTCCAATAGGCGCTCGACAGCATGCTGTGTAAACGCAAGACCACCTACTTTCCCGCACACCTCCGGCGGTGAAGCTCTCCTTGACCGTTAGTGCTGTCTCAAGCTGCCATGCGGCCACATGTTCAAGTGTACTCGCCAAAAAGAAAACGAAAGTCTGTCCCCGACTATTACCGACACACCAGAAGAGGTATTCGAAACTACACTTTGCTCATGGGTTCCATATCCTTTGGTTGGTGGTGGTCCCTTACTATACTTATACAATAATTAGCATATAATAAAGTATGATACTAGGAAATATACAGAAAATCTCAACAGCCGGCTGCCACCAAAGACCAGCGTCGCCCAAGCAAAAGCCACCAGATTGCCAGGCAAAGCCACCCGGTTATTCAAAATTTCAATTTGGACTACATGACCGGCAGATACCCAGGTTGCCTGCAGACAGCTGTGAAACGGCCTACAGGCGTCTCATGGGTAATAACTTAGAATATGAGATTAAATAAAAAAGATTCCTGTACTATCCCCTTTCGCTTAAACACACCGATGTTGTCAACTGAGTAGTAACCATGATCTTCATATCCATAATTGATAGCCACGATCCTACCTCAAGTACCCCTCCACAATCCTTTTGATGACCATTCCACCTCTTCTAGTATTTAAATTAAGATTACCCGAGATATTGAACTTGCTCCGCATCCTCCTCCTGATAAAATTTATATTTTCCCCGACTTGTGTCTCATATAATATAATATAAGGATGCTCGTTTCTCCATAAAAGCCAAAGTAGAATCAAGATCCAGATATTCTTCTATAGTCCGTAAAGTGAACAGAGGGTTATGTAAGAGTGATCGTGTGATTCAACTCTGGCCCTACTATAAAGGAAGCCACCTCTGCATAATAGGGTCAGGGTTTCAACGGGACCACCCACGACGAGAAGCCTGCGGGTAACCCAGATAGGGGCCCAATGTTTGTTTTGGAAAGCCGCTTTCCCAAGTCCGGCCCCGCTATCTCCAGAAAAAGCCTAGGCCAGTTCGGCCATGCCCAAATCCAAACTGCCTAACCTCCTGGCATCACATAACTTACCCTAACTCGTTGCGAGCAATCAACAGCCCCTAAAGGTGCACGATCTCAACTGAAGAGGTATTCCGTCCCTCAATTAGCCTCCTTCCTTGTACCACCATCTTTTCCTCTTTATCCCGGAATTCGGACGGAACCTGGTGTTTGATCTATACCGAGTGATACACCATGACAGCAAACATTTATTTCAAACTCCGTGTAGAGAGAACTTACTCTAGAATTGTATTATGCTGTGTACATAATACCAGATACGAGAGTTCTTAAGCCCGTGTCTGGTTGTGGAATGTGTTCCGGCCTATTATTGCCCTTTCGGCAGGTTCATACTGGAATTGGTGCTTTTTGATTTATATATTTATGAGCCCTCTATCTTTAGACCAACTTGAATTTCAGTCACTTTGGTACTAGAAGGAGATCTCTCGGTTGTGGTTCACACCTTCGACACAGGGATGCTTGCCCATACAGGATCCCTATTATTAGTGACGACCTGCTTTAGTCTTTGGAAGCAACCCTTAATTTACAAGAGGACTTATGGTAAGAGAGTTCTAAGTGGTTTTAACAATTCGGGTGTATGAAATGTAAATGATCTGGCTATGGAATTGTGAAAATTATGGGCGGAAAGTGTGCAGCGTATGAATGGGAAGCGTATAAGAGATCGAACGAGTATACCAAAGAAAGACCTGTTATTAATTGGCCTGCTCTACCTAAGAGTTTGGCCAGAGGGAACGCTTTTAATACATGAATAACAATGCTAGCTCTTCCGGGAGTCTCTGGAACATAATCACACCATTTCTGCACATTCTCACGCCATTGCTTTACTCTTTCCCCTCTTTGCTTCCCCTCTTTCCTGTGCTGTACCTTTTACCCCTCACTTCGCATCCTTCACCGAGTACCTGACTCCGGTCAATCCTCCGATATTCTTCTCGCATGTTCCAACAGATAGGAGTGTAGGCATCGCGTCCGGGGAGCGCCGGTGACTAACAACAAGAATAAGGGAGACCTGTACATGCACCCGATTCCACGAAAATCGTCACAAGACACTCGGTAAACCTGCTAACTCACATTCAGACCACCTTGAAGGTTGCAGAGTAGCTCACTGGTATACCCCCCGTTCTAAGCCAGTTCAGTTGTATTTGTGCTCGAGATCATTCACCCTTCTCAGGTATCGGCGTTGCTTTTAAAAATTGGAGCAGGGAAAACTATCTTCTTCTCTAGCTGGTAATTATCTCTTTTCTTTCTCTATCCCACGATCTGCGGACCTAACTTGAGCGATAGAGGTCCAGTCTAGAGCCGGGTTCTACCAGCCCCCGGCCATTTTAGTTCGCTCCACATGCTTGTTCCGGGAGGAACTGTAGAAACTTGAATAATTGAACTAGGTTCTATGTAGTAAAGAGCTGTCCGCATTAAAAAAAGTGCGAGACAAAAACAGTGTCTAGAGAGACAAAGCACCGAAAAAACACCAAGTTCTGGTGGAAGAGACAACTCATATCACAAGATCTGATTACTCGATTTTCCATTTCCGGAAGGCCCTCAATCCTTATAGTTTAAGTTAAAGGCTGTGGGGAAGTATTGGCCATTTTTGGAAATGGCATAGCCTGAGGCATTCAGAGGCGTTGGATCTCAATAATGTTGAACTTCAACGGCGGCGATATGATTGTACGACGAGTGACGAGCGATGAAACGAAACAAATGCCAAGGAACTCACAAGGAAAACGATCGCACACCCCCCCCATGTACGGGGAAAAATCTTTTCACCAACAACCACAGGCTCACGTTCTCCGCAAATTCCCGATGCTCTGTCTAACTAACTAACTAACTAGCGAAGACAGGAGTATATATCAACAATAACACCCTATCCTCCATGAGCGCTCATGCTTCTCCATGTAAGTCTCTCCTTCCCCTTGTCAGCACCCCCGGGCTAACAAAAGGAAAACAAACACCACTGCTTACCACCTCCACACATGTTCCCTGCGGGTGTAAAACCCTTTTACAACATTTCCGGCATTCCTTACAGCCATTCCGCTTCCTGTCCGACGGCGGCATTCCTACAGAGATGCTTTCCATAAACACCCCCGATGCCGAACCTTATACCGAAAGCCAAAGCGAGTCCCCGAAGACAAAGCAATACCCGATACCGGAGCAATCTGTCTGAATCCTAAGAGCGTTTCCGAAGTCAAACAGGTGCGCTCCCGGAGCTGACTAAACAAAGGAAGTATCAAGAGAGTATGGCGAGCAGCACCATTCCCAACACTTAACTCGCCGGTGCAATTCCATTAAGTTGGAGTCAGAAACCTGTCTTGGGCTGATACGGTGATTTCCATGAATAATCCCCATCCCCTCGCGAATCCCATGGTGTTTGTGTTCAAGAGAAGAACTTTAATGACTAGTTTCTCTTGTATTCGAGTACAGTACCTAAGGTTGGGTGACAAAATTAACAGACACCAAGGATCGCACACTCATAATTTTTGCCCCGGCATCGACCAACAAAAAAAAAATAATTAAAAAAAAATAAGGACGTGTCATAGCGGTGGTCGGCGCTGAGTGGTAGAGAGCAGGAGAGGTTAAGTTATGGTGTATCAGTTGTATGGTAACAGTTTCCTCGGGAGGGTTTGCTGTGTGGAGCTTCCGGTATTGTCCCTGAGCAAATGTAACCGAACAATTGGCCCTACAGCGTTCAACCAAATTCGCAACCACACCCCTCACTCCCAAACAGACCATACTTTTACGATAAGAAAAAAGCCTCAATAAAACAGATGGGTGATACATATGGTGTTAATTAGGATTATATATTATTATTATTATTTTTTAAAAAATATCTTTGGTTGTGGCTTTAGAGGGCATTTGTTGAGTTGGGTGTTGACAAAGAAGTGAGAGCTGTTGCACCTCAAGGCTCGGTTACTTTGCTAAGTGACAATAAATTTATGTGGAGGCGATGGGTTGCCTGGTGCTGGGATGCTTGGTTAATTTTGTTGACACACAATACTGTGTTACTCGGTCGATTCGCTAGCGCCGAATATCCTTGTAGAATTGCAAAAGCCAGTTAATGAGATCCAACACAAGCCAAATGACTCAGGCCATACTATGTCAGGAAAACACTAATCCTTCTTCAGAACCATTGCCTCTAAATCCGGAGATTCGCGACCACCGGTGCTAGCGAATCGACCGAGTAAATACGGCACTCGCTTAACATCTTCGTTGCTGGCGAAACCTACTTGATTCACCTGCCTGCCTGTACTAGTACGGTGCAAATCGCTTAGAGATACGGGTAAGTTACCGTCAGGGTCTACCCGTAATTTTCTGAAGTCTGTGAACACAACTGCTATCGTTATCCACTGTAAAGAATATATTAAGTAGCTTCAAGATTGAATATTGCATACAACCGAAATCCTGGGGCTCTGGCCTATTTCTCCTTTTTTTTTGGCTATATGCAATAGCAACCTGTGTTTGCAAATGTCAGAAAATTACGAGTAGTATCGAGGTCAAGCACCAGCGTGCGTTCTTATTTTTTTGCTTTTCTATATACCATGAGCTCAGGATGAAGGAAGCAAGGTTAAGCACGACCATGTGTTCTTACAGATGTCGCTTTTGAAGGTAGTGGGGAATTCTAGCACGAATAGGGTAATAATTGTTTTTCCTCTCTCTAAAACCTGATCTTAAACCAATTATATGCTTTGTTTATGTCTCATATCATAAGCACGAACAAGTTTTTTTCCGTTCTTAATATCGCAACGAGAGAAGGTCGTTGCAGTGCCTATGCCTCCAAAAATGTTTTAGCGAGTGATGTTTAGTGTGGTTGCTGTGGTGATTTAAGAACGCACAGCGGTGCTTAACCTCGAGAGTGTGGGTGGAGGGTAGGCAAGAGTGATGGGGATGGATAAATTATTTTCCGGGCTTAGTTTGGTTATCTGATGCGCTATGGCGAGATTATGGGTGGCGCGATCCCGTCTGCAAAGGACTGAATTCAATGAATCCTTGCCAGCACTGTCCCGGTAGCCCATTGAGACTTGGAGTATTTTTGTTATACCAATCAAGGCTAGTGTACGATATTGTATAAGGTATGCTGTGTGAACTGTGGGCTTGAGCCTTGAATTTAAGCGAGAAGGGGGTTTCGCACCTTAATGAATTAGGAAAATTTAGCTTGTTCGGCAAGAGAGTCGCCGGGGTATTATACGTCAAGCTCGTCAATTCAGGGTAAGAAGTACTTTCATTGCAGAGCAAGATTTATGTTAAATCGCAGGCTAGGCGAGCGCTGAAATAAAGGTGGAATTTCCAGCCCAGAGGGGGAAAATGTAGAGGCTTGCGGTGGAAATTAGTGTTGGCTGATAGGAGGGCTCAGCTGCATTTAAAAGGTTGCACAAATACCCCTCTTTTCTTCAGCCTCGAGGAATTTCAGTTGTTCAGTTGTCGACCGACTCCATCATCCATCATCGACTCATGCAATATCCTGAGCAGAGAAAAGAAGAAAATGTCCCAATCATTCAACAATAATTACAACTCTTTCAACTCGACCTACATCAACACCACCACCACCTACATCAGCCCCACTGTTGCCGATGACCGGCCCGATATCTTAGCCTGGCTCTCCCCACTAGACCCTAAATTGCGCCATCAGGAAATCCGGGACCGCAGAATCGAAGGCGTAGGGGAATGGGTTTTACAAACCGAGGAGTTTAGAGCCTGGTCTAATGTTAGCGAGGAGGGCAAATCCGATAACGCAGTGCTGTTTTGCTATGGAAATCCTGGCGTTGGAAAAACATACATTAGGTAACACGGATGGGCCTCGGGGGGTGAAAGAAAAATTGCAAGTGCTGACAAGCTGCGATATTAGCTCGATGGTAATAGACAGCTTGTGTAGTCAGGCAGGAGGACGGAACACCACCATTGCATGCTTTTATTTCGACTTCGCCGATCGAAACGAGCAGTCCCCCACCAGTGTGCTGGGCTCCTTGTTAAAACAGCTGGTTTTCGGACTCGAGGAGATCCCTGAGGAGATATTAAAGGCATACAGAAACCGAAAAAACGCCATTGGTGGCCAGGGACCGCAAATTTCGGATATTTTGAAAATGCTGCAGATTACCTCGGCTAGAAAGCGCGCATTCGTATGCATAGACGCTATCGACGAATGCGCAACAGAATACCAGGTCAAGGTTCTTGATTCGCTTGGTCAACTCCTTCGGCAATCCCGGGGCACAGGAATATTCGTGACCGGAAGACCGCACATTCGGCCCGAAATCGGAAGGGGTCTCGGTGGAAGAGTGACAAGCATGTCCATAAGCCCCAAGAGGGATGATATTGCGGCATATCTCCGCAGTAGGCTCGCCGCGGACACAACTCCGGATGCGATGGACAGTGCTCTGGAGGCGGACATCCTGGAGAAAATCCCTAGCCATATTTCGGAAATGTATGTAGAAGAAATACCCTCGGGAAGCTACCTAAGTTTTCTACTAACTGATACATATCTAGATTGCTGCTGGTCTCGCTAAATATCGATGCGGTCCTACAGGAAACAACAACCCGTCGCAGGCAACAGAAGCTCTGCGCAATGACCGATGGCTTGGGATTGGAGAGTGCTTATGGGAAGAGTTTGAATCGGATAAAGGGACAGGGTGGGGCCAAGGCCAGGCTTGGTATGGCCGCGTTGATGTGGATCTCTCACTCGGTGCGGCCATTGAAGGTTGTTGAATTGTGTCATGCCCTAGCGGTTAACATAGGGTCACTGGATCTTGATGGCGACGATGTTCCTTCAATAGGAACATTGCTTTCCTGTTGTCAAGGACTTGTCGAGGTAGACAAGGAGGCTTCGACTGTCCGATTAATCCATTTTACTTTGCAAGAGTACCTCCGAGCTCATGGCGAGTTTTTTGGCACAATTCACTCGACGATGGCAGAGACCTGCTTAACCTATCTAAATTCGCAACAGATCCAGAGTCGTTCAGCGAGCCCCTCTCCCGATCTCCAAGACACACCTTTTCTCGAATATTCTTCCTTGTATTGGGGAGTGCATGCGAAAAGGGACCTTTCAGATCGCGCGAAACACCTTGCATTTAAACTATTTGACGATTACAATAACCATATATCAACTAGAATCCTCCTAATGGAAGAGGAAGGATATTCGTACACCATTGATCTCGACAAACCTCCATTGTTCAGTGGTCTACATTGTGCATCACTCTTCGGGATTGTCGAGATCGTAAGCGAAATGATTGGAACGGGGGGTTGTGATATCAACCAAAGAGACTGCGTGGATAATACACCTCTCGTGTGGGCTGCGCGCAATGGGCACAAGGAAGTGGTTGAAATCTTACTCAAACGAGGCGATATCTGTCTAGGAAAACAGGGTCGGGAAGGTATAACACCACTCTGGTGGGCTGCCATCAAGGGGGATGAAGGAATGACAAATCTGCTTCTCGAACGGGGCGAGGTCAGCCCTGATACCTCAGATAACAGAGGCCAAACGCCACTCCTATGCGCCGCTTTCTATGGGCACGAGGGAGTGGTGAAGATTCTTCTCGAACAGGACGATGTCAACCCCAACAACTCGGATAACCGCGGCCGAACGCCACTCTTGTGCGCCGCTTTCAATGGGCACGAGGGTGTGGCTAAAAAGCTTCTCGAACCCGACGTGGTCAACCCCGACCACCCAGACAATGACGGCCGAACACCACTTCTGTGGGCTGCTTGGAATGGGCACGAGGGAGTGGCGAAAATGCTCCTCGAACGGGACGAGGTCAACCCTGATAAACCAGATAACGAAGGGCAAACACCGCTCTCGGGCGCTGCTTGCAATGGGCACGAGGACGTGGCGAAAATGCTTCTTGGAATCGCTGGGGTCAACCCCGACCACCCGGACAACGACGGCCGAACGCCACTTCTGTGGGCTGCTTTGACTGGGCGGGAGGGTGTGGTTAAAATGCTTCTCGAACTGGACGAGGTCAACCCTGACACCCCAGATAACCAAGGCCGAACGCCACTCCGGTGTGCCGCATTGAATGGGCACGAGGGAGTGGTGAAAATGCTTCTCCAACGGGACGAGGTCAACCCTGACAAGCCAGATAACGAAGGGCAAACACCGCTCTCGGGTGCTGCTTGTAATGGGCACGAGGACGTGGCGAAAATGCTTCTCGGACTGGCTAGGGTCAACCCCGACAACCCTGACAACGACGGCCGAACACCACTTCTGTGGGCTGCTTTGGTGGGGCACATGGCCGTGGCCAAAATTCTCCTCGAACGGGATGAGGTCAACCCTGACACGCTAGATAAACAAGGCCGAACGCCACTCCGGTGTGCCGCTTTGAATGGGCACGAGGGAGTAGTGAAAGTTCTTCTCGAACGGGACGAGGTCAGCCCTGACAGGCCAGATAACGAAGGTCGAACACCTCTTTCCGGGGCCGCTTGGGATGGCCACGAGGGCGTGGCCAAATTGCTTCTCGAACACGAGGGGGTCAACCCCGACAACCCAGATAAGGGCGGACAAACACCTCTCCAGTGGGCCGCTTGGAGTGGGCACGAGGGCATTGTGAAAATTCTTCTCAAACGGGACGAGGTTAACCCTGACACGCCAGATAACCAAGGCCGAACGCCTCTCTGGTGTGCCGCTCACAATGGGCACGAAGAAGTGGTGAAAGTTCTTCTCGAACGGGATGAGGTCAGTCTTGACAAGCCAGATAACGAAGGCCAAACACCGCTCTTAGGTGCTGCTTGCAATGGGCACGAGGGCGTGGTGAAAATGCTTCTCGACCTCGACAGGGTCAACCCCCACCACCTAGATAATAACGGCCGAACACCACTCCTGTGGGCTGCTTGGAGTGGACACGCGGGCGTGGCCAAAATGCTCCTCGAACAGGACGAGGTCAACCCTGACACGCCAGATAACCAAGGCCGAACGCCACTCCGGTGTGCCGCTCACAATGGGCACGAAGAAGTGGTGAAAGTTCTTCTCGAAAGGGACGAGGTCAGCCCTGACAATTCAGATAACGAAGGCCAAACACCGCTCTCGAGTGCTTCTTGCAATGGACACGGGGGCGTGGTGAAAATTCTTCTCGCACGGCCCGAGGTCAGTCCTGACAAACCAGATAACAATGGGCAAACACCGCTCTCGGGTGCCGCTTACAATGGGCACGAGGACGTGGCGAAAATGCTTCTCGGACTCGTTGGGGTCAACCCCGACAACCCCGACAACGACGGCCAAACACCACTTCTGTGGGCTGCTTTGAGTGGGCACAAGAACTTGGCGATGATGCTTCTCGAACGGGACGAGGTTAACCCTGACAGGCCAAATGACAAAGGCCAAACGCCACTCCGGTGTGCCGCTTATAATGGGCACGAGGGAGTGGTAAAAATGCTTCTCGAACTGGACGAGGTCAACCCTGGTAAGGCAGATAACCAAGGGGAAACACCGCTCTCGGGTGCTGCCTGGAATGGGCACGAAGGGGTAGTTAAAATTCTTCTCGAACGGCACGAGGCCAGCCCTGACAAGCCAGATACCGGAGGCATAACACCGCTTGAGTGTGCTTCTTGGAATGGGCACGAGGGAGTAGTTAAAATGCTTCTCGAACGGGACGAGGTCAATCCTGACAAGCCGGATGACAAAGGCCGGACCCCTCTCCGGTGCGCCGCTTACAATGGGCACGAGGGAGTGGTGAAAATGCTTCTCGAACGGGACGAGGTTAACCCGGACAAGTCAGATAACGAAAGCCGAACGCCGCTCTCGTATGCTGCTTTCAATGGGCACGCGGGAGTAGTTAACATCCTTCTCGGCCGTGGTGAGGTCAACCCCGACAGGCCCGATGGCAGTGGGCAAACACCACTCTTGTATGCCGCTGTGAATGGGCATGTGGAAGTAGTGGGGGCGCTACTCAAGCGGGACCAGGTCAACCCAGACAAACCAGATAATGACGGCCGAACACCACTCCGGTTTGCCGCCTTGAACGGGCACGAGGGGGTGGTGGAAGTGCTTCTCGCACGGCGCGATGTCAATCCTGACAAGCCAGATGTTGACGGCCGAACACCGCTCTTGTGTGCCGCTTGGAATGGGCACGAGGGTGTTGTGAGAATTCTTCTTGAACGGGACGAAGTCAGTCCCGACAAGCCTGATCATGATGGCAGAACGCCGCTCTCGTGTGCTGCTGGGAATGGGTATGCGGGGGTGGCGGAAATTCTACTCAGAGCGGACGTCGACCCTGGTAGACTAGATCAGTTTGGACAAACACCACTCCGCCTGGCTACTCGGCATGGCCACAGAGCGGTAGTAGCGCTTCTGCGGTCACGAGATCCTTCAGTCTAACCCAAAATTTCCATCACATTCGCTTCGATTCTTATTTTCTTGTTCTACATATTCGATTGCCTACTCGCCATACGGCTATAGTGTTATCTGGACACACTGATAAGTGGCCGGGTGATATACCATCACAAGGCTTTATGGTGTGCATTAATTGGGTCCATACTTAGTTGTGAGTTGTTGTTTTCACATACTACGCTTAGCAGCATAGAATACTGGTTTCCGGTTTCGTTGGCACCCATTGCAATTGGATATTCAGTATCGGGTATTTGGTTCCACAAGATTTCTTTCATAACGTACGTCCTTAGACATACGGCGTTGGCTCACTGGCAAGGCCTAGGTTTTGGGATCATGGAGAATGGCGGGATTTCAGGGTTTTTTTTATTTTTATTTTTAGATATCTTGAGATTGCTACGGATTAGAATTTCTTGGTTTACTATTTTTCTTTGTGGAGTGCTTTCAGTTTTCAATTTCGTGAGTTTTTCCGTGTTATTAGATACAAAAGCATTATTCTGGCCCCTACTGCCCCTACTGTCCCTATTCGCTTTGCTGTGCTAGAGACTCTTGCAATCACACTCCCGTTTCCTTCTTTTGAGCTTTCTATATGCGCTAATAGCGAGTCCTCTTTCTGTAATTATTGCTCATATTGCGATATTTTCATTTTCCTTTAATTTCATTATTCATCTCCCGCCTTGGAGTGTTGACTTACTGGTAAGTATTATTCTAATACACCCGAAGACAAAAGATCATGAGTTTTTCCGCAGTGAAACCATCGAAGAAAAAATTCTTCACTTCAGAAATAAAGTACACAAAGCACTGATCACCACAACCATGCCTCTATGAACCCCTTACATAGTATAATGTCCCTGTATGCTTAAGTCAAGTCTCTCTCGGAACTAGCAATTGTTTCTGGTAAAAATGGGGGTCGGGCTAGGATTGTGGAGCTCAAGGTCAACCCCGTCAATATCAGTGAAATGTGTCAGCCGGGTAACTTAACTTTGCTCTCTAGAGCAGACTCGCTTGTGGTGCTGGATTCGCCCCTGTTTCCACCATTTCTCGGCCTAGAGACTACCTTTATACAAGGCAATGCAAGGATGCAAGACCTCTGCAGCCCTATCGGTATTATTTCTTTGGCGTGTGCCAGTACTCGAGTACCCACCGAGCTTAGCGCCAAGGGACTTTCTCCCTACTGGGATACTTTAGGCATTGGGGAGTCGACCATGGTTGAATGCAACCTCATAAGGCTCACTAGTATATGCCCAAGTGCGTGTAATTTATGAAGTGTTGTATGCAGAATGGCACGGATTAAATTGGCATGGCATTCCCACATGCACACACCCACTGCTAAAACCTCAAATCCCTCCCCTTAGGCTAAGAGATTCTTTCGCACTAATTCCGCTGGCGAGGTTGGATAAATTTGTTACTGTATGCTGCCGGACTGTTTCGGATAAATTTTGTCTTTGCTTGGTTACAATATTTTTAGTTAGTGGTGTATCATTGGGCAGAACACGAATGATGATTGAGGATGGCTCTTTGAACGGGAGAGAAGATAGCCGGTGCTCGTCTTTAGTCGGAGCCGCATACCGGTAGGTAATGTTGATAACAAGGGGGTGTGTGTGTTAGCTTTGGCTTGGCAGATAGGGATGGTGCGAGCCCATGTAAGGCAGCAATCTCTCACCCCCGCCGAACACTACCACAACGGTTAAGGGAGCAAGGGTTTGGATCGTCAATGGGCGAAAGAAATTGAGACCCGCATAACAAGAGGAGGGCCGCCTGTAAATAGATAGTCGGACAACTGGGATAGGTTGGGCTTTCTTTTCGGTTGGATTTTTCTTTTCTTACGGTTCATCTTGGGTGAAGGGTTGTGGATTACTGGAATCATTTGTGAATTGCGTGATTTTTTCTTTTTACCGTGCGGTTTTCATCTGTGATAGTTGGTGATTTGTAGTTTCTCCCTCCCTTCTCAGCGAGTAGATACGCTGTTGCTCGGGTCCTTTTCGTTTTTCAGTACTGCACTTATTGTATTATTCGACATTCTGTCGGAACATATGGCCCGTTTACCTAGTCATGCAGCTAGTGATGAAACCAGACGATAACATCCCAACAGGCATCATTTACTTCCCGGTAGACCCTAGACGGTGCAAATGTGGTCACCCAATTTCCCACCATCTGAAGTCCTTGTTGCTAGGTGGTCGAAAAGTGACATTATCGCCTCGGGGGCGAGCTTGCGAATTCCACTAGACGCTAGAAGGCATACTGGGTCGGCGCCGGGCCACCTGCTTCCCGGCACGCCTCCAACCGTGAAGCCCTCCTGAACGGTTGGTGCCGTTTCTAGCTGCCGGACGACCGCCTACTCAAGTATACTCGCCGAAACAAAGTCTGTCCCCGACTATTACCCAAACACCGGAGGAGCAATTCAAAACTACACTTCGCTCATGGATCCCATATCCCTCGGTTAGAGGCGCTCTCTTCTTGTACTTGTACTCAGCGTATGATAGTAATTAAATTTATTGAAGCTCATGGCAACAGGTAAATTTAGCGCCCTATTATATAATACCCGACCAGGTAGGGGTCAGGGACAGACTTTTTTTTAGCGAACGGGTAAACGGGCGTTTAGCGTTCGAACCTTAAACTTGGGCGAGAAATAGTTCGACCGAGTTATGGAACAATTAAGAAAAGAGTGGTGATAGCTGAGCTACCCTCTTGGGGATAATAGCGCTCAAGCGCAGTAGAGTGTGAACAGCCTAGAACTGAGTGAAAACTCGTCTCCCTGTCCTGTACCGGTACTGCAGGTGGTCATAGTTTGGGTTGTCGTTTCGGGAACCGTCTCCCTTCTCCAGGTGAAACAACGAAATTCATTGCATCCGCGAGATTGTGCCATCAGCAAGTGGATAAGAGCCGGGGATTAGATTGCTAAACAGAGCGAATGATAGCTGAAGTCACTTTTTACATCGATTCCAACTTATCACGTGATGAGGCTGAAAACTACCAATGAATCATCTGGCTCCGACCCCACTTTTGCGCAATTCTCAATTCTCGAGTGCGCTAAATTTCATTGTTTCACCTCGCAATACGAGTAAGTTATGGTACTTTGCCCGGTCGGGCTTGACAACCCGTACTCCCAGCCAGAAAAACCCGAACTCCCAAGGAACCTCAACCTATTCTATAACAGAAGTCATGCAGATAGTGACACGAGAGAAAGGAAGGAGGAGAGCATAAGGAAACTGGGGTTGGAGCTTAGTGATAAGTGAGATGGTGTTTACTCGGGGATGTGAATTGCGAGCACGGACCAGGTAACACAACATAACTTGTTTTAGGCAGGAGCTTTACCGTACCAGAGTGTTGGTACGGTATGGCACAGAACTGCTGCCGAGTTTAGGTGAGATTTATGAATCTGTCATGTTTAGTTAGCACAGTGGCAAATCTTGGATACTAGAGTTATCGAGTTTTGATAAAAGGATACTATAACTACTCATTGAATCCCTACATAGATTAGCTGAGGGAGGTTATTTGGATTTGACAAAGTTACTCCTCAATTGCTGGAATGATGGCAAATGTCGCAAGCTTCGATAACCCAGCACTCCTTTGTACTGTCCTAAGCCTGAACATTACGCTCGGGATATATTCCAAAAAAAGAAAAACCCCTATCTTCAGAGAACCTACAGAATATTAGTAGAGTACTCGAGTACTAGTACAGTACAAGACGGGCAGATCTCCCGCCGCTCTCCTCTACTCCCAATTGCCTGACGTTTGTAAAAACGACTGCTATTGCATACCACCAAAATCCTGAGGCTCTGCTCGACTTTTTGCCCATAGGCAATAGCAGTCGTTTTTACAAACGTCAGGCAATTGGGAGTACATCACCGCCTGTCCTGAGATTTTTGAATTTAGGCGATATGGGTATTTACGGATGCATGTATGCCAAGCCAGCTGGCACCACCCCAGGCGGGTGTGGCTTTGCGTCGGAGAGCCATTGTGGTACTTGTGGCGAATTGCCGGATAGGATAGTGCTTAACTGGGCTGTGCGTGCAGTGCTACGAGTACCTTGCAGTAGGCAAATGCAGAGAAACATTGTCACAAATTTGAGGAGGCTGATCGGAGGGTCCCGAGGTATCCGTCAGGTTCCACAAAAAACCCCGCTCTTCTTCAGCCCCCCAAGAATTCCCCTAGTCGACCGACTCCATCATCCATCATCCATCATCGACTCGTACAATATCCTAAGAGGAAAAGAGAAGAAAATGCCCCAATTACTTAGTAATAATTACAACTCTTTCAACACGACCTACATCAACCCTACCGTTGCCGATGACCGACCAGATATCCTAGCCTGGCTCTCGCCACTCGATCCTAAATTGCGCCATCAGAGCATTCGGGACCGCAGAGTCGAAAATGTAGGGGAATGGCTTTTACAAACTGAGGAGTTTAAAAGTTGGTGCGCCGGTAGTGAGGATGGTAAATCCGGTAACGCTGTCCTGTTTTGCTATGGGAATCCGGGTGTTGGCAAAACCTTCATTAGGTAGGACGAATGAACCTCAACAGGTGGAAAGGAAAAATGGCAGGTGCTGACAAGTCACGGTGTCAGCTCCATGGTAATAGACAACTTGTGTAGCCAGGTGGTGAGAGAAGGAAATACCGCGGTAGCATGTTTTTATTTTGACTTCGCTGCTCGAAACGAGCAATCCCTCGCGAGCATGTTGGGCTCTTTGTTGAAGCAGCTAGTTTTTGGGCTCTCGGAGGTCCCGGAGGAGATATCGGAAGCATACAGAGACCGAAAAAATGCCATTGGTGGGCAGGGGCTGCAAATTTCCGACATTTTGAAAATGCTGCAGACTACCTCGGCCGGAAAGCGCGCGTTCATATGCATCGACGCTCTCGATGAATGTGCAACAGAACACCAAGTCAAGCTTCTCGATTTGCTAGGTCAGCTCCTGCAGCACACTTCCGGGACTCGGATATTCGTGACCGGAAGACCGCACATTCTACCTGAAATCGGAAGGCGTCTTGGTGGAAGAATGACAAGCGTATCTATAAGTACTAGGAGGAGTGATATTGTGGAATATGTTCATAGTAGGCTCGCCGCGGACACAACTCCAGATGCGATGGACAGTTCTCTGGAGGCAGATATCGTCGAGAAAATTCCTAGTGATATTTCAGAAATGTATGTTGATGCAACAACACTCCGGAAGCTGTCTTAAGTTTTCTACTAATAGATACTTATCTAGATTTCTGCTGGTCTCGCTAAATATCGATGCGATCCTGCAAGAAACTACAGCCAGTCGCCGGCGGCAAAGGCTCCGCGCAATGACCGATGGTCTGGGGTTGGAGAACGTTTATGAGGAGACTTTGGGTCGGATAAAGGGACAGGGCGGGGGCAAAGCAAGGCTTGGTATGGCAGCTTTGATGTGGATCTCTCACTCGGAGCGGCCCTTGAAGGTTGTTGAATTGTGTCACGCCCTAGCAATCGAAATAGGGTCACCGAATCTCAATGCCGACGATGTTCCCTCAGAAGGAACATTGCTCTCCTGTTGTCAGGGCTTGGTCAACGTAGATAAGGAGGCTTCCACGGTCCGGTTAATCCATTTTACACTTCAAGAGTACCTCCGAGCTCGTCCCGAGCTTTTTGGTGCAGTTCACGCGACCATGGCGGAGACCTGCCTGAGTTATTTAAATACCAAACAGGTCGGAGCACTTTCGACAGGCCCCTCCCCTGATCTCCAAGGCACACCATTTCTCGAATATTCCTCCGTCTACTGGGGGGTGCATGCCAGGAGGGATCTCTCGGATTCTGCAAAACTCTTTGCGTTAAAGCTGTTAGACGACCCCAATCACCATATATCCACTAAAACCCTCCTGGAATCACAAGAAGATTGGGAGGATGGTACTTTCAATAAACCTTATCGCTTTAGTGCCCTACATTGTGTATCTTTCTTCGGCATTGTCGAGATTGTGAATGATTTGATAGAGGTCGAAGGCTGTGATATTAACCAAAGAGATTGTCTGGATTGTGCGCCTGTCGTGTGGGCTGCTCGCAATGGGCACGAGCGGGTTGTTGAAATTCTACTCGAGCGGGGCGATGTCTGTCCCGGCAAAGCGGGTGACGAAGGCCAAAATTCACTCTTGCTCGCTGCAATGAATGGGCACGAGGGAGTGGTGAAAATGCTACTCGACCGGGGCGAGATCAACTCCGACAAGCTAGTTGAAGGCGTAACGCCGCTCCTCGGTGCTGTTTTAAGGGGCCACGAAGGAGTGGTGAAAATGCTTCTCGAACGGGACGAGGTCAATCCCGACAAGCCAGGAATCAAGGGTGTAACACCACTCCTCTGTGCTGCTGAGAATGGGCACGAGGGAATACTGAAAATGCTTCTCGAACGGGACGAGGTCAATCCCGACAAGGCAGATAAGGACGGCCAGACACCACTCTTGCACGCCGCTTGGAATGGACACGAGGGAGTGGTGAAAATGCTTCTCGAACGTGACGAGGTCAGCCCCGACAATCCAGATAAGGACGGCCGGACACCACTCTCGTATGTTGCTGGGAATGGGTATGCAGGAGTGGCCAAAATACTGCTCGCAAGGGACGACGTCAGCCCCGACAAGTTAGATAATGAAGACCGAACCCCACTTCTGTTTGCCGCTTTGAGTGGACACACGGGAGTGGCAAAAATGCTACTTGAACGGGACGAGGTCAACCCCGACAAGACAGATAAGGGTGGCCAGACACCACTCATGTGCGCCGCTTGGAATGGACACGAGGGAGTGGTGAAAATGCTACTCGAACGAGACGAAGTTAGCCCCGACATGTCAGATAACCAAGGCAACACACCACTCTGGTATGCCGCTTGGAGAGGGCACGAAGGAACAATAAAAATACTTCTTGAACGGGACGAGGTCAGCCCCGACAAGGCAGGTCAGGACGGTCAGACACCATTCTTGTGCGCCGCGAGGAATGGACACGAGGGAGTGGTTAAAATACTACTCGAACGGGGCGGGGTTAGCCCCGATAAGGCCGATGGGGACGGTCAAACACCACTCGGTTGTGCTGCTTGGAGTGGGCATGAGGATATAGTTAAAATGCTTCTTGATCGGGACGATGTCCGCCCCGACAAGGCAGATAAGGACGGCCAGACACCATTCTTGTGCGCCGCAAGGAATGGACACGAGGGAGTGGTGAAAATGTTACTCGAGCGGGACGAAGTTAGCCCCGACAGGTCAGATAACCGAGGAAACACACCGCTCTGGTGGGCTTCCTCCAATGGGCACGCGGGAGTGGCCAAAATGCTCCTCAGACGAAACGGGGTCAGCCCTGACAAGCCAAATAACTACCGTCAAACACCGCTCATGGGTGCCGTTTGGAGTGGGAGCGTGGAAGTGGTGAAAATGCTCCTCGAACAGGACGAGGTCCATCCTGACAGGGCGACCCGCGGCGGCCAAACACCTCTCTGGTTTGCGGCTTTGGAAGGGCACCAGGCAGCGGCGAAAATACTTCTCGAACGAGATGAGGTCAACCCCGACAAGCCGGATCTCGACGGTCGAACACCACTCTTGTGCGCCGCTTGGAATGGGCACGCGGGAGTGGTGGAAATGCTACTCGAACGGGACAAGGTCAGCCCGGACAAGCCAGATAAGGATGGTCGAACACCACTCTCCTATGCTGCTGGGAATGGGTATGCGAGAGTGGCGGAAATCCTACTCGCAAGGGACGATGTCGACCCTAACAAAGTAGATGAGTTCGGACAGACACCGCTCCGGATGGCTACGCGTCACGGCCACACAACCGTGGTGGCGCTGCTGATGCTCAGATGTCCTACGGTGTGACTAGGAATTTCCATTATATTCTTGCCGCGAACCTTGGATTTCCTGTGGGGCATGCGGGTGTGGTGTCATGCGGGTATGCGGGTATGCGGGTATGCCTATAGGCGAATATATAGCTTAGTGATATAGGGTTATAGGGAATTTGGCTTTGTGGTGTGTGGCGACTGGCCACTTAGCAGTGGGTTGTTGTTTTCGCATCCTATGCCGCTTGGCATTGTTTCAAGATTTTTGATTTCGCTGATATATCTAGCTATTGTCGTTGGGCATTAGGCATCGGGTATTTGGTTCCATTATGTTTCTTTCACGCCCTTTGTCCTTTGAAATTCAATACAAGAGTTAGCACACTAGCAGGGCATAGGTTTTAGGGATCAAGGGGGATAATGGGATATCAAGATCGCTTAAATTTGTTGAGATCTCTAGATATTTGGAGTTGTTAGCTTAGTGTGTTTCTTAAGGGTTCGCTGCGTTTCACGAGTTTTCCGGTGTTGTTGGAGATGGATCTGCTAGCTTGCTATTTGGTACTAGAGGAAGCAGCTAACTAGCCTACCGCTGCTATTCTTCTCCGCTTTTCTGCGCTTGGAGCCTGTTTGTTATCACACTTTCATTCTTTTCTTCTTATGTGCTTTCTATAGGCTCCAACAGTAAATCTTCTTTGCATAATTATTGTTCATTTTCCTTTCTGCAGCTTTCTTTAATTCCATTTTCTTATTTCCTCCCTAGACTCGCAGGATAGACCTAAGTGTTGTTCGAAAATATTAATAGAGGAAAAGAAATACGAGGCGGAAGTTTCCACAATAATTTATAACCGGCGCGGGAGCCAGAGTTGACCAATTTATGATTGTGATTTGTTTCTACTATGGACATGGCTCGAAGAGGGTTCTGCTTGTATGTTACTGCCCCAAAGCTGTGAGCTTGGAGGTCGGGTTGGGCGGTTATCTACACCTTTAACTCTTGCTCGTGAAAGAGAATTAATCCTATAGTGAGTCTTCAAACTAAGAACCCCAACTCCAATTCTGCAGGCGCGGTATGAGTCCTGAAAATGTTCCTATACAGCCAAACTCTTCCTGCGAAGTTTTAGGTGCAGATCTCCTACCTGCTCTTCCGCTTCCTTCCAGCTTTTCAGCCTTCGCTTCGACGAACGCATTGATCCAAAACTCACCCTTATTCCTACAGCCGAGATGCTTTCCCGAGAGCCAAGGCGCATTTCACAGAAACCATCCGAACAAATAAGCGATTGTCATGAGAGCACGCCGGGCGGAATCCCACCACCTCCAACATTTAGATCCGTTGGGCGGTAGCGCTGCTACAGATCCCGCACAGAGTTCAGATATTAGAGCTTCTCCTAGACATCAGAGGAGGAAAAACTATGTTTTCTCACTTGTTGATAATCTTTTTGTTTTCGCCGGTTGCGGACCTAAGTTCAGTGATAGATGCCAAGTCTAGAGTCGGATTCCGCTAGGCTGTAGCAGATCGGATTTGCGCTACATACCTATGGAAGAAGACTACCGGTACTGTAAAAACCTTTTCTAAGTCACTCTCGCTAGCAGGCCTGCGATCAGTAGAATTAGGATAAAAGCGCTTGGGAAGGGTTGGCGCTTTCCTGATATGGCGTAGCCTAAGCCCTTCAGGGGCGTTTCTCGATAACCGGCCCCGCGATTCTGTTAGCTTGGCGATCAAACGTATCGTGGGCCGATACGGCGATTTTTCGTTGAGAGCCGGCTAAGTTAGCAAATTGCAAGATTCTTCTATGCTGGAAGAGAACTTCAATGACCTCACGGGTTTCTCTTGTATTGAAGTACGGTACTCGAGATATTATGCTATGAAGTCTGAAACACTACTCGTATACTCGCTTATGTCCTGGCTTTACCTGGTGGTATCGTTATGGTGCAAATCGCTTAGTCATAGATTCGGAACATTAGGAACAAATAGTGAGTAGGGGTTTGGTGTAGGGCCAAGAGGGAATGCTAGCCGGTGGTCAAAGTGCTGGTGGCACCGGCAGAAGGTGCTACGGGATTGGGATGCGTGCTGTGTGGAGAGCTACCGGTGTGTTGTCGTGATTGATGGAGAGGGAGGAACTATTTTCCGCGATCCCTTCGGTTATCCTATTCGCTGTCGCAAGCTTGTCGATGGCGCCATCCCACTCCACAGGAGGACAAAAGTGCATGAGTTTTTTTCCTCAGTGTAACCATCGGAAAAAAATTCTTCACATCAGAAACAATGCACACACAAAGCACTAATCACAGCTGCCGTGCCTCTATGAACCCCTTATATAGTGTCCCTGTATGCTCAAGTTAAGTCACTCTTACGAAGTAGAACTAGCAATTTTTTCTCTTAAAAATGAGAGCTGGGCTAGGATTGTGGAGCCCAAGGTCCACCACTTCGGTCTCAGTTGATGGTGTCTGCCGGGTAACTTAACTTGCTCTCTGGAGCAGCACTTGCTTTGCAATGTTAGACTTGCACCTACATCCACCATTTCTTAGCCTAGAAGACTGCGTTTATACTGAGTAATGCAAGGCTTCTGGAGCCTTATGATATCCTTTCTTTGGCATGTGCCGGTATATTGTTGGCTGGCATTATGTTGGATTTTGGCCTTGCACCTGTCGGGATGATCATTTTTCCTGCAATGGGTTGCGTTGTACGAGAGCTCAGACACTTTTGTCCTCCGGTGGAAATTATCGGTAACCGTGGACTGAATACTCGAGTATTCGTAGGGTTTGTGGTGATAATGAAACGAGGGAGGAAAGAGTGGTAATATGGTCAGTGGACAAAATTAACCGGGCACCAGGGATCGATGGCACGGAACTCTCCTTATCATTCCACTTGTCAACACCACATAAAGAAATCTCTCCGGACCCAGCGTTAATTTCTGCTGAGCGTTCTGCTGTATATCTACATCCTTGATTTATTTCTTTGGGTTTGATGATAGTGGGGTTCGTGAGGGAACGCTGTTGTGGTGGTTGGGTTTTTTTCTATTCGTTGATGCGCGGTTAATTTTGTCCACGGACGATAAGTGCTTGAAGATCATAATGCTCAGCCGTAACGGCGCATGTGAATAGACTGAAGAAGAGTTACGCGTTTCTTGCCGTATGGCAATAATAATGAGCTCTTATATTTTAGGAGCTAGTACGCCAAGGGTGTTCATCTACGACCGGTAATTTCTTTCGGAGTTGACGTGAGCTTTACTCAGCTGCCTCGTTTCACTAGTTTAGTTGTAAATATTGGACAATAACTATCATAGGTTTTGACGGGAGGCTGTTCGCTTAGCGGCAGGAGGTTATTTGTTTCCCACGAACGCACTCCTCAGTCCATTGGGACGTCGGGTAGATTATGGCAAATGTGCAATACTGTAACGACCTGCCGTACACCACGTCCTCATTATATATAAAAAGGTGTGGTATATTCGTAGGACCTGGTACTCTACAACGCAAGGTCGCAGGAAGATCCTCCGGGGCGATGGGCACCCAGAACTATTCATTGATCTGCGTGTTTATCGGCTCATTTATTCGGAAAGTTTTATGTAATTTAGTCTAAATATATATGTCAAGCTAACCAATTCGGCTACGCGGATTCTCTCATCGCAAAGGAAGATGTATGTTAAATCGCAGGCCAGAGAGGAGCTCAAATAAAGGAGGAATTTCCTGCCCATGGGATTGGCGGGGCAAATTAGGGGAGGCTGAGATCATGGCCCCTATGTATCATAGCGGTTGCACAAATACCCCGCTTTTCTTCATCCCCACAGGAATTCAGTAGTCGACCGACTCCATCATCTATCATCGACTCGTGCAAGATCCTGAACAGAAGAGAACAGAAAATGTCCCAATCATTCAGCTATAATTCCAACTCTTTCAACTCGACCTACATCAACCCCACCTACATCAACTCTGCTGTTGCCGATGACCGACCCAATATCTTAGCCTGGCTATCCCCATTGGACCATAAGTTGCGCCATCAGGACATCAGGGACCGCAGAATCGAAAGTGTAGGGGAATGGGTTTTACAAACTGAGGAGTTTAAAGCCTGGTCGACTGTTGGCGAGGATGGCAAATCCGATAAGGCAGTGCTGTTTTGCTACGGAAACCCGGGTGTTGGTAAAACATACATTAGGTGAGACGGATGGTCCCCGGAGAGTGGAAGAAAAATAGCAAGTGTTGACAAGCTGTGATATTAGCTCGATGGTAATAGACAACTTGTGTAGCCAGGCGAGAGGACAGAATACCACCATAGCATGTTTTTATTTCGATTTCGCTGCACAAAACGAGCAGTCCCCTGTGGGTGTTCTCGGCTCCTTGCTAAAACAGCTGGTTTTCGGACTTGAGGAGGTCCCGGAGGAGATATTAGAAGCATATAGAGACAGAAAGAATGCCATTGGGGGTCAGGGGCCGCAAATTTCGGATATTTTGAAAATGCTGCAGATTGCTTCTGCCAGAAAGCGCACGTTTATATGCATAGACGCTCTCGATGAATGCGCGACAGAACACCGAGTCAAGGTTCTCGATTCGCTGAGTCAACTCATCCAATACTCTCCCGGCACTCGAATATTCCTGACCGGAAGACCGCACATTTTTCCCGAAATCGAAAGGCGTCTTAGTGGAAGAGTGACAAGTATATCAATAAGTCCTAAGAGGGATGATATTGCCACATATCTCAATAGTAGACTCGCCGCAGACACAACTCCGGATGCGATGGACAGTACTCTGGAGGCAGACATCTTGGAGAAAATTCCTAGCGATATTTCCGAAATGTATGTAGAAGGAATGACACTTCGGAAGCTGCCTAAGCAAACTGCTAATAGACACATATCTAGATTTCTGCTGGTTGCACTGAATATCGATGCGATCCTGCAGGAAACAACAGCCCGTCGCAGGCGCAAAAGGCTCCACTCAATGAGCGATGGTCTGGGGTTGGATAGCGCATATGAGAAGAGTTTGGGACGGATAAAGGGACAGGGCGGAGCTAAGGCGAGGCTTGGGATGGCCGCTTTGATGTGGATCACTCACTCGGTGCGGCCATTGAAGGTTGTTGAGTTATGTCACGCCCTAGCGGTTGAAATAGGGTCACCGAATCTCAATGACGACGATGTTCCTTCCATAGGAACATTGCTATCTTGTTGCCAAGGACTTGTCGTCATAGACAAGGAGGCTTCCACTGTCAGATTAATCCATTATACATTTCAAGAGTATCTCCGAGCTCATGGCGAGTTTTTTGGCACAATTCACTCGATGATGGCGGAGACCTGCTTAACTTATTTAAATTCGCAGCGTGTCAAGACTCTTTCGGCCGAGTCATCTCCCGATATCCGAGGCACGCCTTTTCTCAAATATTCTTCCTTGTATTGGGGAGTGCATGCGAAAAGGGACCTTTCAGATCGTGCGAAACACCTTGCATTCGGGCTATTTGACGACTACAATAGCCATATATCCACTAAAATTCTCTTAGAAGCACAGACGAGATATTTGTGCACGATTGATCTCAACAAACCTCCTCTGTTCTGCGGTCTACATTGTGCATCACTCTTCGGGATTGCCGAGATTGTAACAGAATTAATAGAGCGGCAAGGTTGTGATATCAACCAAAGAGACTGCGTGGATAATACACCTCTCGTGTGGGCCGCTCGTAATGGGCACGAGCGAGTTGTTGAAATCCTACTCAAACGGGGGGGTATCGATCCAGGCAAACAGGGTCGGGACGGCCAAACACCACTCGGGTGGGCTGCTTTCAATGGGCAGGAGGGAATGGCGAATATGTTTCTCGAACGCGATGAGGTCAACCCTGACATACCTGATAACAATGGTCGGACACCACTCCGGTATGCCGCTTTCAATGGACACGAGAGAGTGGTTAAAATTCTTCTCGAACGGGAGGAGGTAAACCCTGACATGCTAGATTACAAAGACGAAACACCCCTCTCGGGCGCAGCTTGGAATGGACATGAGGGAGTGGTGAAAATGCTTCTCGAACGGGACGAGGTCAACCCTGATGCACCAGATAACTACGGCCGAACGCCGCTCCAATGTGCCGCTTTCAATGGGCACGTGGGCGTGGTTAAAATGCTTCTCCGACGGGACGAGGTCGGCTCCGATACCCCTGACATCAGAGGAAGAACACCACTCTGGTGTGCCGCTAGCAATGGACATGAGGGCGTTGCAAAGATTCTTCTCGAACGGGACGAGGTCAATCCTGATAGACCAGATGGCCGTGGCCAAACGCCACTACGGTGTGCCGCTTTCAATGGACAAGAAGAAGTGGTGAAAATTCTTCTCCAACGGGCGGAGGTAAACCCTGACAAGCCAGATAACAAAGGTGAAACACCCCTCTCGAGTGCAACCTGGAATGGACATGAGGGAGTGGTGAAAATGCTTCTCGAACGGGACGAGGTCAACCCTGATGCACCAGATAACTACGGCCGAACGCCTCTCCAGTGTGCCGCTTTCAATGGACACGAGGGCGTGGTAAAGATGCTTCTCGCACGGGGCGAGGTTGACCCTGACAAGCCAGATAACGAAGGCAAAACGCCACTCTATGTTGCTGCTTTGAATGGGCACGATGGAGTCGTGAAAACGCTTCTCGAACGCTGCGAGGTTAACCCCGATTATCCAGATAACACCGGGAAAACACCACTTTCCTGTGCCGCTTCGAATGGACACGCAGAGGTGGTCAAAATCCTACTCGAACGGGACGGAGTTCACCCAAATATACCAGACAGCGATGGCAGAACCCCACTCTGGTTTGCCGCCCGCAATGGACACGAGAGAGTTGTGAAAATCCTTCTCGAACCCGACATTGTCCGCTCCAATAATCCACAAAACGACAGCCGAACACTACTCTGGGCTGCCGCTTGGAAAGGCCATCTGGGGGTGGTTAAAATGCTGCTCCAACGGGACGAGGTCAACCCCCACAAGCCTCATTAGAGCGGCCGAACCCTGCTCTGTTACGTTACCGGGAATCGGAACGAGGGAACGGCAAAGATACTTCTGGCAGGGACGACGTCGACTCCAGAATACCAGACAAGTGTGGCCAAGCACCGCTCCCTTGGCTACTCGGCACGGCCACAGAACGGTGGTGGCGCTTCTGCGGTCACGAGATCCTTCAGTCTGACCCAAAATTTCCATCACATTCGCTTCGATTCTTATTTTCTTGTTCTACATATTCGATTGCCTACTCGCCATGCGGCTATAGTGTTATGTGGACACACTGATATGTGGCTGGGAGATATACCATCACAAGGCTTTATGGTGTGCGTTACTTGGGTCCATACTTAGTTGTGAGTTGTTGTTTTCACATACTACGCCTAGCAGCATAGAGTACTGGTTTCCGGTTTCGTTGGTACCTATTGCAATTGGATATTCGGTATCGGGTATTTGGTTCCACAAGATTTCTTTCATAACGTACGTCCTTAGACATACGGCGTTGGCTCACTGGGAAGGTGTAGGTTTTGGGATCATAGAGAATGGCTGGATTTTAGGGTTTTTTATTTTTATTTTTTAGATTTCTTGAGATTGCTACGGATTAGAATTTCTTGGTTTGCTATTTTTCTTTGTGGAGTGCTTTCAGTTTGGTGAGTTTTTCTGTGTTATTAGATACAAAAGCATTTTTCTGGCCCCTACTGCCCCTACTGTCCCTATTCGCTTTGCTGTGCTTAGAAACTCTTGCAATCGCACTCCCGTTTCCTTCTTTTGAGCTTTCTATTTGGGCTAATAGCGAGTCCTCTTTCTGTAATTATTGCTCATATTGCGATATTTTCATTTTCCTTTAATTTCATTATTCATCTCCCGCCTTGGAGTGTTGACTTACTGGTAAGTATTATTCTAATACACCGGAGGACAAAGGTGCATGAGTTGTTCCGAAGTGCAACCATTGAAGAAAGAAAAACTCTTCACATCCGAAATAAAGCACACAAAGCACCGATCACCACCACCATGCCTCTATGAACCCCTTACATAGTGTCCCTGTATGCTCAAGTAAAGTCTCTCTCAGAACTAGCAATTGTTTCTGGTAAAAATGGGGGTCGAGCTAGGATTGTGGAGCTCAGGTCAACCACGTCCATATCAGTTAATGGTGTCAGCCGGGTAACTTAACTTTGCTCTCAAGAGCAGACTCGCTTGTGGTGCTGGACTCACCCCTGTTTCCACTATATATCGGCCTAGAAGACTACGTTTATACTCGAGTACAAGGTAATGCAAGGCCTCTGCAGCCCTGTCGGTATTATTTCTTTGGCGTGTGTCAGTACAGTAACTCGAGTACCAACCGAGCTTAGCGCCAAGAGATCTTCTCCCTACTGGGATACTTTAGGAATTGGGGAGGTCGACGATGGTTGAATGCAGCCTCATGAGGCTCACTAGCATATACCCGGGTGCGTGTAATTTATGAAGTGTTGTATTCAGAGAGATGCAGACTAAATTGATTTGGCATTCCCACATCCACACCCCACTGCTAAAACCTCAAATCCCTCCCCTTAAGCTAAGAGATTCTTTCCCTCTAATTCTGCTGGCGGGGTTGGATAAATTTGTTATGCTGCCGTACTGTTTCGGATAAATATTGTCTTTGCTTAGTTACAATATTTTTAGCTAGTGGGGTATCGTTGGACGGAACATGAATGATCATTGATGATGGCTCTTTGCACGGGAGAGAAGATAGCCGGTGCTCGTCTTTAGTCGAAGCCGCATAGGTAATGTTGATAACAAGGGGGTGTGTGTGTTAGCTTTGGCTTGGCAGACAGGGATGGTGCGAGCCCATGTAAGGCAGCAATCTCTCACCCCCGCCGAACACTACCACAACGATCAACAGAGCAAGGGTTTGGATCGTCAATGGGCGAAAGAAATTGAGTCCCGCATAACAAGAGGAGGGCCGCCTGTAAATAGATAGTCGGACAACTGGGATAGGTTGGGCTTTCTTTTCGGTTGGATTTTTCTTTTCTTACGGTTCATCTTGGGTGAAGGGTTGTGGATTACTGGAATCATTTGTGAATTGCGTGATTTTTTCTTTTTACCGTGCGGTTTTCATCTGTGATAGTTGGTGATTTGTAGTTTCTCCCTTCTCAGCGAGTAGATAGACTGTTGCCCGGGTCCTTTTTTTTCTTCAGTACTGCACCTATTGTATTATGCGGCATTCTGTCAGAACATACCGTATGGCCAGTTCAAAAATATTGGTGATGAAACCAGGCGATAATCTCCTAACAGACATCATTTTCGGGAGCCCCCGGACGGTACAAATGTGCTCACCCAATTTTCCACCATCTTAAGTCTTGTTGCTAGAGAGTCGAAAAGTGACATTGCCTCGGAGGCGAGCTTGCAAATTCCACTCGACGCTAGAAGGCATGCTGGGTAGGCGCCGGGTCACCGGTTTGCCAGCACGCCTCTTGCCGCGAAGCCCTGCTTGAGGGTTGGTGCTATTAGCTACCAGACGACCGCTTACTCAGCCTTCTCAAGTATTCGCCGAAAAGAAAAGTCTGTCCCCAACTATTATCCACATCTGAAGAGCAATTCGAAACCACACATCGCTCATGGATCCCATAACCCTCGGGCAGAGGTGCTCTCTTATTGTACTTGCGCTCAGCGTATGATAGTAATTAAATTTATTGAAGCTCATGGCAACAGGGAAATTTAGCACTCTATTATAATACCCGGCCAGGTACCGGTAAAGGTCAAGGACAGACTTTTTTTTAGCGAACGGGTAAACGGGCGTTTAGCCTTTGAACCTTAAACCTAGGCGAGAAGCCGTTGGACCGGGCCATGGAACAATTGAGAAAAGAGTAGCTGAGCTACCCTCTTGGAGATAATAGCGCTCAACCGCAGGAGAGTGTGAACAGCCTGGAGCTGAGTGAAAACTCTTCTCCCTGTCCTATACTACTACTGCTTGTGGTTATAGTTTGGGTTGCCTTTTCGCAAACCGACTCCGTTCGCAAGGCGAAAGAACGAAATTCCGTGAAACCAAGAACTTGCGCCATCAGCTAGCATGGGGATATGAACAGGGGTTTAGATTACTAAGCCGGCCGAAGGGTACGGTAGTTGAAGCCACTTTTTAGATTGATTTTAGCTTATCACATGATGAGGCTGGAAGCTAGACTACGTGTGTTCCAGTGATGGAGATGGAGAAACTATTTTCCGCGATCCCTTTAGCTATGCGATTCGCTATCGCAATCTTATCAGTGACGCCATCCCACCAATCGTGGGCTGGTTTAGCCGGTCCAGCGCGAGATCGCTAGAGCCTCAAAGCAATCAAAGAGGCTCCCATAAAGTTGATCCGTCGAAAGCAACAGGCGCAATTTGAACGATTCAAAGAACTTCAACCCGTGTGTCCTGGGATGCAGAAAAACCCCGGGCGCCTCGGCAACAAAAGTCGTCGGCACCCCCATTTTAAACAAAGAATGGCTAATTTTAAGCTCCCACAACTCTTGTGAAAGCAATATACCGGTAGAATCAAAACGGATGCCATAGTGTAGGAAATGCCCTAGAATTCCTGAATAGAAATTATGAGAATTTTCCTACTCCGCCGTGAGGGCTATGAGATTAGGATCTGGATCATATATTGTTGCAATGTACCCTTTGTATAGGAACCTCATATAGAGTTAGAGATACCTTTTGTCCGCCTCATTTTCTCTGACATGGCCCAATGGGTAATAACTAGGAGGACTTGCCACTTATGAATAATATGTAGATAAAACTAAAGACTGGTTTGTTTTGAATTCTTTTTGGAATCAATAGTGAGATTTTGTGAAGCGAAAGTGCAAGTTCTTTTTTTTCGTGTAAAATGGGGGGGGGACGCCGACGACTTTTGTCGCCAAAGATCGTACGTGCATCCGAAAAAGAGCCTCAGTCATGACACTGCACCTAACACACAATGGTGGTGCTGACTCAATATATTTTACACCAGTCTCGCTATCGGCAAACTTACCCGAGGCTTGCCATACTCTATCATATTGTATCATGGCGCCCCGTGTGAGCTTCGTCTTCGAGCCCTGAGCCTTAGCGAGAGCGGGTTTGACGGGATAATGAAACGAGCGAAGAGGGGGATAACTAACTTTACTATCAGTGCTTGAAGATAATAACGCTCAGGGGTAACAGCGCATGTGAAGAGACTGAACAAGAGTTACGCTTCTCTTGCCGTATGGCGCCAATCGTGGGTTTGCAAATTTCAGAGTATAGTATTATATTCCAAGGGTGCTGGTCACATGAGCGGTAATTCCTTTCCAAGTTTACCTGATGTTTACTCACCTGTCTCGTTTCATGAGTTTAGTAGTAAATATTGGGCCATAACAATCATAAGCTCTGATAGAAGTCTATTCGGTTAGCCTTCGGAGGTTACTTGTTTTCGACAGACGCGGGATCTCGGGCAGATTGTAGCAAATGGATATTATTGTACTTCTATTCTCATCGTGTATTCGGAATACGGTTGCTATAAAAGTACCGAAAGGTGTGTCAGAATTATGTGAAATATCAAAGATTTGATGTGTTTAATACAAAGAGGACAATGTAGCCGATGGTACAAATACTCGAGTAGGTGAAAGTGACCTGTGTGTGAACTAAAAGGTAGTGGAAGGGAGCAAGTTTGGCCTGGTACGGGAGTAAGTGATGTAAGGAATAGTAACTGCTACTAGCCATGTTTGGTCATAGTATTAAGACATAAATCTTTAATATTACCTGATTTCGAATACGCGATGAAAATGGAAGGGAGTGACCTGCCGGACACTACAGTCTTAATATACATCAAAAGGCGTGGGTTCATTGCACGACCTGATATTCTACAGAACGAGGCCAAAGATACCGCCGGCCCAATAGACATCCAGAACTATTGAGTAATTTGTGTATTTATCAACTAGGTTATTCGTAAGGCTTTATCTTCGAGTATATATGCAATATGCTTCGTAAGGCTTTATGCCTGAGTGTATCTTTGTCAAGCTACCGGTACCCGATTCGGCTACAATGGTTCACTTGTGGCAGAGCGGGATTTATCTTGCATCCCTGGCCAGGGGCGGCAAAAGCAAGAAATTAGTCAGTTGGGCAAATTAGGGGAGCTTGAGAGCAGGGCCCCGTTGGATCCTGGAGGTTGCACAAAACCCCGCTTTTCTTCAGCCCTAGGGATTCAAGTGTCTATCGACTCCACCATCTACCATCGACTCGTGCAGGATCCTGAGCAGAAAGGAACAGAAAATGTCGCAATCATTCAGTAATAATTACAACTCTTTCAACTCTTTCAACCCCACCTACATCAACACTACCTACAACCCTATTGTTGCCGACGACCGACCCGATATCCTAGCCTGGCTCTCCCCACTAGACCCTAAGTTGCGCCATCAGGATATCCGGGACCGCAGAATAGAAAGTGTAGGGGAATGGGTTTTACTAACTGAGGAGTTTAAAGCCTGGTCTGATTTTAGCGAGGATGGCAAATCCGATAAGGCAGTCCTGTTTTGCTATGGAAACCCAGGTGTTGGAAAAACATACATTAGGTAATACAGATTGGGCGCGGGGGTGGAAGAAAAAGCCAAGTGCTAACAAGCCGCGATATTAGCTCCATGGTTATAGACAAATTGTGTATTCAGGCGAGAGCACGGAATACCACCATTGCATGTTTTTACTTCGACTTCGCTGCCCAAAACGAGCAGTCCCCGGCGGGTGTGCTAGGCTCCTTGCTAAAGCAGCTGGTTTTCGGGCTTGAGGAGATTCCGAAGGAGATATCAGAAGCATACAGAGACAGAAAAAATGCCATCGGGGGGCAGGGGCCGCAAATTTCAGATATTTTGAAAATGCTGCAGATTGCCTCCACCAGAAAGCGCGCGTTGATATGTATAGACGCTCTTGATGAATGCGCGATAGAACACCGAGTCAAGCTCCTCGATTTGCTGGGTCAACTCCTTCAACAGTCTCCTGGCACTCGAATATTCCTGACAGGAAGACCGCACATTCGCCCTGAAATCGGAAGGCGTCTCGGCGGAAGAGTGTCAGATATATCAATAAGTCCGAAGAGGGATGATATTGCTACGTATCTACATAGTAGGCTCGCCGCAGACACGACTCCAGATGCGATGGACAGTACTCTAGAGGCAGACATCCTGGAGAAAATTCCTAGCGATATTTCGGATATGTATGTAAAAGAAATAACCTTTCCGAAGCTGCTTGAGTTATCTACTAATAGGCACATATCTAGATTTCTGCTGGTCGCATTGAATATCGATGGGATTCTGCAGGAAACCACAGCCCGTCGGAGGCGAAAAAAGCTCCACTCGATGACCGATGGCCTGGGGTTAGAGAGTGCTTATGGGAAGAGCTTGGGCCGGATAAAGGCACAGGGCGGAGCTAAAGCGAGGCTTGGCATGGCCACCTTGATGTGGATCTCTCACTCGGAGCGGCCATTGAAGGTTGTTGAGTTGTGTAATGCCCTAGGCGTTGAAATAGGGTCACCAAATCTCAATGGTGACGATGTTCCATCAATAGGAACATTGTTATCTTGTTGTCAAGGGCTTGTCTTCATGGACAAGGAGGCTTCGACTGTCCGGTTAATTCATTTTACCTTTCAAGAGTACCTCCGGGCTCATGGCGAGCTTTTTGGCACCATTCACTCGACGATGGCGGAGACCTGCTTATCTTATTTAAATTCCCAGCAGGTCAGGACTCTTTCGGCAATCCCCTCACCCGATCTCCAAGACACACCTTTCCTCGAATATTCCGCGTTGTATTGGGGAGTACATGCAAGAAGGGACCTTTCAGATTATGCGAAACAGCTTGGATTGAATCTATTTGATGACTACAAAAACCACATATCCACGAAAATTCTATTGGAAAGAGCGACAGGATATTCGTACACCATAGATTTCGACAAACCTCCACTGTTTCGGGGGCTACACTGCGCAGCTCTCTTCGGGATTGTGGAGATTGTAACAGGATTAATAGGTAGAGAAGGTTGTGATATCAACGAAAGGGATTGTGTGGATAATACGCCTCTCGTGTGGGCCGCTCGCAATGGGCACGAACGAGTTGTCGAAATCCTACTCAAACGAGGAGATGTCAGTCCAGGTAAACAGGGTAGAGACGGTCTAACACCACTCTGGTGGGCTGCTTTCAATGGGCTGGAAGGAATGACGAATATGCTTCTTGAACGCAACAAGGTCAGCCCAGACACACCAGATAACAAAGGCCGAACACCACTCCGGTGTGCCGCTTTCAATGGACACGAGGGAGTGGTAAAGATTCTCCTTGATCGGGCCGAGGTCAGCCCTGACAAGCCTGATAACGACGGCCAGACACCCCTCTCGGGTGCTGCTTGGAATGGGCATGAGAGAGTGGTAAAGATTCTCCTTGACCGGGACGAAGTCAACCCTGGAACGCCAGATAATAAAGGCCGAACACCACTTCAGTGTGCCGCTTTCAATGGGCATGAGGGAGTGGTGAAGATCCTTCTCGAACAGGACGAGGTCGGCCCCGGCAAGCCAGATAACGGAGGCCAAACACCACTCTATGCTGCTGCTTTCAATGGGCACGAGGGAGTCGTGAAAATACTTCTCGAACGGGACGAGGTTAGCTCCGACAACCCAGATAGCGAAGGACGAACACCACTCTGGGGTGCCGCTGGGAATGGGCACGAGGGCGTGGCGAAAGCTCTTCTCAAACGGGACGAGGTCAACCCTGACACACCAGATGACAATGGCCAAACACCACTCCGATGTGCCGCTTTCTATGGACACGAGGGAGTTGTGAAAATTCTCCTCGAACGTGAGGAGGTCAGCCCAGACAAGCCTGATAACGAAGGCCAAACACCGCTCTCGGGGGCTGCTTGGAATGGGCATGAGAGAGTAGTGAAAATTCTTCTCGAACGGGAGGAGGTCAACCCCGGCACGTCAGATAACAAAGGCCGAACGCCACTCCAGTGTGCCGCTTTCAATGGGCATGAGGAAGTGGTGAAGATTCTTCTCAAACGGGATGAGGTCGGCCCCGACAAGCCGGATAACGGAGGCCAAACACCACTCTACGCTGCTGCTTTAAATGGGCACGAGGGGGTGGTGAAAATGCTTCTCGAACGGGACGAGGTTAGCTCCGACAACCCAGATAGCGAAGGACGAACACCGCTCTCGGGTGCCGCTGGGAATGGGCATGAGGGAGTGGTGAAAATGCTTCTCGAACGCGACGAAGTCAACCCTGGCACGCCAAACAACAATGGCCGAACACCACTCCGGTGTGCCGCTTTCGATGGGCACGAGGGAGTTGTGAAAATTCTCCTCGAACGTGAGGAGGTCAGCCCTGATAAGCCTGATAACGAAGGCCAAACACCGCTCTCGGGTGCTGCTTGGAATGGGCATGAGAGAGTGGTGAAAATTCTTCTCGAACGAAAGGAGGTCAACCCTAGCACGCCAGATAACAAAGGCCGAACGCCACTCCAGTGTGCCGCTTTCAATGGGCATGAGGAAGTGGTGAAGATTCTTCTCAAACGGGATGAGGTCGGCCCCGACAAGCCGGATAACGGAGGCCAAACACCACTCTACGCTGCTGCTTTAAATGGGCACGAGGGGGTGGTGAAAATGCTTCTCGAACGGGACGAGGTTAGCTCCGACAACCCAGATAGCGAAGGACGAACACCACTCCGGTGTGCCGCTTTCGATGGGCACGAGGGAGTTGTGAAAATTCTCCTCGAACGTGAGGAGGTCAGCCCAGACAAGCCAGATAACGAAGGCCAAACACCGCTCTCGGGGGCTGCTTGGAATGGGTATGAGAGAGTGGTGAAAATTCTTCTTGACCGAAAGGAGGTCAACCCTGGCACGCCAGATAACAAAGGCCGAACGCCACTCCAGTGTGCCGCTTTCAATGGGCATGAGGAAGTGGTGAAAATTCTTCTCGAACGGGAGGAGGTCACTCCCGACAGGCAAGATAACACAGGTCAAACACCACTTCATACTGCTGCTTTGAACGGGCACAAGGGAGTGGTGAAAATACTTCTCGAACGGCGCGAGGTTAGCCCCGACAAGTCAGATTCCAAGGGCCAAACGCCACTCCGGTGCGCTGCTTATAATGGGCACGAGGGAGTTGTGAAAATGCTTCTTGAATACGACGTAGTCCGCCCTAACAACTCACCAAATGACGGCCGAACACCGCTCTGGGCTGCCGCTTGGAAGGGGCACCTGGGAGTGGTGAAAATTCTTCTCCAAGACGAGGTCAACTCCCACAATCCTCATTAAGACTCCCGAGCGCTGCTGTCGTATGCTACCAAGGATAGGTACCCAGTAGTGGCGAAAATACTTCTCGGCAGGGAAGACGTCGACCCCAGCAAACCCGACGACAGTTGCCAAACTCCACTCCGCTTGGCTACTTGGCACGGCCACAGATTGGTGGTACTGCTGCTGGAGCACGGGGGTGCCCCCGTGTGACTCAAAATTTCCATCATATTCGATTCAATTCTTATATTCTCATTTTAAATCTTCTTTCCATGTTTCTTCTCTATTTTCTCCTTTCGCTAATCTCATTTTCCTTCTCTGCGACTCTTCCCCTCTCACATTCTTATTGAGATCTGATGTGCTTTTTGTCCTTTCCCAATTAATAGCACCTGGTATATACACAGTAAATCACCAGACTGTATGGTATTACATCATCCTGTAGGTATGCAAACATACCCTCCGAACCCTGGTGGATATCGAGTGATATTCTATGAAGGGTCTTGTTAATTTCAAAACGTTCAGTAGTCTGCGCTCCCCAAACATCATAGACCATTCAAGTAAGACTAGATGCGCATGTTCCCGAACATTTCGCTAGGTGAGTCGTGGAACTAGGAACCTTTTGGAAGTGATAGAGGATGTTTTTGCAATGTTAATTTCGGTTAACCCTCGAAACGATCGCTGTCCTGTGGGAAGACATACCCCTGCATAATATATAGCCCACTGTAAAAGACCTCAGCTCTTTTTTCCTTTAATTCCTCTTCAATAGATTTGTTCCTGTCATGTTTTGTTTCCGCCTTGATTCCTTATCAAAGGACTGAGTACAGTACACATCAGATCATAGGATTATACGTTCAATGGATAGGGAATATTAGGTGGGGAGGAGGCGCTAGGGTGATGTAGTCAATTTGTTTCGCGCTTTTTTTAGCTTGTTTTTTTCCCTACTACTAAAGATTGAGTTTCCCACCCACTCCTTGGCCCTTAAAGTTAATGTAAAACCGATTTTAGATTTTCCAAGTTCCCCAATCGCCGGTTTTAGAGACTAAAACCCCTGAAAAGGGTTGGCGTTTTCCTGATATGGCGTAGCCTGAGCCCTTAAGACGCGTTAGATCCCGTTAACCAGTCCCCCCTCAATTCCCTTTGCTTGGTCAAACCCATCATGGGCTAATAGGGTGATTTCCATTTAATAACTGGCGGGCTAGTCGCAAGGTTTTCCTATGTAAGAAGGAGTCTTTAATGACCTCACAAATTTCTCTTGTATCCGAGTGCTCAAGAGACACATTCCATTCCTTCCTGATTGCTAGCTAAACCTTTTTGCTCTTCTGCCTTGCTTGCAAATCGCTTAGTCATATGTCAAAAATAGACGGTGAGAGGGAATGCTAACCTGTGGCTGGAACGCTTGCGGCATCGACAGAAGGCGTTCCGCGAATTCAGAAGGGTGCTCCGTGCAGGATATGGTACTCGCAAACGCATGACGTTTGTGAACACAACTGCTATTGCATACTACTAAAATCATGAGGCTCCGGCCAATTCTTTGCCCGTATGCAATAGCAGTTGTGTTCACAAACGTCATGCGTTTGCGAGTATATACTATAGCATTCGCCAGGTGGATGGAAATGGAGAAACTATTTTCCGGACTTACCTCGGTTATCTGATGGGCTGTCTCGGGCTTATCGGTGGCGTCATCCCACTCATCATGGAATGCCATGCGGCGGGAGATCGCCAAAGCCAAAAGCAAGGCAAACTGCTAACCAAATCTGTCAAATCAATGTATCAGATCTGTTGGTGTTGCAACCAAAAGAGCCTCAGCCTCCACACACCTCCTAGATGCCTCGCCCCTCCATTGAGGTTCAAAATACTTTTTACACTCGTCTAGCTAGCAAAAATGTATGGTAAATTTACCCAAAGCTGCCGTATCACATTGTACTATATGGCACGCCATAAAAGCCTTGTGTTCCAGCCCTGAACTTGAGCGAGAGAGGGTTTGGTAACGATAAAGCAACCGAGGAAAGGGTGATGATAACTAAGTGCATAGGGATAGTAACACTCAATTGCACTAATAGGAGCGAATGTAAATAGAGTGAACAAGACCTAGGCTTTTCTTGCTGTACGGCGTCAATCATTTATTTTTCTTATATTTGAGGTTATTGTACAGGTATCCCATGGACTGGCGAAACATACAGATTTGCCGCCTTCCGTATACGGTAGCTCTCTGCTGTGGCTCAGTGACTTTCCCAGGAAAACAACAATGAAATATCGAACTTTTATTTGTGGGGCGTTGCTTAGCCACAGCATAGAGCTACGGTACCGTATACGAAAGGCGGTGAATCTGCATGTCTCATCGGTCTATGGGATACAGTCGCACCCCGCTATAATGGAACTCTTTACACGGGAAACCTCGCTATTACGAACCAACCCTTTGGGAATTTGTACCCCTGCTCCCATACTAATCGTCTTCGCTACAGGGAATTTCTTCCAAAACCTCGTTATAACGAAAAAAAAACCCTCAACTCTTGGCGTCCCTTATAGCGGGGTGCGACTGTAATAGATCTCCTTCTACTCTCTGCTCCGCTACTCCTCTATTCCTCTATTTTCTCCTCTCGCTTTGCCCAACACCACTTTTTCTTCTTTTTCTCCCACTCCCCATGCCTGTGGAATTGCTGATCACGGTAAGAATCTACGGTGGGAAGGAGTGCGTTTTAACTTAGATGCGGTGATGAATCATATTTGACTCCGACTCTGAAATAGTAGCTATCTGCTACGAGGTATCATACTGGCCATAGCACTCCTGACAAATCGCTAACCCGAAATAAAAAACAAAAACCACAAAAACCCTTCCTTCCCTAGGGAAAAACAAAAAAGAAACAAAATCCAAAACAAACATTATTATACTCGTTCCTAGCGGAAGAGGTATCTCATCGAAATCAAAAATCCTGCGGCAACCCCGAGATACCCGAGTATGTCCCCCCCGGATACTTCGAAATAATTTGGTTCTTCCTCTGGTTCGTAGCCATCGCTGTGTGCTGTCTGTGAGGAAAGTAGCGGGCTGTGTTGGGTTGGTGGTGGGGGTAGAGGTACGGGAGGTGGTGGTGGGGGTTGGGCTGCGGAGGGTGATGATTGATGTTGAGCTATGGTAGGTAATGACTGGCGCCGAGTTGCGGGGGGAGGAGGCGCGGGGAGAAGTCGGAATCGAGGAGAGGGTGGTGGTGGCTTTCTCGACTTGCTCGTGCCGCTAGGGGCAATA
>Ga0307509_10001561_pt1 | contig 38550 bp, 46 predicted proteins | sample 10_EM_MG_FD_202245 | JGI IMG/M metagenome (GOLD analysis project Ga0307509, IMG submission 202245) | Populus trichocarpa ectomycorrhiza microbial communities from riparian zone in the Pacific Northwest, United States - 10_EM | ecosystem: Host-associated > Plants > Roots > Unclassified | place...
GAAGCGTTGTGTGTCCTTGGGATCCCCGGTGAAGGGGTCAACTCCAAGTTTCTCTGGCTTCTTAGGCCGATGAGATGACTTCTTAGCCTTATGACACTCCTGAATAAACTTATTCAGAGCCGCATATCATCTAACATACTTGTCCTTCTTTTCTCGACTCCAGTGGCGCTTGCGACTGCCAAGGAAGTCTCTCAGATCAGGGGGGTGAGGCATCGGATCGTTCACTATCGGACAAAATAGAACTGGAATCACCCGGATCATCTCCTCCAGCAACGCTTCCGCCTCTGGGAGGTTGTCCACCTCCCGCGCCTGCGGTGTATCCACCTTGGGCATCCCCAGGCATGTCATAGCCGTCAAACCGTTCTTCCTCCGGCTCGTCCTTATCCATCTGATCAGACGGTAGGTGTGCGGGTGAACGTCGTGGGGGCGGTTGATGGATGGATTGTTGATGTTGGGGTCTCAGGTAATCACGCTGAAAATCCCCACAGTCAGTTACCTTATGTCGGGTCGAGTCACAATAGGTACAGCGGCTCTTCGTGGCGATGGCGGCTTTTTCTTTCGGGGCCATGATAATGGCTTGGTTCCTCCCTTTAACACAGGGTGCCCGATGCGAAAAGTAAAACTCACTCCCGTCTCACCCAACCATGCGACATCCTTCGTTACAATACTCCGAAGCGAATTGTCCTGGTTGGTCTGAAAAACCTGACCATCCAGCTCCACCCGAAGGTTTTGCTGTAGCTGGTGGTGGCTGTGCTGAGGCAGAGGCTACCGGATTGTGAGGTGTGGCAGGTATTGGCGTTGAGGCCGCAACCGCGTAGGGCCGATCTGATTCTACCCATATCGCCGGTGCTGGTGTGGCAGGTTCAACTACCGGCGGGATAGGTACGTTTGATGGAGCTCGAGGTGGTGGCTGTGGCCAGGGTTGCCTCGAGCTTTGTTTCGAAACTTGGCTTATAGACTTGATAACACCACTCCGCTGAGCTGCGACTCAAAGATTCCTGAGGTTTGCCACAGGGCTTACACCACTAGATCTCATTGCTTCTTCGAATACCACTCTCAACGGGGCTGGTTGCGGAACGACCAACACTTGCAATTGCTGTTCCAACTGTCTGACCCGCTCTTGCGATTCCAAGGCCGTCTGAGCGACTTGAGTCAAAATTGGTGCCATTGCCTTATGCAACATGACAGCTGCCATCTCAGCTGTGTATTGTGGAGGAGGCTGAATTGCGAGAAGTAGCGGAGGTGTAGTACGCATGTTGACATCGTTGTCGGAGTCTATCGAGTACCCTCCCTGAACAGCCAACTCCAAAGCTGTCAGGTGAGCCCTGATCATTCGATCTGAAAGGGCTAATTTACAGTACTCTACCTGCTGAATTTTCATCCCGCGGTTGGCATTGGCTACCATCTCGTTTTGCCATTCGAGTTGAGTAGCCGTGATGAAATCTCCCATAGAAGCCTTGGCTTCTTGAAACCTCTGGGTTACTTCTCTCACTATGTAGGGTTAAAACAGTTCCCTAGTGAAGTTGGCAAAGGTCATGGGAGTTCGTCTTTGTGGAGGGATTCTGTGTCCCACCAAAGGGTCATGCGTGAAGCTTTGCACAAAGGTAACAGGGTTTAATATTTCTAACTCCTGTACTTCTTGAGGGATGTCTGTGGGTTCTAGGTCGGCCATCTGCTCCTCGATAGACTTCCATCCTATTCCGCGCAAGTCTGCAATAGCATTATAGCGGGAAAGGCCATAGTCATACTCAACTACATCCATATCTGAAGACAATGTTCTTTCCACCCAATGCTTCTTGTACCAGACAAGCTACTCGTAATCAAACAAATGTCAAGATAATGGATTTCAACAATTCTCAGAAGAGAGTTAAGCGAGGGTGCTTAACGATATACTGTAATGGGGGCACCCTATAGCGAGGTGAACTCTAAGGTTGCGACCGCACCAAAACTCAAAGTAGAAGATAAAGATAGAGTAAATAATTCACGAAGAATAAAAACGGTGAAACTTATTATCGTTAAGCTGAAAGCTGCACTCAATAAGTTCTCTCGAGGAAAAGTTTGCTATCGAAGTAGAATGCCAAACGCTTAAACTTACGTAGATATCAGATTTAAGCCTTTGACATTCACCATTACTCCGACCTGGTGCGAGCACCCTGTCCTGCTCAGGGTTTGTCCGAGGTCTACCCTCCATCAGGATTTATCCAGCTGGAAGTGTCGGACCAACTCGGGTACACTTAACTCCGTCAATAGGATATGAGTTTCTGCAATGCATCTCCAATACAACCGCAGGTGGAAAGACTCTTCCTATCGAAGTCATACCAGTGGCTAACTGTTATGACAACAACTGGAGTCAATACCTAGGTGGTGGACTCACTGGCCCAGTGGTAGTTTCGTCTATACAAGCTATGCAGTCCATTATTTAATCTACGCCACTATCCAATTTGATAAATTGACATGCAAGCTCCCCCAGTGAGATGTTGCCAATGGTTGGCTCAGTGGGCGCTACCCATAGCCAGCCTCTCGGGACATACTCTACCGTGATAAGACTGATACCTCTAGAGTCCAATAACAACCCATAGTAATGCTACAAATCAAGGGGAGAAGGTCCTGGCTGGTTACTGAGGTATTTGTCCCTGAAGCTCCCTGGCCTCCGTGGACTAGCTAAATACCACTAGGAAGACTACCCTACAACCCGTAGGCTAGAATGGACTCCTAGATGCCCGAGAGACCATATACGGATGACCCCCATCTTGGCGGTTACCCATACTCCCCTTATATATCCTGCCAAGGACATTTAGTTGGACTGACGGCAACGACTTATACGGTGTTACGGCAGCTGGTCCAATGACCTCTTTTTACTAGCAAACGAGCAACTACACAACTGTCTGCCTATGACGCGCCGTCCCAATGCTGGGGCCAGAGGGTGGTGTTAGCAAAACCCGCCCAAGTTCAATAGCATGTTCGGACCACCCTTACAGAGGCGTGGGGCTTCCCCGCGCAGATGCGTCTGTGCCCAAGAACATCTAAAAGCCCATAAAATGTGAGGCAATCGACCTCTAAGTTATAGCATAACTTTGCCGGTGAAGGTAGGGTAACTTTGCCCTCTTATGCCATTAACCACTCCGGAAGTCCTTCAGTCAACCACAAAGGTCATCTCGGAGGTTCGTGTAACATTCCTATAATTCCCTTGACTTTATCTGAATGTTCTCCCGAAAGGTTACCCTGCCTAATAGAATGCCCAAGGCTATTCTACTGTTTCCTAGGCCTTGCCTTTAGGCGAACCAGCATTCTTGTATACTAAGTATACTAGACTATACCACCTCTGACTACCTCTTGGTATACCATTTGCGCTATGGTGGTAGTTATTGTAGCTACCTATCGTAGGGTCGTAACACCGGGCTGTGGCTGGATTGAATTTTGAAGGAGCCCAGACCAACCGCAGGGCAGCTGACCACTGACGGTGCTTACAGATAGAGGAAATAGGTGGTAGTGAGGCTTCCCTGTACAGAGGGCCGCGGGGGTGGAGTAAAAACAATTAGTTGTCAACTGGAGCACTTCATGCCAGAAAGAGGCGAGTTTCTTAAGCGTGGCTGTGTCCGGAATAATGAGGTCACAGCCCTAGGTAAGGATCCGGAGGATGGTGCTGAAAACTAGCTTCCTATTGCACCAGGAGGAGAGGCCTTTGCTAGCTGCCCTGAGCTGCCGGACTGTAGCGCTTGAGGCTTTGCCAAGTGTCAGCCATCTTAGAATATGAACGCTGGAATGAATAGTAGGGGTGAGCCAGTTACCAAGCCACCTCACAGCTTGAGATGGTGGGAAGAGCATGTCGTTGATCACTATGGGGGCAAAGGAAACCTCAGAGCAGTCCTTCAGCGTTCTCCCATGAATGAGTTCAATTTTGGGGACGGAAAAAGCGACCCCCAGGTCGGCACCCCGCTTTTGGATGAGGCAGAAAAAGTATTGATGGCTACCGATATTCGACCGTACCAAGTTCGAGCTGACTGTTAGGGTGAGGTACTCCGCCTAAGAGACTGCAATACCTTGAGGGATCGTTGGGTGGAGGATGGCAATGTAAAGCACAAACAGGAGAGGCGAGATTGGTGAGCCTTGAGAGGTACCAACAGCCACAGTGCAGAACATCCTAGGGGCACCTTGGAAGATAAGCCGGCATTGGCGTTTGGAGAGGAAAGACTTGATCCATGCTATAAGGTAGGCGGAGACCCCCCCTTTGGCAAGGATACCAGCCAGCTTGTTAGCACAGACATTGTGAAAGCCCCCTTTGACGTCCAGAAAAAGCGTTGACACTTTGAGGAAAGCAGCTTGAAGTAGGCGTACTTCATGGGAGAGGGTTGCGACAGCTTTGAAACAGCCAAGACCAGTGAGGGACGCACACTGATTGCGGTGTAAAATGCCAAGGGAGCGTGCGGCTGCAGCGAGATGAAGGGAAGAAAGTCTCTCGAGAATCTTGGAGAAGGTTTCCAGTAGGACCATGATACGAAAGGAAGAAGGTGTGCGGTAGACAGGTTAGCCTGGTTTATCCAGGACAATGCCGTTGGCCTTCTTCATGGCTTGAGGGTGGTATCCGTGGGTGAGGAGGGGAGTGAACAGAGATGGAAGGAGCTGCACGTTGGACTGGTGGACCCGCTTCTAAATACAGTAAGGGATGCCACTTGGGCCAGGGGCTGACGTGTAAGAGGATTTTTGAAGTGCAGGGGGACGTCCTTAAACGCAGGAAGGATGAGGGGAGGCGGAGGAGAGGGTCTAGGAGGAAAAAGATGTTGTAGAAGAGTATTGTTAATTTCGGTGGGGGAGGAGGCGTTCTTGAGTGTAGGGAAGCGAGCTGGGGCACTGCCGGCTGCAATCTTTCTTGCATTCCAAACGGATCGCGAGTCGATGTCGGCCAGAAACAGTGACCGGTGGACTCTTTTCGCACACTGGATAGCGTTGAAATACATGTTCCGAGCCACACAGGCCAGGGCGGGAGAGGCCTGATTCTTTCTCATGAGAAGGGAGGTATGGTAATTGAGGCGGCGTAGCTGTGTAAGTTCGGGAGTCCACAACGGTTTAGAGTATGAGGACGGGCGTTTCATTGGGGTGTTGGAGGTGATGAGGTGGGTGATCTTGGCTAGGCTGTCGTCGAACCAGAGGTCAAGCGTGTAGGGAGTGGGAAGAGGAGGGGGGGTGACGAATGTCAAATCGGCAAGCAGCGGGAGATGTGATCCCAATTTGTGTATTTCCAGTTTAGGCCACTGGGCGGGGGCTGCAGGAGCAGAGTGGAGAGAATAATTGTGAGGGTGGTGTGATCCAAACCTGTCGGCGGGAGGGAGGGGTTCCAAGAGGAGAAGTAAGGGAGCAAGGCAGAGTTGGCAACGGACAAGTGAAGGACGGCAGGACACAGGACGATGGTTGGTAGTGAATGGGAACCTAGTATAGACCCTGGGAGTATTGAGGAGAGGAAACAACTGAGCTGATGCCCTGTCGAAATAGGGAGAACTTATGAACTAGTCGTAGTCGGAGAGCAAACGAGTCGGGTCGGAGGTGGAGTGATGAATATTGAAGTCCCTGAGGACAAGTGTAGGAAAATCATACCGGGGGAATAAATCAAGGGGAGAAACTAACCTAGTGTGACCACTAGGGATGGAGCAGGCATTGTACAAACGAAAAGAATTATGAGAAGTATCAAAATGTCCCTCAGAGGAGTGAAAATTCACTGCCATGAGGTCGCCCCTTTCAAAAAACAATGGGAGATCAGAAATCACACTTAGTAACCTTTCGTGAACATATGTTGTCACGTGAGGTTTATAACTGTCAGTTGCAGGAGGAAAGAAACATTTATAGTTACGACCAAGAGGAGGACAATTCTTCCAAAGAGGAATATCCTGGAGAGCCACAATATGAGGCAACCTTTCTACCAAAGTAAAAAAAGGAAAAATAGTTTGAAAAACATTAGTGCTACCGAGACAATTATGCTGAACAATGGAAAGATTTAAAAAACCAGGGTAATGGAAGGATTGGGAGGGTGAAGAACACTGTGTTGGGGCTGGGCATGTCGACATGTAAAGTTTCATGTTGATGTCGGTTGAAGCGGGCTCGCTCCAGTCGGCACTGGTGCTAGCATGGAAGAGGGTACTGCTAGCACAAAAGATATTCATGGGGGGCAGGGGAGCGGCGCGGCTAGGCTGGGCAGATGCACTACGAACGAGCTTGACTGTCTCGGGTTGAGTGGATTCACTAGAGGGAGGGAAGCAGGGGCCGTGCCTAGCCGGTGTGGCCAGTACAGTTGGGGGAGCAGTTAGGCCCTGAGGGGTGGTTTGCGGAAGGCCCGCATCAGGGGCATCGGGTATTTCTTGGTCCCTCGGTGGACGGAGAGAGAAGTGGATTTCATGACGGACAGGACAGGTACCATCGAAGGAGGCATGTTGACCACCACAGTTGACGCAGAGAGGGGGGGAGGCATTGCAACATCCTACTACAGATTTCTCAAAGCCTCCATGTGGACAGCTTTGGTTCGCACATCTGTGGGCGGAACGGTGGTGGAGGAGAGTGCAGATTGGGCAGGCTTGGGCCTCTTCTTTGCACAGGGGAGGAGAGTGACCAAAACGCCAGCGCTTTCTGCATTGTGTGGACTTAGAGGCAGAGTAGGCGGGAGCAACCATGCGGGCATGGGAGCAAAGCCGAATGGAATCGCAGAACCGGGAAACATGGAGTCCGTCAACCACCACCACAACCGAAGTTCTGCGCTTCTCAGCCCTCTTTGCCGCATCTGACTGCAGGAATCCAGTCCCAAAAATGGGTACGTCAATCGCATTGCTGATTGTTTCAAGGAGTGAAGGGAACAAGTCAGTAGGCTCCTCGGAAAGCATAGAAAGTGGGAGATTGTGAATGAGCAGTTCAATACTTGTAGGTGCCTCCCTAAACACCAGGAACAGAAGAGCTCCAACCGGGAAACTCTGATTGAGCTTCTTGGTCATTGCATCAAAAGATGGGGAGTAAGTGGAAGCCGGGGTGTAGGGGTTGGCAGTAAGAGTGACAGCACCATTGCGATTAACAGAGGCAGTAAGAGATAGGGGTAGGGAGCAGTTGGCCTCTTTAAGCACAGCGGCCATGATGTCTGGAATGGTGGCAGTCATGATGAACAAATCATTGGAGGGGTAGGGGAAGTGCGCGGGGCAAAGAAACGACGTTGAGTAGCTGGGAGCGGTGGGGGTCCTTTGGGGACACTACTCTTGCTTGACGCAGCGACTTGTACTGCAGTGGTGTTTTTCTTGCCCGTTCTGCCCTTCCTGGTAGCCTGTGGGCAGGTTTTGTTCTTGGGGCTGCAGGGGATCAGAGACTGTATAACCTGAAGGGGGATCAGGATGAAAAGGCGAGGTGGCTGGGTAACGTTCGAAGTATAGCTTGGCTTTCTCTGACTGTGGGTGACGAGAGGCAAAGAGGATAGCAGCTTAGGGTGAGTAGGGGTGGCTTTTGGCGTACGTGTCAGGGTTGCCATACCATTTCGGCTTGAAGAGGACAGGAAAATCTGGGGCAGTTACAGTACGAGATGAGAGGCGGGTAGCAAGTTTCTTTTTCTGCTGAGTTGGTTTAGTTTGGACAGTAGGGGCAGGGGGAGGGGGGGCTTGAGGCGGCGGGGGAGCCACCTGTGTGGCTCGGTGGGAGGAGAGAGCAGCAACACGAGAGGACAAATCCTTGAGGAACGGCTCAAGGTTGGATGTGGCTGGTGGTGAGGGAGTGGCTGAGCGCCCTGCCTGGGCAGAGGTGAGGTTCTCAACCTACGAGGTTAGGAAAGTAAGGCAGGGGCCGAGGTCATTAACCAAGGCGATGAGTTGGGCGAGAAGAGGGGCCATGGCAAGTTGGCTATCGGGAAAAGTAGCGGCTGAGGCATTTTAGACAGTGGGGAATGAAGCTGGGTCAAGGCGTGCAAGCCTGGCAGCATGCCCAAGAATATTGGCGACATTGTCAGCCTCCCCAGAGAGAGAGGCATGGCGGGATTGGGACGATGACCAGAGAGAGATGGGATCAGCCCTACGGTCCTGGCGGGAGGAGGTAGAGCGAGCAGGGCCTACAGCCGAGGCTGGGCCTGCACTAGTGGAAGCCCAAGGGGTAGACGACATTAGGGCAAGACCAACGGGCCAGGCCAGAGTACAGTGAGGAGGGAGAGAGAGAAAATAAAGTCAAACTACCAGTTTGACTTTCCAGAACTAAAACATCCTCTCAGCAAAGGTGAAATATATATTTCACTTGAAGATGAAGCCCAAGTGAAAGGCCAAAACAGGTGTATCGTGACGAAGTAAAGACCAAACCCTAAGGTTTACGTTGGGTGCAAGCGGTAAGTATTTTAAGCGAGATGAAAAAAGAGGGCGCGGAGCGTGTAGTTCTTGTACTTTAACAACAAATACATGATTTATAAAAAAAAAAAGGAAAAAAATCACAGTAGTTAGAGCACGAACCATCTCTTCTACACCTCCGGCGATTGAAATCTCAACACCAGGGAAATCATCGTGGGATCTACCATCTCCCCCCCCCCACCCCCTTGATGGCTTCTGCCAAGGGCAGTGATCCTATCACCACTCTTCTCCCCTTGGGGGCTCTCACCCCTTCCACCATGGAGTTCTTGTTCCCATTAATCGTTGACTCTGGCTCATCAAGTTCGGTTCTCCCCCTTACCCCGCACTTCCTTTGCATTTCACTTAGGATTTTGCACAGTCGCAAACCCCTCTTGCTTTGTTTACGGTCGGCGTTACTGTTTTCCAAGCCCTTCGCGAAGTACTTCACCGCTCAATTATGTCCAACCTGTTAGGGAACACTTGAGTTAGTAACATCACGGTCTCATCTCTCTTCCCGCTGTTAGAAAAGCATTAGCAGTCGTTACTCTAGTCAGTCATTTCTAGGGTTTGGGTCTACCCTCCTCTCCCCGCTCCTGGTCTTCGTTCCCTTGCTCGGTTACAGCTACATCCACTCCCTTAGCTGGCGCCTTACTGCCTCCTTGGTAGGCACCCAACTGCACCATCCTTGCTTGGCTCGTATCCTTCTGCTCCTCCCCTTCTGTCGACTTTCGTTCGCTATACAAAAACATCACTCGATTACCCACATCCTCCTGGCCACCGCTAATGCCGTTTTGGCACCCACAAAGGGAGCCCCCAGAGTCCCCTCCATCCTTTATTCCTATCCTGCCGTTGGGCACAGCTTTGTTCCCCGGTACCGCTCTGGCGTGCCGATCCATACTCCCACTTTCTTGCCCAGGCTGACCTGAGTCATTTATTAGACGTAATTTTCCTTTGTGAGGGGTTCATTCATTCATTTTGTTTTTATACCTTCTGTTGTAGCTGTCGCTAAGGGTTCTCCTCTCCTTCCGGCTTCTTTCTTTCCTTTCTACTTCTTTAACATATGGGAGTATGTTCGTATAATATGGTTGGGCGATAGGCGAGATGTTGGGTTAGTCTCATACCACAGGGACTTGGGAGTTTGGATGTTTCCTGCGGTGAGGAGGAAAGAGTTTGTATTGGCCATATAGATAAGATGCCTGCTTTTTCTGTACCTTAATAAAAAAAATGCAATTGATTAACAAAAGAAATGAAAGAAAAAAGAAAAAGTCACCGTAGTCAGAGGTCTTCACGCAACCAGCAAAGTACATTTCTACAATATACTCTACTCTCAAACCTTTACCTCTATCTCTCGCTTGTATGCAAGGAACCTAGCTCTTCCCGTCAGACCAACCACGACCTTGTAAGACAAAGCACCTCCTGCATCTTTGTCCAATAGGGATAGAAGATTAAGTGCGAAGACTATAAGAGAGTCTAGGTACGAACGAGGACAATAAGATAGTCTAGGTACGAATGAGGACTATAAGATAGTCTAATTACAAACGAGAACGATAAGATAGTTCAAGATCCTCACGTAAGCGATTTGTTACCAGTTGCATAAATACCCACCATGGGGTAGGATTATGACACTTCCCCAATCATAACATTTTCAGTCTGGAGTATAGTTTCTGGAGCACCACTATGAAGCGTGAAATGAATCTGGACAGGATCCCGGGCCGGAGGAACAGTACAGATGCCCAATTGGCGGCCATTGAAGCAGAAGCTCTGGCTCTTACACACATTGCCGGTGCAGGCAGCAGTGGGGCAGCCCTCTGGCAAGTGGACTCTGGACAGGACAGGTATTTTACTGAAGACTTCAATTTTTGGCTAAAAGACATAGCAAAAAAAAAAGGACTGTACATTAGAAAGACTAGCGATAGAGTGAGAGGCCCCTGTGACGGCCCCCCTTGCGGCCAGGAATAATTGTAGGTTGTCTCAATGTGTCCGCATTAGATCCTTATAGTGTATGCTAACATGAGTTCTGTAGCTGTGGCCGCTCCAGGCTGCGTCCGCATTTGGGTAGAGGAGTCATCCATCAGTAAAGAAAAGGAACCAGCTCCTGCTGTGTTGTCCGCTCACTGTGCGTCGGACGCTGCAGGCGCATACAACCTAAACTCCAGTTCTGGGGGCGGACCTCTGCGCTCTTTTCATCCGGATGCAAAAGCTTACGTCTGGAGGCACTGGGCGCAAATGCCAACATCCGGACACACCGGACATAGCCCGACACTGTTTACACAGCAACCCTGCCCCTAGGCCAATACCTCCTCGCCCTGCCTCTTCCAATGTATCTTGTCGCATGCTACCCCTTTCCCAACCCCCTACGATCGCGAAAACCCATCTTCCTACCCTGTCCTGTTTACGGCTTCTTACCAGCTCTCTTCTTATGACATGGCGCTCTCTGCAGACTCTGTGTCCTGCCTCCCCACCATCCTGCTCCCTTCGTAACCCCCCCCTCACTCACGCTTTTTTGCTCACTACCTCCCGATCGCCTTACATATACTTCCTGGTCCGGCAGACGTTCCCCGACTCTTTACCCTTTTGCTCTATACCCTCTAATCTCATTGTTTATCCTCCCGTATGCAGCGGGCATCCTCCTACTCTTTCCCTCTTCACCGTTCTGCTTCCCTAGTTCTCCACAGCCAATCTCTTGCGCCCAACATGCTACTGTCCACTGCTGGCTTTGACTGTCATCCTGACGTCCTACTGCTTGCTCCCGGCTCTTTACTGTCCGCCTGACACTTTTCCCTACCTTCTAAGCATACAATTGCCCCCGCCAGATGACCTCGCCAGAACTCAGCGGCTTATCATCATCCGCCTGACACCTTATGATACTCTATCTGCCCATCATACCACGGACCCCCTTGTACACACCTCTACCCATTACAATTGTCACTTCCAGACGCATTTGCCATGTATACAATCTATTTTATTACATTCTTCTATTCATACACCATCACAGAGTAGTGATAAAACAATTTTCGTCCTCGTTCTCTCGGTCAGTTCCTCTGGCCTGCAAAGATGTATCCAGCTCCGGTACTTCTCCCAGATCTATGGCTTGATTCCTTTCCAGCTCCCGCTGCCCATGTTGTCTCTCCAGGTCAGCACGGCCGCCTGCGGTCGATTCTCATACTTCTCGCTCCAGATCAATTCCAAATTCCTGCCTCAATGAGTCGTCATCATTGGAATATCCTGCTGTTCTCTCAACATGCTTTCCCGGTTCCTGGGCAATTCTGGCCTCCAGAGAGGTCCTAATACGCTCGATTATTAGACCCAGGAATAGCTCACCCGTATTCCCCCATGTCTGTATCTGACGTTCCACCAGGCCTGTCTCCCTTTCAGCAGTGGTCTCTATCGTCTACTCCGTGCACTGGCGGTTTTCAACAGTATCCAAATGCCCTAGCCTAAAGGGATCCAGATACTGTTGAAAACCACAAGTCCGGGTTTTTATCTTACCTCCAGTATTAGAACCTGTAAAAGCCACCTTATCCTCAAAGATTCCAGAGCGCCAGCCACGCAGTGAATGGCATAGGATGGCTACTGACAGACAGATAAACAGGGCAACGTTCTTACCTAAGAATACAGTATCCGTCATGCCTTTCCTTTTTGGGCTAGAATAAAACTGGTCAAATATGACGCCCGGAATCTGTGGCGCTATGAATGTAAGAGCAACAGCCTATCCTCCCAATGAGATTCCGTCTTCATAGGGTTAGAATAGTCCGTGTCAATCTTGAACAACTATACCTCATATTTGTCAGGCGGGCAAATGTAACTATCGTCCTCTAATTGGTATGCTACTCTTTGTGCACAGCCCGCAGGATCCTCTATGTTTAGCTTATAGAGTCATGTTATAGTCCTCTGAGCTGTATGCAAATACTGAGATCTGCAGGGGCTCTGCTTTGCCCGGACCTAGAAACGCACCGGCCACCTCACGGTTTATTAGTCAGGAGAACGAGTTATAGGTTATGTATTAAGGGCAACACACCAGATCACTGGAGGCCGGAGTAGCATCAGCAAAGTTGGGAAATCACCCATTCCCTGTGCGCATCTTTCCAACACCTGACGACCGCCTCGTTCAAGGTAATCACATCCAGAAACAGATTTACTAACATCATCCAGTCCCACATCAGCACACAGGGTTTGAGCACAATGCTACGCTCAAGCCATTCAGCCATATTTCGCCTACTGCTGGTCGGCTGTCCACCTGCGCTGTGCATTTCTGGCGTTGTTGGATCTGAGTGGCTTGGAGTTATGGCTAGCGTTTCCAGCCGGTTCAAGACAGTCGGCGAGCGGGAGAGAATCCTACATGTGAAACGATTTTGGCAAATAGATCCCGAGACAGGAGCCCCCGTGCTGGGGTATGTCTCCTCTCTAGAACTCTGTGTATTTCCGGGGGTGATTGGACATATCGATGGTTGTGATTCACGAAACCCATACCCGATCGGTTTCTGTGCGCCCCAGCCTGATGAAAGATTCCCATTCTCCTCATGGTGTTCCAATTCGCCCTCATCGTCCTCATCGTCCACATCGTCCTCATCGTCCACATCCTCATCATGCTCATCCTTTCCCTCCTCATCCTCATCCTCCTCACACTCGCTATAGTCATTCACATATTCACCGTCTTGGGAGTCAGTACCATCATCCGCTAGCTGCCGCCCTCAGTCTGCAAGGGCAAGCTCTGATACTTCGTGTTGTTAGGAAGCCGGTACTATAATGGCACCCCCTCCCCGACCTTCAGTCGCCCCAGATATAAGAGATGCAGAAGGGGCTGGAATTATTGTTAACCTGTCTTTAGATTTAGGCCCTGTTTGGCAAGCCAACTTTTGTAAGGTAACCCCTTACCAACTGTGGTTTGTAAGGTTTCTCAAACCGCATTTTGTAAGGTGTTCCACCCTGTAGTTTGTAAGGTATAGCTTGCCAAACACACAGGAACTTGTGTAGGGTGGAGACATTACTTGTGTGGCTATTCGGGCTCAACCCTAAACAGGATCGGAGGAAGCAATATTATTGCAGTACTAAATTGAATTTATTATACGGCAAATCTACACATTTACCAGTCACTTGTATGTTTTCAAAAATTTCTTAAACCCTAAACCACACTACTTCAAACCACGGCGCATAAGGTTCCCAAGCTCTACCTTTCAAGCCTTGTGCTGCCAAACACATCAAACCTTACAAACTGCATTTTGTAAGGTAAACCTTATAAACCGTGGTTTGTAACGTATTACCTTACAAAGGTTGGCCTGCCAAACAGGGCCTTAGATTTCTTGACACGTCCGCAACGGAGCTCCTTTTGGATTTCTGTGCCCCATCTTGACGGGCGTGTTTTGTCCTTAGGCCGCTGATGTTGTCACATATTGCGCAGGTGAAAAGTGCGAGAATAGAATCGTAGTACTTGATGTTGGGGAATAGATGGTGTTAGTAAAAGAGTATTGGCTAAAGAGACGATATGGGGTTTGAACTTAGCAGATAGAAAGGCTCTAAACAGCCTGCTTTAAGTGCTAGGATTGTTCACAGCTTGTTACTCACTTTCATGTTTGATGTTGTAGGCCCATCCGCGTTGTCGAATTGACACCTACTATGGGAATTTGTATCCGAGGTCCACTTTTGCCCGCATCTACTTTACGGATCACAATACGACAGTTAGGTATTAAAGGTTGATGATCTAGCGGAAGGAGTTTATTGGCATGTGCCGACAAATCTAATTGGAGTAGTTATGCCAAGCAGACTGTAACAAATAAGGAAAAGCCTAGTGCTCGGAGGCTGAGGTACCAATCGTCGAAGGTGCTGCTGCTCATGCTGAAAACTTAAAACATCTGGAAAGACATCAATCTAGTCCGCAAAACTTCACAACTCCAACCTAGAACAAAAAACAGCTAGAGGAGAATAGACAATAGTCCACAAAACTCCAAGAGCAAACCCTTAAAGCAAGAAAACAAAACACTCCAAAAGAAATAAGAATGCAAAACCAAAGTCTCAAGCAAGAACACGCCAAAAAAAGGACCAGCGTTAACTTCCAACATTGTGTGTGGACAAACCTGCCTAGTGGGCTCCCCACTAACACAATACAGAAATGTGCGGCAGTGAGAACCAGATGAGGACGGCTGGCAAAGCTTCCAAAGCTAAACATCAAATGAAAAAGAGGCAAAGGAAATGGCTGTATTTCCACTCTTCCTACAGGATCCGAAGAACGTTTGTTTAGATTAGCCACATTGGGTTAGGTTGGACTGGCCCGTCAGCAGCGGGCTAATCTAAAATGCAAACAGACTTGAAAGAACAGCAACAATCCACCAAACACAACAAGCGAAAATGAAAAACATATAGAAGAAAAGAAAGATCCAAGCTTCTTCATCCGCCAACTAGTATTTTTAGACTGCTTGAAACGGACCTAAATCATCTGCATAGCCTCACATTAGCCACATTTAGTTGTGGCGGACTAGCTCTCTCAGCACAGACTAAGCCAGGATGGAAACAGACTGAAGAGAACTCCAAAGGTGTGTTTCAACTGGCATACCTGTAAAACCTGCTGCCAACAGAGTAGTACATGAGAGGCCTGATAGTTGTAACTGCAACTTACCAGGAACAGAGAAGCTATCACTACTCGGGCTAACTGGAGGGGAGGCGGCCGGGGTTGGTTCTTGTCCAGCCTCAGCTACTCGCATATTCAATACATCGCCGGAGCATGGATCCACAGGGGAATGGTTCCTGCTGGGCGTACTAACTTTGGTGGTGGATCGGGAGGGAGGCTGCTCGGTCTCCGAGGCGAGTGTCAAAAGATGCTGAGCTGATGCTTCTATCAGTATCTGCTCAGTGGCTGCCGCAGCTTCAAAGTCACTCAGGTCAGAAGTGAATGGAGTAGAGCTAATGTGTGGACTAGGCCCCTCAGTAGCCAGACTTCGGACAATCTTTCTCCGGGGTTCTGCAGTGTCAAGCGGAGAGTTTGGCTCACCAGCATCAGTCACTGCTCCTTGGCCACGTTTGCCATTGCTATTGACTGCCGTCCAAGTAGGTAGTCTGGAAACCTTCTTCATGCTAGTCCTCCTTTCTCTTTGTTGGCCGGACCGCAAGATACAGCTGTTCAGGTTAGCAGTAGGGTAAGATTGCTTACCAGGAGGGGGTAGGGTGTTGGAACGCAATCCCGGAATCTCAGTGGTGGCCGGATTGGGGCTGGCATCATAAAGAACTTTGGAGTCACATCCCCACTCGTCAATGCCTACCTTAATACTGGGCCGCACAGTTCAAGTATTTCTCGTCCCGTTCTTGGTCGTTGTAGTCTTTGATAACGGGGCTCTCTTTGCAGCTGTTGTGGACTGCTCTGGGTTCATACTGTCCAAGCTATCATCATCGCTACTCTGCGATGCGTCAGGAGAAGGACATCTATTGTGACGGCGTGTGAAATGGATGTTTAGAGAAGAATCAGTCCCCGATTCCAAAGCCGAACCACGATGGCCATAGAACGGCAGATCCATTGGTTTGCCCAGCGTATTCACAGACGACCAAATACAGACATCCCGGTCACTTTGGATTGGGACAATTGCAGCAAGTGGCAGCCGTTTGTCCAGGTCAGAACGGAGCAAACGTGGACCTTCATGTGTGGCGCCAATGAGCCAACGATATCCATATCTGAGTTCTCGGACTCTGTCAATCTCGCTAGGTATAATGTCATAGGTGGGTTCATTCATCTCCACCCAAAGAACTTGTTCTTTGCCTTGCCTCAGGATCTTGTCCAAACCTGGAGGGTTATGGGCATCTGGACAGGTAAGGGATGGCTCGTCTACCCAAAGGTGGACACAGCGTGGAGTGGCCCAAACTCCAGAGCCCAGGTTAGTATATATACTATACAGATCCAATGCGGACACATTGAGACAACTGAGGATTATTCCCGGCCGCAATGGGGGCCGCCACAGCCACCTCTCGCTCTCTCTCCAGTCTTTCTAAAGTGCTGCGATCCTTTTTTGCTATGACCTTTAGCAAAGAATCAAGGGATTTGGTACAACATCTTCACCGTCTGGAGTCATGTTGCCAGAGTGCCCCCCGGCCGCCACACGCACTGGCAATGGGTGCAAGAGTAAGAGAATGGGCTTGAATAGCTGCCCATTAGGCATCTGTACTGTCCCGCCAGCTTGGGATCCTGTGTAGGTCTATTATACGCTTCATATCAGTCCTCCAGCAACTATACTCCGAACTAAAAACGTCATAATTGGGGAAGCCGCAGACCAACTTACACCAGGTATTATCGCCTCCCTTTCCATTGCTAGGCATCCTTGGGTGAACCAATCCGACTTTTGAGTTGTCATTGCAATAGATGTCAAGATTGGGGGGTAGTTGATAGATGCGGACGAGGTTTTCCTTTCTTTCGGAGAATGTAGAAGATCCGCTAGCGGCTGCTGTTGGTTTCAAGGGTAATGTTTGTTCAAGTTACAAGGATGGAAAAGGAGCTGACTGGGCGGACGATTTGGAGAGTTCTGCGGCCGATAAGGCAAGTTGTGCAGATTATGCAGGAGTTCTGCCGATAATGATGGCTCTGAGGAGAAGGTTAGCTAGGAAATGGAGATAGGTAGTACTGAATTAAGCTGAGGATATACTAATGGTACCGCTAACAAGTGAGAGGTTGTGTAGACCTTGGTGCATGTATGTGCTGTTGGGAGAGGCGGGCGGATCGACGAGGATGTGGTTGTGGTTGAGTAAAGGAGTGTGGAGAGGAGATGAATGAGGGAGGGAGAGCCTTTATAGACCGCATCAGGACGCTTGAAGTGGGGTTTGTAGGATTGTGCCGTGGACAAACTTGAATATTCATATCTTGAAAAGTCACCAGATGTCACACCCGGAGGGGCAGGCCCCAGATAAGCTATTAAGCTGCACCGGAGCCACAACACTTGAGCCAAGATATTGGGAAACGTCTATTCTACCTGATGATAACCTTCCCAGCCAAGCGCATGATCCGGTGTTAGTAAGCTCCGGTATCAGTGCGCAGCAGAACGTCAATCTCGAAGTTATGTTCCACACGTGACTCATGAACGAAAGGTGCATACTAGTTAATAATACTTTAAACGTCTTGACCTGTCCGCGATCTTACTTAGCAAACTTTAAGTTACCCCGTGTTTCAACTCTTGCAAGAAGTCTGCCTTTGATCTTGAACAACTAAATCAGCCGCAGCCTGTCTCAAGTCATTGGCCCACAGCTTCTGTGCCCGATCACTTGTAAGAGAAGCACCACACTTGAAGATAATGACCATAAACAGAACAATGTGTCCTTATTGCAGGCGACACTATCAACAAGTGGCTGCATAGAAAAAGCCACCTTTAAACAATGCATTCTAATATCGTTTTATCACTACAGGCAATTGCGGACCCAACCTTAGTCTCCCCACAGAAGACCAGGTTCGTACCTGATAGAAGGGTCGGTCAGATCGACTCAGACTCGGGATCGGATCTTGGACTGGAGATTGCATATTGCCAGGTAGCAGATCAAGGGATGGGTGATATGAGGCACAATTCAGACGAGAGGACATTTCCCAACCACAGGCGCGGGGACGCCCATCGACTCAAGATTCTATTCGAGGTGCTGGAAGCCGACTCCGTGATGTCGATGACTATAGAGACCCCGATCAGACAATGGCAGATTACCCCTGGAACCCTTTCTCATCAGCAGCCGACTTTAATTCAGCCAGCTGGTTCGTCCGCAAGAAGGTAGCCAAGTTGCAGATTGACGCGTGTAATGGGGGCACCCTATAGAGAGGTGAACTCTAAGGTTGCGACCGCACCAAACACTCAAAGTAGAAGATAAAGATGAGGTAATAACCCAAAAGAATCAAAACAGTAAAACTTAATATCGTTAAGCTGAAAGCTTCACCTAATAAGTTCTCTCGAGGAAAGTTGAGTATCGAAGTAGAATGCCAAACGCTTAAACTTAAGTAGATATCAGATTTAAGCCTTTGACATTCACCATTACTCAGACCTTGTGCGAGCACCCTGTCCTGCTCAGGGTTTGTCCGAAGTCTACTCTCCATAGGGAATTATCCTGCTGGAGGTGTGGGACCAACTTGGGTACACTTAACTCCGTCAATGGGATACGAGTTTCTGCAATGCATCTCCCATACAACCCCAGGTGGAAAAACTCTTCCTATCAAAGTCATACAAGTGGCTAACTGTTATGACAACAACAGGAGTCAGTACCTAGGTGGTGGACTCACTGGCCCAGTGGTAGTTTCGTCTATACAAGCTATGCAGTGCATCATTTAATCTACGCGACTATCCAAATGTGATAAATTCACATGCAAGCTCCCCCGGTGAGATTTAGCAGATGGTTGGCTAAGTGAGCGCTACCCATAGACAGCCTTTCGGGAGATGCTATACGGTGATAAGACGCATACCTCTAGAGTCCAATAACAACCCATAGTAATGCTACAAATCAAGGGGAGAAGGTCCCGGCTGGTCACTGAGGTTTTTGTCTCGAAAGCACCTTGGCCTTCTGCGACTACCTGAGTCCCACTAGGAAGACTACCCTACTACCCGTAGGCTAGAATAGACTCCTAGGTGCCAGAGAGACCATATATGGGCGGTCTCCATTTTGGCGGTTACCCATACCCCCCTTATATATCATGCTAACGACATTCAGTCGGACGGACGGCGACGACTTCTATGGTGTTACAGCAGCTGCTCCAATGACCTCTTTTAACTAGCAAACGAGCAACTACACAGCCGTCTGCCTATGACGCGCCGTTCCAAAGCTGGGGCCAGAGGGGGGGTGTCAACTAAACCCTCCCAAGTTCAATAGCATGTTCGGACCACCATTACTCAGACATGGGACATATCCGCGCAGATGCGTCTGCGGCTATGAACATCTAAGAGCCCATAGAATGTGAGGCAATTGACCTCTAAGTTCTAGGATGACTTTGCCGGTGCAGGTAGGGTAACTTGGACACCACAGTAGTGTAACTGGGGTCCATGGGCATAATGACCAAATTCCCAAAGTAGGGTACCTTTGTCCTCCTATGCCATTAACCTTGCCGGAAGTCCTCCAGTCGACCACAAAAGTCGTCTCGGAGGTCAGTGTATCATTCCCATAATTCTCTTGACCTTATGCCAATGTTCTCCCGAAAGGTTACCCTGCCTTGTAGAGTGCCCAAGGCAACTCTACTGTGTCCTAGGCCTTGTCCTAGGTTAACCGGCTATTTGTATACTAAGTATACCAGACCATACCACCTCTGGTTACCACTTGGTATAGCATTTGGGCTAAGGTGCTAGTCATTGTAGCTACCTATCGTAGGGTCGTTACAACGCGTAATTCGCAGAAGGTTTGGGTCCCACAGATTCCAGATCGTTCCGGTCAACATTCACTATGCGACAATATCTTGACCTACTAGACCCATTTCGTGATGACGTGGGGTTGACCGAAGCTCAGATTAACCATTGTTGCCAAATGACAATATTCTATTACTGGAATGTTATTGACTGCATCCATTACCTGATCCGCCAGGACACGTATAGGTCCGATATGGTCTATGCAGCTATTCAGGAATACACTTCAAGTGCTGCGCGATTATAAACAGAAATGCATATGGCGGACTGGTGGTAGGAGACACAGGTATGATATATGCACAGACAAGGTTCAAGGGGTCAGTGTTTCCAGTGCTAACTTCTTGTTCCGATCCCTGGTAAAGCACTCTGCCAGCCCGCTCAACAGTTGTACCCATTATCGGATTATCGATCAGACTCACCTTATCAATTTTTCGGGAGATAAGAACGCCTGGCCGGTAGATGTGACAACTGGCAACATCCTTTCGTAAACGAGAAACTGCCCTCTCAAGATGAGTGTTCTGCTTCTCCCATTCCTGCCAGTGCCACCAAATGTCACTGTTTTTTCTTTTTTTTTCTTTTTTTTCTTTTTTTTCTTTTTCTCTTTTTTTAATCTCGATTATTAATCGTTTCTATCGGGGCAAACGCACACCTGTGCTCATCCCACAATCCTAGGTACAACAGACTTTCTGCCAAGCGTGGGCCACTTAGTCCAAAACCTCCAACTACAGTCCATCCCGCCATCCCCAAGCTCAAACCCTCTGACCCTACCCGACAGAGAAAACCCCGCCCAGTACGATGGGTAGAAACTACATGGAGATGAGAAAGCGGGCCTGAAAGCCACAAACCAAAAACAGCCGCGAAAGCCTAGCCTCGAAGATAAACATCCCCAATCGACAGTAGACACAACCAACAAAGAAAAACAAACCCACTCCCCCAAATCAAACAACCTATAAGCTAAACCGTAGTAAAACCCCACCGGGCCCAGGTCCCGAAGGAATAGGGACTCCTGAATGATGTGTCTCGGTCACACAACGAGGGGAGGTAACTCCCGGGGGCATATAGCCCCGCCAGCCGAGGCTGAGGAAGAGCGACCGTCTTCGCGAGGATGCCGCCTAAGGAAGGAAGGCTCGTGGCAGTTGGAGGAAGATCCGGTCGGCTATTTCTGGAAACAGGACCCGGAAAGAAGGTTTAAACATGCTCCCCTAGTCCAAGGACATCAGAACGGAGCAGAGGTCTGATCGTGGGTGTAGAGCCACAAGCAGTAGGGTGCCAGCCGATTCAAAGGTCGGGGAGGTGGAGGGCGGAGGGCTAACCGATACGAGAAGTACGAGGAAGGCCGACGGAAGCGGGGTCACGATGTTTCAAAAAGTCCGACGGTACCAGCAGAGCACAAAGGAGACAGTGCAATACCAGAGAGCAGTGCCACCGGTGACAACTACTTTATCAATCTACCGAGACTAAAGGCCGACCGTTGAAGAGTGAGGGGTTGCCGACCGTGGTGGGCTGCCTAAGCGAGCCCGGAGAAGAGGGGGTGAAGGCAGACTCAACCAACCCCTGGGAACAAGCTCGCCAGGCCTGACCATCAGAAGAGAAAGGAAGAGTGAGGGGAGATGGCTTCACTCAGACAGAGGCAATGTGGCGTGTCTGAGGAGAGGGGGGTGGATGGAAGTGACCATGATTTCTCGTGGTGTTGAGATTTCAATCGCCGGAAGTGTAGCGGAGACGGAGGATGCCACCAAATGTGACTGGTGAATCAACCCATATAGACCCAGCCCAGGTGCAAATCAATGCGGATTCTCTGCGGGCTGGCTTTGATCTTGTCTTTGCACCATTGCAACAGGTCGCCTAAGAAGGTACGCTAATGAACTGTGCAGATTGCAAAACACACCTGTATTTTCCCATCTGGTCGGCCTGGATAGCAGATCATGCGGAGCATGCGACCTTCCCAGGAATAGGTAGCAGGTCATGCCCAAGGTCTCAGGTTTCATGCGAAGAGCTTGGTGAGAATCTGCAGAAGATGTATGAGGTCTACGACTACGCCCGTTACAAAGAGAAAGCCTTGGAGCATGAGCCGGGAGAGGCAGCTGCTATTACACAATATTTTCAGCAGGTGGCCAGGGAAATAGGCCGCAATGTATTCACCGGCCTCCACCGAGTGAACCCCGCCAACCTACATACGCCAGACCTCTTCACAACATTTACCTCGGCCTGTTCAAACATATGATGCAATGGGTTGAAGGGTTCCTGAATAAGAACAAATGACAGCAGGTATTCTACGATGATGGGAAAGAAATTCTGCCCAATCCCGGATTGAGCATATCAAAATAACACCTCTCAGGAAGTCCCAGAATGGCAAGGTAAGGAAATATGCAACCTCAGCTGCTTTATGTCCGCCGTATTAGCGTCCGCATTGCTAAATCCGCACAGTTCACAACATGACGATTTCCAGAACGCCTTCAAACATGTTAGTGCACTGGTTGATTTTTCCCTCATCGCCCAATATTTCAGCCATAGACCGGATAAACTTTCTTACATGGACAGGTACCTGATGACATTTCTCCGCACAAAAGACGTTTTCCTTGAGTTTCGTACGTGGAAAGCCACCCAGCCAGAGGCAAACTGCCATGATCGGGAGCCAGGGGAACTAATGGCGAACCAACATGCTAAACAGGTCCGCCACAATACTGCGGCCAAATGCCGTCAGCAAGGGGATCAGGATAGGTTTCAAAGGTTTAATCAGTGCCGAGATTTGATCCGCCAAGAAAAGTACTTCAACTTCATCAAAATCTACTACCTTTGTCACCTTTCCTCCCACGTAGGACGTGTTGGGTCCATACAGATGTATTCCACCGAGATCGGTGAGCTAGCATATAAGGCACAAATTGAAGAGGGCTACAGCCAGTCAAACAATAATGAAACCGGACGCCAGATCTTGTCACATTATGGCTACCAGCATGCCTTGGGAATGAGGTTGCAGACACTCATAACACTATTGAAAGCAGAAAGTGTGATCATGATAGATAACAGTTAGGGAGAGGTGGCGTCTGCGACCCGAAGTATAGGGCGTCGTGTGCTGAAAGGCTGGATGAGGAATATCGGCACACTGACCGAGCTTTGCAGAACCTGCGGCATCAATTATGGTGACTTAATGGAGGAGATATTACCTTTTATCCAGCACACTGTCGTCGATGACCCACCCACCCAGCTGGGGTTACTTTCTGTAGACCAATTTACGTACCTTGAAATTCCAGTCGCTGACTTTCTGGAAACTGATGTGTTCCAGATTCACAGGGCCCCCTGTACCAGAACACAGGCCTTCTGCAATAGCGGCCCCAGAAATGATTTGGTATGGATCCAGGCTGGTGGAGAGGAGAGTTATCGAGATCTGCGAGGACAAGGGGTGGCACGCTTTGTAGGACTGGTCATGATGAGGAATATATTAAGCAAGGCCGGAGGTGTCCGGGGCCTGGCATTGCTTTGCCTGGTCAATCCAATCAATATGGGTAGATTTCACCTAGCAAGCGGCCATATACAAGTTGGGAAGTGGACCAGTGGTTGAGATATGCGAATAGTCGATATAGGGACAGTGATGGGACATGCACATGTAATTCCCAGTCAGAAGAGGCAATAGATAGTAAATTACAGGATTGATCTACGGATATTTAATGAAATATATTCGGTTGTTCAATTTTAAATTATTCTACAGTATTGTGTATTATACACACGCCGCTGAGTTGAATCCGGACCCTGGAGATGGCAATTGCCATCCCAGGGCCCGGTTTCAACTCGGCCGCCAGGGTCCAGCAGACGATTAAAGAAGGGTGTAGAGTAGATAATACTTGTTAAAACAAATAGAAAGCAAATAATGTTCTTGGCGAATCAATGTGAATCAACCGTACAGGTGGGGGAGATGAGAGTGAAAGCGGACGAAAGTGGGAGTCAGCATACAGAAGCCGGACCTCTTGTGGGTGATAGACAGTTAATGGGGAGCCAGTGGGGTGCGGACGATGAAAGAAGAATCATGGGTTGTCGCCGGACTGATTCAGGCCGCAAGGGGTGGCAGGATGAACAGGAGGTCAGCGGGTGCTAGGGATCTGGTATGAGTATGCTGGAGTCTGCTGGAAGAGGAGTGGGGAAGGTAAAGGTATCAGGTGGAATTGGGATGGAATAAGACCTGCAGAAGTGCGTTGGGTGCTGAGGACGGATATAGGATAGTTGGGAGGCACCGGACACAGGAAAATGGAAAATAGAACTCTCGTACCTTCCTGGTGTACGGGACAAAGGGGGCAGACACTGCGGAAAATGAGGATGTACGGAGCCTACCGGGGAGACGTACCCTGTCTGGATGCACAGTTTACTCGTCTGGAGCAAATGTTTCTTTTTTTTCTTTTCTCTGCTGCTGTCATTTACCCATTCAGATGCCCACAACCCACCAGGTTTGGACAAGATCCAATGGCAAGGTAATGAACAGGTTTACTGGCTTGAGACAAAGGAACCCACCTATCACAATATACTTCGCGAGATTGCGAGAGCCCTAAAACACCTCGACAGATATTATTTGATCATTGGCGTCACATGAGAATGTATACATTTCCTCCCCTCTGACCCAGACGAACTGCTACTGCTTGCTGCAATGGTCTCAATCCATAGTGACTGGGATTTCTGATTTTGGTGGTCTGGGAATACGGTGGGTGAACCAATGGATCTGGTGTTCAATGGACATTGTGGTTCGGCTTCAGAATTGGGGACTGATTCTCCTGTAAACCTCAATTTCACAGCCACTCATGATAGAGGTCCTTTTCCTTACGCATGGCAGAGTAGCGATGATTATAGCTCAGACTGTATGAACACAGAGTCTTCTGCAACGGCAGCAAAGAGAGTGCCGTTATCGAAGACGACAATGAGGAAGAAAGGAATGAGAAAGACAGCAACTGTGCAGCACAGTGTTATGCTAGACATTAAAGACCGGGGATCAGACGCAGATGTTTTGAACAATGCCGGCGCTATTCCAGCCAGCACTGACATCCTGGCCTTTCCGTTGCAACACCCCACCCCCCCCTGTCAAATTCACTTACCCTACTGCTAACCTGAACAGGCGTATCTTGCGGTCCGGCCAACAAACAGGAAGGGGGACTAACATCAAGAATTTTTTCCGGCCGCCTACTTGGATGGCAGTCAAAAAATATTTTAATTGCAAACATCGCCTCAGAGCAGTGACTGATGTCGGTAAGCCAAACTCTCCGGCTGACCCTACTGAACCACTGAGAAAGATCGCGCACAGTCTGTCTAGTGAGAGCCTGACTCTACATAATAGCCCTCCTCAATTTACTTCTAGCCCAAGTGATGATGAAGCCGCCACGACCACTAAGCAGAGACTGATCGCAGCATCAGCACAGCATCTTTTGATGCTGGCCTCGGGAACCGAGCAGCCTTCCCCCCGATCCGCCACCTAAGTTACTATACCCAGCAGCAACCATTTCCCTTGTGATCGATGCTCCAGGGATGTATTGGATATTCCAGTAGTAGCGGCTCAACATCAATGAACCCTGGCCACCTCCCCTCCACCCTGCTCAAGTAGTCATGGCTTCTCTGTTTCTGGCAAGTTGCGGTTACAACTATCAGGCTTCAAATCTACCCCTCTGTTGACAGCAGCCTTTACAGATATGCCAGTTGAAACACATTTTTGTAGTTCTCTCCAGTCTGTTTCCATCCTGGGTTAGTCTCTACCAGCAGAGCTAGTCCACCCCAACTAAATGTAGCCAATTTGAGGCTATGCCCATGATTTAGGTCCATTTCAAACAGTTTACATATACTAGTTGGCGGATGCTGAAGCTGGGATGTTTCTTTGCATTTCTGTATTTTTAATTTTTGCTTGTGGCGTTCGTCCGAATTTTGCTGTTCTTTCCAGTCTATTTCCATTTTAGATTAGTCCTCTGCAGACGGGCTGATCCACCCAAACCCAATCTGGCTAATATAAACCTATGATCTTCACATGCTGTAGAAAGCACACAATCACCGACATTTCCTCTGACACTTTTTCATTTGATGTTTAGCTTTAGGAGCTTTGCCAGCCATCCTCATCCTGTTGTCTCTCCCAAACATTTCTGTTTTTGCTTAGCTGGCTGCCCACAGTGGGGGTTTGTTAACACCCAATATTGGGAGTTAACCCTGATGCTTTTGTTTAGTGTTCTTGCTTTCGACTTTGGTTTTGCATTCTTGTTTCTTTTGGAGTGTTTTGTTTTCTTGGTTTAAGGGTTTGATCTTGGAGCTTTGCTGGCTATTATCTATTCTCCTCTAGCTGTTTTTTGTTCAGGGTTTGAGTTCTGAAGTTTTGGAGGCTAGATTTAGGTCTTTCCGGCCACTTTGAGTTTTGCACCTAAGCAGCAGCATTTTCGACGATTGGCATCTCGGCCTCCGTACCCTAGCCTTAAGCTCCTTTGATACATTCCGCTTGGCATACCTACTCCAATTAGATTAGTCCACCCATGCCAATTATCCCTTTCCACCACATCATGAACGTTAAATACCTAACTCGCGTATTGTCATTCCGTGAAGTAGATGTGGGCCCAAGTTGACCTCGGATTTAAATTCCTATAGCAGGGGTCAATTTGACAGCTCTGCTTGGTATATGACATTACACATGAAAGCGAGTAACAAGCCGTGGACCATCCTGGCTCTTAAAACAGGCTGTTTAAACTCTTTCTATGTGCTAAGTTCAACCCCTATATCTTCTCTATAGCCAATACTTATTTACTAACACCCTCTATTCCCCAACGTCAATCACAACGATTCTATTCTATTACTTTTCCTCTACACAATATGCTACAGCACCGGTGGCCTAAGGACAAAACAAATCCACCAAGAGAAGGTACAGAAATCTAAAATCACGTCTGTAACGGACACCTTGAGAAATGGAAATCTAAAGACAGGGTAACGATAATTCCTGCCTCTTCTGTATCTCTTATATCTGGGCTGACTGAATGTCATGGAGGGGGTGTGGTTTTAGTACTGGCTTCCTCACGACTAAAATTATCAGAGCTTGCCCTTGCAAACTATGGGCAGCAGCTAGAGCATTAGACAGTACTGACTCACAAGACAGTGAATATGTGAATTACAATACCCAAAGTGAGGAGCATGAGCATGAGGAGGATAAGCATCAGGACAATGAGAATGTGGATAATGAGGACAATGAAAAGGACAAATCAGATCAGCTTGAGGAGAATGGGAATGTTTGATCAAGCTGGGGGGCACAGAAACACATCAGCTATGGGTTTCCTGAATCACAACTATTGATACTTACAATCACCCATGGACATATGCAAAGTTCTGAAGAGGAGACATACCCCACCCGCTTGGCTTCTGTTCTGCTCTCTATTTGCCAAAATTGTTTCACACCTAGGATCCTCTCCTCTCCGCCACGTGTCTTGAACCGGCTGGAAATCCGTTTCCAGATGTCATATACTTGAACGAGGTGGTTGGCAGGTGTTGGAAGGATGCAGATGGAAGTGGGATTTCTCACTTTGCTGATTCTGCTCCGGCCTGCAGTGATCTGGTGTGGCCCTTAATAAATAGCCTACAACTTGTTCTCCTGACCAATAGACCGGCCAGCGGCCTGCACCTTTCTAGGTCGGGGCAAAGCACAGCATATCCAGATCCCAATATTTTCTTACAGCTAAGAGGGCTATAACTAGACCCTATGAGCTTAACATAGTGGATTATGGGGGCTGTGAAATAAGGGTGGTATACGTATTAGAGAAGGACAGATTCATTTGCCCACTAGAGAAATATGAGGTGTGTTTATTAACATTGCAGGGGACTATTCTGACCCTAGAAATACAGAATCTAATTGGGAGAACAGGCTGTCTCTCTTAGATTTCATAGCGCCAGAGATTCTAGGCATCATATTTGACCAGTTTTATTCTAGCCCAAAAAGGAAAGGCAGGACTGATCCCGTATTCTTAGATAAGCTCTGTGGCCTGTTTATCTGGCTGACAGCAGCCATCCTACTTCATTCGCTGCAATGCTGGCAGTCTTGAATCTTTGAAGATAAGGTGGCTTTTATGTGTTCTAATACTAGAGGGAAGATAAAAAACACGGACTTCCGGTTATCAACAGAATCTGGATCCCTGTATGCCAAGGCATCCAGCTTCTGTTGAAAACCGCAAGTGCACAGAGCAGGTGATTGAGACCTCCGCTGATAGGAAGACAGGCCAGCTGGAATATCAGATTCAGACATGGGGGAATAAGTGTGAGCAATTCTGGTGTCTAATAATTGTGTGTATTAGGACCTCTTTGGAGGCCAGAATTGCCCAGGAGTGAGGAAGGCGTGTAGAGAGAACAGCAGGATATTCGAATGATCACGAGGTATTGAGGCGCGAATTTAGAATTGATCAGGAGACAAAAGTATGAGAATTGACCGCAGCCGGCCGCGCTGGCCTCGGGGGACCACTTGGGAAGCGGAAGCGGCAAAGAAAGGAAGGAGTAGATCGGGGAGGAGTAGTCAAGGCACATACACCTTTGCCAGCCAGGGGAACTGACCTTGAGGATAAGGAGGAAAATTGATTTATCACTAGTCTATGATTATGTATGAATAGAAGAATGTAATAAAATACATAATATACATGGCAAATGCATCCGGAAGAGCCAATTGTAATTAGTAGAGGTTTGTACAAAAGGGTCCCCCGTATCATGGACTGATAGAGCATCAAAGTTTGTCAGGCGGATGATGATACGCCACTCAAGTAAGGATAGGTCATTAGGCAGGGGCAATTGTAGGCTTAGAAGGTTGGAAAATGTGTCAGGCAAATGTCAAAAGCCAGAAGATAGCGGTAGGATGTCAGGCAGACAGTCAAAGCAATGAGCGGACTGTAGGACGTCTGGCACAAGGGATGGCTTGTGGAGAACTAGGGAAGCACAAGGGTCAAGAGGAAAAGAGTGTCAGGACGACTACGGGATATGGGAGGATAAACAAGGGAATCAGAAGGTGGAGAGCGAAAGGGTAAAGAGTGGGGGAATGTCGGCTGGACTAAGTATGTGAGAGGTGATCAGGAGGTAGTGAGCAAAAAAGCCTAGGGAGGGAGGGGGTTAGAAAGGTAGCAGGATGGTGGGAAGGCGGGGAACGGAGTCGGCAGGGGGAGTAGTGTCATAGGAAGAAAGCTGTTAAGAGGAGATGAACAGAACAGGCTAGAAGATGGGTTTTTGGGATCGCAGGGGGTCAGGAAATGGGTAGCGGGTGATAGGATAGATTGGAAGATGCAGGGCGAGTGGGTCTTGGGCTAGTGTAATGGGGGCACCCTATAGCGAGGTGAACTCGAAGGTTGTGACCACACCAAACACTCAACATAGAAAATAAAGATGAGGTAATTAAGTGAAAAGAATCAAACGGTAAAATTTAATATCATTAAGCTCGAAGCGTTACTCAATAAGTTCTCTTGAGGAAAGGTTTGTTATGAAAGTAGAATACCAAATGCTTAAACTTAAGTAGATATGAGGTTTAAGGCTTTGACATTCACGAGTCCTCCACCTTGTGCGAGGAGCCTCTCCGGCGCAGGGCTTGTCCGTGGTCTACCCTCTATCAGGAATTATCCTGCCAGAAGTATTGGACCAACTCGGGTATACTTAACAGGGTCAATAGGATATCAGTTTCTGCAATGCATCTCCAATAGAACTGCAGGTGAAAAAATCTTTGTGTCAAAGTGTAACGGGGGCACCCAATAGAGAGGTGAACTCTAAGGTTGCGATCGCACCAACCACTCAAAGTAGAAGATAAAGATGAGGTAAATAATTCAAAAGAATCAAAGGGTAAAACTTAATATCGTTAAGCTGAAAGCTTAACTCAATAAGTTCTCTTGAGGAAAGTTGGTTATCGAAGTAGAATGCCAAACGCTTAAACTGAAGTAGATATCAGATTTATGCCTTTGACATTCACCACTACTCCGACATTGTGCGAGCACCCTGTCCTGCTCAGGGTCACTCGGAGGTCTACCCTCCATCAGGAATTATCCTGCTGGAAGTGTCAGACCAACTCGGGTACACTTAACTCCATCAATGAGATGTGACTTTCAGCAGTGCATCTTCAATACAACCGCAGGTGGAAAAACTCTTCCTGTGGAAGTCATGCCAGTGGCTAACTATTATGACAACAACCAGAGTCAATACCTAGGTGGTGGACTCACTGGCCCAGTGGTAGTTTCGTCTATACAAGCTATGCAGTCCATCATTCAATCTAGTCCACTATCCAAGGTGATAAAGTGACATGCAAGCTCCCCCAGTGAGATGTAGCCGATGGTTGGCTAAGTGGGCGCTACCCATAGCCATCCTCTCGGGACATACTCTACCGTGATAAGACTAAGACCTTTAGAGTCGAATAACAACACATAGTAATGCTACAAATCAAGGGGAGAAGGTCCGGGCTGGTTACTGAGCTATTTGTCCCGAAAGCACCCTGGCCTTCTGAGACTACCTAAGTACCACTAGGAAGACTACCCTACTACCGGTAGGTTAGAATAGACTGCAAGATGCCCGAGAGACCATATATGGGCGACCTCAATTTTGGCGGTTACCCATACTGCCCTTATATATCCTGCGAACGTCATTCAGTCAGACCGACGGCGACGACGGATATGGTGTTACGGCAGGCGCTCCAATGACCTCTTTTTACTAGCCAACGAGCAACTATGCAGCTGTCTGCCTATGACGCACCGTCCCAACGCCGCGGCCAGAGGGGGGGGTTTGCTAAACCCGCCGAAGTTCAATAGTATGTTCGGGCCACCCTTACACAGGAGTGGGGCCTCCCGCGCATATGCGTGTGCGCCTAAGCACATCTAACAGGCCAATAGAATGTCGGGCAATCGACCTCTAAGTTCTAGGATGACTTTGCGGGTGAAGGTAGGGTAACTTGGGTTCCTCAGTAGGGTAACTGGGACCTATGGGCCTAATAACCAAATTCCCATGGTTGGGTAACTTTGCCCTCTTATGCCTTTAACCGCTCAGGAAGTCCTCTAGTCAACCACAGAAGTCGTCTCGGAGATCCGTGTAACATTCCGATAATTCTCTTGATCTTATGAGAATGTTGTCCTGAAAGGTTACCCTGCCTCAAAGAGTGCCTAAGGCCACTCTAGCGTTCCCTAGGCTTTGCCCTTAGGCGAACCAGCATTCTTGTATACTAAGTATACTAGACCATAACACCTTTGACTACCTCTTGGTATACCATTTGGGCTAAGGTGGTAGTTATTGTAGCAACATATCGTAGGGTCGTTACACGAAGTCATACCAGTGGCTAATTGTTATGAAAATGTAACGAGCCTATGATAAGTAGCTACAATAACTACCACCTTAGCCCAAATGGTATACCAAGTGGTAAGCAGAGGTGGTATGGTCTCGTATACAAAGAGCTGGTTAACCTTGGACAAAGTCTAGGGAATAGTTGAGTAGCCTTGGGTACTCTATTAGCCTGGGTAACCTTATGGGAGAACATTCACATAAGATCAAGAGAAATATGAGAATGTTAAACGGACCTCGGCAATGACCTTTGTGGTAAACTGGAGAACTTCCGGAATGTATAATAGCATAAGCGGGCAAAGTTACCCTCCCTTGGGAATTTGGTCATTATGCCCATGGACCCCAGTTACCCTACTGAGCAGTCCAAGTTACCCTACCTTCACCGGCAAAGTCATCCTAGAACTTAGAGGTCGATTGCCGCACATTCTGTGGGCTCTTAGATGATCTTGGGCACAAACGCATCTGTGCGGGGAGGCCCCACGCCTCTGTAAGAGTGGCCCGAACATACTATTGAACTTGCGCGGGTTGAGCTAACACCCTCCTCGGAGCCCAGCATTGGGACGGTCCATCATAGGCAGACAGCTGCATAGTTGCTCGTTTGCTAGTAAAGAGCGGTCATTGGAGCTGCTGATGTAACACTGTATAAGTCGTCGCCATCTGTCCGACTGAATGTCGTTCGCAGGATATATAAGGGGAATATCGGGAACTGCCAAAATGGAGGTCACCCATATATGGTCTCTCGGGCACCTCGGAGTCTATTCTAACCTACGGGTAGTAGGGTAGTCTTCCTAGTGGTACTCAGGTAGTCTCAGAAGGCCAGTGTGCTTTTGAGACAAATACCTCAGTAACCAGCCCGGACCTTGGCCCCTTGATTTGTAGCATTACTCTGGGTTGTTATTGAACTCTAGAGGTATGAGTCTTATCACGGTAGAGTATTCCCCGAGAGGCCGGCTATGGGTAGCGCCCACTTAGCCAACCATCGGCTAAATCTTACCAGGGGAGCTTGTATGTCAATTTATCACTTTGGATAGTCGCGTAGATTAAATTATGGACTGTATAGCTTGTATAGACGAAACTACCACTGGGCAAGTGAGTCTACCACCTAGGTATTGACTCCGGTTGTTGTCATAACAGTTAGCCACTCGTGTGACTTCGATAGGAAGAGTTTTTCCACCTGCGGTTGTATTGGAGAGGCATTGCAGAAACTGATATCCAATTGACAGAGTTGAGTGTACCCGAGTTGCTCCGACACTTCCGGCAGGATAAATCCTGATGGAGGGTAGACCTCGGACAAACCCTGAGCAGGACAGGGTGCTCGCACAAGGTCGGAAGTAGTGGTGAAATGTCAAAGGCTTAAATCTGATATCTATCTAAGTTTAAGCGTTTGGCATTCTACTTGGACAACCAACTTTTCCTCAAGAGAACTAAATTGAGTGAAGCTTCGAGCTTAACTATATTAACTTTTACCGTTTGATTCTTCTGCATTATTTACCTCATCTTTACCTTTTACTTTGAGAGTTTGGTGCGGTCGCAACCCTAGAGTTCACCTCTCTATAGGGTGCCCCCGTTACATACGGCCTCTCAGGGGTGAGGCCGCTAGGGAGCATCGGAAGACCAAAGAGAAATGCAAACAGGGAAAAGATGGAAACTTGTCCTGTGGACAGTTCGTGGTGGTGGCTCATATGTAGGCCGCCAGGGAGGTGAGCTGAGAAATTGAACACCAGAGAGGGGCGTCAGGGCTAACTAAGGTTAAGCCTTAGCGGTGGCGAGACCTAGAGGCAGCTTTCGCCAGGAAGCGGAGTATGGTGTGGCTAAAGGTTTCTTGTTCTTCGCGGCACAGAGGACAGAGGTGGGAGACGCCCGAAAATGACAAGAATGAGTGGACAGCAACGTAGCTCTTCTGGTCCCTTATCTGATAAATGCGGCCAGCCATGAACTTCGCTAGACCCAGGAATGGGTCGGGAGTGAGAGCAAGAAGGAATGAATAGTTAGGGGGGTGGTGTTCCAGATGCGAGCTGCTGAGCATGAGCAAGCATGACTTATTGTTGAGCGACCTATTGTCTCCCTTCATGACTTGTCTGACTGAAGTGGTGAGAGGTCCGGGAGGAGAGAGAAGCTGAAAACAAGGGCGAATGTAAGGCCTTTGAGGAGATGAAGGGTGATGTGAGCAAGAGTGTCAACGGGCGGTGGGTCCTAATAGATGGGCAAGGGCGTGGAGTTTTCCAGCCTATCTGGCAGCTACTCATACCCCCCTTATATATCTTGCAGACAAGATTCACCTTTTTGGGCGAATTCAATGTATATGGTGTTATGGGATTGTCCCTATGAATCACCTTTAACTAGTGTTTTAGCAACTACACTGTGTGTAAAACAGACTGAGTCTGTATAAGCAGCCAGGAGGCTGTTCGTCAGCCCCGAATACAAGAATCTCTGAGCTACTTTCTTGTCAGAAACTGACAGAGAAGGGAACTGACAGGTACTTCAACTTAGGTTAGTCTTTAGTTTTATATATTGTTGCTGCTGATATCATTAGGTGATTTGCCATATGCAAGCATATGCGAACCCTGTCATTTTTACAAACATCAGAGAATTGTGAGTAAAGAACCCCCGTGATCAGGAGTTATCTGATGAATAGTGCAACATGAGCTATCTGAAGTCCTTGCTTGTCCTTCCTGAGCAGTCATCAGGATAGAGATCAATATACCAGCGTTTCTTAATTGCACTCTCATATACTATGGTCTAACTTATCCGGACTGAAGATTGAGTGACTGGATACTTGGAGTTTTGTTTAATCCAAGGAACCCATAGGTGTGCCCAGTTGATGAAAATGAGCTGGGCGATTTGATAGAAGAAGTATGCAAAAAAGAGGCTAGCACAAATCTGTAATATAGATCAGACACTATTGTGGGTTGAGTATTTGTTGGGGCAAACTTACAAGCCAGGCGGTTCAAAAACTATTGGAATCAAGAGAACTATATGGGGCTGCAACAAGCAACAAAACACACTCTAGCTGTAATGACCCGATAATCGGTAGCTACAATGACTAACACCTTAGCCCAAATAGTTTACCAAGTGGTAACCAGATGTGGTAGTCTGGTATACTTAGTATATAAAAGGCTGGTTAACCATAGGCAAGGCCTAGGGAATAATAGAGTAGCCTTGGGTTCTCTGTTAGGCAGGATAACCATTCGGGAGTATATTTGCATAAAGTCAAGAGAACTATAGGAACATTACACAAGACTCAATGGCGACATTTGAGGTCACCCTGCAGACCTCCGAATAGGTTCAAGGTATAAGAGAGCAAAGTTACCCTATCTTGTGAACTTGACTACTATGCCCAGGGGTCTCAGTTACCCTACTGAGGAACCACAGTTACCAATGAGAAACTTAAGTGAGGATTGTCAGACAATCTAGAGACTCTTCGATGTTCATGAGTGCACGCGAGATTACACAGGGAAGCCTGTAGCTCACTTCAAAGTCATTAGAGTATCGGTTTTGATGGTTACTAGTTATATTGGTAGAGAATTGCCAGTAGAGATAGCAAGCAAGCCCAGTGAGTAATAGATAGACCTGACAGCTAGTTAGCGGGGCCTAAACCTACAATTCTGTGACATTTGTAAAAAAGACCGGGTCCACATATGCAACCAAGAGGCTGTTTGTCAGACTAGAACATATGATCTTTGACATACTTTCTGGTCAGAAACCCACAGAGAAGCAAACTGACAGCTACTTGAACTTAGGTTAGATTTCAGTTTTTTACATTATTGCTGCTGATACTATTTGGCTATTTGCCATATATGAGCAAATCCGGGCTTGGTTGTTTTTACAAATATCAGATAATTGTTAGTAGGTAATTGGTGAGGACTGCAGGTGACTAGTGAGCACATCAGATACCATTTCAGAGTTACCGCTTCGTAGAAAGCTCTAGCAACTTACATTCACACTCCTAGATGGTTGTCTTTTTCAAAGGACAGACCCCCTTGCCCTACAGGCTGAGACAGTTACCAGGGACACCCTACTCTAAACTCTTTCATTTGCCGATAGAGTAGACCGGATTCTTGGAAACACAGATTAGAAATAAAAAGATTTCCGACCAGTAAACCATCTATTGGAAAAGCAAAATATATCTCCTGGATACTGTTTTACCATCAAGACTTTGGATGTAATGCGAAATCATCCATGTTGTATAATCTTTCCTGCCCCTCTTCAATCTATAAAGCCACCATAGAGCCACGGCTCCATTTTGGCCCACTTTGACTTGCCAATCCTATTCTGCTATTATGAGGTAAGGGAAATCAGAAGCTCTTCCTCCTGCTTCTTTTATCTACCAATATGAAAGGCTGGAATCTTAGATCATCTTCCTGCTTCAGCCGCAGTAATCTCCCTTGTACATGTAGGTCCTATTGGTACCTAGGCATTCTCCAAGTATGAGAGGACTCAGAACTTGGATCATACTGTATACTGTGTTTTGGTGTTGATACAGGCTGGAAAATGCTAACTGCTTCTTCACAATTTCTATTCTCTGTTAACTGAGAAGCCTTTTGTGTCTGAGGTTCATAACATGTTCCTGAATCCACCAATGCACTTGAAGACTGTTATGAACATGCCAATTGTTCACCTATATTAGTGTGTGTTAGGCAGTTTGCAAAGAATGAGTGCATATCTGAACCCCAAAGCTCAATAGAAGTTGGACGAACTCAGAGGCATCTGTGGTAGCTGCTCTGGCAACCAGAAGAGTTCACGTTCCATAAAGCAATTTACTGATTGGTACAATAAGAGGTCGCACACTATGATATTCGCTACAGCTGCAGATATATGCATATTGCCTTGACAGATGGCTATCTGAACTGATCACTTGATATTCCATGAGAAATATTGCTATGTTTGCGTATAGGCTCCATATATTGAAACATAGTTCATTAGGATCAAGAGATCAAAGAGTATCTACTGGTCGAGTGAGGACACAATCAAATTAAATAAGTAGTGAGAAGACCCCCGAGCTTGAGCAGGGCAATTATCTTCAGAGTTAAACAGTGTTTGCACTTTCCTGAAAAAAGTCAAAGAACTGAAAGATACATAATTCCTTAAGAAACGAAAGTAGCAGGAACTTTAGTATAAATAGAAGTGCTCTACATGGTGGTTGAGGAATCATCAAGCAACAGAGAAGAGACCTTAACAATATAACAAGTTATTAAGAAATCTTCTAAGTTAGAGAACTTTGACTTCCCAATTACATTACTTTATCAAGCCTCTCTGACATTTCTCTATATCATCAAACCACTGTCAGGATAACGCAATACTTCTTCGAATTAGCTACCCTGTAACAAACATAAAGCCTTTATTTTCATACTATTTTTTACCTACTATCTACTCATTGTTGTTGTTGCTATTCATGTATTTGTTGTTAAAGTACAAGAACTCGCGTGCAGCGCTAGCTATGGCTTAAACAAAACTATACTACAGGCACCAGGGAAAAAGCCATCATCCCAAGTGCCTCTGGTATGGAACCAACTGCACATCTCGCCTGAAAGAATTCTCCTTCCTCCTTCACGCAGACACAGAGAAGATTAGAAACCCAGAGGGAAGCAGGAAACAACAGGAAAAGCCTTGCCATAAACTCCGGGGCCGTAACAAAATAAAACTTGCTACATGCGAGAAGGAAAGAAATACCACTAGAAAGAAAACCAAACAGGGGAAGAAAAACAACCCTCTGAAAGGGCAGGCCTAAAGTAGCACAGAGGAGCGCTGGCGACCAGATCAATTACTCCGAGCCCTAGGCATTGATCTTGACCAAGGAAGTAGTACAATACCAGGAAGGAGAGTAACCGAGGATGCGACTGTGGCACCTGCGGGGGCGAGAGTTGCCACCTGGTGGTGAGATACCAGCTGATGGAGCAGAAAGAAGCTGTAAACAAGCAATGGGAAGAAATCCAAGGGGGGAGATGGAGGGGTAGACGCAAACGGCAAAAACGAACGACTAGAGCAACCACTGCTGATGCTTTTCCAATATCGAGGTGAAAGATTAGGCCGTGACGTTACTAACTGAAGTGTCCCGACAGGTGACACATAATCAGAACGGTGGAGTACTTCACAAAGGGCTTGGAGGACAGCAGCGCCGACCGTAAATGAAGCGAGGGGGGTTGCCGACCGTGCAAAACCTAAGCGAGGTGCAAAGGTGATATAGGGAAAGCGGGAGCAATGAACTTTATAAGCTTGGGTCAACAACGAACGAAGGCAACAACCCCAAGGAGGGAGGCCCAAAGGGTCAGAACAGAGAGGACGAGAGGTAGCGTCACTCCCCTAGGCAGAGGCCATCAAGGGGGAGGAGAGGGGTAGTAAGTAAACGACGATGATTTCCCTAGTGTTGAAATTTCAATCACCAGAGGTCTAGAGGAGATGGTTTCTGTACCTACTATCTACTCGAGTACACTATATATATACATCTTTACCCTACTTTCTTCTTTACCAACCACCACCCAACGTTTAGTTCAGACAACCTCAGCCGCTTTTCCCTTGGCACTTGGCATGATTCAGCTTACACAACATGTGCCACACTCTAAACAAACCTTCTAGCACGCCGTTCTCTTATGCGAGTTGATGCGGTACTCGCCAAACGTAATAGTAATTGGAAAAGGCGCCAACCCTAACCCTTCGATTTCAAGTTCTTAATATATTTTTGGCGTTGCAATGGGAGAGCCGGTCCGTGCAGAAACGGCGCCTTTTCCAATTATTGTGCTTTTCCCAAAGGTTGCGAAAGGGGCCAACAGTTCTCCCAGACTTTTTTTCAGAGCTTGATTGCCCAATAGCATTCCCCAGGAGCCGTACTGATAATTTCGCTCTGAAGAATTTGATATACTGTGACTTCTCGTGTTCTGCGGCTTGCCAAGTGCTAATTTAACAGAGAGCTCTGAAAAAAAAAAAAGGATTCGCAACCTTTTTTGCAGCGAGTATTTTCGCAACCTTTAAGAAAAGCACAATACTTTTGCGTTTGGCGAGTACTAGTATCATACCTCCATTGCCGCCAAGACATCGCCACAGTAGTGTATCATACGGTACCTCTCTTTCTGAGAAGACTTTTTATTTTAACAAAACTTTAGTCTCTTTGTGCTTTCTGTAGCACTAATAGCTCGTCTGCCCAATCTAACTACCGGTGTGCCTACAGTCCTAAAATCCATTTCGGACCTTGCCACTACGGTACTTCCTACGAGTATATTCCGCGAAGAACTTTACAAATGGGAGTGTGCCGGTATGATACCGGCACCGTCTGCGAGCTCAATAGTACTAGTACTTCTACTAGAGCTCATATTCAATCACTCGACCAATCAGCAGTTGATGCTGACATCCGAACCTGAAATCTGAAGTTAACCCTAAACATAATCATATTTGCTCCTGCTTCCTTGTCCTATCTTATCGTTCTCCAATCATCGACCATAACTATATGTACAGCTCGTTGCCAAAAGTGATCGTTGTCGTGCTCGACAATAGGCTCGCCCGCTCACCACCCCTCAACATCAACTCCCCATGCTACATTAGATCTACATAGAATCATAGAATTTTTTATAGAATAGATAGGATAAGAGGATTAAATACAATATATCAATTTAATATTT
>Ga0307509_10001562_pt1 | contig 38541 bp, 30 predicted proteins | sample 10_EM_MG_FD_202245 | JGI IMG/M metagenome (GOLD analysis project Ga0307509, IMG submission 202245) | Populus trichocarpa ectomycorrhiza microbial communities from riparian zone in the Pacific Northwest, United States - 10_EM | ecosystem: Host-associated > Plants > Roots > Unclassified | place...
GCTATACCATGTTAGGAAAGTACTAATCCATCTCAAGAAACTTTGTCTCTGAACCCCGAGATTTGCGACCTAACCGAGACTCTACCACCTCTTCCTGAGATGGCGAATCGTAAAAGTTTTTACGGTACTCTAATACCAGCCTGTTTGATCCAAACCAGGCAATAACAAGTGCAGTCGCACCCAGCTGTCAAGGATGGTAAAAATTAAAAGAATCTAGCAGGGATAAGTGGATTGTCTGAGCAGGGGAGGTTTTGGTGTAAAAAAAGGTCGGAATTGAGATAATTCCATCCGGCGCAGCAGGGAATCCTGTAGCGAGGGGTCCGTGACAACCTGGTGCAACTGTACTCGGTGGTATTAAGGGTTAGTCGGGCGCGGTGCCACGAAATGTCTGGGTTTATTTCCTATTCTGGAAGTGCGCCCGACTTTTGCTGCCCTTACAAAAAAAGCCACAAAGCGCGTTTGTATGGGGAAAAACCCTAGTTACCATATATGGGGTGCGTCCGACTTTTGCCTACACCCGAGTACTTGTAGAGTAGAGATGTTGCCCGGCAACCTGCAACTGGGAAAAATGGGGTTTTTTCTTCGATGAGGGTCGTAGTACTCAGGCGGGACAGAGATACAAGTACGAGTATTTCAATACGAGCAGGAGCAGGGGGTGGCGAGTGGAGCTTCTTCTTTTGGTTTAGGGGCATGCTTTGCGCCTTGGCAAGGGAATGATTGGATACAGGGATAGAAGAGGCTGCACTGCTTCATGGCTGCTGGCATGAGGAGCCGTGTTTTCGGTAGCAACACACCAAGAAAAAAGCAACTTCAATTTTCACTCTGGAGACTGGGTCCAGCTCAATAGCGGGACTCCACTTCATAAGCCTTAGCCTTTCGTCTCCTCTCAGCTTTCCCCACGCCTGCCTCAAAAAATTCCCTTCTACTTCTCGTTACCCGCCATCTTGATCTACGAAAGACATCACCTTCTCCACCACCCTCGCTAATAGCAAGAATAAGGAAGATGGGATCCTCGGCATACCAAAACCCGACATTTAATATTAACCAAAACGTGGGAAATGTGACCGATAGTCATAATAATGTGTGGAATAATTGCACGATATCTGACGAGAAGCGCCACGTTCTGGAGTGGCTGTCCCCCATGGTGCCCCGGGAAAGGCATCAAGCCGTGAGAGATGGCAGGGTGGATGGAGTAGGGAACTGGCTTCTTGGGACGAAGGAGTTTGAGAAATGGCATACGAGTGAGGATGAGGTTGTCAATCCTGTGTTATTCTGTTATGGAGATCCGGGAGTGGGGAAGACATATTTGAGGTGTGTAAAAGCAGCTCTCTAGGAATACAGATAATGCGTGAATCTAACTTAAGTGCCGAAACAAAAAGCTCCCTTGTGATAGATACGCTCTGTGATGTGTTCGATAGGGACAATGTAGCTGTGGCTTGCATCTACTGCGACTTCCATGCACATAAAGAACAAACCGCGACTGGCGTGTTAGCAGCTGTCTTGAAGCAACTTGTTGCAGGGGTGGAACCAATCCCGGATGAGATAAAGGAGGCCTTTGACCGAGCGAAAAGAAAAGTTGATGGCAGGACGCTCCGACTCGCAGAAATCCGCACGATGCTCATCAAGTCGGCTTCATCATTGGGACGGGGATTTATCTGTATTGATGCTTTAGATGAGTTCTCCACAAAACACCGACCTGAACTTTGGGGTTCTTTACAGCAGATCGTTCGGGAGTGTCCAAACATTCGGCTATTCACTACCGGAAGGCCACATATTCGAGAAGAAGTGAAGAAATATTTCCCCAAATATCCGGATCTGTCCTCGGTAAAGCCTACTAAGCAGGATATTTTTGGATATGTTACTATGAGGTTGAAAAACGACCCGGATCCGGATGCTATGGATCGGGAGCTGGAGGCAGATATTCTGAGAATTATTCCCGATAAGATTTCGGGGGCGTATGCAGAACCCGGCTATAATGAATCCGGGGTTATTAACTGACATTTGTTTCTAGATTTCTTCTGGTTTCCCTGATCATGGATGCAATTCTCGATGATGCGACAATACATCAGAGAAGACAAACGCTCCTGAAGATGACCGACGGCTTTGGTTTGGATGACGCATATAGCACAACATTGGATCGCATAAGGGAGCAGAGAGGGAATCGAGTCAGACTAGGAATGGAAGCGCTGATGTGGATTTCATGTTCCGAACGGCCGCTAAAAGTGGCAGAGCTCTGCGATGCATTAGCTGTGGAAGTAGGAACCGTGGACCTCAACGCCCACCATGCCCCCTCAGTACAGACCTTGTTGAGTTGCACGTTAGGACTTATCACAATTGATGAGCAATCATCAATAGTCCGTCTCGTGCATTTCACCCTTCAAGAGTATCTTGCAGCACACGATAGCTTGTTCACCACACCCCACTCCATGATGGCTGAGATATGCCTCACCTATTTAAACTTTCAATCCGTCTGCAAACTTTCATCTACTCCCGGTTCTATACCATCAACAATGCCATTTCTTCACTATTCCTCATGCCACTGGGGATCACATGCCAGGAAGGATGTAACAGAACGTGTCAAGCTGCTAGCACTACAACTTCTTCAACAAGATGCGAACCACATATCAGCTCACATTCTCCTTAGAGAGAGGGCGGTTGACTTCTTGTCCTGGGAGGATCGTTACTATGGTAGGCATCCCGACCTTCAGGGGTATACTGGACTACACTGCATCGCATATATGGGGATTGCCGAAATCGCGATTGCAATGGTAGATATGAAAGTATGGGACTTGAATCAGCGTGATTCCAAGGGCGCGACGCCATTCATCTGGGCTGTTAAGTATGGGAATTCTATGCTTGCGAAGCTGCTCTTTGAGCAAGGAGATTTCAATCCTACCTTATCGGACAAGGGAGGCCTAACACCACTGTCATATGCTGCCAGGTCTGGAGATGAGGGCATAGTAAAGATACTGCTTGAGCGAGGCGATGTCAGCTCTGATTCGCCATGTGGAGACGGCCGGACACCACTATCATATGCTGCCCAATCTGGACATGATGGTATAGTGAAGATACTCCTGGAGCGAGCGGATGTCAATCCAGATTCGTCGGATGAAAGTGGCCAAACACCACTATCATATGCTGCCGAATTTGGACATGATGGTATAGTGAAGATACTCCTGGAGCGAGCGGATGTCAATCCAGATTCGTCAGATAAATACGGCTGGACGCCACTATCATATGCTGCCAAATCTGGACATGATGGTATAGTGAAGATACTCCTGGAGCGAGCGGATGTCAATCCAGATTCGTCAGATAAATACGGCTGGACGCCACTATCATATGCTGCCAAATCTGGACATGATGGTATAGTGAAGATACTCCTGGAGCGAGCGGATGTCAATCCAGATTCGTCGGATGACTATGGCCGAACACCACTATCATATGCTGCCCAATCTGGACATGATGGTATAGTGAAGATACTCCTGGAGCGAGCGGATGTCAATCCAGATTCGTCGGATAACTATAGCCGGACACCACTATCATATGCTGCCCAATTTGGAAATGATGGTATAGTGAAGATACTCCTGGAGCGAGCGGATGTCAATCCAGATTCGTCGGATAACTATAGCCGGACACCACTATCATATGCTGCCGCATCTGGACTTGATGGTATAGTGAAATTACTACTAGAGCGAGCGGATGTCAATCCAGATTCGTCGGATGTAAACGGCCGGACGCCGCTGGACTACGCACGAGACTTTGAGCGTACTGGTGTGATAAAACTGTTATCAGACCAGAGGCCCTCTCTTCACAAAACGCCACATAATAAGGGTTTAATGCCGAGAGTATCCAGCCCCGCCCCGAGTGCCCAAGCGGAAGCAGGGTCCAGTCCTTTATCACAACATGCAGTCATTATTCCTGAGATAAGGCACGAGATCACTGACGCCACTCCTCTCTCCCCACCCGACCTTTCTCCATCAAACCAGCTTGAAACACTCCTTCCAGCATCCACTCCATCCCCCATCCCCAAACCGCATGCTGCCCCTGATTCCGCCATCTCCGGGCCCTCAAGGTCCTTAAAACGTTCTATTACAGAGATCCCCCATTCCTTGCGGCGCGTCAGGCAGAAGCTTTCCCCTCCCCCCTAAGTCCTTCTAGAACATCCGCCATTCTTATCGAAGGCTATATCAGGCTTTGCCTAGCAACCGTTGGATATCCAGGCACACCTCATGAGCGCACGCATTCACACCCCTATCACGAAAATTGTATCCACATGCACACTTCCAAATCCGCTTCCAGCCGTGTAAGATATATATCTATTTTACCAGAAGGCTATTCGTCTGGGATGCCAAGACGGAATTGCCCCTCCAGCGAAAACACCTCAAGAACATTTTGTACAGGTAAAATCCTATTGGTCGTATCACTCCTCGCTCCTCGGCCATTTCTTCTCTCTTGTTTTGTCCTTCACCTGCTTCGCGGGGATGCCTTCATGAGTAAATTTGGGTCCCGTTTCTGTGTATGATAGTGTTTTTCTTTCCTTATGGCATTTCCGCTATTTTCCCTCTCACCTCATTTGAGGTTATTTTGTTTTAGCCCGGGGAGTCTATAGGTGGGGTATATTTCATGGCTGGTGTTCGGAGTGGCTCTGAGTTGGTTGGCGTACGGTGAGATCGATCGTGTTTTTTTCTTTTTCATATCCTTCTTAAACGAGTATTCTTGGTACGATAGCTTGGACTCAGGGCTTTTTGTCCTGCTATTTGTATATTAATCCGTTTACAGTATCGTGTTCCGACTTTTTAATCTTCAATATGCATGATATATTGTTAGTCGAAATTCACATAAACTATACCATTGGGCAAAATCTGTGGTGCTTAGCATGGCCATGATGGAAAAGAGATTGTCCGCGCGGCTCTGTTCCCGAGTACTCAAATAGGCTAGTGTTCAACACCTCAAATCGGCCTGAATGTTTCAGAGGTTTAGGGGATAGCTTCCTTCTATTTTCCCTCCCCTATTGCGCTTACTTTAGAGCCGGGGGCAGTAGGTGGGAATATATTGCATGATTGGTGTTTGGGATTGCTGTGAGTTGGTTGTCTTGTTATCCAGCGCTCACTTCGGATTCATCACCGCACCTCACAGTACGCTATTGGTACCCATCTCTGATGTTAGAACATGCTAGAAAGATATCGGTGGCTTCACCGTTGAGTCTGGAACCCGGTGAAGCATCCGAGAAAGGGGGTAGAATATGTAGGAAAGCGGTGGGGTAAAGAGGGGTAAGAAGGATGGCGTGAGAAGGGAGGGGAGTGGCGTGATACTCCTGTATGAGTAGATATGATTTTTTGTACTTGAGAGTCCCGTTTACGCCCAACTGTTGAAGAGCAAGTCACCGAACATTGTCTCTCTTTAATACACTTTATTCTTCTCCACGAATACGATCGGTACATATATATCGCGATTTATAAGAGGTTGGCGTTCGCTGGGTTCAATAATGTTCTATATCTCTTTTTGAAAGAGTGTTCTTGCTATTATGGCTTTGAATAAGGGAGTTTGGTCCTGTTACTTGTATATTCCCAATATGACATTTTAATCCATTTACAGCACCGCGCTCCGACTTTTGAACTTTGATATGTATGATATATATTTAATCGAAGTTCACGTAATCTATGCAATAAACGATGTTACAGTGATCCCACGCGGCCAGCTCAGCCACGGTTTTAAAACGCCTGGGTCAGTCAAGTGGAAACCACAGATGGATGTCAAAACCTATGGCGCCCAGACAACCACCAGTGCTGTACTGTACACAGAGTGTTTGTAAAGAAATGGTCACTTTATATCTCTGTATGCTTGTGGTGTTAGTCGCACTCAAACTTCCCAATCTTACAAGCCTTCTGCAGTGTGCAGCACTGTGATATGTTAGACTGATATGCCCGAGCATAAATTATGAATTGAAATCTGGCATGATAGTTGATATATTATGTGTCCCCAGCAGTCTGGGGTCCTACAGAGCACTGTCGCGGGAGTGCCAAAAGCGCCGGATGGGACCGGACCGCCTCTAGGACCGACCCCGGGATGCGGAACATGCGGGGTGTAGTAGTTAGCGGGGAAAGCGGGCCCCTTTAGGGGATGACAGTGTTTTTTGGGGGCAAGGATGGGACGGCGGATAATGACAGGGGGCAGTTGGGTGGGATGCGAAATATCTGGGGGACAAACGGAGACGGGATGAGTGATTTTTTGTTATTTTTGTTGAAAAACACGGGGTTACATATCTACAAGGCTACAACGGAACTGGAAAACGGAATGCTATTAGATGAAGCGAATATCGTCAGTGAACCCAAGCGTCCAGTCCGCCCGTCCCCGGGTCCGGACTGGACAGACGGCAGTACCTGAAAGGGTGCTGGGGACGAACGGGTATCTTGGAGCCCGTCCGGATGACTGCCCGGGACGGACGGGCGGGCCCTGTAGGGGTCTCAGGTGGCGCAATTCGCCGGATAACTCCGGGTGACGGGCGGTCCCTGCAGGTAATTAACGGGCCCTAAAGGTAATCCGCGGGCCCTATAGGTAATTGGCGAAGACTGCAGGTGACGGGCAAGGACTCCAGATACCGTTCGGGGGTTACCGATCCGTAGAGGACTGTAGGGCCTTGCAGTCACCTTCTTGGACGGTAGTCTTTCCAAAAGGACGGACGCCCTTGCCCTACAGCTTGCGACAGATGCCCGGGACGCCCGGAACTGGAGCCCTGTAGGTGCCTACAGGGCGGACGGGATGCTTAGGGACACTGAATATTGAAGATAGTTTATTGATAAGGTAGTTGAAGCAATGGTGCGCATGGTTGAAGTGTTAGCTCCAGCAGAGATGTTTGGGAGGTTCTAAGCAGGGTTCTAGGAGAGATCAGATGTTTAGGACTAAGGTTCGCTAAGAGATATAACAAGCGGGATGTTATACTATACCGATTGGGAAAAAGAGGGCTGTGTCAGAAGGATTCGGGATTGTGGTAAGAGAAGGAAATTTTGTAAGAGGATGGGACTAGTAAAGAGATGCAAGGGAGTAAGATCTGAGGAAATGGTCTGAAGGGGTGACTTTGGAGGAGCAGGAGGTTGAATGAAAAAGGGAGGGAATTGTTGGCGATGGAAGAAAAAGTTTTTATGCAGAGTCGAGCTAGTGTATATATATGACACTTCCGGATGACATAGAAATAATAAGGACCGCAAGACACTCTTTACCGAACATAGGCAAATTACAAGAATTTCGGCTTACCCATCCCTACTCCGAAAATCTGGGAAAAACTAATGGAGTGAATAACCCGGGTAAGAGTGGGGGTCACGAGATGCTGCTGGTCGGGATCGTGAAATTGTTTCATTGTTCGTATAGTTTTCGGGGATGCGCTCAGGCTTCGGGAATGTCCTTGATCCATCTGCGGGAAGGAGAGCGGAGGAACCGGAAGGAATAGTGAAAGAGTCGCATATCTGGAGGCTACCATGAGTGTAAGCCTTTGTCTTCCTTCGTTAAGACGGGAGTACATAAAATGGGAGGGGAGGCATAGGTGGGCAAGTGTGGATATGTGTGGTGATGGATTAAAGGGCCGGAGAGCAACTTAGTTATGATTCATATACTCATGTTTTTATTATTTGTTGCGCGATAGCGAAGAGAGGAGAATAAGCGAGCTTCACCACTCACCCATGGTCTTGCGCTAGCGATCGTATTTTTATTGCGAACTCTGGGCGTTTCATTTCGCTGTCGCTATCGATCAGTTAATCCGTTTAAAAGTCTAATTTGTGAATATTTCTTCTGCTCGGAATGAGTCTTCAGGTTTTATCTGCTTTTTACATTAATTGCATGTTTAGGCGCATTCCCCCATCCAAAGGATCATTATTGAGCTACTAACCGTATCCCAAACTCTATAGAATGGCGAGCCATCCATCGTTATGAGGCGCCAAAGGTAAATTTGTTTACGGACGATGGATAAATAGAGTCGTGTGTCGCCATGATAGATGTGTTCCAGTCGTATAATGGATATGACGGCGGGGGGGTTGGCATGCGGGCCTGAGGATACCAGAGAGTTTGCGCATGGGGACTTTGATGCAAGTTAGCAGAAAAAGGCCTCGGCGCAAGAGTGAGTTTGTGCAACAGATGCGGGTGGTTCAGTGGTCAGTAGCTGGGAGCTAGCGGAAGGGGTATAGTACTGAAAGCGAGCTGAGCTTTGTTCAGTCTTGTGTTCACCCCGCCATTGGAAGATGGTCTGGACTTGAATTCTCTCTCGTGCTCGTAATTGCCTGAATATTGTAAAATAGACTGCCTGCCAAGCTCAGGGTTAGTCAGATGCTTAGGCCTTTATGAGTATGCATGAAAGCAAATTTTCATTCTCCCCACGAGTAACAAGCCAACTTATAAATGTTATCCCCCTATAGCACGAGATACTCAAGTCACGATATTCTGGCATTTGTAAACATAACTGCTATTGCATATAGGCAAAGAATCGACTAGAGCCTCAGGATTTTAGTGTTATGCAATAGCAGTTGTGTTTACAAACGTCAGAAAATTACGAGTACTAGGCCGCTTGCTAACACATTAGGCAATACCAAGTGCAGTTGCACCTCGCGATCCCCGATGGCTAAAATCCATGAATCTGGCCAGGGCAAGCGGATTATCCGGGACAGCAGGCTAGGTTTTGGTGTCGAAAAAAAGTTCAGAATTCGGGAAAGTTCATCCGGGACAACGGGTTGTTCGGTAGGGTGGAGTCCTGGGCAACGGTACAGCACCCGAGCGTTGTACCGTATCATAGGCGAGTAGTAAGGTTAAAAGAAAGATAAGCTCTTCTTTTTATATTTGACAATGCGCTAGTCATTCCAGTACTCGAGATAGCTCTGGGGTGGTCGACAGTGTTTAGAGATGTTGCCAGGCAACTGGATGCAATTTTCTTCGCCGATGGCCGCCATAGAGTAGGGCAGCACTATCCCCTCCGTATGCCACGTGGGCATGGCTGCTCCTTCTCGTTTCCGGGATTTCCTTTGCCTGGCCCTGTGATTCCTTCATTTGATGTCTTACTCGTTCGATTTCGTAGGCAAGCCTCGCTTCGGCCCTCGGGAGCAGGAACCCCTCAACTCCCGGCATATCGTCTCTTTTCCGCTCACCCAATTACATTGGGGCCACCACTCTATTACTCCTTTTTCGCGTGGGAGTCCCATCTTATCCCCGTAGTGCCCAGCCACATTCGCAAAATTCTCGTACCTTCAGGGTACCACTTAGCCATTGGAAACGCTTCGCCAACACTCTACTGGTAGTAAGTACTTTTATGATTTAGTACAACGAATTGTGATAAGAGCTTCCAGTGTCCATAGGTATATTTGAGAGAAAGTTGTTAAAGGGGCTATCTCCTAGACTGCTGAGACATTGCAAAATTTTGTGCCGCCCCTGTCAGTATCTAAGACACAGGTTAATAAGCGACTCTTGGTTTGTTACTACAAATTCGCAGATGTGCAAACTTCAGACTATAGCTAATATTAGCTATGTGATCGTACCTATGCACATAATCGCTGGAGAGTGCTCGCAGTAGGGGTAAAGTATTGGAACAAACAGGGGGGTAAATGTCTCTGCGAGGAACAGAAAAAAGAGCGGTTAGTTTCCTTCTTAGGTACCCGGCGATCTGAATGAAGGAAATTTTGCATTGGCCATCTTGACCCTAGTTTGTTCCAATACTTCACCCCTACCGCGAGTACTGAGGCATCACTTTAGTCATCTCTGTCTTAGGATCTCTAATCTCCTGAAAACTTTTTTTTTCCCCGACAGTCTGCCTGACGTGTTGGTGCGGCTAATGATCTGGCGGTGGGTTTCACGAGTTTTTACAGTAGTTCAAGCGAACCTTCTCGCTAGGTGCAAGAACCTTTAGCTGTGATACGGTAACCCGGATGGAAACGAGCTGAATATTGCTTGGTTGTGTTTCCACCTGGCCTTTTGAAAACTATCGGCGCTTTGATTCTTCCTCGCACTCATCGTTGCTTGTGGATTGTAAGATGGACTGCTTGCGCATACAGGCCAAGAATCGTTCAAAGCCTCAGGACATTGGCGGTACGCAATAGTCCGCTGTACTCAGTACAGCGCTAATGCGGGTTGCATAAACTACTCGAGTACTCGCGATGTCGAAGCGTTTTAAAAAAAGACTGCTATTACATACCGCCCAAATCCAAGCAAAAAGCCGAATTTTGGTGGTATGCAACAGCAGTCTTTTTTAAAAACGCTCCGACACCGCGAGTACGTATCCAGCCGGCATCTTATCACGCTGGGAACTCGGCCGGAGATGACGCAGGAGTTAACCGATAGTTTAGCTACTATTCGACTATTAGGGGCAGTGGCCAACTTGAGATACTGGTAGAGGTATTCACAGCTAGAGTAGATCGCCAAACCAAATTATCGGCACAAAGGAAATCTTTGACATTCACTTATGGAACTGTTGTCATGGGCTAGCTTTAGGAGCACTATGGATTTTGAAGAATAAACCCCAATTTCGAGAATTGACGCTATGGGAGTCATTCAAGTTGTGGCGAAGGGGAGGACGGTATCTAGAGTTATTGCCCGGAACTGGGAGTCTTTCCTTCCGTTGATGGAAAAAATATTCTGGGAGTAGGGAGATGTTTTGACTACGAGCACAGAGGACAAGGTTGTGAGTTCCTCCTGTTGGTTTGATCGGTGGGTAAGTTTTTCGGCTTGGCAAGGAAATGATTGGATAGAGGAATAGGCTTTGGCATTCCAATCTCGAGGCCTGCAGGGGGAACTATGTTTCATTGGAAGCAGCACACCGGGAAAAAAGCAACTTGATTTTGGAGTTTTTGGCCCGGGACAGCACCAGTCCTCGCTTGGTGCTTGAAAAGCTTTAATCCTCCGCCTCCAGTCACCTTTGCCCAAACCTGCTTGAAAAAATCGCCTTCCAATCCTTGTTACCCCCCCCCTCTTAATCTACGAAAGACACCCACCACCGCCATTAATAGCAACAAGAAGAGCGATATACAGGTCAAGATGGGTTCTGCAGCATATCAAAAGCCGGCCGTTACTATAAACCAAAACGTTGGTAACGTGACGGATATTTATAAGAATGTGTGGAATAACTGCGAGATATCGGTGTCGGATGAGAAGCGCCAGATCCTGGAGTGGTTGTCTCCTATGGCACCTCGGGAAAGGCACCAGGCGGTGCGTGATGGCCGGATGGAGGGAGTAGGGGACTGGCTTCTTGGGACGAGTGAGTTTGAGGAATGGCATGCGGGCGAAGATCGGGCAGTTAATCCTGTGTTATTCTGTTATGGAGATCCGGGAGTGGGGAAGACATATCTGAGGTGTGTAAAAGCAGCGCTTTTGGAGTACCTGTGTAGTTCAAAACTAACTCGGGTCCGAAAATGAAAGCTCTCTTGTAATAGATACATTGTGCGATACGTTTCATGGGCACAGTGTGGCCGTGGCTTGTGTCTACTGTGACTTCCACGCTCATAAATCACAATCAGCGACTGGAGTGTTAGCAGCCCTCTTGAAGCAACTAGTTGCGGGGGTGGGATCAACCCAGGGAGAGATAAAGGAGGCTTTTGAACGCGGGCAGGGGAAGCTTGACGGCAGGAAGCTCCGGCTGACTGAAATCCACACAATGCTCATCAAGTCCGTCACATCATTGCAGCGTGCATTCATTTGCATTGACGCTTTAGATGAGTTTCCCACAAAGCATCGCCCTGAACTTTGGGACTCTTTACAGCACATTGTCAGGGAGTGCCCAAACATTCGACTATTCGCTACAGGAAGGCCACATATTCGAGAGGAAGTGAAGAAATATTTCCCCGGATATCCCGATCTATCCCCTATAAGGCCTACCAAGCAGGGCGTTCGTGAATATGTTGCTATGAGGTTGAAAACGGACCCAGAGCCAGATGCAATGGATCCAGAGTTGGAAGCCGGTATCCTTGGAATAATTCCAGACAAAATCTCGGGGGCGTATGTAAAATACTGCCATAGTGAATCAAAGGTTATTAGCTAACATTAGTCTGTAGATTTCTTCTCGTTTCCCTAATTATGGACGCAATTCTCGAAGATGCGACAATACATCAGAGAAGACAAACGCTCCTAAAGATGACGAACGGCTTTGGTTTAGATGATGCATACAGCACAACATTGGATCGCATAAAGGAGCAGAGGGGGAATCGAGTGAAGCTCGGAATGGAAGCACTGATGTGGATTTCATGCTCCGAACGGCCACTAACGGTGGCAGAGCTCAGCCATGCGTTGGCTGTGGAAGCCGGAACCACGGACCTCAATGCCCACAATATCCCGTCAATACGGACCTTGTTGAGCTGCACATTGGGACTTGTGACGATCGATGAGCAAGCCTCAGCAGTCCGTCTCATGCATTTTACACTTCAAGAGTATCTTGCAGCACATGCGACCTTGTTCATCACACCCCACTCGATGATGGCCGAAATATGCCTCACCTATTTAAACTTTCAGTCCGTCTGTGAACTTTCAACTACTCCCAGGTCTATCCCATCAACAATGCCATTTCTCCACTATTCCTCATGTTACTGGGGATTTCATGCCAGGAAGGATGTAACAGAACGTGTCAAACTGCTAGCGCTACAACTTCTTGAACGGGGCGCTAACCACATATCAGCTCACATCCTCCTTAGCGAGGAGACGGTGGACTTCTTGTCCTTCCAAGATCGTTGGGGTGGTAGGCAACCCGACCTTCACGGGTATACTACACTACACTGCGTCGCATATATGGGGGTTCCAGAAATCGAGATTGCTCTGGTGGACATGAAAGTATGGGACTTGAACGGGTGTGATCACAATGGTTCAACACCACTAATATGGGCTATTAAATATGGGAATTCCGCGGTTGCGAAGCTACTTCTTCAGCGGGGAGATGCAGATCCGACTTTACCTGACCGACTGGGTCTGACACCACTCACACATGCCGTGAAGGCCGGGGATCAGGACTTGGTCGAGCTGCTCCTGCAGCACTGTAGTGTAAGTCCCGATGAAGAGGATGTGAGGGGTTTGGGGCCACTATCATATGCTGCCAGATCTGGACATGAGAGTATATTGAAGATAATTCTGGAGCGAGGGAATTTCAAACGCGATTGGGCGAATAAATACGGCAGGACACCACTATCGTATGCTGCCGAATTTGGGCGTGAGGGCATAGTGAAGATACTCTTGGAGCGAGCGGATGTCCGGTCGGATTTGTCAGACGTATTTGGCCGGACACCACTATCACGTGCTGCCGGATCAGGACATGAGGGTGTATTGAAGATACTGTTGGAGCGAGCGGATGTCGATCCGGATTCGTCAGATGGGTATGGCCAGACGCCACTATCGTATGCTGTCGAATATGGACATGAGGGTGTAGTGAAGATACTCCTAGAGCGAGCGGATGTTAATCCGAATCCGTCGGATGAACGCGGCCGGACACCACTATCACATGCTGTCCAATCTGGACGTGAGGTTATAGTGAAGCTACTCCTGGAGAGAGCAGATGTCAATCCGAATTCGTCGGACATATCTGGCGGGACACCACTATCACGTGCTGCCGGATCCGGACGTGAGGGTGTATTGAAGATACTGTTGGAGCGAGCGGATGTCGATCCGGATTCGTCAGATGTGTATGGCCTGACACCACTATCGTATGCTGCCGAATCTGGACATGAGGGTGTAGTGAAGACTCTCCTAGAGCGAGCGGATGTTAATCCGAATTCGTCGGATGAACGCGGCCAGACACCACTATCACAGGCTGCGGAATCTGGACATGAGGCCATAGTGAAGATACTCCTCGCACGAGCGGATGTTGATACGAATTCGGCTAGTAAAAATGGCAGGACACCACTATCATATGCTGCTAGATCTGGACATGAGGGCGTAGTGAAGATACTCCTGTGGCTGGGGAATGCCAATTCGGATTTGCCGGATGAATTCGGCCGGACACCACTATCATATGCTGCCGGATCTGGACATGAGAGTATATCGAAGATACTTCTGGAGCGAGGGGATGTCAAACGGGATTTTCCGAATAAATACGGCAGGACACCACTATCGTATGCTGCCGAATTTGGACATGAGGGCATAGTGAAGATACTCTTGGGGCGAGAGGATGTTGGTTCGGATTCGTCTAGTGATGGGCACGATCATGATCGAGCAGATCATGGGGGCCATGCTCGATCATGATCTGATCGAGGGGACCCTATGATCGAATGATCGATCAAACTGAGGAGCCCTGATCGAGTGATCGATCATGGTCACTGCTCGAGTATGATCGATTTTGTGCCCATCAGGGATTAAATATTCATTCAATATGGATTCTGAGTATTTTCACTCGTATTATAACAAGAATAGAAGAGCCATACCCTATCGTCCATTTATGTATCACGGTAATTTGTGGCTGATCCAGAGTGTGTAGAAGCCCGGATAGGTTTCGACTCCCTACTTATTGTTGAATAAATTTATTGAAAGTCATTGGTGGTATTGACTAGTTGCCATAGACTCGAAACGATGGGAGTGGTGACCCTATTATAAAGTTAGCAGTCATGATAGTTTGTTGTTCGATAATTTGTTGAGGAGCTAACAAGGTAAAGCCAGGCTAAAAGAATTGGCATCTAGTTTGCCGGTAGACTCCCTTTATATAAGTTGATCGCATCACCCAATCACTAAGATTAGTAGAGTGATCGGTCATGAGCCAAGATGCTCGAGTATACTCGATGATGATCGAGCATGATCGAGCAGTACCCATGATCGAGCAAATCGATCAGATCATGGATGCTCTGCTCGATCATGATCTGATCGAGAGACCCCTATGATCGAGGTGATCGAGCAGACTACTGATCGAGCAAAACTCGATCATGATCTGATCGTGCCCATCACTAGATTCGTCGGATGTATTTGGCGGGACTCCACTATCACGTGCTGCAAGATCTGGGCATGCGGGTATAGTGAAGATACTTCTGGAGCGAGGGGATGTCAATCCGGATTCGTCGGATGGGTTTGGCCAGACACCACTATCGTATGCTACCGAATATGGACATGAGGGCGTGGTGAAGATACTCCTAGAGCGAGCGGATGTCAATTCGGGTTCCCCGGATGAACGCGGCCGGACACCACTATCACATGCTGTTAGATCTCGAAGTGAGGATATAGTGAAGATACTTCTGGAGCGAGCGGATGTCAATCCGAATTTGTCGGATGAATCCCGCACACCACTAGCATATGCTGCCGACTTTGGATATGAGGGGATAGTGAAGATACTCCTGGAGCGAGGGGATGTTGATCCGAATTCGGCCTGTAAAGCTGGCATGACACCACTATCATATGCTGCTAGATCTGGACATGAGGGCATAGTGAAGATCCTACTCCAGAGAGTGGATGTCAATCCCACTTCTTCAGATCACCGCAGTCGGACACAGCTCGCCTACCTAAAACGGTTTGCCGGTACTGATGTGATAAAACTTATTATTATTATTATTATCATTAACATTATTATTATATATCATTAAGCTTATAGAGCCATCAGGCTATGAAGCTGATTAGTATACAAGATAGAGAGGTCATGCTCGCCCGTCAGATATTCCATCTCCTATGGGCCCTACCAGCCTTTGAACAAATACCCGAGTTCAGAGGCCTACAGGAGCGTTGCATCATTACCATCACTCCACCAGTTTCTCATCTTACATCTCCGAAAAAGACTATCTTTAACCTGTGTGATAAAACTGTTATCAGAACTAAGGCCTTTTATCCACAAACATCACAAACCATTGGCCCAATATGAAAGTCTTTGTCCCTGCTCCAAGTGCTCAAGAGGAAATGAAATCTGGTTATGCATCACAACAAGGAGCCACTATTCCTGATATAAGGCATCAGATCAGTGACGCCACTCATCTCTCCCCACTTGACCAGTCTCCATCGAATCAACTTGAAGCATACCTTCCAGTATCCGCTCCACCACCCATCCTCAAATCCGACGCTACCCCTGATCTTGCCCTCTCGAAGCCTTCAAGGCCCTTGAATCCTTGTATTACATCGATCTGTCAGTTTTTGCGGCACCGCAGGTGCAACCTTTTCCCTCACCCCTAGCACCTTCTACCACATCTATCACTCCTATTGGGCATGCATGCACACACGTCGTGAACCCACTCCTTCATACCCTTTGCACTCCACCAAGCTGCCCCCCAACCCTTGATATATTGATATATCTATTTCCCCCCATGGGCTATTCGATCAAGATGCGAAGTCCGAATTATGATTAGAACAAGAATATACACCGAGGATATTTTGCGCGGGTAACATCCTGTTGGTCAATTCACCTCCTGTGCATCCGCCATTTCTTCTCTCTTGTCTTATCCTTCACCTCCCCTTAGTGGATTTTAGTGGATTCCTGGCTGAGTAAGCTACCTCGCGTTCCCGTGTATGATAGTGCTTTTTGTTTCCTATATCTTTCTTCGATTTTCCCTCCCCATTGAGGTTATTTTAGAACGTGAGTCCGCAGGTGAGGATACATCGCACGGTTGGTGTTTGGGATAGCTGTGAGTTGGTTGGCGTACAGTGAGATTGATAGAAATATTTCACTCCCATTTCCAAAGAGGGTTTCTGTTGCTATGACTTAGACTCGGGGCTTTGGTCCGCCTATTTGTATCCTAATTTATTTATAGTATTATCTTCTACCTTTTGAGCTTTGGTATGAGTGGTAGGTTGTTAACAGAAATTTACAAACTATAGGATAAATCCAGGAGTGACCTACAGCAATCCCACACTGTCATCCCCGCCAAGGGGTTTCAAAAAGCCTGGGCCAGCCAGGCGGAACTACAGGTGCCTTCTAAGGCCCAGTAGCACCCAGGCAACCGCCAGTACATTACAAGGAGTTTTCGTAGAGATATGGCCATCTTATTCTTCTTTATGTTTGTGATTTTAGTCACACTCAAACTTCCCAATCTTACAAACCTGGTGTACCCTAAAAACTTAAAACAATTGGATGGTGTCATTGGACTTTCCTCTCCTAGTAGGGTCAAGAATTTTTTCCTTTTCCTTTTCCTTTTTCTTCTTTGTTTTCTGCCTCGGAGGGGGGGAAAGGGGCCGCGTTTTTGGTGTGCTTTTTGCCCCGTTTCTAGAGAAGGGAATTCTGGACTTCATAGCACACCGTCCAATTATTCAAATTTCTACAGTAGTATACAATACTATCATATATTAGATTACTAGATTATGCTTGAGCATAAATTAAGCACCGAAATAGTGGGGACAACAAGACAGGATCAGTGATTTTTCGTGATTTATTTGTGCTCTACCAATCCCTACTCCGAAGTCTGGGGAAACTAATGGAATGAATGGCCCGGTGAGGAATCATTGGATATATTGGAAGTCGCGAGATGCTGCTAGGCGTTATTGTGTTATTGTTTCATTGCTCGTATAGTTTTCAGGGATGCCCTCACGCAATGAGAACGTGTTTGATCCATCTGCTAAAGTGAAAGCGGAGGAGCTGAAAGGGATGGTGGGAGAGTCGCATGTTTGGAGGCTAACAGGGGGGACTTTGTCTTGCTCTTGTCAGCATGGCAATAGGCAAAAGCGAAGGGGAGGCATGGCGGGCGAGGTGGATATCTGTTATGATCGGGTGTACAATTCCCCTAGTTAATGTGAGCATTCCTACTCACTCCAAAGTCGTGCAGTGGTGATTGTATTTTTGTTGTGTGAACTCTTGGCATTTGGTTTTTTTTCTTTGTTACCTTCGATTACGGCGGCCTATAGCGACCAAAACCGCCACTGCGCCCAAATCTTAAAACTTGAAAATCAAAAAAAGTAAAAGGTCCCTCAACCATCATAATTTCGCAAGAAATAAATGTTGGGTTGGAACAACCCATTGCCAATTAGGTAAAGCTCAGGAGAACTGCCGGGAGGTTTTCGGAGGAAGGGTTGTCTTGTTGGTCAGAGGTCAGAGCTCACCACGCACAGACTGGAGAGCCTACTGCAAATATAGAACCATCGTCTCCCTGGAGTCGCGAACCTCGATGCTCGCTACAACTCGCGTTTTTTGTTACCCGCCCACCACCCCTAACTCTCTCAGCCGTTGAGGATCGGTAAGCCCGGATGGGTGTAATCCTTTACCATTCTAGTTAAATAAAGATTATTGAACAAATTGCCATCCTGACTACTGACTTTGTCATAATGCCACCGCTCCCATCGTTTTGGGTCTGCGGCAACAAGGGAATACTGCCAATCACTTTCGATAACTTTTATTCAACTTATGTGAGTAAGGTATGACACCCGTCCCCTAGATCAGCCACAAACTACCATGATACCTAAGTGAACGATAGGGTAGAGATATTCTGTTCTTGTTATAACACAGGTGTAAATACTGGTAATCCATATTGAGTGAATATTTCTAGTGTTCGTTACGGGGCGGGGCGGGGCGGGTTTTCACTCGCCAGACCCCGCCCTCACACGGGGCCGGGGGGGGTATGTTTCGGGTAATCCCCGCCCTGCCCCCGTCAGGGGCCCACCCGCACTCAGGGTTCCGAATAGTCCGACCGGTCAAGTCTTGGAGGCGGGACCGGGCCGGCCAGTCCTGGTGATGGCGATGACTGGACCCGACTAACTTGGGTGGTCCGGTCCGGTTTGAACTGGTCCCAGACCAGTCTTTATAAAAGATCGCATTAGTCTGAATGGCACCAAGCCCAACACTCGCTAAGAATAGAAGTATAGCTATACTAGGATCTTAAAGTCGCTTGTCACGCTATGAATCAACAGCCCTTCAATACAAGTTGATAGAGTATCCTGGAGAGGATAATATGCGGTGGAAATACGATTACCTGATGGATAAGTCGCATCCAATACGGGTATTGTTGCGTGTGGTCATGTAATATCACTCACTTAGTGAACCAAAAATAGTTCAATACTCGAGAACCTAATTTCACCACCCCTAATCTAAGCGAGGCACTATCTCCACCATTAATTCATGGAAACAATAAGTTTAATTAAGAAAAGCTTTTTTTGAACGTAATATCTAGTGATAAAAATAGCATATCCTATTGCTTGGCAGGCCTGGTCAGACCAGTCTTGGTCAGGTCGGTTTCCATAATCCTGACTGTCCAGTCGGTCTAATTTCCACCATTGGACTAGACTTGACTTTCGACCTGACTAGCTAGTCCAGTCCAGTCTCCCGCCGACCATTCGGAACCCTGGTCATTAAGGGTAATTTCTGACATCTTCGAGGCGTTATTTTTTTTTGCTCTGTTGCAGAGGAGTTTTTGAGTGCGGTTGGTAGATGTTCCTAGAGGCGGAAGAAAAGCGGGGTAGAGTTAAGCAAGGCGTCCCCAGGTATTATAGCAGCGTCACACATTCAACCACTTAGGGCCCGTTTACCAATAGACGGCCGTCAAGCAACCGGAGACGGTGCCGACCGTCAAGGGTGGAAGCGAAATCCAGTGGCAAGAGAGAAATACTTGAATATTATTGGTCTGGAGGACTTCAAGAAGCCTCTAGTAAGTCAAATGAACAGAATCACATAGAAGAGCTCCAATAAATATAGAGATTTTATATTTGCCACAAGTTTGCCACTGGATCTCGCTTCCCCCAGTTTTCCGATTCATCTTACCGGTATGTGTAGTAGTGTGAAAAGTGTGATCCACAAACGTGGTGTGTGCAACCAGGTAGCTTTCAATTCTCACAGTACTCGACAACCGAGATATTGGAGTGACCAACAATTCTCCCCTACAATCAAACGATGATAATTTTGTTATTAAACTTGCCCTAAATGAGAAAGGAATTGCTGATTGTGCAAGGAAAATAGAGCTTATTCATAGCTGCTCTTGTTATTGCAGGCATGGAAGGTTGGTGGCATTTATGTAGTGCCAGTAGACCGTGGTTGCAATACCACCTCTTGAGCGGCGTCCTGTTTTGACTGGCTAAGATCCAGAATATTAGACGGTTGAAATCAGGGTAAACAGGTTTGCCACATCTATCGGAATATTATGCTGGTTGAGACGCCACCGTCTAGTTTCCCCACAAAAATCTCGAAACGCAACGGATCAGTAAACAGGCCCTTATATGTTATCCCTTGCCTTGTTTTCGAATTATCGACTTGGAGGGTGGGCCAAGACTGATAGGATAAGGTCAAAAGTGTGCTTCTTCCATGATACTGGTAACGGCATAGCACAAAAACTAGGCAAATATTAGTAAGAATAAGAATAGTGGCGAACAAAATTGATGATTGTAGGAATAAACCTACACAGTACAGTCGAAGCTCACTGTCTCAGATATCGCTCTACCGGATCCCCCACCATCCTGAACGAAATTTCCTGAATTGTATGGTGTTTTTCAACAAAACCTAACTCGCTGTCCCCGATAATACGCTGTTCCAGAGAGATTCTGTGGATTTTGTTTTGACCTAGGCCCTCTGGGATTGTGAGGTGCAACTGTGTTCGAATCATGGATCCATATGATAGCGGTGAGGAAGAAGCTGTTTGGATATTAGGACAGAGTGCGGAGGGCCAAGAAAATGATAAGAATAGCGAACTTGCAGACCATGAAGAAGGAGAAAGGAGTGAAGAGGGAAGCGAAGGACAAAGCCGAGTGGTGAGGGATTCTGAAACTGTTTATCAAAATACACCGAACAATATGATTCAACCTACCAATTCATGCCAGCTACCGCCCGTTCCTCCATTCACCCCATATCAACATCATTGTCCCGAGCACTCACGAAGAGTATTTCTGCCACCAGAGTTTCCTACTATATCAGAATCCAATTCTTGTAGGACAGAGCACGATTCTAATCCTTCTGGGAACCCATCCCTGGGGAGCTTTTTCAAGCTCTTTTTTACTCAGGATACCTTTTCCTTTCTTGTCAGGAATACAAATTTATACGCCCAGGGAGAGAGAGCTGGAGGAGAAGGACAAAGGCCTTGGAAGGATATACAGATTTCGCATGTGAAGATCTGGATTGGGATTGTGATATATATGGGAGTTCACAGTCCAAGAAGTGGTAGTATGCAGAATTTTTGGCGCCGTGCTGATCATGGTCCTGTTCACCGGTAAGATATTTCGCACTAGTTCTTGAAAGCTTCCTTATTCCTAACACTGCACTTGGAGAGGTTATTAAAACCCTCAAATCATAAGTTAGCTCTTTGTCTCTATAGAGAATTGTATGGGATCAGCAGAAATATGTTTTTGTTTCTTAGTTACTCCCCAGACCCTGCGCATCTTGAGCATGCAAGAGAAGGCAGAATCTATGTATATTAATTGGTTGAATAGAATAACAACCTTTATGACTCGATGGGTGTTTGAGCAAATCAAGAGGTTTTTTCACATCTCCGAGCCTGTGAGATCTCTTCCAAGATGCCAGTGGTACCATAAGCTACTGCCATTGGCAGATGAGTTACAGCAGCGATTTCAGCAATATCTCCGGCCAGCCTCAGCTGTTGCTATTGATAAAATGATGATCCGATTTGTGGGAAGATCATTTCACACAATTGCAATACCCGGCAAGCCTATTCCTTTAGGCCATAAGGTGCTAGCTCTTGCAGAAAGGGGATACACCTTTTGCTATATTTTCACTTCGCGAGTGGAATCCTTTGCTGGCCAAAATGCGATTTCAGAATACCAGAATCCGATTAAGCTAAGCCCTACCTCTCTTGCTGTCTTGAAGCTCTGCCTCCAGCTACCCTATGAAGAGAATCGCTTTACTCTATACTATGACAACTACTTCTCCAATATACCTCTTTTCCAAGTTCTACTCACCTTTGGGATTAGTACCTGTGGAACAGCTCGTAGCAATTCAGCAGAGTTTCCTAAGATCCTTAAAGTGGATAAAAAGGGAGTTACACTACCATGGGATACCCTGTCAGCTGTTCAAGTACGCGTAGTTCTTGCTGTGCTCTGGCAGGACAATAACCTAATAAGGCTTTTGACAGCGGCTCATAGTTGTCAAGAACATGATAGAAAGGATCGATACCGTCACCGTCCCAGGGAAACCACTCGCAATCGAGCAGCTGTACAAGGAGTTTGGGGTCCTCAAGCTCATAGAAACCTTTCAGTTCCAGCATTAACAGCAGATTATAGTGACAACATGGGCGGGGTTGATATCGCCGATCAGCGCAGAACCTATTATGCCACTCAACTACGAGTGGCTCGAAACTGGATGCCGCTATTCTTTTGGCTCCTTGATACAACTGTAATAAATGCCTACATTATTGCACATGAACTCTATCCTACTCATCGAGCCTATAAAAAAGATTTACGCAGGAAGTAGCATGAGGATCTTGCCTGGGAGTTGGTTAAGGAGGGTTATTATGAGTTAAATCCGGAGCATGCGCGACACCAAGAAACCAATCCTCATGCCTCACCGAATGGATCTTCCTGCCGTGGCAGTATTCCAACTGGAAACTCGCATGAAAGGCGTCGAAAAGGATCATACGTATCGAAGTATTACGAACTACCTGTCTGCCGAAAACAGCCCGTGAAACATGCTCTACAACATGCCGGACAGGAAAGACTCTGTGTCTTTTGCCGCTACCTCCGAACCCCTAGTCCACTTCTCTCTCCCGAACTTCGCAACACTCTCCTCAGTCATCCCCAGGCCCCCCGGCACAAGAAGACAAGGCAATCCTCTTACCAATGCTCCTATTGTCAATTGTTTCTTTGCAAAGAGTTTTGTTTTTCACACCTTCATGATCTCTAATTCCATGTCTTTTCTTTTCTCCCGGAATCAGTACCAATTGAGAATAGCTTCCCCTCATGGTGGGTCGCTAAACATTCACTAAAATCGTAGTCTGATCTTAGCCCGCACACTAAAACAATGTGAAATTCGGCAACGGAGCAAGGGATGGAAAACTTTCTAACTAAGGGCCCGTTTACCTATAGACGGCCGTCTAGCAACTAGAGGCAGTGCCGACCGTCAGAGAAAGTCAGTTATGTAAACGGGCTTCCTGTTATATACTACACAGTATATTGGCTGGGCATGCGACAATTCTGTGTTCTTTACATACATTCAACTGTCTGTCTCTCGCTAAAAATTAAATTTGTAATAATTGTTGTACTAGACGGTGGCGTCTCAAGCGTTATCTCGTATGGTATACACGGCGTGAAAGTGTTTGACAAATTTTCCAAGGTCCTAGATTCTTGTAGCTAGACCGTCAGAAAGTTCCGTTGCCTACTCTAGCTAAACGCCATCTACTTTGCCGCACACTCCCCCACTGTCAAGCCCCGCTTAACGGTGGGCATCGTTTCAGGCTTTTAGACGGCCGTTTAGCAACCCGAGACAGTGCCGACAGTCAAAATGGAGTCAGTTAGATAAGCGGGCTTTAAGCTATATACTAGACAGTATATTAACCAAACATGTAACTATTCTGTTTCCCTTACACACCTTCAACTCTCCCTCTATTTCTAAAAATTAAATTTGTAATCGGTGGTTGGATTAGACGGTGGCGTCTCAACCGTTATCTAATAAACGACGCGAAAGTGTTTGACCAATTTTCCACTGTCCTAGATTCTTGTAGCTAAACCGTCAAAAGTTACGTTGCCTACTCTAGGTAAACGCCATATACTTTGCCGCACTCTTCCCCACTGTCAAGTCTCCCTCAACGGTCAGTATCGTTTCAGTCTGTTAGACGGACGTATAGGTAAACGGACCCTAAGTCACCTGAAGGTTGTAAAACTGATATCGTGCTTGTGGCTGGTATACCCGAGGTCGCATAAATCTGTCAAAAAATAAATAATGCCCTTATCGTAAGTGGTGTTTGCCAATGGGCGACGGTACCTGGCGCCTTCCCTGCCGGGGGCACCGTCCTGTGCTTGGGGATGCGATAGAATCTTCACTGCTGGAAAGATTACTCGTACTATTGTGCATGGACAAAATTACCGATCAATGAACGGTCATCATTTTCGACATGTTGTCAACCTCCTGGAAACAACCACCCCAACCCAACTAAGAAAAACGGGTGGGGATGATTTAAATATATGGCAGTATTCAGTACTTGGATATTATCTATCGGCCTTAATAAAAGAGAAAGTATGATGAGGTGCCTTTTGAGTGGTATTGATTTTTGTGGGGGCCGGAGGCCATGCGTTGCCAGGCTCACCCGCGTGATCGGTTAATTTTCTACACGCACAATGTATCTGAAACGTAACTTGACACCTACATCTTACCACTGCCAATAGTGTTGGCAGCTTCCACGAATAAATTGCTTTGCAGCGTTGGTCACCTCGGGTACCGTATTTGATAGATATGGCTAGGCTCATTCTACTCCTAGGACGGTGTATTACTTAGGGGTTTTCGCGCGCAGCCGGTAGCACGCGAGGGTTAATGGTAAATGAGGCGGAACTATTTTCATTGGCCCTTGGACAACTTGGATAATGAGGGAGCAGAGCTTTGTGGGATTTCCGGAGTCTGAATTTTGCCTTCGCTATACTTTTTTCTACCTCTAAAAAAACTGCCAATATTGGCTATTTCCATGGTTACACCTACCGGATTCCAGCCAATCAAACCCCTCTCCTCTCGCCCCACTTACCCTCACCCCCTGGCTGCAGTACTTGGCTAGGCGTGAGTGGGGGCTCCGAAACCGTCACAGATAACGCTACAAGAAAACAAGCTGACTTCATTGTCCAGAAAAAAAATGCAGAATAGCCATAATAATAATACCCGCCCGACACCCCCAGGGCACGTGATTGGACATTCTTCAGGGATGTAAATAGTTGTGCCTGCACCCTTGCATTCGGATCGGAGACCTTTCCTTCACCGCCAAGACCACACTCCCCTTCAGCCTCCAGGGATATCACCGACCGACCATACCCAACAACCCCTCTCTGGCGGTACGGGTAGCAAAGACCGGAAGACGTCTCGATATATCACCAATGATAGTCCCAGCTTCTCTAATAATAAGAACTCTTTTAATGTGTTGAATAGTTATAATGTTACCGATGATCTAGGGCCCGTTTACCTATAGACGGCCGTCTAGAAACCGGAGACGGTGCCGACCGTTAAGGAAGGCTAGACGGTGGGAGGTGTGTAGGGTGAATGGATGGGTGTGTGTTTACCTAAATATACCGTCTAGTATAGTTTAGTGTGAAAAATTTGATTAACCGACAGAGGTGTGCAACCATGTAGCTTCAACTCTCAATAGTGCTCGGCAACCGAGATATTGGACTGACCAGGAACGCCTCCTCACAAATGGAAGATAGGAATTTTGTCTCTGAACTCACCCTGGGTTATGAGAGAATGGATTGCTGATTGCGCAAAAAAATTAGAGCTGATCGGTTGCTATTCTGATGATTGGGTGCATGATGTATGGGTGGTGTTGATAGACGGTCGTTGCAAAAGGACCTGTTGAGCTCCGTCAGGTTTTGACCGTCTGGCAGCTAGAATATAGGATGGTGGAAAATTAGGTAAACAGTTTTGCCACGTCTAATGGAACAGGATGTCGGTTGAGACGCCACAGTCTAGTTTTCCCACCAAAATGTCAGAACTAGACGGTTAGGTAAACGGGCCCCTAGCCTGGCTATCACCCCTGGAGCGGAAACCAGGAGATCGGAGGGCATTCAAGAGCGCCGCGCCAACAGGCGCGTGGATGGCTTGAGCAACCCGAAGAATTCAGATGATGGTGCGAATTGGGTGGGGATGATGAAAACTATAACACTGGTCGATTTTGCTATGGAGATTCGGGGGTTAGTAAGACATTGATTGGGTAAGCGAGAGCACTTCCGAGCGAGAGAAGGAGGTCGGGCCACACAGCTCTGATCTCAGCGGTAACAATTCTCTTGTAGGGCTAGTAGGCAGGCTATGCAATCAGGCTGGAGGACAAGACACCGTCGTTACGTGCTTTTACATTTACTTTGCGGCCCGAAAGGAGCAGTCTGCGGCGAGTACATTTGCTTTATTGCCGAAACGTGGATTGGTGGAATGGACTGCGTCATTACCGCAAGCCTTCCAAGACCAGAAAAAGGCATTGGTGGATGCGGACTACAACTCGCTAATCTGGTGAGGATGCTATAGGCCATCATCTTCTCACCCCACGCATTTATGTGAGTTGATACTGTTCACGATGGTACCGAAGTCCAATGATTTAGGCTCCTTGACTCGCGGAACTAAATTCTGGGGAAGTCATTGTGCACTCGAACATTCATGGCTGGAAGCGCCCCATATTGTTGGAGAATTCTGATTTTGGGCTGCTCACCACATGCATACTTTCGTTCCTGCATAAGGCGAAACACATTTACGCTATTGTTAACACAATGGTTGCTTCAACAGCGTTCCACCACTCTTAGCTTCTTACGATCGAATGTCACCACCTTGCATACCTAATGCGACACGATCAAACACCGATCGCTGAACGACGAAACACGAACAACAGTCAATAGCCGAACATCTACGATACCCGCGGTCATTAACACGATCCGAGGCATCCAGCATAACTGCACCCTCGGCCAAACAGCTCTTACCTCGCATGTGTCTTCGCAAAGCGAAACAGAAGGATGACCGACAGATGGAAAGTGGGAGAAGAATCCGGCATGCGCAGGAAGTATGCCGGGGAGGAAGGTACTCTACAGATAAGGATATAAGGCAGCCTATTCTTCCCATTGTTCGTTTTAGTTAGTTCATCTCATACTCATCGCATCCTTCTCTTACGGTTCTACGGTCTTCACTTGTCTTGTCAAAGTCATTCGTTCTCATATACGATCTCTTTACTCTTTATTGTTCTGATATCTTTTGTCTATTATCGTTGTTCGTATCGATATAAGTTTTGTGTCGTTCGGTAACTTAGGATTGGATCCACTGCGCCTAACCACCCAAGTAATTGTTCAAAACATATCGGGCCCGAGATAGGAAAGCATTTTACCCAGCGACTAATGAATTTACCTGTAGGTCCTTACGGGGGGATATCGTCAGATACCTCTGCGCTAGACTGGGCGAGAACTGAATGTCGCATGTCATAGATGAGAGTCTCGAGGTAGACACTCTAGAAAAGATTCCCCAAAATGTATCAGAAATGGGACTAGGGGAAATTATGCTGAGAACCCCATCTTACATTATTGGCTGATAGATGTATTTGGGTTTCTACTGGCTCCCTTAAATATCAATCCAATCTTGCATGTAGTGACAATATATTGGAGGTGAGAACGGCTTAGCAAAATGAGATGAATTGGGGTTGGGAGATGCTTATTGTGGGATGGTGCAAGGATAAAGGTAGAGAGTGGGGATAAATCCGTTGGATGGATGTGATTGGCTTTGTTTTGGGACTGAAAGAATAACTCGGGGGTTATGTAGATGGTTCGGATACCGGAGATTGTTCAACAGTAGATTTTCCCAACATGTCTTCCTTGTTATCATGGGAACGCACAGGAAAATGCGGGCATGGAGGGAATACAGAGAGAGGTGTGGTGACATCTGGAAGGATCAGGACGTGAGGTTCAAGTTTACTAATGCAAATATGTTTGGAATAGCGTAGCTCTAACTTTACACGGCCGATTCAAAAGTATCCGGAAATATTGGCTCCAAGATATTAGGAATACTAGGGAACGAAATGGCCAGGCGACGAGCGGAGAGAGAAGAACGAGACTAAATGAGGTGTAGGGTTAACTGAAGATGCTAATGGAAGATAAGGAAACTCTCCAAAGTACAGATGATTCATGCTTGAAGCTTGTTTCCCGCCTTGGTGGCTATACAGCAGCGTTGGCAAAATTCTCGTACCCTCCTGAGTACCACGAGTAATTAGAAACTCTTTGCTAACCCTCTCCCTTAATTATTCGCTATGACAAATGGAGATAAGGGCTTACAATCCCGCTAGGGGTATATCCGAAAAATAGTGATCAGAAGGCTTCTGGTTGACCTGTTGTTGTAAATAGGTATTGTTCTTGAGGCCGAAGGGGGTACGGGAATTTTGCGAACGCGGCTGTACATAGTACAATAATATCCGGCAACTTCACAATAGCCTAAACTATTAATGTATTGAGAATTTTGGTGGTGATGAACGAGCTATGTGGAATGGGGAAGGGTACATCAGTTGCAGCGCTAGCTACCTACTCTCGGTCGAGTAGTAATAAATGACCCCCGTGGATGCCGGTATTGAGGCTGAAGGAGAATTCTACCCCTACTCCGTGCTGCGAGCCGACTCCCGAGCCCCCTCTCACTTAATGTCACGAATACTAGCGCCACTCCTTTTATAGAATACCACTGGCTAAGCGTATTGATAATGGTACTGAGTAATTGACTTAGGACCCCTGTAGTCCTAAAATTTGGGCGATCAACCTAGCGGGTGTCTAGCGGTATCGTTTTCCCATAAATGGCGCGGGGGTGTTTACCCCATTTTCTACTTTTCTAAATTATCACCAGAGGGTCAAAACATTGCGTTACCTCGGAGGTGTGTTTGCAGATTCTGTGGGTGGCTATTGTAGACGGGAAAACTGCTGTAGGTAAACACAAGCTGATTGCCCGTGCCCCTCAAACTGGCAGGTCCCCTCACTGTCGGCACCGTCTGTCTTAAGTGAACCGGCCCTAAGCGGCCTAACATTTATCCCGGAACCATTTCATCAATGTAAACTACAAGCACCATCTGTGGTGATAATATCGTGGGTCGCAAGTTATCGAACTTGTATACCCTGCTTTCCTACTCGAGCACGCAATATGACAGAAGCCCTCCCGCTACACACATTGCCGCTCCGGTCGCAAGTAAAAATCACAAACCCTCGCACCGAAATAAATGTGGCCCTGACAAAGAACACGCACTTTACCTGAACCGAATGATGGTGCCAAGAAATCGCAATAGTCTCCACAAGGGGCACACAACGAGTTCTCCCGTAATTCTTACAGTACTTAATATTCAACCTCGAGGGGTGTATCTCACACTGATACCGGTGTCTTTTATCAGTATTGCCAAGGGTTGTTGGACCTCCTATCATACTCAAACTATGTATTGAATCGGGTCCCTTGGCCCACCATCATAAATCTTTACTAGTATACGAAAAACCTCCTCACCAACATAGCCGCTAACTTTGGACAATCCAGAAAGGTTTTACCGGGTGTGTGTGAGAAAATTGGAGTCCTTCCTGGGGCTGATGGAAGTTTCTATATTAAAGGCTCCTTGAGGATCCTGTTCTCCCACCATTAGCGGCATACCACTAACCTAACACAGGGCGCAAAACCGAGGACACCACGGCGTGCCTAGTTACCGCACCAGGAAAGAAGATCAAGTAAAACTGAAACCCCTACTAAAAAAACGCTTGCTAATAGACGAGTAGACTCAGAATCTGTGGCGGCAAACAATTCTCTCATACTCAGGGTGTCTGGAGCCCATCTTGGCCGAGTCTGAGCATCTGCTATATAATTGAGCTTGCTGAATACTACCTGGCGCGGGATTCACCCCCGACGGGCAATAAGGCGAGGCGAGAACCCCCGTATAATTTTTATAGGACAGCGATTATTTTTATGATTATTCTCATTGCAAACAGTGGGCTTTCTTCATCCTAGAATACCAAACCAATATCGAAACATCGTATCATACTAATTTCAACCCAACGGACTCACCTCGCACAAAAGAGAACCGGCATTCATCCTAATTTCACCCCTCAAATCTATGAGAAAACGGTCAAAGATAAACAAAAACACGGCACCGAATAGCAGCCAGGATAGATAGCATGCAAAGTCTTCTGTTCGTTCTTACCTCTGAATTTGATAGTAAAGACAGAAGTATATATCACAAAACAAAACCAAGTTCTGATCCCGTTATCAATAACCACACATCTCCGCTTTATTCCCCCCATGTTCCCTATCCAAAAGTAGAAATAAAAGAAAGAAACATCCTGCGCAATCTCTGAACAAAAGAAATGCATCACAAAGACTCCTTCTCCCTTGCACCTTTAGTTCAATGCCCAGCTCTCGTCCTGCCTTAGTCTCCACCAGTGTTCCCAACCGGTCAGTCCGTCCGGCTTTGGGTACGGCCGGACTGACCCAGGCTTTTTCAGAGACGGCCGGGCCGGACTATGGGAAACCGGCTTTCCAAAAAAAAAGCCGGGCCCGGCCTGGGTGACCTGTAGGCCTCAGGTTTTTAACCCTAACCTGAATCCGGAGAAAGCTATTTCTACAGATTCAGGTTAGGGTTGATACACGTGACTTCTAGTGTTTCAACATTTGAAATATGTGATCACTCGGCTAGAAACTTTAGTTCCAGAGGTAAAACCTTTCGGAGGGCTATCGTGGGGTGTCCGAATAAATGCCCAACGGTCAAATACGCGAACACAAGAACTAGATATTGGATATATGGATAAGCTGGCGACATTGATCTAAAAGCATACACACCGTGTAGCATTTATTGTTCTAATCGAGGTAGGAGCAGTCAGCAGCATGAAGGCTTTCGCAAATATCTATGAATGGCCGGGCACCTGTCGGTTAATTTATGTAATTCAATTTAAAATGTCATAAGCGAACAGCTCAGCCAATCAGTGTTGAGTTTTACGCGAGCAGCACTCGTTGTCAAGGTATCTGGCGGCTTTACCCGGGATCTGCAGGCTTTGCCTGGGCATCTGGCGGCTTTACCTGGGCATCTGCAGGCGTTACCTGGGCATCTGGCGGCTTTGCCTGGGTCGCCTATCCTCTCGACCCGGCGGTTGCCTGGGCGCCTGCAGGCTTTGGCGGCCGTTGGGAATTTAAGCCGGACTGACCCAGGCTTCTCAAAACCATGGCCGGACTGACCGGACTGCCGACCCATGGCCCGGACCATGGTCCGGACTGGCCGCTTGGGAACACTGGTCTCCACAGCCATCGTATCATGCATTCCTTTCTCAGTCCAAGCTCCTTCCCATCCATCCACGGAAGCATATTCCCGTGCTTCCGCACTTGCATAAACAAAAGAAACTATAGCACGCCGAGCGGAATTAACTGGTTTCCAACAAAATCCCCACGCAGATGGAACCGTCCGAAGCTGTGAGCTCTTTGGTCACTCTATCTTTTTCCGGTCTGGATGGGACTATCCCGAGTAGGGGAGTTGAAGTGCCTTTTTTATGTTTCGTTGACGCTTTCATGGATTGATTAAGAGGGAGCTCAGTGTTAATGGATAGCCTTTCGGCAAGTGGTCTTGAGATGTCCTTTCCCACCGATCCATTTATCGCAACTGGTCCCCATGATAAATTTAGTCGTGGTGTTTATATTGCTCGATATCGTCTTAGGAACTCTTGCGCTATTACACACCGATGTTCCTCGATCTGAAAAAAAAGGAACAAAAAATGGTATATATAGTTTGTCTATTACCCAGGGAAGAGGGTGGGTGAGTGGAGAGAAGAGATAGAAGAGAAAAAACAGTATGAGAAAGTTGTAGAAAAAATACGTGGAAGGATTGACATCCGGAGGAAAACAAAGATGATGTGATGAAAATCGAAGGCTATAAACCGAACCTTCCTGCTATAATGGAATTGTTTTACCACACCATCTAGACTCAACCGCACATGCAGAACATGAATTCATATATTGTCACTCGACTGAGTTTGATGGGAGGTTTCACACTTGGGTGATGATATATATCTGTATTCCAACTTTATGGGATTTCCGTTGCCTGTAAAGGATAATGCCTACTGTCGATTTCCATGAACAACATTCTTCAAACGGGGAGGAATGGGGGTGATCTCCCGGAGGTGGGATCTCTTGGGCCTCGAGGCGTGCTGGAGATTACCGCTTAGTCGTGAGGCTGTAGCAGTGCTACCACCCTGTGATAGCCGCCACTAGTTGCGTACATGAGCGGTGTTTGGCCACTGTTATCTGGCTTGTCGGGCCTGACCTCTTCTCGTTCGAGTAGCAATTTGACCACTCCCTCTTGTCCTTTCTGAGCAGCATACGAGAGGGGTGTCTTTCCCTGGTGGTCTGGCTTGTCGGGCATCACACCCTCTCGTTCGAGTAGCAGTTTGATCACTCCCACATATCCACACCAAGCAGCAAACGAGGGCGGTGTTCGGCCGTGATTATCTGGCCTGTCGGGGTTGACGACCTCTCCACGCTCGAGTAGTATCTTCACCACTTCCTCACGCCCACCCAACGCAGCATACGAGAGCGGTGCCCGGTTCCAAATATCTGGCTTGTCGGGGTTGACCTCTTCACACCCAAGGAGTATTCCCACCACGCCTATATGCCCATTCAAAGCGGTATAGGAGAGCAGTGTCCTGCCGCCCTCATCTGGCTCGTCGGGGTTGACCTCTTCACGCCCAAGTAATATTTTTGCCGCTCCCTCCTCCCCACTCATAGCCGCCTGCCGGAGTAGTCTTTCGCCCCATGTATCGGGCTTGTCGGGGTCGGCCCCTTCATACCCCATCAGTAGTTTTACTACTTCCTTCTGTCCACTCTGAGCCGCTATCGCGAGCGGTGTTCTGCCATTCGTATCTAACCGGCGGGGGTTGATCTCTTCACTTCTGAGCAGTATTTTCACAATGCCCTCACGCCCAGCGTTGACAGCATCCGCAAGCGGCGTCCGGCCGAAATCATCTGCCATGTCGGGGCAGGCCTCTCGCCGCCCGAGGAGTATTTTCACCACTCCCTCGTTCCCTTTAAGGCGGCCAAGGAGAGGGGTGTCTGGCCGACATGATTTTGCTTGTTTGGGTTCACTTCTCCGCGGTCAAGTAGGATTTTGACCACTTCCTCATGACCTCCCCAAGCCGCCAATGCAAGTGGTGTGTATCCCTCAAAATCTCCTGCGTCAGTATCATAACACCCTATGTCCAGCAGAGCAGCCACTGCCTCTATAACTCCGAGAAGTGATGCGTAGTGTAGCCCAGTGAACGGAGAACGTATACCCACGCGCCCAAGACCCCGAGGCCACGCTCGCCGCAAGAGCAATTCGGTGGATATGTGGCCTTCGCATTCCCTGAGCAGCTGCAGCGCGAGTGATCTTGCGTGGTCCGAGAGCCCCCACCTAGCGTGCACTCCCCAGTATATCGAGCAATATTGTAAAAAGGGCATGTTACCGATTTTGTGAGAACCATCTGCTGGAATGGCCTTTACCTGCTGGGAATTCATATAGGTCAAGCAGATCTCAGTTATTTTCGAGTGAAGCCCAGCGGAAGTATGCGGGCAAATGGAAAGATGCTCTTGTAGAGTAAAGTGGATCAGTCGAACAGTTGATCCCTCCTTGTCCACAGTAATCAGTCCCTGGCAGCAGCCCACTAATGTCGACACAGAAGGGACGTTGTCCTCATCGAAATCTGTGGAGCCTAGCTCGACGGCGAGGGCCTGGCAGAGCTCATCCTCCTTCAATGGCCGTTCTGCATGACTGATCCACATCAAAGCTCCCATTCCCAGCTGCGATTTCTCACAGCCCTGCGCCTTTATCCGTTGAATTGTTGCACTGTAGGCATCCCCCAATCCACCCCTCATTTTCCCGAGTATTTTTCGTCTTCGAGATATTGTTGGCGCTTGCAGGATTGCTTCGGTATGTAGGCGAACCAATAGAAACCTAAAAATATCTATTAGCAGACACTCTGGAGTGGGATCTGGAGCATACTTGGTCCTACAGACATTTCTGACATATTCTCGGGAATCTTCTCCAGAATTTCTGCCTTCAGACTCTCATCCATCGCATCTAGTGTCTCGTCAAGGCCTAGTCTGACCTGAAGGTATTTCGTGATATCGCCCCTGGTAGGGCTCACTGAGACACTAATCACTTTTCCGGAAAGACGGTTTTCAATCTCATCACGAATATGGGGCCTTCCAGTTACAAATATTCGTATTCCTGGTGATTGCTCCAGGGCTTCTTTCAGCGAATCAAGCAGCTTGAGTCGTTCCACTCCGGCACATTCGTCCAGGGCGTCAATACACATGAACGTTGGCCGTGAGGACGCGATGACCTGCAACATTCTCACAAGATCGGCGAGTTGGGGTTTGCGCCCACCAACGGCCCTTTTCTGTTCTTGAAAGGCGGTCCATATTTCCTCCGGGATCCCTTCCATTCCGCTAACCGCTTGTTTCACCAAGGAGCTCAAAATGTTGGTCGCAGACTGCTCCTTTAGCGCCGCAAAGTCAAGGTAAAAACATGAAACGGCCGTATTTTGTCACCCGGCGTGATCGCACAGCGTGTCCACTACCAGCGAACTGCCATCACGGCTTGTTAGCACGAACCCGCTTTCTCCCCGGTGAATAACGCTTGTTACCTGATAAGTGTCTTACCGACTCCTGGACCTCCATAACAAAGCAGAACTGCCTTGTCAGTTTCACCCTCCTCGGCAAATCCGCTCCATCTCTTGAACTCCTCGGTTTGTGTGAGCCACTCCCCGATACCGCTTATACGGCGCTCTCGAATGTCGCAATGGCGTAAGCTGGGCTCCATCGACGACAGCCAGGTTAGGAGTTAAGGTCGATCATCGGGGACTGTGTAGTAGTTCCACATATTATTAAAGTTCGTAGTATTGAGGCAGTCGGTACTATCATTAAGCGTAAAATGAGACATCTTCGGGGCGTTACTTCTTGCTCTATTGTAGAGGAGGAATTTCTGAGAAAGGTTGGTCGGCGTTCCTAGAGGCTAAGAAAAAGCGGGGTAGATTTAAGCAAGAGGTATCCAAGCGTTTCATCAGCAGCGTCACACATCCAGCCACTTATATGGCATGGAAAAAGTGTCTAACCAAGCCACCCGAAGGCTGTGAAGCTAATATCATTCTTGTGGCCAATATACTCGAGGTTGGGTAAATCTGTCAAAAAAGACCTCTATCGTAAGTAGTGTTTGTCAATGGGCCAGGCTGCCTCGCGCCTTCCTTGGACGGTCTCGGGTATGCTTAGGCATGCAATAGAATCCTCAATGATAGGATTAGTATCATATATCTTAACTTGACACCTGCTATTTTATCGCTGCCGATAATGTTTGCGGCTTCCACGGAGAAATTGCTTTGCTGTGCTCTCTGCCTCGGGTACCGTATTTTATAGATATAGTTAGGCTTATTCTACTCCCTAGGCAGTATCATGCTTAGGGGTTTCCACCCACAGCCGGTAGGAGGCGGGGGTTAAGGGTAAATGAGGCGAAAGTGTTCTCATTGGCCCTGGGACCACTTAGCTAATGAGGGAGCAGACCTTTGTGGGGTTCCCAGAGTCGGGATTTTTGTGTTCGCCCTACTTGTGCCCACCTCCAAAAAAAAAACTGATAGTGGCTGTTTCTATGGTGACACTCAACGGATTCCAGCCAATCAAACCCCTCTCGCCCCACTTACCCGCACCCCCTGGCTGCAGTACTTGGCTAGGCGTGACTGGGGGGCTCCGAAACCCTCACAGCTGACCCTACAAGAAAACAAGCCGACTTTATAGTTCAGAAAAAAATTGTAGAATAGCCACAATAATAATACCAGCCCCACACCTTCGCGGGGGCTTGATTGGAAATTCTTCAGGGTCTTAAATAGTTGCGCCTTGCAGCCAAGCATTCAGATCAGAGACCTTGCTTCCACCGCCAAGACCACACTTTTCTTCAACCTCCAGGGATATCACCGACTGACCATAGCCAACCCTCTCGGGCGATCTGAGGAGCAGAGACCGGAAGATGTCTCGATTTATCAACAGCTTCTCTAACAATAGGAACCCCTTAACATGCTGAGCGGTTATAATGTCATCGATTGTCGGTCTCAACTCCAAGCCTTGCAATCATCCCTGGAGCCGAATCTACGATACCGGGGCATTAAAGAGCGCCGCGCTAACAAGGCGCGAGAATGTCTTGAGCAAGCTGAAGAATCCAGAAAACGGTGCGAATTGGGTGTGGAAGATGAAGACGATAACACTGTGTTATTTTGCTATGGATGTCCGGGGATTAGTAAGACATTTCTTAAGTAAGCGAGACCACTACCAGGGGAGAGAAGAAAGTCTGCCCACACAGCACTAACCTACAAGTACTGTATTGGCTTGCAGTAAACAGGCTATGCGATCAGACCAGAAGATAGGACACCATCGTTACGTGCCTTTACTTTTACTTCGCGGCCCAAAAGGAGCAGCCCGCGGCGAGTCCGTTGGGTTCTTCATTACCGAAACATGTCGTTGTTGGAATCCAGAGGATCACTATCGCGAGCCTTCCAAGCCCACAAAAGGGCATTGGTGGATGCGGAATACAACTCGCCAATATGGTGAGAATGTTATAGGCCATCACCTACTCGCGGCCCACATTTATGAGAATTGATGATGTTGACGAAAGTATAGTCTAATGATTTAGGCGGAACCAAATTCTCGGGAAGTCTTTGTGCGCTCGAATATTCGTGACTGGAAGCCCCGATATCCGGCCCGAGACCGGAAAGCGTTTTACCGAGCGAACGACAAACCCACATGTATCTCCTAGCGGGGGCGATATCGTCAGATACCAATGCGCTAGATTAGACCAGAACGGAACGCCGCCTGTCATGGATGAGAGTTGCGAGGTAGACATTCTAGAAAATATTCCCGAGAATCGGAAATGTCAGTAGGGGGAATTGCGCTGGGGGCCCACCCCACTTTTTCGGCTAATTGGTGTAGTTTTATTGAAGTGGAAAACGAGCGAATGAACGAAGTGCGACCGTGAAACTTACATTACATATCTTTGCTACAAAGTTCTTTTTGAACAATTACTTGGGTGGTTAGGCGCAGTGGATCCAATCCTAAGTTACCGAACGGCACAGAACTTGTATGGATACGAACAATGATAATAGACAAAAGATATCAGAGAACTATGAAGAGTAAAGAGATCGTATGCGAGAACGAATGACTTTGACAAGACAAGAGAAGACAGTAGAACCGTGAGAGAAAGATGCGATGAGTAAGAGATGAACTAACTAAAACGAACAAAGGGAAGAGCAGGTTGCCTTATATCCTTATCTGCAGAGTACCTTCCTCCCCGGCATACTTCCTGCGCATGCCGGATTCTTCTCCATCGTTCCATCTATTGGTCGTCCTTCGGTTTCGCTTTGTGAAGACACATCCGAGGTAAGATCTGTTTGGCCGAGGGGGCAGTTATGCGGGATGCCTCGGATCGTGTTGATGACCGCGGGTATCGTAGATGTTCGGCTATTGACTGTCGTTCGTGTTTCTTCATCCAGCGATCAGTGTTTGATCATGTCGCATTAGGTATGCAAGGTGGTGACATTCGATCGTTAGAAGCTAAGAGCGGTGGAACGCGGTTGAAGCAACCATTGTGTTAACAATAGCGTAAATGTGTTTCGCCTTATGCAGGAACGAAAGTATGCATGTGGTGAGCAGCCTAAAATCAGAATTCTCCAACAGTTCTTGAGTTCCAGTTAAATTCTCATAGTCTATTATACCTTCTACTTCCGTGCCACCCTCATTTCCCGCATTGGCAAAATCAACACTCGCAATAAATTTAATGTGCGTAAGTCATGAGGAACGGCCGTTGAAGGTAGATGAATTCTGCCACGTCCTATAAGTCCAGCAAGGCTCCCAGGGCTTCAGGCCGGAGCCGTCCCTTCTGCCTCGACATTACTCGGGCGGAAATTAAATACTCGTGCACGGTAAGATAACTACATGCCTCAACAACCATGCCTTAACAGTGATACCTCAGCAGCAATTAACTATCAACTATAAGTAAATAGTACCTGATCCCTTTATAGAAACATAATAGAAATACCATGTCTAAAACCCCATTAAAGTGTGAAAAAAGTTGCGGAATATGTAAAGCGTATCAATGGGAAGTGGGATGGAATGAGTATACGGGGGCGGACTTGTTTCTTTTTGTGACCTACTCTATCTATAATTGGGGCCAGAGTCGACCCTTTAAATACGTGGATCGTTTCCTGCTCTTCCAGAAGTCTCTTGAACATAGTCGTACCATTTTCATTCTTTCTCACGCAGTTACATTTACCCTGCTGGGCTACCCCGCTTACCCCTCTTTGCTACCCTGCTTTCCCCTCTCTGTTTCCCCACTCTGATATCTCTTTTCCATTCACTTCACATCCTTAACAGGCTTCCTAACTCCTGTCACACGGCCAGTGTACTTCTCCCATGTTCTAGCTGAGTGTAAGGATTGTCTTCGGAGGGCGCCGGTGATTAACAGCAATTTTATGCATCCCTTATCCACCCTTGTTGGTCATGATATTTGTAATAATTACATAACATTCTCCTAGTTTCACTCACATTATTTGAGGTTTACTTGGCAGGATTTCAGGGTCAAACATGTTCGTACTTAGGTTTGGCTTTCGTAACAAGGCATCTGGGGCCCGGAAAAACCTGGGTGTCAAGGTCAATTTCCTGCCCCACCCCCCTCAATGGCATGGGGCAGAGCGTGTTTTCATGGGAATCCTGCCCCTGCCACCCAACCCACCCATTCCTCAGAGGGCCCTTGTTATAATAGGGGGGAGAAACTGGGCCCTGTCCAGGGAATGAGCAGGGACTCACCCTGGACGGTAGGAGAAAGGGGATCACCCCCAAAAATATCCCCCCCTGCCCAGTGTAACAGCGGGGCATGGCAAGTGTAAACCCACCCCACCCCGCCCCATAACCAGTGTTCCCAACCGTCCCGGGCGGACGGCAGGGCCCTGGCGGGCTATAGTCCCGGGCGTCCCGGGCAGGGTGGGTGCGGACGGCCGGGCAAAGCGTCCATCTTTCATAAAGACGGCAGTCCTATG